>Ga0302130_1001015_pt1 | contig 15158 bp, 14 predicted proteins | sample CB9_surface_MG_FD_203117 | JGI IMG/M metagenome (GOLD analysis project Ga0302130, IMG submission 203117) | Marine microbial communities from Western Arctic Ocean, Canada - CB9_surface | ecosystem: Environmental > Aquatic > Marine > Oceanic | place: Canada: Western Arctic Ocean | collected... | reverse complement strand
TAGCCCTTCCAAGCCAGCAGCGCGACTTAATTAAAAAAGCTTATTTTGGAGATTTGAGCCACAGCGAAATTGCGGTTGAAACCGGCCTGCCCCTTGGCACAATCAAATCGCGCCTTAGATTAGCCTTATCGAAACTACGCAAAACGATGAAATGATTGAAATGACCCAGATTAAACATCACCTCACCGATCAAATTTTGATTGGATACTCTGCCGGTACGCTACCCGAAGCGTTTAGCTTGGTTGTTGCCACGCATTTATCTATGTGCGACACCTGCCGCGCCTCAGCCCAAGCGTATGAGGCCATCGGTGGATCGATTTTGGATACAGAGACACAAACCACTTTGGAGGCGGATGCTCTCTCCAGTACGCTGGCTATGATTGCAAAAGGTTCAATAGCTACAACACCGACCGTAGTTAGTGACGTGCCAACCCCTTTGAGAGCCTATATTGGTGGTAATTTGCGAGATGTTAAATGGCGCTCGGTTGGGATGGGTGTTCGCCAGGCAGTATTGAAAACTTCAAAATCTGCCACTGCCCGGTTGCTGTATATTCCCGCAGGGGCCACGGTGCCAGATCATGGCCATCGCGGAACCGAATTGACTTTAGTGCTTCAAGGCGCCTTTCGTGACGAAACTGCACTGTTTTCCGCAGGTGACGTGGAAGTCGCAAATGAAGATTTAAACCACACACCTGTGGCAGTAATTGGCGAAGATTGTATCTGCTTAGCGGCCACAGATGCGCCGTTACGATTTAATTCCTGGATACCCCGAATAGCGCAGCCATTTTTACGAATTTAAAGTCATTCCCTAACTAAGCTATGGCTTGGTTAGAGGCACCACTGCTTCAGCTGCCTCTATCTCTTCGAAGTCAAAATTATCAAGCTTGTGGGCACGTTTGCCCGCCCTTTCAGCGGCCGTAGTAATTCCTTCGATGTCTTTGCGAGCTTGGGTAAAATGTGTATTAAGTTTATCAACTCGGTCCACCACCAACTCCACATCACGATGCAGCAAGCGTAGAGCGGTTCGAATAGCACCGGCTTGTTCACGCATGCGGGCATCTTTCAAGATTGCGCGCATCGTATTGAGCGTTGCCATACAGGTAGTTGGTGACACGATCCAAACACGAGCCTCAAACCCATCGCGCACCACATCAGGGAAATTTGAGTGTAGCTCCGCATAAACTGCTTCCGACGGCAAAAACATTAGGGCCCCATCAGCAGTTTCACCATCAAGAATATACTTCTCAGAGATGGCTTTGATATGCGCTTTCACACTGGTGCGCATAAATTTAGCGGCTTCGTTAGCCTCCCAATCTGTCGTTGCATTGCGAAGGGCCTCATAGGCCTCTAGCGGAAATTTACTATCAATCACAATAGGGCCCGGTGGATTAGGCAAATGGATCAAACAATCAGCACGTTTCCCGTTGGACAGCGTCACCTGCCAAGCATAGGCGTCTGATGGCAAGGCTTTACTGACAATCTCTTGCAACTGGATCTCGCCAAAGGCCCCTCGTGTTTGTTTGTTTGACAGAATATCTTGCAAGCTCAACACGTCGCCAGACAGCTTTTGAATATTGTCCTGCGCCTTATCAATAGTGACTAATCTTTGCTGTAATGCGCCCAAGGACGAAGCTGTGCTCTTGGCACTTGAATTGAGATTTAGGGTCATCTGCTCTTGCACTGCGGCAAGCCTGGCTTCCATCAGCTTGATCATATTGCTTTGCTGCGCCGCTTGCGCTTCCGAGACGTGGGTCAATCCACCGGCCAATTGCTGTTGACCATCTCCAATGGTCTGAACCCTTTGGTTGAGATACTCCATTTGGCTGGTTAAAGGCGCTGTTGCATGTGCCGAACGTCCTGCAGCCCGCGCCACCACAAGCAGCAAAATGACCACCAACAAGGCAAAGCCCCCAGCACCCACCAACAGCATCAAAATAATATCAGGTGTCAGTATCATGTGCGTCCAAACAATTTTTCAATATCAGCCAATGCAAGGCTCACATAGGTGGGGCGACCGTGATTGCATTGCCCAGAATGAGGCGTTGCCTCCATCTCACGTAGCAGCGAATTCATCTCATCAGCCTGCATCCGCCTGCCAGTTCTCACTGAGCCATGGCAGGCCACCCGGCTCAAAATAGCATCAAGCTTCGATCGTAAACTTTGTGATGGCCCACCGTCAGAAAGCTCATCCACAATATCGAGCACCAATCGGTTTACGTCCAAATGCCCTAAGATAGCAGGCACCGCTTGCACGGCCACAGCTCCTTGACCAAAAGGTTCAATGGTCAAGCCCAATTGACTGAGTGTTTCACTTTGCTCCAACAAAAGGGCCATATCCCCATCTGACAGGCTAATCACTTCTGGGATCAACAGCGCTTGCGCTCGAACGCCAGAACTAGCCAATTGAGCTTTCAACTTTTCATAGACAAGCCGTTCGTGGGCAGCATGCGCATCCACGATCACCAAGCCGTCATCGGTTTGCGACAGGATGTAATTTTCATGTAACTGCGCTCGAGCAGCCCCCAAAGGTTTGTGTTGGTCACCAACCTGTGGATGCCCTTCAATCCGCGCTGAGGGTTGCGCGTCAAACATGCTTTGGGTCTCAGCTAGTCCTGAATAGCCTGGTGCATTGCGCAGCCGATCCATTTGATACACACGCGGCTGGTGTTGCGCGGTAAACGCTCCTAATGCTGCATTCGATACAGTGGTTGAAGCACGGTGCCCCGCTTCAGCCAAGGCATGGCGCAAACCAGACACAATCAATCCCCGCACTATCGCAGGCTCGCGAAACCGCACCTCTGATTTAGCAGGATGAACGTTAACATCCACACGGGTGGGATCACATTCCACAAATAGCGCCACCGCAGGGTGGCGGTCCCGCGACAAAAAGTCGGAATAAGCACCACGCAAAGCCCCAAGCAAAAGCTTGTCACGTACCGGTCGGCCATTCACAAAAACAAACTGGGCCACTGCGGCACCACGCGAATAGGTGGGAAGACCAGCAAATCCCGTAAGAGAAATGTTCTCACGCTCTGCGTCCACTGCAATCGCATTCTCGACGAACTCACGGCCCATCAACTGGCCCAACCGGCCGCGCAAAGCCGAAAATATATCTCCCTGCTCAGCCTGTACCTGAAAGACCATCCGGTCCGAACCCACATCGCGCAAAGAAAAAGCAATCCCAGGCTCTGCCATAGCCAAGCGGCGCACAACATCAGAAATGGCCTGCGCTTCAGCGCGATCTGAACGTAGAAATTTCAAGCGTGCCGGTGTGGCATAAAAAAGATTGCGCAGGGTTACACGTGTGCCAGTCTGCATCGCAGCAGGCCGCACAGCGCTCAGCTTACCACCATTAACTTGCAGCTCCGCTCCCATCCCGCTCGCAGTGCGGCTGGTGAGTGTAAGTTTGCCCACCGCGCCAAGAGACGGCAAAGCCTCACCACGAAAACCAAAGCTTTGGATGTTCAACAGATCCGAGCCATCAATCTTACTAGTGGCATGGCGCAACATGGCCAGCGGCAAATCATCCGCCGCAATCCCACATCCGTTATCAGTTACCTGAATAATATTTTTGCCCCCATCGGCATATTCCACCTCAATACGGGTCGCCCTTGCATCAATTGCATTCTCAACCAATTCCTTAATTGCAGAAGCGGGACGTTCCACCACCTCACCCGCCGCAATCTGGTTGATTGCAGTCTCGTTTAATTGCCTGATAACGGGCTGGAATTGGCTTATGTTGGGGTTAGATCTAAGCATGCTACAAAACATAGCATGCTCTCATCCGATTCTGCTACTCTTCGTTGAGGCCTTTTGGCTGACCCACAACCACAAAATGCAGAGCCTCTGGCTGTAGCAATTCAGCCGCCACGCGGTTGATCTCACCCAAGGTCACGGCATTAATCTGGTCATTGCGAGTGTTTATGTAATCAGTGCTCAAACCCTGCCGCTGCATGCCAACCAAAATATTTGCAATTTTAGCGTTGCCATCGAACCGCAGGGGATAAGCACCCGTGAGATAGGTTTGCGCATCGTTCAGCTCGCTTTGAGACACTCCATCGCGCGCCATCTTAGCCCATTCATTGCGGATTACTTCAATCGCCTCGCCAATACGATCATTAGCACTGGCCACTTGCCCCATCAACATATTTGCCTCTTCTTTGCCTACCAAAAACGAAGACACACCATAGGTAAGCCCACGTTTTTCTCGTACTTCAAGAGAGAGGCGGCTTTCTACGCCCCGACCACCCAAAATAGTATTGAGCACATATGCTGCGAAGAAATCTGGGTGGTCACGGTCAATCCCGGCATGGCCAAATAAAGCAACCGATTGCGGTGTAGTCAAATCAACCACAGTCAACCCACCCTTCATTGCAAACTCTACAGGCGCAGTTTTATGACCTCCACCCTCAGGAAGACCCCCCAGCAAATTATCCAGCAGGGGACCAAGTTCAGCTTCAGAAATATCACCCACAGCCGAGACAAACAGGGTGTCACGCACAAATAACATTGCATGCGCAGCAGCTATATCGTCGCGCGTTAAGGCTGCTATTGAAGATAATGTTCCCTTACGGGACGCCCCATAAGCATGGTTACCAAAGGCAAGTTGGGACCATTTTGCGCCAGCGACAGTGTCAGGGTCTTGCGCATCAGATGCCAAGATCGACAATACCTGGGCGCGTACCCGCTCTATGGCCTCAGGATCAAATCTGGGTTGCGTCAGAGCCGTTTTCAGAAGCGCCAAGCTATCCGCACGGTTTTCGGTCAAAAACCGGACCGAAATTGAGACCGTGTCATCATACACATCAAAGCTGAAAGACGCAGCTAGAGCCTCCTGCGCAGCTGCAAAAGCTTGCGCATCCATATCGCCAGACCCCTCTTCAAGCAGTCCCATCATCAAATAAGCCGCCCCACGTTTATCGGCCACATCCAGCGCAGCCCCACCTGAAAACATAATTTCCAACGCGGTGAAGGGGATGGTAGGTTCTTCAACCAACCAAGCCGCAATACCACTCGGGCTGGTCAGAGTTTTAATTTTAACTTCGGCCTGAACCGGTCCGGAGCATAGAACGACTAGTACCATAAGAATTCGGATCATTTCGAGTCTCCTTTCGGGTTCATCAACCAACCGGTTACAGAAGATTTTCGTTCAAAAACTAACTGTGCAGCGGTCATAATTTGTTCCGTGGTGACATCTTGCAAAACTTGAGGCCAGTCCTGAACGTCAGAAATTGTTAAGCCTTGGGTCAAGGCGGCACCATAGCGATTGGCAATGCCTTGGACATTATCCATTGCATAAATCTCACTGGCGCGCATTTGCAGTTTAATGCGTTCAAAAGTCTCAAGATCAATTCCACTCTTCATGAATCCGGCAATTGCAGCATCCATCGCATCTTCAACTTCTTGCAAACTAACATCGGGTACGGGGACAGCAATAAGACCAAATGTTGTGTCATCCAGCGAGGTTCCACTATAGTAAGCACTAGTATAAACTGCCTTCTGCGTGTCGAATTGTAGCGCTTTCCCCAAGATCGACGTTGCGGCGGACCCCCCAAGAATTTCAGCCAAATAAACTAGCGCCGCTGCAGTTTTTTGATCATCGTTGTCCCGTTCTGGCGCCAAATAAGTGCGGCTCACATAAGGCTGTGCCACACGTTCATCATAATAAGTCATTCGTCGTGCAGATCGGTGCGGTGGCTCTTGCGTCCGCTGGCGAGGTTTGACGGACTGGTTCGCAGGAATTACACCATAGTATTGTTCAGCCAGAGCCTTAACTTGCTCTAGTGTCACATCACCAGCCACAACCAAAATTGCATTGTTGGGCGCGTAGTGAAGCTTGTAGAAGGCAATAGCGTCGTCAAAGTTCAGCTTTTCTATTTCATGCATCCAGCCAATCACCGGCACACCGTAATTGTGGTTCATATAGAGGGCCGCTTGTTTTTGCTCATTAAACAAGGCGCCGGGCGTACTTTCAGTGCGCTGATTGCGTTCTTCAATCACCACATCACGCTCAGTTGCAATATCATCCACAGAAAGCTGCAAACCAACCATCCGGTCCGCTTCCATTTTCATAATCAATCCGAGCCGGTCTGCAGCAACACGCTGATAATAGCCCGTATAGTCTTGGCTGGTGAAGGCATTGTCAGAGCCACCGTTGGCCGCAACCGTATCCGAAAGCTCACCCGAGGCTAGGTTTCCAGTTTTCTTAAACATTAAATGCTCTAAAAAGTGAGCGATGCCTGATTTTCCTGGTGCCTCATCTGCAGCCCCAACTTTGTACCATACCATCTGAACAACTACCGGGGCTCTGTGATCTTCGATCACAACCACCTGCATGCCGTTGTCGAGCATTAAATCCGAAACCTGAGCTTGAGCAACCGCCTGCATAGGCAGGCAAAGACCTAAAATTATAAGAAATCTGAATAACATGGGCACCTCTTTTACTGTGATATGACATAGGTCCATATTCTACGTCTACAAGGGCAAAGTACCCGTTTTAATCAAGGTTCACTAAAACTTGATCTAACTATATTTTATAAAAGCTTGCCCAATATTCAGACTGTGAAACACCCTTTTCCGTCACCTAACGCTCAAGTTTTCTCCTGATCAGTTGAAAAAATAACAAGGCCAAAGAGCCCAGCAAAAATTGCTATATCAGCCACATTGAATGCATAAGGATTACGGATCTCACAGCATGTAACGTTTAAGAAATCTGCAACACTACCGTATAAAATACGATCTAAAGAGTTGCCCAATGCCCCACCTATTACCAACCCTGCGGCAATCAAAGCAATTGGCTTTTGTTCTCGACGCATCCAATAGCCGACAAACCCACAAACCACCAAGGCAATGGCGATCAAAAGCCAGCGCACGAGCTCACCCTGATCCGCAAAAAGACCAAAGTTAATACCAGTATTCCACGCCATATGAAAATGGATGAAGCCCGGCCAAATATCAATCTGTCCCTTAGAAATTAGTCCCATCCAGAACACGACTATTATTTTTGTGATCTGGTCCAATGCTAAAATAAGCGCAGTAGTCCAAAGTAAAATTTTGCTCATATCAATGCTTAAAATGCCTCATTCCAGTAAATACCATTGCGAGGCCAGCCGAATCTGCTGCGGCTATTACCGCGGCATCTCGCATCGAACCACCCGGTTGAATAAGCGCCGTAGCACCCGCCTCTGCGGCTGTAATAAGGCCATCCGCGAAAGGGAAAAATGCATCTGATGCCACAACCGACCCATGAGTCAGTGGCGCATCAAGGCCTAGGGCTTCAGCCATATCTTGTGCCTTACGAGCAGCAATTCGGGTACTGTCAACGCGGCTCATTTGCCCAGCGCCAATCCCAACGGTGGCGCCATCTTTCACATAGACAATCGCGTTGGATTTCACATGTTTTGCAACTTTCCAAGCAAATAGCATATCCTGCAATTCTTCCGAGCTTGGAGCGCGTTTGGTTACAACCTTAAGATCACTAGGCAAGACTTGCCCCACATCTTTGTCTTGTACCAAATATCCCCCAGACACTTGACGAATTGTTTGGCTTGCAGCGCTCAGATCTGGCAAAGTGCCCATTGTTAAAAGGCGCAAGTTTTTCTTTTGTGCAAAAATACGGCGTGCATCTTCATCTGCATCGGGCGCAATTACTACTTCGGTGAAAATCTTGCAAATCTCAGTGGCCGTAGCCCCATCCAATGTTTGATTTAAGGCAATAATGCCGCCAAAAGCACTGGTTTGATCGCATTGAAAGGCCGCCTGATAGGCTTCAACTAAACTTGACGATTGGCTAACACCGCAAGGGTTGGCATGTTTCACTATCACGCAAGCTGGGCCGTTGGCTGGATCAAATTCTGCCACAAGCTCAACCGCCGCATCAGTATCATTGATGTTGTTGTAAGACAGCTCTTTTCCCTGATGCTGCACAGCAGTTGCAATGCCTGGTCGTTCTTGGCCATCGGTGTAAAAGGCCGCTGACTGATGTGGGTTTTCACCATAGCGCAAGGTTTGGGTCAAAGTGCCAGAAACCGTTTTGCGACGTGGAATTACATCTAGCGTCTTAGCCATCCAACTTGAAACAGCAGAATCATAGGCCGCAGTGCGCGAATAGGCGCTCAGCGCCAGGTTTTGGCGAAAGCGATAGGTTGTCGCACCTTTATTTTCGCCCAGCTCTTCCAATAGTGCAGCATAATCTTGCGTATCGGTAACAACGGCCACAAAGCCATGGTTTTTTGCAGCTGCACGGATCATTGCAGGCCCTCCGATATCGATATTCTCAATTGCAGTTTTATAATCTGTGCCTTTGGCAACGGTTTCTTCAAATGGGTAAAGGTTTACCACTAGCAAATCGATCCCCACAATACCGTGCTCTTCCATTGCGGAAACGTGATGTGGATTGTCACGTAGCGCAAGCAAACCGCCATGTATATTTGGGTGCAGAGTTTTAACCCGCCCGTCCATCATCTCTGGAAATCCTGTCAAAGAGGCTACATCAATAACTACAAGTCCTGCCTCACGCAGAGCTTTGGCTGATCCACCCGTAGACAACAATTCAACTCCACGATCTGCAAGCGCTCGCCCAAGTTCCAGCAAACCTGTTTTGTCCGATACAGAAATTAGCGCACGTTTGAGGTCTACAAGCTGTGTCATTAGTAATCCTACTGATATGCCAAAACTGATCGCGTGGCTTCTTAAATAGCCTTTTGCGGGTTTTCGCTCGCTTTGGCCAGTGACCAACGGACGCGGGTGGTAATTTCTTTGATCTCACCAACTAAAGTAATTTGAGCAGTGGGCCGCGGATGCAGACGCCCTTCTTCAAAATACACGCTGTCTTCCAATAAAAGCTGATTTGCTCCCTGATGTCGAAAAACCCAGACATCGCCATTTACGAGGGTCAGTGACACCGCATTACCGTCAAACTCTAAGCTAGGCACTACATCTGGATGAAGGTGGAAGCGAACAGAGTACTGCAACGCATAAGATGATTTTTCACGCATCGCATCAAGACGTTTAATATCGCCTGAATCTGGCGCATAAAGCTCGTCTTCACCAACCAAACCCTTACCGTCCACCGGCAGATCCAACGTCCGGGCATGGATCAATCCATGACTGGCTTGGTAACCATTATGGTTGACGTGCAACCGAACCCCGTCGAATGCCTCGGTTTTTTGGACCGATACTATTTTAGGCGTCTCTTTCAACGCTTGAAAATGGCCCCTTTTTGCATGCGAAAACCGCGACGATGATAGTCCCTCAATACCCGCAGTAGCATGAGATGCGGTGCTCCGACTGGCGATTTGCCAATCATCACCAAAACTTAATCCAGAGCCACAGTTTACAACTAAGCGATTGCGCCCCACCGACAACTCAAACGCGCAGGTGGAAGCATGGGCACTAAACCTTGCAGGCCCCAAGGGCGGGGCGGCTACGTCCATAATTAAACTAGTGGCCCCAGCATTTAGACGAGCAAATCCCATCGCCCGATCTTGCGGCACAGATGGCCGAACCCCAGAAATTGCTAACGCTTGGTCCAAGATATGTTCACTGCCCTGTCCACCGCCATGAAACCGCGCCAATGTCCCGTCGCCGTGGCGCAGACAGCGCAAAACTGGCGCTATGTGCGCAACCCTATCGGTCAAAATGTCCGGGACCGGTGTTTTGGTCATATCCAAAGTTTGTTTGACCCATGTCAGCAAGCTAAACACGTCCAAAAGTTCTTCTGGGTTGCGCGAATTTATAAAGCCTTCTGCATCAATTTGGGTTTGGCACTCCAGCTCAAGCGCCGTTAGAGCTGGCCCTAACAACTGCCCCATGCCTGCCAGAAATTGCGTTGCGCAAACAAGCCCACATAAGGCTTCAAATCGTGCACGGCCTGGCGGTGCCTGGTGCCAAGATCGCACCAACAGAAGTGTTTGGAGTGCCATCGAGTAGCAAATAATAGATTTTTTCGATTTTGAAAGTTGGTTCAAAAAGAACGAAGAATGGTTGATCCAACGGATTAACCGACGTCCCGTCAGATCAGCGCTCCACCCCGGGCCCTTGCCCATACCAAATCCCGAGATCCATTCAAGCACCCAAGCTTGTGCTTTAGTTTTAGCGCCCTGATCACCAAAGGCGGCCAAATCATCCAGCCATCCAAAGCCATGCAACTCAGCGGCGAACAAATCCGAGGGTGGTGGCAAGCTCCAAACTGAGCCATCACCCAAATCCATTATATGACCAGTGATCAAGACCCTACCTGAAACCAGCTGCTGGCCACGTTCAAAAGAGCCAATTGTCCGCGGCTCTGGTGCACTGACCAAACCAATAACGGGCTTCGACCAAACCGCCCGGCGTAAATGCCATCGATACTTTAGTTGGGTTATCGGAGACAACCGATGTGGACGTTTTTTCACTAGAGTAGGCGACCTTAAATTGTCACAATTTTAACCAAATTATAGGCTTAAATCCACTTCGTTGTCACCCCAGTAAATCCTACGGAGCACGGTTCATCCGGATAATGTAAAATCCATCCATACCGCCCCGATCAGCCCAAAAATCCGGTCGCAGGCGATATCCGCCTTCCTCAGAGCGCCATTCAGCCGCCATCCCCTCCGGAACAGAGGTATCAACCACAAAGTCCTTATGGGCGTTCAAGAAATTTTCAGCATGAACTTCTCCCTCATCGGGAATCAAGGAACAGGTGCAAAACACCAAGCGCCCACCAGGTTTTACGCGCCTTGCGGCTGCCGCCAGCATCTCAGCCTGCAGGCTAATCAGCTCAGTGATTCCAGTACCATCTTTCGCAAAAGGTAAATCAGGATGTCGGCGAATCGTTCCTGTGGCCGAACATGGTGCATCAAGCAATACCGCATCAAACTGGCGAGCGTCTTGCCACTCCAAAACATTAGCCACCACTAAATTAGCTTCTAATTTCGTACGCCCAAGATTTTCCGCGACCCGCTCCATACGCTTGGCCGAAATATCAAGGGACGTAACCTCTGCGCCAGCCAAAGCCATTTGCATAGTTTTTCCACCTGGCGCCGCACAAACATCTAAAACTGTTTCACCAGCCTGCAGTGCAAGCCAAGCAGCTGGCCAAGAGGCAGCAGCATCCTGCACCCACCACTTACCATCCTCAAAACCAGAAAGAGCAGAAATTTGTCCCATGTCATTCAACCGCACCGAGCCATTAGGCAGCACTGACCCCCCCAACGTCTCAGCCCAAGTTTGCGGGTCGGCGGTTACGGTTAAGTCTACTGGCGCGCCACGCATGTGGGCTGTTTCAATAGCCATGATTGTGCCGTTTCCGTAGGCCTCTCGCAGGGGGTTACGTAGCCATTTTGGCATCATCTGTACTGGAGATTTATCCCATTTTCCAGAAACATCAGCAACAGCTTTACGTAAAACAGCGTTGACCAAACCTTTGTATGGACGAGTTTGGCCAGTAGAACCACAAATGGAGACCAGATCATTAACAACCGCATGTGCTGGCGCACCAAGGCCAACAATCTCAACGACTCCCAAACGTAATATATTCAACACCTCAACAGCCGGCAACTTTGCTAAATGTGGCCTCAGAGCACGATCTGCCCGGCCAACATGGCGCAAAGTATGGGTTGCCAAACGCTGGGTGCGAGCACGGTCTTCCGGGGCTAAAGCCTTGAAATCTTCGGCTTGCATCATCTCAGAGAGCTGTTTTTGGTCGGTCATAACCCCATTCAAAATACGTATTGCAGCAAAGCGTGCAATATTCAAAACAAGTCGTTTTTCCGTCTTACCAGCCAGAGAAGTTCCGGGGCGACCTGAATTTTGCGGGGGGCGGGGCATGTGCTATCCTTGCGATCTGATGAAAGCGGCGTATATCAGCCTCATGACAGAAAACAAGAAACCCGATCTCAAAGCAGCAGGTGCACGCGCACTTGCCGAAGCCATAGCCCGCAAAGATGCTACCAATACCGAGGAATTGCCCCTTGAATTAGGCGGCAGGGATGGTCCTGAGCCTGTACGTTTCGGAGATTGGGAACGCAGAGGCATTGCAGTTGATTTCTGACCGAACCTGGAATTATTCAGTTAATTAAGTGAAAACTTTGCACTAGCACCGGCCCCACGATCACTGGTGAATACCAGTTTTCCATTTTCTATGGTCACGCCTTGGCAATTTCTACCTAAATCAACATTGCCCCAGATCAAAGTGCGACAGAAATATCCATCCTGCCACTCCCAAAACCCACGAACCGGCCGCCCCATACCCTTGCCTTCTATTGTGCCATCTTCATTGACGTGCAGTCGCACACGAAACAATTGCGAACTAAGTGTTTTGTCTAAAACTAGATTTAAAAAGGTAGTACGGTCTGAAATTCCGTCTTTTGCAGGTGCGGATGAGGCAAACAAGACCAGTAGTAATAACAAAAGGGCGTGGCGCATCTCGGACCTAAACTATGTGTTTCAACTCAATATACGTACAAAAATTAAATTTGGATCACAGCCCCAAAACATCCATCATGCTGTAATGTCCTGGCTTTTGGATTTGCCCCCACAGAGCAGCTTTTAGTGCACCGCGGGCGAAAATACCACGATCCGTTGCCACATGCCGCAAAATTATTCGCTCACCTGCGGCAGCAAACAGCACATCATGCTCCCCTACGATATCGCCGCCCCGAATCGCCGTGAAGCCAATATCGCCACGCTTGCGTGCGCCGGTGATGCCATCACGACCAACGTCGCGAACGTTGGCAAGATCTACTCCGCGCCCAGTTGCCGCGGCTTCTCCAAGCATTAGAGCTGTACCAGAGGGGGCATCTACCTTGTGATGATGATGTGCCTCAATGATTTCGATATCAAAATCTGCATCCAACGCGGCCGCCACTTTTTCAGTCAATTTTGTCAGCAAGTTCACACCCAAAGACATGTTCCCGGCCCGCACAATAACCGCGTGGCGGCTTGCAGGCTCTAGCTTTGCAATTTCCGCATCACTCATGCCGGTTGTCCCAATCACGTGCACAGTGCGCGCCTGTGCGGCCAATGCAGCATACTCAAGCGTGGCAGATGGCGCAGTGAAATCAATCACCGCCTGAGAAACCGCAAACGCCTCCAAAGGATCATCGGTGACAATTACACCATTGGCTCGGCCGCCCAAAGCCTCGCCTACATCAAGGCCAACCCATGGGTGCCCCACCTGCTCAACAGCGCCCACTAGACGCGCACGATCACTCGCCGAAACTGTTTTGAGCAGCATATGCCCCATGCGCCCGGATGCGCCAGTGATCGTTATTCCTGGGATTTCAGCCATGACGTCCTCCTTTAATGCGTATTTGGCGGAAAGTTTTGCCACTTGCAAACCTATTGGCACAGGGCCTATGTCCCAAATATGGCAAAAAACAGATTATACAAAAAATCAGGCCCGTCTCAACGACAGCTTAAAGTCGGTGAAGTTATACGCCGCACCCTCTCAGAAATTCTGGCGAGGGGTGAAATTCACGATGCTGAATTGAACCGAATTTCAATCACTATATCTGAGGTCACCACCTCTCCAGATCTTCAGATCGCAACGGTTTACGTTATGCCCTTGGGCGGCACTTTATATGATGAAACCATCGCCGCATTGGCGCGTAATAAGGGCCAAATGCGTAGTATCGTTGGACGCAAGGCCGGACTTAAATATGCACCTGATTTGAGGTTTCGCATAGATGAAACGTTTGACCGGATAGACAGCACTCGCCAATTATTTGAACGTGAAGAGGTTCGACGCGATCTTGACGTAGCCACCAACCCTGAGCCAGACACCACTTCTGACATAGATTGACCTGCGACAAGAGGCGCGTTAGGGCAGCCGCCTGAAACTCAAGAGGGCATAATGGGACGTACACGTAAAGGCCGAGATATTTCGGGTTGGCTGATAGTCGACAAACCCGCTGGCCTCACCAGCACTGCCGTTGTCAATAAAATCCGCTGGGCCTTTGACGCCAGAAAAGCTGGACACGCAGGTACGCTTGATCCTGAAGCCACCGGAATTTTGGCTGTGGCTTTAGGCGAGGCCACAAAAACTATTCCCTATATCACTGATGCCACCAAAGCTTATCAGTTCACAGTAAACTTGGGCTCTGCCACCAATACCGATGATGCTGAAGGCGAGGTCATCGCAACCTCTGACCAGCGTCCCAGCGATGCTGAAATTGTGGAAGGCCTGCAGGGCTTTCTGGGTGAAATCATGCAGGTCCCACCACAATTCTCAGCTGTAAAAATAGATGGTCAGCGTGCCTATAAATTGGCCCGCGCAGGGGAAGAGGTTGAGATAGCTGCGCGCGCCCTTTTGGTGGAAGAGCTAATCTTAGCAGACAGGCCAACACCAGACACCGCAGTTCTAGAAATGACCTGTGGCAAGGGCGGCTATGTGCGGGCAATTGCACGAGATTTGGGAATAAAATTAGGGTGCTATGGCCATGTGGCCCGTCTACGTCGCATCTGGTCGGGACCGTTTGACCTTGAACATGCGGTAACGTTAGAACAGATTGAACCCTTCGCCAAGACGTCAAAGATTGACCAATTTTTGCGACCGTTGGAAGAGGGTCTTACCGATTTACAGCAGGGCACCACCAATGCCGAAGGTGCCGCCAAACTGCGTAATGGCAACCCAGCCATTTGCTTTACCAAGGCTGAATATGGTGATGAAGTTTGGGTAAGCCATGAGGGCCGGGCCCAGGCTATTGGTCGCTATAAATCTGGTGAGATCCACCCCACGCGGGTGATCTTGCAACCCAAAGGTTAACGCCAAAGCGCCTCTTGATCTCCGACAGCCAATCACTCACCATGGGGCGTGATTACCAGATCCCATATCAAAGGCGATGCGCCCAGTGTTGCGGTGTACTCCAGTTGTGAGCGGTATCGATATGCCCTAACTAGAATTTGGGACAAAAACGCTAGCCGGGTGGCCTTTGTGATGCTCAACCCTTCGACTGCTACCGAGATGCAAAACGATCCCACGGTGGAACGCTGCGAACGCCGGGCGCGCGCCCTCGGCTTTGGTGGCTTTCGAGTGACCAATATATTTGCCTGGCGCGATACCGATCCCAAAAATATGCGGATGGCCAAGGCGCCTATTGGCCCTGAAAACGATACCACTATCCAAGAGGCTTGCACCTGGGCCGATAAGGTGATCGCCGCTTGGGGCAACCATGGCG
>Ga0302130_1001006_pt1 | contig 15254 bp, 16 predicted proteins | sample CB9_surface_MG_FD_203117 | JGI IMG/M metagenome (GOLD analysis project Ga0302130, IMG submission 203117) | Marine microbial communities from Western Arctic Ocean, Canada - CB9_surface | ecosystem: Environmental > Aquatic > Marine > Oceanic | place: Canada: Western Arctic Ocean | collected... | reverse complement strand
TGAGTTGCTGCATCATCATACGGCCTAACGCTGGACGCACTGCCGCTGTCAAAACGTCAGGATCCTGACTTCTATGAGCCTGTTCTGCCAGAATTTCGACGATTGTGCGAATATCCCTTACCGCCACACCTTCAGCTAGAAGATTTTGTAATACTTTAGCCACGACACCCACTGACAATTGAGAAGGCACGACTGCTTCAACCAACTTAGGGGCTGCTTGTGACAGTTGGTCCATCAATTGCTGAGCTTCGTCGTGGCCCAATAATTCATGGGCATTATCATGTAAAACTTTATTCAGGTGTGTCGCAAGAGCTGTCGCACCGTCCACCACTGTATAGCCCATAGACTGGGCATACTCTCTTTGGGATGTATCAATCCACAAGGCATCCAGTCCAAAAGCTGGATCTTGTGTTGGAATACCCTCGAGACTGCCGTGGGTTCCACCAGGATTAATGGCGAGGTCCTTGCCCATCATCAACTCTCCCTGACCACGGGTCACACCATTAATATTAATATGGTATTGATTAGGTGATAGGTCTAGGTTGTCCCGAATGTGCACCGATTGCACCAGAAACCCGAGTTCGTGTGAAAGTTTTTTACGCACGCCTTTGATGCGTTGCATTAACGCTCCACCTTGGCTTTTGTCAACTAAGGGAATTAATGCATACCCCACTTCCAAGCCAATCATATCTAACTGCGGAATATCTTCCCAAGACAGATCTTTTGAATCTTGATCTTGCTGTTCCTGTACTGGGTCCACAACCTCCGACTCGTCGTCCTGTCGAGAACGTTTTACAGCTAGGTATGCAAAACCACCAGTAATTGCCGCTAACAATAAAAATATGAAGTGAGGCATACCAGGAATAACACCCAACAAGGTCATAATGCCAGTAACGACAATGAGCGCTTGGGGGCTACCTAATTGGTTCACCACTTCGCTCGACATGTCTGAGGTCGAGGTGACACGAGTCACAATAATTGCTGTTGCAGTCGCAAGCAATAAGGAAGGAATCTGAGCCACTAGACCGTCGCCAATGGTTAATAGAACATAGGTTTCGGTGGCTTGATCAAAAGTCAAACCATGGGTACCCATGCCAATAGCAAGGCCACCAATAATGTTAATGAGCAGGATCAGAAAACCTGCGACTGCATCGCCTTTCACAAATTTACTGGCACCATCCATCGAACCATAAAAATCTGCCTCTGCCGTCACATCTGCGCGCCGTTCGCGGGCTTCATCTTGCGACAGTACACCTGCATTTAGGTCAGCATCAATTGCCATCTGTTTGCCAGGCATAGCATCCAAGGTAAAGCGGGCACTGACTTCTGATACACGGCCTGCACCTTTGGTCACTACAAGAAAGTTAATGATCATAAGAATAGAAAATACGATGATACCCACCACATAATCACCACCAATGACGAAATCACCAAATGACTGAATAACCTGACCCGCTGCATCGGTGCCCGTGTGACCTTCAACAAGTACAATCCGAGTTGATGCTACGTTTAATGCCAAACGCAGCAAAGTTGCAAATAATAGGACCGAAGGAAAGGACGAAAAATCTAATGGCCGCATGGTGTTAATAGAAATCATTACAATGATTAGGGCAAGGGCAATATTGAGGGTAAAAAATAAATCTAACAAAAACGCAGGCAGTGGAACTATCATCATTAAGATGATCAGCAGAACCAACATAGGGATTAATAACCCCGTCAAATGTTTGACGTTGATTTGATCCTTCACGCTTATAACTTGTGAAAAATTCATAATAACTTGGACCCTAAGGTAAAAATAAAAAACTAATCGTTTGTTTTTTATAGATTATTTATATTTATCTATTAACTTTTAATCAATGGTGTCGATAAGAAGTCTATTGTCAATGGACCCATTAAAACATCACTATGTATGGATAAAAGCAATAACAGTGCCAACATTCGATTACTTTTAATAATTAATTCTTATTAACACCTCAAGTCTGCAATTATGGGGTCGATAATATCTTTATAGACCCAGAGGAAATAACTATGACCGTTCATACCACCCAAAAACTTCGCCTTCTAATTATAGCGTTAGCGACCTTTACCTTAGGGGGATGCACTTTGTCCATGACGGGTAGCCAAACGCCTGCAGCTGAAGTCAATCCGCCGATCTATCAAAAGGAAGTGATCATTTCCACAGGCTATGCCAACATCAGTGCACAAAAAAGTAAAAGCCCAGCCCAACGTCGGCTGATGGCTATACGGGTGTCTAAATTAGACGCCTACAGAAATCTAACGGCACAGGTCTATGGACAGAATATTAATGCGTCGAGCACTGTGGCAGACATGGTACTTGCAAGTGACACCATGCGTGCGCATGTGGAAGGGGTTGTATACGGCGCCAAGGTTGTCAGCATCAACCCAATAGGCGATGATAGCTATGAAACTAAGCTGGAATTAGAACTAGACACTATGCAGGAACTTAGACGAGTTTTTTTAGTGGCTAGATAACTCCCTTTACGGTTATCTCATGAAACAATTAAACCATCCTCAGCGCATCAGTACTTTCATCTGCGCAGTGTTAACAGGGCTAGTCATTAGCCAATTGAGCCTAGCGGAGCAAGTCCCAACGCCAAAGCTTATCGTGTCTGGCCAAGCGGTAGTGGCTGATGGGGGTATTGAAACTGCGATAGCAAGAGCCACACTTGATGCTCTGCGCTCCGCAGCTACCCAACGCCAAGGCCAAATGACTAGCCAAAGCATAGTCAGCTCAGATGGCCAACTGACGGAAAACATCAGGCTCAAAACCAGCTTAAACATGCGTCGAATGGACCTATTGGAGCAAATCGAAGTCCAGGGTGTAGTCACAGTGAAGCTCGCCTTAGAACTTGATGAAGGCACAAAAGATTGTCCTCTGCCCCAATTAACTCAGGTGGTGACAACAGACTTAGCGACGCCACCCAATGACAGCAGCTATCATCAAGTAGACATTAATCAATTACTACTCGACACCGAAGCGCAATTTTCTAGCCTGGCAAAAGGAGGAAATTTTGTCACTCATCGGATTAATCCAGCGCTTAATACTTATCAAACAGCATGGCTTGCCTCTGAGGCTTATAATCAAGCTGACTATCATTTGGCTATCGGTGCCCAGTGGTTGTCCACAACTACTATTGAGCCCGAACCTAGTGGCTTAGGCAGTCTAATGAGTTCATTAAATGGTACTTTGAGTAACACATTAAATGGACCCCAAGTTCAACCTCCTAACCTAATGCTAACTGCTACTTTTTCAAGTCCCTATCGTGCTGATATCGACTTACGTCATCAGCAGCAATTTACCTTACCAGCCAACCGCTCCATTTCCCAATCTGGTACGCCCATTCCTCAAGAGCTTAGTCAGCAGGTGGCAAAGTGGGTAGAAAGATCATGGCGCAGTATCCATCAAACTGTGCAGTGTGAAGGGAGCTACATTAAGCTTAGCAAAATCATTGACCAACCCTTATGGCGCATTAATAAAGGGCAAAAGTTAGGTCTAGAACAGGGGCAAAAGTTATTATTATTACCCCAAAATTATGAAGATGGAATTCTTAATCCAGATGCCAGAAGTGCACCACTTGTATTCAAAGTGACGCAGTTACAACCCCACGCTGCGCTGCTAGAACATGTGGCAGGGCCAGATAATATAACTAATGCCACCGCCCAAGTGATTGTATTTTAGATGTTGACAAAGTATTTGCACAAGGAGTTATCACCCATGAATAGTCGTCTAATATGCAGCCTATTTGCTGCTAGCCTCATCGCCAGCCCGGTGAGTGCCAATGAACAACAAACGCAGGAGCACTTGAAAGTGCTACTGGGCGAATTGCTCCACCTTGAACAACAGATAGATACCCGTCAGGATGTGGTTAACGCGATCGCACCTGCGTCTGAGTATCGCATTAAACTGGGGGATTCTTTAACCGATATTGCCAAGCGGGCGTATGGTGAGACCAACATCAAACTCAGTTTAGTAAAGCAACTCATTATTAGTAATAACCCGAAGGCGTTTTTCCGGAGTAATGCTAATTATATGTATGCCGACAAAGTCATTACGATCCCAAGTATAGAGGACTTTAGAGCCATGTTATTTTCTGGCGACACTGACACTTTGTTAAATGGTGATGACAAGACCCATTGGATTCGCTTCCCTTAATCTGTATTACCAAACAAAAAAAGCGCGCTTAAACAAGCGCGCTTTTTTTGCCAATAAATCTAGTTTTATGTGCCTATAACTAATTTATAACTGGCGTGACACTGAGGCTATTTTTTGCTTCACCAAGTGCAATAAATCATCTTCTTCATGGTTACGAAAGAAAATAAACCGCAGGCCCACCAGCAGTTTTAGCCCATCTGCATGGGATCGCATATGACGCACTTCAGCATTAACTTTAGTTTGAAAGCCATCCATCTTAAGTTCAATGTGCTTAATCGCCTTACCGACTTCAACGTCGTATAAGTTTGCTTGGGGAAGTAACACAGATGCGCCGCCACCAGAGACGTCAATCACATCGACAGGCTGCCCCCCAATACTCATGTTAATCTTTTCATCACTAGCTGCTGGCAACTGCAGCATCTCCCGATTTGGTTTTGCTCGCACATTCTCCGGCAACTTAGCCGAAAAACCGACACCACCACTAGACGCACTGACATCACCCACTTGTACATCAAAGTAGTGAATGCGGCCTTCGTGAAAAAACTCCACCCGCAAGCGATCTTGAGCTTCGATCATAGCCACAAAGTCAGGTTCATTGATCGGTTCGAGCACTAGAGTCACGTCATTGTTACTGGGCGCTTGCTGATCCGCAGACTTATAAACCACTTCTTGCAAACGATAGTCAGCCAAAGTTTGATCTACAGCATCTCCAAAGCTGACATAAAAAGAACGCTTGCGCGCCTTGGCCGACATGAAAAAGTGATATATGTCTTTAAAGCCACTAATCTCTACTTCGTCTTTCAAAAAAACCTCCACTCGGGCTTGCACCGATGATTTTAAACGATACAACCAACATTCTTCTTATTCTTATCGACCAAATGATACCAAAATAAAGTATTTAAATAACCTGATTTCGTAACTCATCAATATTAGCGGGAATAGTTTGTGCTGGGTAGGCCGCTTGCGTGCGCGCATGTAACTGCTGTCTCAAAGGGCTATGCTTTGGCAAATGCAAAAAGTACAAAGCGCTTTGGGCTATTTCTGGAGCCATATCCAACTGTTTGGCCCACTGCTCTATAATGGCAAATAAGTTATCATTATTAGGTGCGGGTATGGCCCTAGTTTGCACCTGATCCAAATCTTCCCCTGCCAACACCCTTTGGCACAGAGCCTTGTAGTGTTGTTTAAACAGTCCTTGTGTGGCTTGACGAGTTAGGGTTTTTAGCTCAAACCACCCCGTTGCCCTTCCTGCATGATATACCGCCGCGTGACTCCAAGAATGGTGGCTTGGCGCCGTTGCATGGCGACATGCCTCAGCATAGGCTTGATCAACCGACGTCAAACCAAAACTCTGTTGGCATTGGTCCATCAGTTGCAAGAATTCTGCAATTGAGGGCATCCAGCTATATTGTCTTTTAGTTTGTTCCAGGGCGAGCACCAATACATCTTCTTCATAACCCGCCAAACTTAGGGCCCATTCACGCTTCGCTATAATAATTTCTTTGTCGTCATCAAAAGCACTTTTAAACTTATGACCGTAGATCGTCATAAAACGAGCAAACAGCATGTTCACCAAAGATTTTACTTTTTGGTCAACAGGCGCACTCGCAGCAACAACCGTTTTACCAGTCGGTATTATTGATGTCGAGCACGTTTGCAGTAATGTCTCGTCGGCGTTGTTTAGCAGCGTATCTAGCTTCTTCATTAGATGGATTAGTCTGTTGTTGGGTTTGTCTTTGAGCCCGAGCCTGAGCTGTTTGCTGTTGAATTTGTTCTTTTTTGACCCATTTTAAAAACTTTTGATCCCAGCCACCGGGGGTTTCTCGGCGTCCTTTGTCCATATAGTAGACCACAAACTCATCTTTAATGCCTAGGACAAAGGCTTCACTTATTTGGTGCTGTTGAGCTAAAACCTTAACAATATTTACTGACGGTTTCCATTCAATATCCATGTGGCATAAGTGCTGGTGCTGGGCTTCTTTAGCAGCAAATAATCGGCTTAATTCATCACCGTCTCCGGCGTCACGACGCCAGCCTCCAAAGCCGGCCATAGAGGGCCTTTCACTGGCTACGGGGTTATCTATAGCCTGAGATTCGTCTACAGCTTTCAATGGTTCTGTTTCTGGTTCTAAGTTTTGTGTTAACTCCAACTGCAGCTCTATACGCACCATACCATTGCCAGCAGGGGCCACTTGCAGCAAACCTATGGCCGACAATTGCGAAAGTAATTGGCCTTGGTGTTGCCTGGTAAAACAAAGTGCTCGACCATACAAACGTTGCTCTTCAACCACTACTTGTCCACTCCAAGCACCTACTAACTCCGTTACTACTGCCAACATGAGGGCTTGTTCTAAACCATAGCGCTGGGCTAAGTAGGGTGCAATAGGTAAAGTGGGAGCCAACAATTGCATAACGAGGATCAACTTTAAACGAGTTCTTTTGGACATTCTACCCTAACTGGTCCTGTGCTAACATCTTCAATGTTAACCAATGAGTAATAAAGCACTATGACCATAAAAAGCCCAATAGAACAGATGTTAGAGCACCAATCAATTCGTAAATTTACTAGCCAAGTCATTCCACAAGACATAATCAACACTTGTGTCACTGCCGGTCAAGCGGCCTCAAGTTCCAGCTTTGTGCAAGTCACCAGCGTCGTTCAAGTCAACTCGCCATTGACACGAGCTGCTTTAGCAGAGGCATCTGGTGGCCAAAATTATGTGCAGAGCGCAGCCACTTTTTTGGTCTTCTGTGCAGACTTACAACGCAATCAACAAATATGTCAGCGCCAACAGCAACAGATGCCCATCGGTTTTACTGAACACACTCTTATTGCCAGTATAGATACAGCACTATTTGCACAAAATGTGTTGTTGGCTGCTCAAAGTCTGGGTTTAGGTGGGGTTTTTATTGGTGGCTTACGCAATCAGCCAGAAACAGTCACTCAGCTATTAAACTTACCTCAGCAGGTATTTCCCATATTTGGTCTTTGCCTTGGCTACCCAGATCAAAACCCTGGCCAAAAGCCAAGACTGCCGCTATCCATGGTACTGCACCAAGATCATTATTCAAATCAAGAGTTGGAGAAACTTGCTAGTTACGATGCACAGATAAGCGCCTACTACCAACAGCGCAGTCATGGAAAAACAGACCTCACCTTTAGCCAACATATTATCAAGACTATGCTTAAAGAGGCGCGGCCCCATATGCTTCCTTACTTACATAGTCAGGGATTCGCGACTCGATGAGGCTAACACCTAGGTAATCTGTCGAGCCTGAATAATGTCGTACCATTGGGCAGGCCCAGTTTGATGAACTGAGGTACCACCAGCATCAACAGCGACTGTCACAGGCATGTCTTGCACGTCAAATTCGTAGATGGCCTCCATACCAAGTTCTGGAAATGCCACTATTTCAGCACTCTTAATCGCCTTAGAAACCAGATAGGCTGCGCCACCTACAGCCATTAAATAGACGGCTTTATGGGCTTTAATGGCATCAATGGCAATTTGCCCACGTTCAGCCTTACCAATCATGCCTAACAAGCCCGTTTTTTCAAGCATCGTGCTGGTAAATTTATCCATGCGAGTCGCTGTGGTGGGGCCTGCTGGGCCTACAGCTTCATCTCTCACAGGGTCCACTGGGCCCACATAATAAATAAACCGGCCCGTTAGGTCTACAGGCAGCGGTTCACCCCGAGACATCATGTCTATCATCCTTTTATGAGCTGCATCTCGCCCAGTCAGCATCTTACCAGACAACAATAAGGTCTCCCCTGGCTGCCAAGTTAATACGTCAGTTGGAGTGAGAGCATCTAAATTCACTTTTCTCGCCCCTGCACTAGCATCCCATGCAATGTCAGGGTATTCATCTAGACGTGGTGGTGTTTGTAAGCTCGGGCCAGTGCCATTAAGCACAAAATGTGCATGTCTGGTGGCTGCACAGTTAGGAATCATGCACACAGGTAATGAAGCAGCATGAGTGGGATAATCCAAAACCTTAATATCTAGCACGGTGGTCAGGCCACCTAATCCCTGAGCTCCAATCCCCAAGTTATTCACTGCGTCAAACAACTCTAAACGCAGTTTGTCTGCAGTGTTATGAGCACCACTGGCCTGCAGTTGGTGAATGTTCACTGGATCCATCAAAGATTTTTTAGCCAGAATCGCAGCTTTTTCTGCCGTGCCCCCAATACCTATGCCTAACATGCCAGGTGGGCACCAGCCGGCCCCCATAGTCGGCACCGTTTTTAATACCCACTCAACGATACTGTCGGAGGGGTTTAACATGACCATTTTACTTTTATTTTCTGAGCCCCCACCTTTAGCTGCCAATTGAATATCAACTTGATCACCCTTAACGATAGAGGTATGAATGACCGCCGGCGTATTATCTTTAGTATTGGTTCTGGCACCCGCAGGATCAGAAAGAATAGAGGCTCTAAGTTTATTATCAGGGTGCAAATAAGCCCGCCTTACCCCTTCGTTAATCATTTCTTCTAAACTAAGCTCGGCGTCCCATTGCACATTCATACCCACTTCAACAAACACCGTGACAATGCCTGTGTCTTGGCAGATTGGACGTTTACCTTCGGCACACATACGAGAATTAATTAAAATTTGCGCCATGGCATCCTTAGCAGCTTTGGATTCTTCACGCAGGTAGGCTTCATGCACTGCGTGTATAAAATCTAGAGGATGGTAGTACGAAATAAATTGTAATGCGTCAGCGACGCTATCAATCAAGTCCTGTTGGCGAATTATTGTCATGGCGGCATCCTAATGTGGCTTAAATCGTAAGCCACATTATAACCCCTTAAATAATTTAACTCTGCTTTAACTCTGCTTTAACTCTGCTTTAACTCTGCATTTCGTCCACATCATCTGCCGTTGCAGCAGGTGATAATAGATTCAATTATTGAGTTGCTTTAACACCAAAGGTAATAAAAGTCTCCTCACTGGGCGCATCCGCCTTCCTGTTCGCCGCATCTTGAGCTAATTTTTCCTGCTCAAGATCATAATAGCGCTCTTGCTCTAAGGCGACTAAAGCCTTTACTTTGCCAACAAGGTCTTCGTTTTGAATAGACTTCATTTGCAACTGTAAGCTGTCAATCCGAGTTTTTAGCTGTTTTAACACGCTCTGCTGCGCTTTACTGGTGTTCTGTAAACCATTAAAACTAGCCAATATCCGATCATTAACACTGCCTAACATCTGCTCATTGACTTTCGCTTGCTGTGACGCCGCTTGTTGCGAATCAGTGCCTACTTGCCGAAGGTAAAACATCATCTGTTCAACACTTTGACCGAGTTGATGGTTAACATCAGCCACATCAATTAGCTGCCTCTCTAACAAGGTCACTCGGTCCATTTGTTGTTCAAATTGAACCAACTTGGCACCCATGGCCAAACTGACACTCGTTGCGTCTTTTACCGAGCTCTGTAGCACGAATAACATAGCCGCGCCGCTGATTAAACCGATCAATCCTAAGGCAAAAATGATCATCAGTAAGAAATTATTCGATCTCCGTAAACCCTTGGCCATGTTATTAATGGTTGTTACACTGCCTAACAGCATATGAATGGATTGGTTGGTAGAATGTGCCGCTTCGTTGGCCGCACTGGCTGCATCCAGCACAATTTCGGTCAAGCCTTCAATATTACTAGCTTCAGGTGGGGTTTTTTCAGCGACTGGTGCAGCTTCTTCTAGATAATCAATCTGGTCATCAAACAGAACCGCATCATCATCTTCAGACACTTTTTCCACCTTAGCTTGAAGGCTGGGTTGCTGAGCCTTTGCTACTTTAACTGGGGCTTCTATTGCTTGTTCTGCCTGATCACTTAACTCAACTTCTGCATCAACTTGACTAAGTACTTCTGACATTTGTTCAGCCAGTTCCTGTGCCACGTCCAATTCATCTTTAGCCCGAGCTTGGGCAGCTTCTTGCTCTGCCACTGCCACAGAAACGACCTCAATATCCAAAGCCACTTCGGTTTCCGTTTGCTGTTGCTTGTTATCTGTATCTTCGTCACTCATGGGTTTTACATCTCAGTCGATCCATACCCTACAAAAGCTAGCAGGCTAATGCGGGTCTTTATGCTCAGTTAAATTTTCATTCTCAGTGGTTATATCGTCAGTTTTTGAGCGAATCTTAGACATTTTTTCAGTTAATCGACCAGAAATTTTAGATTCTTCGTTATTTTCATTGGCTTTTGAGTCTTTAACATCGGCCACTGGAGCCGTCTCGAGGGTGTCCACCGTATCCAAAGAAACTGGCGAAGCATGAGTTTGAGCTGCATTCTTACCCGTTAGTTTTGCAGTACCTGCATTCCTAGCATTTTGGTGGCCCATATCAGCCTGCATTGCATCAGCGGGCAAATGGTCTCCCATGTCAACTTGTGTGACTTGAGCTGGAAGTTCACCTTCTAAGGCTGCAAATCCTGCTTGGCCATCGACATGATGGCCCATATCAGCCTGTCCCACTCCGGCCAATTGCTCACCTTTTAATTTAGCCAGTCCTGCGGTGCCATCAATGTGTTCACCCATATCTGCTTGGCCTGGCCCTTGAGGCACATGATCACCTAAGTCCGCTTGGCCTGCTCCTTGAGGCGCATGCTCACCTAAGTCCGCTTGACCTGATCCTTGAGGCACATGGTCACCTAAGTCCGCTTGGCCTGTTCCTTGAGGCGCATGCTCACCTAAGTCCGCTTGACCTGCTCCTTGATGCACATGATCGCCTAAATCCGCTTGGCCTGCACCAGCAGGCTTACTGCCTTCAAAGTTAGTAGTCTCCGGCTCAGAGTCTGCGGAACTAGAGGGACGAAGGCCATCGAGTTTTGCTTTAGCCACTGCAGAATGTTGATCTGTGCTTTCAGAAACCAAAGATGTCGAGGAGGGACTTGCAGCATTTTTTTGGGCCAGTTTATGGGCTTCTATTTGAGCCCTTTGGGCGGGGCTCAATTGATCAACTTTAGATTTAAGGCTTGCCGTTGGATGAGCGCTAGATTTGCCACTAGGCTGGGAATTCAATTTCGCCACATTAATCGCATCAGCATCGGAGAAGCGCTGCCAGTCGGAGGCCAGTTCACTTTCTTTGCCTTTGGTATTAGACGTGCGCTTTTGGCTGGCAACAAAATCAGCGTTATGCTGATGTTTATTCACTTCTGCGACTCTTTCAGGTAAAGCAATTTTATTAGCTTTTTTAGTGCTAGAAACACGTTTAAATAAACTTTTGTCAACTTCAATGTCTTTTTTCACTAAGTGCATCTCCATCTTACTTACAGCTTTGTCGTAAATCTATGTATTGACCTTTTATTGAATTATTATAGCCCTAGGTCGCGTTAATGAGGACCTAGACCTTCGTTTTGATATTATAGCGTTAAATAGCCTCTCCGTCTTCGTTATATCGAAAATCAGCAGGTACTTCAGGATTAGGCTGCCTTGGTTGAGGAACCCCCGGGGTCACTGCATTAAGCTGATAAACATATGCCAAGACCTGAGCCACAGCGACAAATAAACCCTCAGGAATCTCCTCTTTAATTTCACTGGTAAAATACAGTGCTCGTGCTAACAAGGGCATACGTAATATTTGCACACTTTCTGTTTCAGCAAGTTCTCTTATGCGGGCCGCCATTTCACCCTGGCCCTTGGCTAAAACAATGGGTGCCCCTGCTCCTGCTTGGTCATAAACGATCGCCACAGCAAAGTGTTGTGGGTTAGTGATCACAACGTCTGCGTTAGGAACGTCGTCTAGCATTCTTCCCATGGCCATTTCCCGCTGCCTCTGGCGCACCTGAGCTTTCACTTCAGGCCGGCCCTCCATCTCCTTCATTTCATCTTTTATGTCTTGCATCGACATTTTTAACTTTTCTGTATGGCTATATATTTGATAAGGCACATCAATGGCGGCAATAACCATCAAGGATAAACACATATAAAAAAAACCCCACAATAAAATCATGCCTCCCTCTCGCATCGCTACATCCAAAGACATTTGGCCCAACGCTAGCAGGTGTCCTATTTGAGATGCCACCACCAAGTAGCCGATGCCAGCGACCAAAATAAATTTTACTAAGGCTTTGACCAATTCCATAAGGGCTTGAGTACCAAACATGCGTTTGAGCCCCGAAAGTGGGTTGAGTTTGTTAGGTTTGAAGCCTACAGCTTTAGTAGAAAACAACCAACCTCCAATTAGGGCTGGTGTCGCTAAGGCCAAAGCTAAGGTGAGGAGTAGAAAAGGCATCACAGACAAGATACCCTCCACTAAAGTTTCTAACAAAATATTGGGTAAGCGGCCAGTGTCCATGAGTAAACTGCGTTCGATAGTTAAGGAAGACTCTAGCATCTGTGAAAGGTTGTCAATAATTATGCCACCTGTCATCAGTAAAAAAGCTGAGCCAAGCACCATAATTATAGCCATAGACAATTCTTTTGATCGTGGCACTTGACCATCTTCGCGTGATTTCTCGAGCTTTTTGGCCGTGGGTTGTTCAGTTTTTTCTTGGGAACTGTCTTCAGCCATGCGTTAACTCACACCCAGTAACAGACGGATCTGCTGAAAGGCTTCAAACCATAAACCTTGAATATTACCCATAAATGTAGGCAACAATATAAGCAAAACCACAATTCCCATTAACAAGGTTAGTGGAAAACCAACAGCAAACACATTTAAACTGGGCGCCGCTCTAGAGATGACTCCCATGCCACTGTTGGTGAGTAATAATATAATCATTGCAGGCAATGCGATCAATGCTGCGCCAGTAAATAATAAGATCGACCATTGCAAGACATCCCACACCATGGCCATCTCTAGCTGAGGTTCACCAATAGGCCACAAACGAAAGCTGTCAAGAAGAAGTTCTATGAGGATGAGATGACCACCAATAGAGACAAATACCAACGTTGCTAAAATCACCATAAATTGTGATACCACTGGCGTTTGCACGCCACTATTTGGATCCACCATCATGGCAAATCCTAAGCCCATGGATAACGAAATAAATTCACCAGCTGCACTCACTGCAGCAAAGACAATTTGTAATATAAGTCCCATCATTACCCCAATGGCAACCTGTTCCAACAATAACACCAAGCCAGCGCCAGACAGCACATCAATCACAGGCCAATCATGTAATGGGTAAATGAGAATAGTAAGGATCATAGCCAAGCTTATCCGCACTGTGGTGTTCACACTCATGGCGGAAAATATGGGCGTCGCAAGAAGGCACGCACTAATGCGCGTCATGGGCCACAAAAAGGTATAAAGCAAGGCCAATACATCATCCCAAACGGCAAACATAGCTAGCCAATAATCCCTGGAATGCGCTCAATCAAGCGCGAGGCAAAATCCGTTAGCACCGTAATCTGCCACGATCCAAACAAGTAAAGCACTAGCACCAGGGCGGCTAACTTAGGAATAAAACTTAAAGTCATTTCATTAATCGAAGTTGCCGCCTGCACAATACCAACAAGTAGACCAATCACCAAAGCGACGCCAAGCATGGGACCTGCAATAGTGGCCACAACCAATAGAGCCTCGCGACCAATATCCAACACAGTACCTTGATCCATCATTAACCTCCGCGTCAGGTATAAAAGCTAGTAGCTAAGGTGCCCAGTATCAAAGCCCAACCGTCTATTAGAACAAACATCATAATTTTAAATGGCAATGAAATCATCATCGGCGATAGCATCATCATACCCAATGCCATGAGCACACTCGCAACGACTAAATCGATGACCACAAAGGGTACAAATAATAAAAACCCTATCTGAAATGCAGTCTTTAACTCACTGGTCAAAAATGCAGGTATCAACAGTTGCATCGGCACATTCTCGGGCCCGTCGAGTTCTTGTTGGCCTGAAATTTGTGCAAACAATTCAATATCAGACTCGCGAGTTTGTTTTAACATGAATTCCCGCAACGGTTGCTGGGCCACTTCAAAAGCCTGCACAAAGTCAGCTTGATCATTGAGATAAGGTTGGATTGCTTCATCATTGATCTGGGTAAACACGGGCGCCATAATAAACAGGGTTAAAAACAACGCTAAACCCAATAACACCTGATTGGGAGGAGTTTGGTTAGTGCCTATGGCCATGCGTAATATTGACAAGACAATGATAATGCGAGTAAACGAAGTCATCATTAACAACAATGCGGGTAACACCGTGAGCAATGACATTAACGCTAAAATTTGTAGCGTTAAACTGTATTCTTGCTGGCCTTCTGCATTCGTTTCAACAATGATACCAGGTAAGATGGCATCACCTGCACTCACTTGAGGTGCGACAGCGACTAATAAAAACATACTCACAAAGGGCAACCAGCTCATGGCCTGCCTAATACTCATAGGGTGTCCTTATTTTTGGCAGTTTGGGTGTATCGACCTAGTAATTGAGAAAACTGCTGGGATAAACCTGTTTGATGTGTTTTTAGTGGGAATTCTTCTTGCGGATCTAAAGGTTTGGGTAATGCTTCCACCGCTCCAAGATCAGCCAGTAAACGAATATTTTGAGCAGTCACTCCCAACAAAAGTGACTTACCGTCGACCTCTACCAGGAGCAATTTATCGCGGCTACCTAGCGCCATGGCTTCTATGAATCTAAGCCGACGCCCGCCTTGAGGCCGTCGTTGCATAAACCATCTTGCCGCAAATACCATAACCAGTAAAATCGCCAACACCAGCAATAAGCTGCCAATAGACTGCAACAACAATTGGGTATCCCCTAGCATAAACAGGCCTTAAATTTTACGGATTCGGTCAGCAGCTTCGAGCACCTGAGTTAGACGGATGCCATAACGTTCGTTCACCACCACAACTTCACCCTTAGCGATAATGGTGTTATTAACACAAACATCGATGGCTTCTCCAGCAAGGCGATCAAATTCGACCACACTACCTTCACTCAAGCGTAACAAATCTTTGATTTTAAGTGATGACCGACCCACTTCCGCAGACAAAACTACGGGGATATTTCCTAATATGTCTAGGTCTAGCTCATCCTCAAAGGTGGATAAGGCCGCGGGGGCTGATTCTTCTTCACTCACAAGCACTTCCTCCATTTATCTTGTATTAGAGACATT
>Ga0302130_1001000_pt1 | contig 15342 bp, 10 predicted proteins | sample CB9_surface_MG_FD_203117 | JGI IMG/M metagenome (GOLD analysis project Ga0302130, IMG submission 203117) | Marine microbial communities from Western Arctic Ocean, Canada - CB9_surface | ecosystem: Environmental > Aquatic > Marine > Oceanic | place: Canada: Western Arctic Ocean | collected... | reverse complement strand
AATACATGCGCAGCAGCATCTCGGCCCAGTCCTGGGCTTCGGTGCCACCAGAGCCAGACTGGATATCCAGGTAAGCATTATTGGGGTCCATCTCGCCAGAGAACATACGGCGAAATTCTAATTTGGCTAACTGGGCTTCAAGGACAGCGATCTCTGCTTCGACATCGGCAACTGTGTCGGCATCTTCTTCTTCCACCGCCATGGCCAAAAGCTCGCGAGAATCGGCAACACCCGAGTCCAAGTCTTCAATGGTTTTAACCACAGCCTCAAGAGCGGACCGCTCGCGGCCCAATTCTTGAGCACGCTCAGGTTCATTCCAGACATCGGGTTCCCCGAGTTCTAGTTCAACTTCAGAGAGACGATCTTTGCGGTTATCGTAGTCAAAGATACCCCCTCAACACGTCGGTGCGTGCCTGCAGGTCATCGAGGGCGTTATAGAGCGGATTCACTTCCATGAAATAATCTTTTATCAACGGCTAATAAGTCGCATATTTTACATGACCGGCCACAGCACACCAAGGGAAAACCGCAGACAGCTCGAGGTTGATTAAGCGGTGGCACTAGCGCACCATACTCATCAAAATTAAAATCGACTATCAAAAGAGCCGGGAGCAAACCACCATGCTAAGAACCAGCCTGTTAATTATCATCGCCGCTTTTGCCTATCTTCTATTATGGCCAGTGCCTATAGATCCGGTTAGCTGGAATGCACCGGTGAACCAATATTATGTCGGTGATTTCGAACAAAATACCCGCCTCGATAAAATCGAAATACTGGAATTGGAAGACACTCACGGTCCCGAGGGGCTAGCCCTGCTCAATGGCGAAATCTATACCGCCACTCGCGAGGGCTGGATTATTCGCTACAACGAAGCCACCGGCACCATGACTAAGTGGGTTAACACCGAAGGCAGCCCACTGGGTTTGGCTTTCGATGCCAATAATAATTTACTGATTGCCGATGCCTACAAAGGCCTGCTCAGTGTTTCGCCTGCGGGGGAGATCAGCGTGCTTACCGATAGCTACAATGGCGTGCCCATGGAATATGTCGATGACGTAGATGTGGACGCCGAGGGTAAGATCTATTTCAGTGATGCCTCCACCAAGTTTGGCGCTCAATCCAATGGCGGCACCTATGCAGCCAGCCTGCTCGACACCATGGAGCATGGCGGCCATGGTCGTCTGATGGTCTATGATCCAGCAGACCAATCCACCAGTATGCTTATGGAGGGGTTAAACTTTTCTAATGGCGTCGCCGTTGCCGCAGACAGTAGTTTTGTTTTAGTGAATGAAACCGGTTCTTACCGGCTGCATAAATACTGGTTGCAAGGTGATCGTGCTGGCACTTCAGAAGTGCTGATCGACAATCTGCCCGGCTTTCCCGACAATATTGTCCGGGGTCGCGATGGACGCTTCTGGGTGGGTCTAGTATCACCCCGCAGCCAACAGCTAGATGACATGTCATCCTCGCCGTTTTTACGTAAAATGGTTCAGCGCTTACCCGCTAGCGTGCGCCCACAGGCAGAGCACTACAGCCATGTTTTTGCCATGGATAAAGATGGCGCGGTGATCCTTTCACTGCAGGACCCCAACGGCGAGCATCACACCAACACTGGTGCGATGGAAACCGACAACTGGCTCTATATCAGCAGCCTTCACTCAGACAATCTCGCTCGTATCAGCAGAGAAAACGCCGGAATCTAATGACTTTATTTATCGACCGCTTAGAACACACCTATTTTGAACGCTTTAAAGAACAGGAGGACGCGCACTTTAGTCCAGTGATGGCAGCGCGCTTGCTCGACCCAGTAGTGGTCAGTAGCAATAAGCTGCTGGCAGAAGAATTGGGTATAGATCCGGCCAATTTAGACAGCCCGGAAATGCTGGAACTGATGAGCGGTAACTTTATGACCGCCAACGTCAAACCCATTGCACTGGTCTACTCGGGGCATCAATTTGGTGTCTGGGCGGGTCAGCTTGGCGATGGTCGCGCTATGACATTGGGTGAGTTGCCAGTAGCCAATAGAGGGCCAGTAGCCAATAGAGGGCCAGTGGTCGATGCGGTGACGGCTGAAAGCGAACTTTTAGACAGTGAACTTTTACATAGCGAACTTTGGGACATCCAACTCAAAGGCGCAGGGCCCACACCCTACTCCCGAACTGCCGATGGTCGCGCTGTGTTGCGCTCTAGTATCCGTGAGTATCTCTGTTCCGAAGCCATGCACGGGTTGGGCATAGCCACCACCAGAGCTCTGAGCTTGGTGGACAGTAAAACCGCCGTCTATCGCGAAGAAGTCGAATCCGGCGCTACTGTCTGCCGTATAGCGCGCAGTCATATTCGCTTTGGTTCATTTGAGCATTTCCACTATCGCAATCAACCGGAATCCGTCCGCGCCCTAGCCGACTATGTTGTACAGCGACACTTTCCTCAGTGGGCAGAAGACTCAGATCGCTATATAAAATTATTTAAAAATACGGTTTTTAAAACCGCCAAAATGATCGCCCAATGGCAGTCAGTGGGTTTCAATCATGGCGTCATGAACACCGACAATATGTCGATTCTGGGTGACACTCTTGATTTCGGTCCCTTTGGATTTTTGGATAACTACAATCCGGAGTTTATCTGTAACCACTCGGACCATAATGGTCGTTACTCGTTTAAAAATCAGCCTTCGGTAGGATTATGGAATCTCAATGCCCTGGCCACATCATTGACATCGTTACTGAGCAGCGATGAGCTTATCGATGTATTAAAACAGTATGAGCCAGAATTTTTAAACCAGTTCCGCGCCATTATGGCGAGCAAATTGGGATTGGAAAAGTATCAGGCTGATGACGAACTTTTATCCAATGAACTGCTGGACTTAATGCAGACCAATAACGTTGATTACACAATATTGTTTAGATCACTCTGTGATTTTACCGCGGCTAACCAAAGCATCAGAGATCAGTTTATTGACCGGGAAGGCTTTGATCAGTGGGCGGTGAAATATCTTGCGCGGCTGGATCAGCAGAGTCTGAGTGACGCGGATCGTCGCGAGAATATGCGCGCCGTGAACCCGAAATATGTGTTGCGCAACTATATGGCCCAGGCGGCAATCGAAAAGGCTCAGGCGGGTGATTACTCGGAGGTGAACCTGCTGTTGAACGTGTTGCAGAGCCCCTGTGAAGAACATCCAGAGGCGCAGCAGTATGCTGGGCTGCCGCCGGATTGGGCAGAGAAAATATCGGTTAGCTGTTCGTCTTAAAGCTAGCTTTTAAAACAATTAATCAAACGCTGAGCAGCAACTGTTGCAGGCAACAGACCATCGAGCACTGCCTGTTCCAACTCGGGAACCAGTGCTTTGACCCTGGCATCATTTTTTAGATCACTGACCAACGCCTCGGCGGTTTCAGCCCACATCCAAGAACGCGCCTGCTGAGCGCGTTGCTGTTGCAGCTCGCCATCGGCATCGAGAGCCGCGCGGAAAGCGGTAACCTGGTGCCAGACTTCCTCGATACCTTGGTTTTTCGTCGATGAACAAGCCAACACCTGAGGCTGCCAATTGGCAAAGCGCGACTTCATAAAATGCAGCGCCGCGCCATAATCCGCTTTAGTTTGTCTGGCCGCATTGGCCTGATCGCCATCGGATTTATTCACCAGAATTAAATCGGCCAATTCCATAATGCCGCGCTTAATACCCTGTAACTCGTCACCGCCGGCAGGCAATAACAGCAGCAGAAACATATCGGTCATATCCGCCACGGCGGTTTCTGACTGACCTACACCAACGGTCTCCACCAGAATTACATCGAAGCCGGCAGCTTCGCAGAGCAACAGAGACTCGCGGGTTCGGCGGGTTACGCCACCCAGAGTTTTGCCTGCAGGTGAAGGACGCACAAAGGCATTTTCGGCGAAGGCCAGGGTTTCCATTCGGGTTTTATCACCGAGGATAGAACCGCCGGTGACTGCTGAGGTGGGGTCTACGGCGAGTACTGCTACCTTATGGCCCAGACTGATTAGGTGATTGCCAAAGGCTTCGATAAAGGTGGATTTGCCGACGCCGGGAACACCGGAGATGCCCAAGCGGATAGATTTTCCGGTGTCGGGCATCAGAGTTTCTAAGAGAGCAGCAGCTTGCTGACGGTGATCCGCACGGGTCGATTCCACTAGGGTGATCGCCTTCGCTAAGGCGCGGCGGTCACCTGCTTTGATCTGCTCTGCTAACATTTATTGGCCTTTTGGATCCTTGTTTATGACTCTGCTGTTGCTGTTGGGTTTTGGGGCAATGAGATCTCTCACCTGCGTTCGAGATGACATATATTGTCATCCCGACAGAGCGCAGCAACAAGGGATCTCAGACTCTCAGGCTCGTAGAAAAAAGCCCTATTCAAAATCCAAAATAATCTCATCCACCATCAAACTATCGCCCTCAACCGCGGATATCTTACCAACAATACCATCTTGAATGGCACGCAGGCTATTCTCCATTTTCATCGCTTCGACCACGGCCAGCTCTTCGCCCTCTTTCACCTCTTGCCCCTCCACAACGGCCAACTTAACCAACAAGCCTGGCATAGGAGAGAGCAAAAACTTCGACATATCAGCTGGCGGCTTATAGAGCATATGGGCACTCAACTCAGCAGCTCTTGGCGACAGCACTCGAGCATTGATCTCGGCGCCACGGTAGAACAATTTATAGCCAGACGAAGTAGTCTCAATCTGAACTGAAACCCGCTTGCCATTGACCACGGCTTGAAACAATGGCTGGCCAAGACTCCATTCAGTTTCTATTTCATAATCCTGATCATTCAAACTAACCCAGTAACCACTGTCGATTAGCTCAACACTGACTGGGGTCTGCTGATCAGCCACCATTACCACCCAGTTATTCTCTGCCGCGTACTCATGGCCAGCCAGCTGACCGGACAACAGACTACCACGCTCTTGATGCAACTGATGGGCGGAAGCGGCCACCACGAGTGCAATCGCCGGATCATCCTGCACCACCAGATCGGCATTAAAGCCATCGGGGAATTCATCGGCAATAAAATCCGTGGTCAGGCGTCCTTCGATAAACCGCGGGTGCACCATCAAGGCATTGAGGAAACTAATATTGTGGTTTACGCCGCGAATATAATAGTTATCCAACGCCTCAACCATACGATCAATTGCCTGCTTGCGATCGCCACCATAGGTGATCAACTTGGCAATCATCGGATCATAGAACATCGACACTTCGCCGCCTTCATAGACACCGCTATCGACACGGACACCTTCACCCTGAGGCTCGGCATAACGGACCAGCCGTCCGGTGGAGGGCATAAAGTTACGGAACGGATCTTCGGCATAGACTCGAGATTCCATGGCCCAACCGGTCATAGTGACATCTTCCTGAGCCAGGGGAAGTTTCTCCCCTGCGGCCACACGTATCATTAACTCAACCAGATCTTGGCCAGTAACCAATTCAGTCACCGGATGCTCAACCTGCAATCGGGTGTTCATTTCCAGAAAGTAAAAATTCATATCGGCGTCGGCAATAAATTCCACGGTGCCGGCGGACTTATAATCTACAGCTCGAGCCAGCGCGCAACTCTGCTCGCCCATTTTCTTTCTTGTGGCTTCGTCCAAAAACGGCGAGGGTGCTTCTTCAATGACTTTCTGGTGACGACGCTGAATAGAACATTCGCGCTCACCCAAATAAATCACATTGCCATGGCCATCGGCCATAACCTGAATTTCAATATGTCGCGGCTGTTGAATATATTTTTCAATAAAGATCCGCGTGTCGCCAAAACTGGAACGGGCTTCATTCGTTGCACGTTCAAAACCATCGCGACACTCGTCTTCGTTCATGGCCACGCGCATACCCTTACCACCGCCACCAGCAGAAGCTTTGAGCATCACTGGGTAACCAATGCCGGCGCTGATTTCTACTGCATGTTCGGCATCGCGAACCACATCGGTGTAACCGGGAATGCAGTTCACCCCCGCTTCTTGAGCAATCAGTTTTGAGGTGATTTTATCGCCCATGGACTCAATGGCTTTTTTGCCAGGACCGATAAAGACGATTCCTGCAGCATCCAGTGCGTCGTGGAATTTACTGTTCTCAGAGAGAAAGCCATATCCGGGATGCACGGCGTCTGCGCCAGTATCGAGACAGGCCTGGACAATTTTGTCGATCACTAGATAGCTTTCAGACGACGCCGCTGGACCTATATTGACAGCCTCATCGGCCATCTGCACATGCAGCGCATCGCGGTCGGCGTCGGAGTAAACCGCAACAGTGGCGATGCCCATTTTTTTCGCTGTGGCAAAAACACGGCAGGCGATTTCGCCTCTGTTAGCCACTAAAATTTTCTTCAACATAATTTTAATCTTCTATTAAAAACAACTTAAATTTTATTTAAAAATGGGCTTAGAGCGGAATATTACCGTGCTTGCGCCAAGGGTTTTCAATATTTTTATTCTTCAACATCGCCAAGGAACGAGCCACGCGCTTGCGTGTGCTGTGAGGCATGATCACGTCGTCGATATAACCGCGCTTGCCGGCGATAAACGGGTTGGCGAATTTCTTGCGGTACTCTTCAGTGCGAGCAGCGATCTTTTCTGGGTCGCCAATATCTTTTCGGAAGATAATTTCCACCGCGCCCTTGGGACCCATCACAGCAATTTCAGCGGTGGGCCACGCGAGATTGGCATCGCCACGCAAATGCTTAGAGGACATCACGTCATAGGCGCCACCATAGGCTTTGCGGGTAATCACTGTAACCTTGGGCACTGTGCATTCGGCATAGGCGTAGAGCAATTTGGCGCCGTGCTTGATGATGCCGCCATACTCCTGAGTGGTACCGGGCATAAATCCTGGCACATCAACAAAGGTTAGAACGGGAATATTGAAGGCATCGCAGAAGCGAATAAAGCGCGCGGCTTTTTTCGAGGCATCAATATCGAGGCAGCCGGCCAGCACCATTGGCTGGTTGGCGACTACGCCTACAGAGGAGCCTTCGATGCGAATAAATCCGGTAATAATATTTTTTGCGTAACTGACCTGAGTTTCAAAAAACTCACCCTCATCGGCAACTTTTAAAATCACCTCTTTCATATCGTAGGGCTTGTTGGGGTCGTTGGGGATGATGGTATCCAGGGACATTTCAAGGCGGTCGGCAGGATCTTCTGTAGGCCAGACCGGCGGTTTTTCACGGTTGTTGGCGGGCAGATAATTAAAGAAATGACGCAGTTTGGTCAGGGCTTCCACATCATTGGCAAAAGCCAGATCGGCGACACCGGATTTGCTGGAATGGGTTAGTGCACCCCCGAGTTCTTCGGCGGTAACCGTTTCATGGGTCACGGTTTTGACTACATCGGGCCCAGTGACAAACATATAAGAGCTGTCTTGAACCATAAAGATAAAGTCAGTGATGGCGGGTGAATAGACCGCGCCACCAGCACAGGGGCCCATGACCATACTAATTTGCGGAATTACACCGCTGGCCATGACATTGCGCTGGAAGACATCGGCATAGCCGCCAAGGGAAGCAACGCCCTCTTGAATACGTGCGCCACCGGAATCGTTTAGGCCAATAATGGGTGCGCCGACTTTCATGGCTTGATCCATTAGCTTGCAGATTTTTTCTGCGTGGGCTTCAGAGAGAGAGCCACCGAAAACGGTGAAGTCTTGACTGAAAACAAACACTAGGCGGCCATTGATAGTGCCATAGCCGATGATGACGCCATCGCCCGGAACATGCTGTTGGTCCATATCAAAGTCAGTGCAGCGATGCTCGACAAACATATCCCACTCTTCGAAGCTGTCGCTATCCAGTAACAGGTCGATGCGCTCGCGGGCAGTAAGTTTACCTTTTGCGTGCTGGGCGTCGACGCGCTTTTGTCCGCCGCCGAGGCGGGCTAGGTTTCTTTTTTCTTCTAGCTGTTCAAGAATTTCGTGCATGTTTTTTCCCTTGTTTGTAGACCCCAGCCTGCGCTGGGGTGACGATATAATGTGCTGGGATGGCCGTGTAAATCACCACCGTCATGCCAGCTATACCAACGTCATCCTAGCTATACCAACGTCATCCTAGCTATACCAACGTCATGCCAGCTATACCAACGTCGTGCCAGCTATACCAACGTCATGCCAGCGAAGGCTGGTATCCATCTTCTATTTAATAAGACCAAGCACCTGTTCAGCCGCCTCAGGAATATTCGTCCCCGGCCCAAAGATCGCCGCCACACCAGCCGCAGTCAATTCGTCATAATCCTTCGGCGGAATCACACCCCCGCAAATAACCAAAATCTCACAAGCACCCTGAGCCTTCAACGACTCAATCATCTTAGGCACCAGGGTCTTATGACCCGCAGCCTGTGAGGACACCCCAACAATATGCACATCATTCTCAATCGCCTGTCGCGCCGCCTCTTCTGGGGTCTGGAACATCGGCCCCACATCCACATCGAAGCCCAGATCAGCAAAGGCCGTGGCAATCACTTTCGCGCCGCGGTCATGACCATCCTGCCCCATCTTCACCACCAGCATGCGCGGGCGGCGACCATGGGTTTCAGCAAACTCTGCCACTTTTTTCATAATATTCATAAAGCCCTCATCGCCTTCGTAGGCAGAACCATAAACACCACTAATAGATCGGGTTTGCGCACGGTGACGACCCCATTCTTCTTCCAGTGCATCACTGATCTCACCCACAGTAGCTCTCACTCGCGCCGCATCCACAGCCAGTTCGAGCAAGTTGCCCTCCCCGCTTTTCGCCGCCTCAGTCAATGCATCCAATGCCCGCTGACAAGCTTCACTGTCACGCTCAGCACGGACCTTTTCCAAACGGGCAATCTGTGAATCCCGCACGGCACTGTTATCAATATCCAACACATCCACATCCGGCTCTTCAGCCAGCTGGTATTTATTCACTCCGACAATCACCTGATCACCGCGATCAACTCGCGCCTGTTGCAGTGCCGCAGCTTCTTCGATGCGCAATTTCGGCATCCCAGACTCAACCGCTTTGGTCATGCCGCCAAGATCTTCCACTTCATTGATCAGCACCATGGCCGCTTCAACCAGCTCGTTAGTCAGGCTCTCTATATAGTAGGAGCCGGCCAGTGGATCGACCACATTGTTAACACCGGTTTCTTCCTGAATCACCAGCTGAGTATTGCGCGCAATACGGGCAGCAAACTCGGTTGGCAAACCCAAGGCCTCATCAAAGGCATTGGTATGCAGAGACTGAGTGCCACCCAATACAGCAGACATGGCCTCAATCGTGGTGCGCATAATATTGTTGTAAGGATCTTTACTGGTGAGACTGACACCAGAAGTTTGGCAGTGAGTACGCAGCAATAGTGAACGGGAGTCTTTAGGCGCAAATTTCTCTTCGACTAAAGTGGCCCACAGAATCCGTGCGGCGCGGAGCTTGGCGATCTCCATAAAGAAGTTCATACCAATGGCAAAAAAGAATGACAGGCGCGGGGCAAAGGCATCCACATCCAAACCGCTAGCAATCGCGGTGCGCACATACTCAATGCCATCGGCGATAGTAAACGCCAACTCCTGGACATTGGTCGCCCCGGCTTCCTGCATATGGTAGCCGCTGATGGAAATCGAATTAAACTTGGGCATCTTGGTGGCGGTGTAGCCAATAATATCCGCGACTATGCGCATGGAAGGCTCAGGCGGATAGATATAGGTATTGCGCACCATAAATTCTTTCAGAATATCGTTCTGTAAGGTTCCAGCAAGCTGCTCCGGGGCCACGCCCTGCTCTTCTGCCGCCACTATATAACTGGCCATAATCGGCAGTACCGCGCCATTCATAGTCATGGACACAGACACCTTATCCAGGGGAATGCTATCGAAGAGGATTTTCATATCTTCAACCGAATCAATCGCCACACCAGCCTTTCCCACATCACCCTCTACTCGGGGATGGTCAGAGTCATAGCCGCGATGGGTCGCCAGATCGAAGGCCACCGATAACCCCTGCTGACCCGCCGCTAGATTGCGACGGTAAAAGGCATTGGATTTTTCAGCCGTGGAGAAACCCGCATATTGGCGAACCGTCCAAGGACGACCTGCATACATGGTCGCCTTGGGCCCACGTTTATAGGGCGCAAAGCCCGGCAGGTTATCCAGATGATCGAGACCAGCCGTATCTTCAGCGGTATACAGGGGTTTGACATCAATACCCTCGGGGGTTCGCCAAACCAAGTCATCGGTTGAACGTCCGCGCAGCTCTTTTGCCGCAAGCTGCTCCCAGTCACTGAGAGTCGGTTTTTTATCGTCGGTCATAATCTTCTCGATTGTCGATTTTTATTCCAATCACAGGCTGGCATCTATTAAGGGGCACAATGCAGGACTGAGCCTATCAATAGAAGGTCTAAATCCAACAGCAAAAAGCACATTTATTGCCATTTTATTGGCGCATAGCTCCTTTTAAATGGTATAAAAGCGCCATAAACTCACAAATATACTCTTTTAGGGCGCGTGAAGGGATGATGGATACCAGCCTTCGCTGGTATGACGAGGTGGGTGCTGGCATGACGAGGTGGGCGCTGGGGTCACCCAAGCACAAATAAACCCGTCACCCCAGCGAAGGCTGGGGTCCAATAAACAAAAAACGTCTCACCAGCGTAGCCTGGGTCCAGAGAACAGAACAAAGAACAGTGGATACCAGCCTTCGCTGGCATGACGAGGTGGGCGCTGGGGTCACCCCAGCACAAATAGACCCGTCACCCCAGCGAAGGCTGGGGTCCACACGCCGATAACCAAAAGGATCCCACATGGCAACCATCTGCAACCACCATGTTCTCTCCTGCATGCACGGGCTAAGACAAAGACAGCACCCCCAACAGCAGGCCCTTGAACGCGCTGGCATTAATCCAACGGTAATGGACAACAAGACACAGCGCGTCCACACCGATCAGGTGGCACGGCTGTTTAAGACAGTGCAAGAAACACTGGATGATGAGTTTATGGGCTTCACCCAAACCAACTGCAAGGTGGGCCTATTTGCCACCATGGCCGAACTGGTCAGCCACTGCAGTACATTGGGCGAGCTGTTAGAAAAGGCAATTAACTTTTACAATCTCGTCAGCAACGACATCCCCATGCGCCTGAGTCGCTCTCGGGGTAATGCAGTACTCAGCTTTAACATGGCCAAACCAGAACTCGACCCAGAGCATTTTATGGCGGAGTTTTGGCTGGTGATCTGGCACCGCTTTCCAAGCTGGTATATAGGGCAACCAATCCGCCTGCAAGAAACCCACTTTACCTTTAGCGCACCACAGCACCGAGATGAGTTGCAGATTATGTTCCCAGCAGATCTGCAATTTAATAGCAGCGCCAATCGGCTGATTTTTGATGCCCAGTATTTGGATAAACCACTTTTGCGAACCGCTCAAGAACTGGCCCAGTTTGTAGAAAATGCCCCAGCAGATGTAATGACTATTCCTGGCTCGGATAGCACATTGGAAGCCCAGATCGAGCGGATTATTACTCAGCGACATCCAGATCGGCTGATCTTTGTACCCATACATGAGATGGCCGCGGAGTTGGGTATCAGCTCTCAGACATTGCATCGTCGCCTCAAAGAGAGCGCCACCAGTTATCAAAAAATTAAAGATAATTTGCGCCGAGAAGTGGCGATTCAGAAACTAGTTAGTGAACGCCTTTCGGTCGAGCGGGTGGCTGAGATTGTTGGGTTTACTGAATCCCGCTCGTTTACTCGGGCGTTTAAGCATTGGACTGGGTTGACCCCAAGGGAGTACTGCAAGCGGGAGGCTTAGACTCAGGCTTTATCATCCCGACAGAGCGCAGCGACGAGGGATCTCCTGCCAGGTTCCTGAGATCTCTCACATCCATTCGAGATGACAGTCCTGTGGGCAGTCACCTGTCACCCTGAGTGCAGCCGAAGGGTCTCATAAACAGTGTGCCAGAACAGCAGCCCAAGCCCTTCACACCGACCAAAAGCAACGCCCCAAAAGGCCGCGCAACACATTGTATGGACCCTAGTCCATTTTCCAAAAATACTCGGCAACAGAGAATATCCTTATCTATATTGATGCTTGGCGAAGCACGATTTTTGCCAAAACTCATTCTTTATAAGGAAATACTTTATGTTTAAAAAATCATTAGTCATCGGTGTAATCTCTTCCATCGCCTCTTTTTCACTGGCGGCTGAAGAAACATCTTTATCCTACACCCATGCTGGCATTGGCTATGAAACGGGCGATATCGCTGACATCGATTTCAGCGGCTTTGGTCTCTATGGCAGCAAAGCACTGAATGATTCATTTTTCCTCATAGCTTCATACCTCTCCATCGAATCAGATGACCAATTTACGCTTGGTTTCGCCACAGACGACATTGAGGCTACAGGCTTTAACTTTGGTATCGGATTCCATACCCCGATTAATTCGACTGTTGATTTTGTCAGTACACTCTCATATTCAGATGTTGAACTTGAATTCGCTGGCGATTCAGAAGATGGCAATGGTTACGTACTAGCCGCCGGCGTTAGAGCGCTGCCCTCAGATGTATTGGAATTGTCTGCTTTTATTGATTACGCCGACATCGAAGATGGCAGTGAAACGGGCTACTCATTAGGTGCTAGATACTTCACTACACCTGATATTTCATTGGGCCTGGGTTATGGCTCTTCAGATGATTTCGATGCCATCACCTTTGACGTTCGTTTTGATCTGTAACAGCTAAGTACGATCGGTAGCCAAGGTGACCTACTCCTTGGCTACCCACCTCCAACACCCCGCAACAAACCCATGACCTTCCCCGCCAAACCAAGTACCCTAGCCACATAATTTTTCACCTAATTAGAAATTCCATGCCCAACGAAAAAATCCGCCTCACCCAATACAGCCATGGCGCCGGCTGCGGCTGCAAAATCGCCCCCAGCGTCCTCGAGAGCATCCTTAAAACCGACTTTGTCGCTCCCGATGATCCACGCCTATTGGTGGGCAACAACACCAAAGACGATGCCGCGGTCTATGACCTTGGGGATGGCACTGGCGCAATCAGCACCACCGACTTCTTTATGCCGATTGTCGATGACCCCTTTGAGTTTGGCCGCGTCGCGGCAACCAATGCGATCAGTGATATCTATGCCATGGGTGGCACCCCGATGATGGCGATTGCGATTCTCGGCTGGCCAATCAATGTGCTGTCCGCAGAGGTAGCGCAAAAAGTTATCGATGGCGGCCGTCATGCCTGTGGTGAAGCGGGGATTCATCTGGCGGGTGGTCATTCGATTGATTCCCCAGAGCCAATCTTTGGTCTCGCGGTAACCGGTCGTGTGGACCTAGCTCAACTTAAACAGAACAGCACAGCCCAGGCAGGGGATATTTTATTCCTCACCAAACCCATAGGTGTGGGCATCCTTACCACTGCTGAAAAGCAGTCTAAGTTGCAGCCGGAACATGCGCGCTTAGCTGTGGAAAGCATGATGAAGCTAAATACTATTGGCGCTGAGTTGGCCAAAATTGATGGTGTCAGCGCCATGACCGATGTCACCGGCTTTGGTTTATTGGGCCACTTGCTGGAAGTCTGTCAGGGCAGTGAACTCTCAGCCACTATAGATCTCAAGGCTGTTCCACTACTGGACGACGCAGTAATTGATTACCTTGAACAGGGCTGCATCCCCGGTGGCAGCACTCGTAACTGGGAAAGCATAAGCCAACATATCAGCGGCACCGACCAACAGAGCCAAACATTACTCTGCGACCCCCAGACCAGTGGCGGTTTATTAGTGGCGGTTGCACCAGACAGCGCCGATGCAGTGAGTGACCTATTAAAAAGCGCAGGCTGTTATCACCTGCCGATTGGAACACTAGCCGAGATCACCGATGCCTCCACTGGTTCAGCCACCATTAAGGTGCTCTCGTGACAAGCTCACCCCTGACTGCCCTGCCTCTAGTGGATGACTATCGCCAACTGCTACTCGACGGCACACCAATGATCGATGTGCGCGCCCCCATAGAATTTGCCACTGGCTCTCTACCAAACGCGGTCAACCTGCCGCTGATGAGCGACGACGAACGTCACCAAGTGGGCATCTGCTACAAAGAACTGGGCCAACAAGCCGCCATAGAACTGGGCCACCAATTGGTTCAGGGCGACGTCAAAGCTCAGCGCATCGAAGCTTGGCAGAGCTTTATGGCCGATAATCCCAATGCCGTTTTATATTGCGCCCGAGGCGGACTGCGCTCACAACTGAGTCAGGAATGGCTGGCAGAGGCAGGTATCCAATGCCCCAAAGTCACAGGCGGCTATAAATCCCTGCGTGGTTTTCTGTTTAATTATCTCAATGACTACTGCCAACAAGACCATCCATTAAATAAAGACCGCAACCCAGAAAAATTTATCATCCTCTCTGGTATGACTGGGACAGGCAAAACCGACATCATGCTGCAGCTAGAAACAGGCATTGATCTAGAAGGCGCAGCCAATCATAAAGGCTCCAGCTTTGGCCGCCCGCTCAATGGCCAGCCAGCCCAGATCGATGTTGAAAACAGAATCGCCCTAGACCTACTTAAAATCGAAAAAAACCACTCAGGTAAAACCGTCATCTTAGAAGACGAAAGCCGTAATATTGGCGCCCGTCACCTGCCCCCCTGTCTTGCAGATCTGATGGCACAGAGCCCCATAGTGGTGATTGAACTGCCACTGGAAGAACGCATCGACAGGCTCTGGCAGGAGTATGTGATCGAGCGCTATCACAATACCCTCGCCTATCATGGCGACCGCGGTGAAGAGGAATTTGCGCAGTATTTGGTGGACAGTTTATTGCGGGTGAAGAAACGCCTTGGGGGGAAGCGCACTCAGGAAATCTTGGCCCTGATGGAATCGGCGATTGCGATTCAGCATTCGGATGACTTTGCCAGCCATAGGCAATGGCTGAATGCGCTGACGGTGGATTATTATGATCCTATGTATAGTTATCAGTTGGGTAAGAAACAGGAAAGGGTGTTGTTTCGGGGGGATCGGGCTGAGGTTATTGGGTGGCTTGGGCGGAGGTAGGCTGTTGGGGTTTAACGCATACTTTTTTCAGCATGAGCACATAATGACCCTGCACCCTGAGCGCTGCCGAAGGGTCTCAATGATGGCCGCGCTGACATATTGAACACTAGCACTAGCATTACCAGTAAAATCCCTAACCTAGTCCCTCCAGTCTAGTCCCATGCAACACTCCTACTCTGGCCCCTCCAAAGTCAAACTTGATATAGCTAACCCAATACTCTAAGACTTAGCGGGTATACCGACGGCCCCGTACTCACCAAAGTAAGAATTGAACTTAAAAAGCTATACCTCTGCCAATACAAATAGAGGTCATATGAACGCC
>Ga0302130_1000984_pt1 | contig 15608 bp, 12 predicted proteins | sample CB9_surface_MG_FD_203117 | JGI IMG/M metagenome (GOLD analysis project Ga0302130, IMG submission 203117) | Marine microbial communities from Western Arctic Ocean, Canada - CB9_surface | ecosystem: Environmental > Aquatic > Marine > Oceanic | place: Canada: Western Arctic Ocean | collected... | reverse complement strand
ATTGGTTAACTTGGTTAGGCTGGCGAACAATCATAATTCGTTGATCATCGGGGTAGCCTTCTTCGTCACAGTTGTCGCCGTCACCGCCGCGATCAACGACTAAAAAGCGTAAGCCTGTTTCATCTGCCACCAAAGGCATGTGCCACACGCCCTGATGATAATTAATACCTTGATATCCGTTTGATTCAAATGCACGCAAGTCTTCAGGCTGCGGATGATCGCCAGCTTTTCCAACCACTACGACAAATTTTATCGGTGTCAGCGGAATGAAAGCCTGACTACCGATAGGATGTCGTTCGACCAGCGGTAGCTGATACGGAAACTGATTAGCCACATTACATTCAAAAATATTAATCAGGGCGCGACTGTTCTCACCACCCAGTTGGACTGACGCTAAATCGTGATACCTTTCTACCCGACCGTCATTTATCGGGAAGTGTTTAGCACTTTCAGTTTCAATAACGTCACCAAAATCAGCAAAATTGGCCCGTGTTAAAGGTTCGATTACTATTTCTTTGATATGAATAGATTCAGTCATTAGTTGGTCTCCGGTAATGGTTCGATCGGCCTATTTCTCGATCTGTCCATACAATCGAACGCGACTTAATCCACCATCAGGAATAATATTGACGCGCACATGTGTGATAGGACCAATCTCTTTCAACTCAGATTCAAACCGAAGCACGGCATCCATTTCGAGTTTTTGCTCAGGCAATAAATCACGCCAAAACATACTTTGAGTCACCATCGAGTCGACTGTCCCACCGCTCATATAACCTGCCTGGATTGACGCTCGATCAGGATAATTGCCTTTGTAATGAGCCGTATCCAGTTCGATTGCCTTAATCGTTCCGGAATGACCTAACTCAATCACTACCCATTCATTACCGGGTTCACGGCGGCGCGCAGTTTCCCAACCATCGCCCATATTAATGCCACGGCCTGGTAGACCAAGGCTCATCATATTTGACCCAAAAGCTTGATTACTACAGGCCATTGAACGGCCACCATTTTCTAAAGCAGCGAGGTCTACTAATTCATCGTTGCCTATGGCATCCCAATGACACTGGGGGCTGCCATATACCCGTAATCGAGCAATCCCACCATCGGGAAATATGTTAAGACGAATATGGCTATAGACACCAGAATCCAAAATATCATGTAAATGATGAGAGTCTGCCTGCAAGTTAACTGATGTTAAAATATTAGTCCATTCGACTAAATCATCGGGTATATCTTTATTTGAAACACAGCCATCAATTGATGCAGCAGGCGGCTGGTTGCCGTTGAAATGACTTGTATCTATATCAACTCCAAGAATAACACCAGCCCTACCTAGTTTTACGATGCAGTAATCGTAACCTTCTTCACGCTTACGACGAGACTCCCAACCATCCATCCATTTGCCATTATTATCAAATTTACCAGGAATAAAAATAGCAGGTTCAGTTCGTAAAATGCGTTCAGCGGGTGCGAAAAAATCGTCTGTCGAAAATACAGCTTTGGCTCCAAGCCGAGTATGGGCCAAATTAACATATTGTGTTGAAAAACGATTGGAGTCTTGTTCAGTAGCCATAATTTTTCTCGGTTGATGTTTAATTTTTTTATAAAATTGATAGTTGCTGCGATTTAAACTAGTTAATTTCTCACTTTAAAATAGAACGGGCTTTAAATGTCGTAACAGACCGTAAAAACCCCAAAGATTTAATGCGGGGTTTATTTTTTAGTTTTGATTCTTGCCACTTTCCTGTCGCTTACCTTCCAATCCACTAGGAATAAGACGGATCAGTTCCTGTTTAAGATCTTTGGGCAATACCCGATTTATAAGGAGGCGCGTTTCCATGCGATACCCGTAATAATATGCACCCATCGACCGAACAGGTTTAACCACTCAAGAATAAATCGTTACATTACTTAACAATCCTGACAGGTTGAGTAAGACCAAGGTGTTACCAATAAAGGAACAAGAAAATTTTCACCTGCAGTTTGGGTAGTAAATAGTATAAGTACTAAATTACACAAAAGTTTGCTGTGGGTATATAGCTTGCAATTTGCAGAATTTGAACCAACTGAATAGTCACCAATATGATACAAAATTTAATAATCCCCGGGTTGAATCTTATCGTAATTGAGCAATAACTCGTCAGTACGGCCATTAGCATAAGGAGCGATAGGTGTCATTAATCTGGATCCTGCTGGCTCAAGGGCGAACAATACAATTTTGACATCAGCGGCAGGCTGTCCTTTAGAGATGTCCAATACGTGTGTTAATAATTTTGGCATAGACATTTGGAATATTAGTTCTTTTTTTCGTTGTTTAAAGCGGCTAACCTTAATTCACCAATTAGATAAACCTGCTCTAAACAGATTTTCAATTCGTGCTCGTAATTATTAGATAAGCGCTGATTCCATTTTCTGAAAATGTCTTTCTTGGTGTTATCGAGCACAGCAATAATGAAAGGAAATTTAAATTTTTCAAAATATTGCGCATTTAGTTGGGCCACATAAAGCAATTCATCATGGCTCAAGTCATTCATCCCCACATGAGATTGTTCCCTAGTAGACGATGCTGTTAAAACGCCATCTCTTGCTTCCTTGCCTGCAAGCTCAGGGTGAGCTTTCAAGAGGCTTAACTGTTGTTCTTCAGTTGAGCCTTTAATAACAGCGACCATTTTTGAATGTAGATCAGAAAACGATTCAAATGGACGCAGCTTGTAGGCACAGCGGGGTATCCAAGAGGAGTGCTCAAAAGTACCTGCCAGTAAATGTACAAATTCATCGCATTCAATGGTGTTTAGTTGTGATAACGAAATCGATTCATTCATTTCTAATTTCAAAATATTAATGGCCAAAGCTGTCAAACTCAGTTGTAATGTCCGTAGGCATAAATTTGTATTTATTATTGTATACAATTATTTTATTTAAAGTAAACAATTAGTTTTTCAGCTACTGCTGTATATATGCATTAATCTTCAATAGAATCGAACCTAAAAAATTTTGCGTAAAATCTAAATGAACAAAAAATTAAATGAGCAATCGTTGCCTGAAATACTGACGAACCCAAAAAAAGAACGAAGTTCACACGATGTTGCGATATATAACCAGATTTTCGATGCGATTTTGAGCCAGCGCTTGTTACCCGGTACCAAATTAACAGAAGAGGAGCTGGCACAAATATTCAAAGTGAGCCGAACAATAGTCCGCCGTGCTTTACTGAGGCTTTCACAGGATTGTATCGTTGATATTAAACCCAATCGGGGTGCATCGGTCGCTTGTCCAACAGTCAAACAGGCCAAAGAAATCATCCAAGCACGGCGCATCATCGAGGCTGAAATCATTCGTGAAGTCGTAAAAGTAATCGATCAGGAACAGATTGACGCACTTCGAAAACTGGTGGGTAAAGAAAAGATAAACGTGGAGCATCACATTCGAAGCAGTGGTATTCGGTTGTCTGGTGACTTTCATCTTGAGCTAGCAAAGGTGTCTAAAAATACAACGTTAACCAAGTTTATCCGAGAGCTCATCCCTCAGACATCGTTGGTTATTGCACGTTATGAAAAACCTGGTTATGCCAACTGTTCACATTCGGAACATTATGAATTGATAGAAATTATTGCCAGAGGCGATGCCCACAGTGCTGTATTATTAATGGATAAACATTTATTACATATCGAAGATAAACTTGATTTGTCAGAATATAATCAGTTGGTCGATCTAAAGACATTGTTTTCAGCGGTTGGATAAGAATATACATAGTGATAGGTATCAGATTTTTTCGTAGAAAGCTGTTTTATAATAATGATTTAACTTCACTGTTATAAATTTAAGAGAATATCTAAATATCAGTTTATCTTAAATGAATAATTGAAATTCGACGGGACTTGATCCTCTATGCTGCACAATTTAGCTATATTTAGTTAATTTTATCTACTTGAAAAACGAGTTTTTAGGTATTATTCAATCGGGAATTTTGATGCCACTAAGATAGATTTGACCTGAATGAAAATCGAATATATTAGTACTTTTCTTGAGATTGCTGAGTGCGGTAATTTTAATCGAGCCGCCGAGCATCTGAACGTTACGCAGTCGACTGTTAGCGCGCGCATTAAATCAATGGAAGATCGGTTTGGTCGCATACTATTTAAGCGAGGGCATGCTGGCGTCGAGTTAACTTCAGCGGGTCAGCACTTTCTGCAATATGCCCACAATATCCAACGTCAATGGCAGCAAGCAAAGCAACGAATTGCTTTACCTGAGAGTTTCAATCATACAATTGGGCTCGGATCTCAAGTGAGTTTGTGGGACAGCCTCATACTGCAATGGATGCCTTGGATGCGCCGAAATGCATCTGAAATAGCGTTACATGTTGAGGCGGATTACTCACCCAGTCTGATGCGTCAGGTATCAGATGGTTTACTCGATATTGGTGTGATGTACCAACCTAGGCAAACCTCGGGTCTTATAATTGAAGACTTATTTGAAGAAACACTGATACTGGTAACAACGGACAAAAAAGCAGTAAAGAGTGGCTGGATAGAGCACTATGTCTTTGTCGATTGGGGGGACGTTTTTCGAGCACGCCACAGCGCTGCCTTTCCTGATTTAGAAACCCCTGCAATATCGGTTGGTCTTGGTGCGCTAGGACTTGAGTATATTCTGCAAAATGGTGGTGCGGGGTACTTCCCAGTTCGAGTCGTAAACTCTTTAATTGAAGATAAGAAATTATTCACTGTTAATGACTCGCCCAGCTTGCAACGCCCAGCTTATATGGTCTATGCGTCAGCCGCTCGTGACCCTTCATCTCTTGCAGTTGCTTTAAAAGGATTGCGAGAGGTCGCAATGGATCGAATGTTATGAGCGGTAAGGACAGCATTTGCTGATATATAAAAGGGACCCTTTTATCAAGCGGCTGTTATAGAAAATTTTACGAAAATTAGGGATTAAAAGCGCCTACTAAAAAGTCGTTAAGGATTAAAAGCTAAGATTTTAATACTGAATACATTAGAATTATTAATACATTGAATTAGTAAATACGATTTGTCGATAGAACTAATTTAAGCCAATGTGAGAGGATTACTGTTAGGCATCAAATTTAAATATTTACTATGAACTTGAAATAAGGTTATGAAAAAGAATCCACAATTACTGCCCCGATATGCTGGTATACCTACCTTTATGAGATGTCCCTACCAAGAAGATCTCACTGATCTTGATATAGCCTTAATAGGTATCCCGTTTGATGGTGGCGTTACAAATCGCACAGGAGCGAGGCATGGGCCTCGTGAAATGCGAAACCAATCCAGCTTAATGCGTACTATTAATCAAAGTACAGGCATAGCCCCTTTCGATTTGTGCAGCGTAGCAGATGTAGGAGATGCACTTCCAGATAACCCTTTTGAACTAGTGAAAAGCCACAAAGCAATAGAAGACTTTTATCACAATATAGTGAAGCATCATGTGATGCCAATATCAGCAGGGGGCGATCATTCTGTGACGTTGCCTGTATTACGAGCCTTAGCCAAAGATGCGCCAGTAGCGTTAGTACATTTCGATGCTCATTGTGATACTGGTGACGATTACTTAGGGTCAAAGTTTCATCACGGATCACCTTTTAAAATTGCTGCTGAAGAGGGGCTCATTGATCCCAAAAAAACCATCCAGATTGGAATCAGAGGCAGTGTTACTGATCGAGATATTTGGCGCTTTAGTTACGATAGTGGTATGCGAGTAATACACATCGAAGAACTTTATGAACTTGGAATCAAGAAAGTAATTGAAGAAATCCATCAACTGGTGGGTGATACTCCAGCCTACATAACGTTTGACGTGGATGGTTTAGATCCAGTCTATGCACCAGGCACCGGCACGCCTGAAATAGGAGGTTTTACTACGTTTGAGGCCCAACAGATGATTCGAGGTTTAGATGGTCTCAACATTGTTGGTGGAGATGTTGTAGAAGTTGCGCCCCCTTTTGATCCTACGGGTAATACCGCTTTGACTGGGGCAACAATGATGTTTGAAATTTTATGCGTAGCCGCAAAGTCGTTGAGCAAAAGAAAGTCTGCTTGAAGAGGTATTTACACTATATTAGGTTGAAGGGGCGCTAAAATTTAAGTTATTGGCTGGGTTTAAATAATTTTTTCTAGACCATATTCTTCTTCAAATGCTGTTGCTTGGTTCAAAATCCAGTCGTAAAAAATTTTAATTGGAGGGTGTTTTAGCAAATCTTTAAAGCAAACAATATTAACTTCTTCACAAGGGCTTATACCATCAAGCACTCGAACTAAACGTCCATTTTCAATATCTTTAGCCACCAGTACATGGTGAGTTAATGCAATTCCCTGACCGTCAATAGCTGCTCTTATAATGAGATCGGCCTGATTAAACTTATAACCTTTATTGTAATTAACTTCATCTATGTGGACGTTTCTTTCGAATAACCATTTTTGCCATGAAGAGGCGAGTTTGGCATTGGGCAGCGAGTCATGAATTAAATTTGTATTTTTTAAGTCGTAAATATTATCAAGCTTAATTCTTTTGACTAGTTCAGGGCTAGCCACGGGGTAGACATAATCTTGAATCAATAACGTTTGTTGCAGCGAAGATTGACTGTCACTTAAGCCATGAAAGATGCCGATATCAATCTGCTCTTTAGTGAAATCAGGCTCAGGATTTACGGCTAATAAATTAATGTTTATATTGGGAAAAGAATCTTGAAAGCTATTTAATCTTGGTGTTAACCAACGATTAGCAAAAGAGGGCATGCAATAAATATTTAACTCGGAGGTTGGTGCGCTTACGTTGAGTTCACTTAAGGTGCTCCTAATTTGAGACAACGAATTGTGTACGCTTCTAAATAGCACTTCACCCCTATTGGTCAGATTAATTTGGCGTATTTTACGTTCAAATAACGGGTACCCTAAACGCGTTTCTAATTGAATTATTTTTTGGCTCACGGCGCTTTGTGTTAGGCATAATTCTTTAGCTGCTTCAGTGAAGCTGAGATGGCGTGCCACTGACTCAAAGTAACGCAAAGAATCCAAAGACTGCAATTGTATAGCCAAAATGATCGCTCAATTTAGTTGATATTTAATTTTATATTTATAAATGCCATCGATACTTCATGGACTGAAACGACAAAAGCTAAAAAAGACATTAATATAGTAATACAAGCCGAATACATTATCCATGCTAATGCATTGAATTAGCAATTAACGTTTGTCGCGGAACTTTTTGTAAGGCATCTTGAATTTTGGCAGTCCCTAATTTACGAATAAATAAAATTATAATCAGTGCCCGCTTTATAGGTGTTTAGTCCTATTGATTGGCTTTGTGTCTTAAGCACTGCCTAAAGTAGTCGAAGTTAAAAAATAACGGATAGTAGCTAACTTCTATCTGAACTTAATCAATGAAAGGAGAGAAAACATGAAACTAAAGCAAAAGAGCCTCACAGCCTTAGCCAGCGGAATCTTAGCATGCGTGGCTGCGTTAGGCATTAGCAGTCAGGCAAGTGCTGAGACTGTTCTAGATTCCGTTATGGCTAATGGTAAAATCACTGTTGCTACAGAAGTAGCCTATCCGCCGATGGAGTTTCTAAAAGGGGGCAAGGTAGTCGGTTATGGTAAAGATGTTTTAGACCTAGTGGTCGCAAACCTTGATGTGAAATTGAATCAACTTCAGCTGCCCTGGGATGGCATCCTCGCTGGTGTTCTAGCCAAAAAATACGACATGGTTGCTACTTCGGTCGCAATTAAGCCTGATCGAGTCATTAAGTATGCATTTACTCGTCCGCTTGCTATCGCTGAAACTATGTTAATCCAGCGTCATGGTGACAAAATGGCTAGTCTTAATGACGTTGATGGCAAAATAATTGGTGTAGAATTGGGTTCATCACAGGCGCAAGAAGTTGAAGCCGCAGATGCCAAATTGAAAGCGTCTGGTAAAAAAGGCTTTGATAAGATCAGTGGTTTCAAATCAACAGATGACATGCGTCTTGCTCTGGCCAACGGTCAGATTGATATTGGCACTATTCCTTCTTTTTCTCTGGCACCGATTCAGAAACAACGCCCAAACACCTTTGCTAAACTGACCACGATTGGAAGCGGTGCACTTTTTGCTTGGGTATTACACCCAGACGGTAAAGAACTCCGTGATCAGGTCAATATTATTCTAGCAAGTCTCGATAAAGATGGAACATTGTCCAAGCTGCAAATGAAATGGTTTGGTTTTGAAATGGACTTGCCAGAAGATTACTTACCAGCTGGTGCTCTCTAAATTTCCACTAGTTAGCGGAGTTGGATCTGTCATGGTTCCGACCAATCTTTTATTACACTAGGCTTACGGATTGATCGATGGATCTTCAGTTCCTTGAAATCATCCCGCAAACAGGGCCTATGTTTTGGGGTGCACTCAATACAATCTATGTTGGGTTGCTTGCCTGTGGCGTGGGCCTTTTAATTGGAACTGGCCTACTTTTTTTACGTAACAGCCAATTTTGGCTTTTACGGATTTTGGTAGGTATTTACGGTAGTTTTATTCGTGGCACTCCTGCACTGGTTCAAATCCTTGTGCTTTATTATGCATTGGCTCCATTAATAGGCCTTAATATTGGGCCATTTACTGCAGGAATATTGGCTATTGGTTTCAACAGTGGTGCTTATGTTGCGGAAATACTTCGGGGAGGGCTCAGTCGAATTCCACCGGGGCAATGGGAAGCCGCCAAAGCATTGGGACTTCCAAATTATAAAATTTGGTTAAAAGTTATTCTGCCTCAAGTTTTTTACTCAGTGATCCCACTTTTAGTGGGCGAATTCACTATGGTGATAAAGCTAACTCCACTTTTATCAACGATTACTCTAGTTGAGCTGACCCGCAGTTCTCAGATGCTCTACAACGAAACTTTCCGTCCCGTTGAAGTTTTGGTCATTGCCGCCGTAATTTATTTTATTATTTGCTTTTCAATCAGCCAATATGGTGAACGTCTTCAGCGACGCTCTCACAAATATCGATTGTAGGAGTATAGACAATGACTTTTGACTATATGGCAATTTGGGATAACCGTGACATCTTAATTGATGGTGTTTTGACTACATTACTGGTGTCAACCATTGCCATTCCCATCGGCATTATTATTGGTATCGTGATATGCATGATGCGAATATCTGAGAACCGAGTGTTGCGCTGGTCGTCTATTGTATATATTGAATTCTTACGAAACATACCGTTTTTAATTTTAATTTTTTTAGTGTTTTATGCGCTACCTTTTTATGGACTTCGTTTATCAGGACTAACCACAGGATTCATTTGTTTGTCGATTTATGGTGGAGCTTATTTTGCTGAAGTATTTCGTGGTGGCATTCAATCTGTCTCTAAAGGACAGTTTGACGCGAGTAAAGCACTGGGTTTGAAATATGGTTTTTATATGCGTCGTGTTATCTTTCCACAACTTTACAAATACATCATTCCACCTGGAACCAATATTGCGCTCACTATGATTAAGGAATCTTCACTGTTGTCAATGATTACTGTGGCAGAGCTTACATACGCTGCGCATGACGTTAACGGGCGCACCTTTACACCAGTCGAAACCTTCGCCACTATTGCTTTGCTCTATTGGTTAATTTCAACGTTATTTCTAAAATTGACACACTTGTTACAGGTTAAGTTTGGTGTTGAAGATACGCAAAATGGACTTACTCTACGTTAATGTCCAATGAGGCAATAGGAACTGATTGATAATGCAAACAACTAAAAAATCTAATGGGGTAGGCCAAGAACTGAGCCGAGAAGCTTTAATAGAAATTCGTAATATGAACAAATGGTATGACGATTTTCAGGTGTTGAAGAACATTAATTTTTCGGTTGATAAAGGAGAACGAGTCGTGATTTGTGGTCCATCAGGGTCAGGCAAGTCAACATTGATCCGATGCGTTAATCGGCTTGAAGAGCATCAGCAGGGACATATTATTTTTGATGGTATAGAGCTCACGGATAACTTTAAAAATATAGATAAGATTCGTTCAGAAATTGGTATGTGTTTTCAACAATTCAATTTATTTCCGCATCTAACTGTTATGGAGAATTTAGTTTTAGCCCCTATGTCGGTTCGACACTTGTCTCGTACAGAAGCTGAGTCAGTAGGGTTTCATTTTCTGGAAAAGGTGAAGATTCCAGATCAAGCTGAAAAATATCCTAGTCAGCTATCAGGCGGTCAACAACAGCGTGTCGCTATTGCACGTGCATTGTGTATGCAGCCTCGAGTGATGCTGTTTGACGAGCCCACATCGGCTCTTGATCCTGAAATGATTTCTGAGGTTTTAGATACTATGGAGGGTCTAGCTGAGGAGGGAATGACAATGATTTGCGTTACTCATGAAATGGGTTTTGCACGAAAAGTAGCTGACCGGGTGATTTTTATGGATGCGGGTCAAATTGTCGAAGAAAATGATCCTGTTACTTTTTTTGATAACCCACAGAACGAAAGAACAAAACAGTTTCTAAAGCAGATATTTGAACACTAAGGCTTGTTTTGAAAGGAACGTGTAAAATTTCTTTTTTATTAGAGATAATTAAAATGTGTGCCGTATAGGCATTCTATTTTTAATCCTTTTATTACTTATGTTCAAAAGATAAAAATCTAGAGAGATGAAAAATAATAAATACTATATAGAACCATCTCTTCCAATATTTTTAATAAAAATAAAATAAAAATATGGCATTAATTTAGTCAGTAAAGATGGATTGTTCTTGGATCTACACTCATGTTTTACAAGCCTATTATAAAAATGTAATAAGTAATCGATTGATCCAATAAAATAAAATTGCAGTTAAATTAATGTCAGACTCAAAGTGGTATTGATGCTGCAAATATTTGAAGCCAAAGTTTAATCGGACTCCTCATTTTTTAACCAAATTTTTAAAAGTGACAGAAGCTGTTCATGATCAATTGGTTTAGACATATAGTCGTTCGCACCAGCATCAATACAGAGTTGTTTATCCTCCACCTGTGCTTTGGCAGTCAGTGCAATGATTGGAATATTTTTAATCTTATTTTCCTTTCTTATTGCCCTCATCGAATCATAACCATTCATCACTGGCATCATGATGTCCATCAGAACAATATCAAATTTATTTTCAGTGTTTATAAGAAGATCTAATGCCTCCTTACCATTTTGAGCAGATTTTATATCAAGTCCTTTATCTTCCAAGACAGATGAAAGGGCATATATATTTCTAATATCGTCATCTACCATTAATATTTTTTTACCTACTAGTCCTAAGTCATTATCCATTGCCTGGGAAAGCAGGTGTTGCTTCTCCTCATTAAGAGAATCTGGTGTAGCATGTAAAAAGAGTGATATTTCTTCTATTAGTCTTGCATTTGATGTGGCGGTTTTTATTACAACTGTTTCACTATAGTTTCTGATTCTAATCAATTCAGCATCTGTTAAATCTCTTGTTGTATAAACAATAATAGGTAAGGTTATGTTTTTTTCTTCAATTAGCGGTAAAAGTTTTAAACCACCCGTATCAGAAAGGTGGAGATCCAACACCACACAGTCATATTGATTAGTGAGTGCTTCTTTCAAACCTTTTTTTACAGTATCAACAGTTTTGACTGAAATGTTTGTGTCAGTTAAGAGAATTTCTAAATGCTCTTTTTGTACCCCACCCTCTTCAATAATTAAAATGTGTTTTTCTTTATTTTTAGTAAAGTTGATTAAACTAATAATAACTGTTTCAAGTTCTTCTTGTTCAACTGGCTTTATAACAGAATCTATAGCACCCAGTTTCTTTGCAATAGTTTGTGGTTCTGTACTCGATAAAATTTTGATTGGAATATGCCGTGTTTTTATATCAGACTTTAAAATTCTAAGTACTTCTAAACCGTTTAAAACTGGCAAAACAACATCCAGTATTATCGCGCTTGGTATATACTCTCTTGCCATAGAGATAGCAGTATTTCCATCGAATGCTTCTATCGCTTTATGTCCAAGCTTATGAATTTCTTCTATAATTATTTTGGAAAATATAGGATCATCTTCTACTACTAAGATAACAATGTCTTGCTTATTTAACTTTTCTCTATCGTCAATGGTTGCAATTTTTTCCTCTATTTCAATAATATTCGATGGTATTTTTTCCAGTTGAACATGCTCTACTAAACTTTCGTCTATTAAATCAGTGTCAATTTTTAGAGGAAGATAAATACAAAAAGTTGATCCTTTATCCATGGTGGACTTAACATCAATTCGGCCACCTAAAAGTGCCGTTAACTCTTTAGATATGCTTAAACCCAGACCAGTACCACCATATTGTCTACTGGTGCCCCCATCAGCTTGTTTGAATGCTTCAAAAACTAAGCCTATTTTATTTTCTTCAATACCAATGCCATTATCAATTACCGAAATAGCAATGGGTCTCAGACTTTTGTCTTCCTCATTATTTAAGGAAACTTCAATTGAAATGCTTCCTTCTGAACCAGTAAATTTAATAGCATTGGAAAGAAAGTTTCGAAGTACCTGCGCTAATTTTGTTTTATCACTTGAAAAAGTGGTGAATGAATCAGTACTTATCGACGATTCAAGATGGATTTTTTTATCCTCAGCTTGTGGTGTGAAAAGCTCTTTAAGTTCATGAAGTAGTGAACCAATATTGACCTCTTCAATATTAAGGGTCATAAGGTTGGCTTCTATTTTTGATAAATCTAAAATATCGTTGATCAAGTTTAGAAGACTGCTGCCTGCATCATATATTGTTGCTGCTTGTTTATTGAGTTTGGCGGGTTCAATGTCCTTCACTTTGGAAAGAGAGCTTGAAAGAAGTAACATCGAGTTGAGCGGTGTTCTAAGCTCATGTGACATATTCGCTAAAAATTCAGATTTATAGCGGTTTGCATCTTCTAAATCTTTAGCTCTTTTGTTCACTTCAACTTGAGCTGACTCTAAATCACTATTTTTTATCTCAAGTTCATGACGTTGCATATCCATAGATTGTCGTTGTTGTTCTAGCTCTTTATTTTGTGACTTCAGTTGAAGAGATTGTTCCTCTAATTCCTCTGATTGAGTTTGTGATTGAACCAAAAGATTACTAGTGGCGCTGGCTTGTATAGAAACATAAAGGGAACCTGCTAGCGTAAAAAGTGCTGAATCAATATATTCAAGTATTATTGCACTAAATTTTTCATATGAAGCAACTTCCACTACACCTATGAGCTCTTCTTTGAAAATAAGAGGGTAGGTATAAATATTCAATGCTTTTGCTTTAGTAGTACCGCTTTGAATCGTAGCGCCATCAGGTACATTGGTTAATAAAATGGGCTTTTTTTCATAGGCAACTTGCCCTACTACACCCTCACTTAATTTAAAACTACTTGCAACATCCGCTCTGTGTACATAGGCATAAGAACCTTCAAGGGTCAAAATTTCATTTTCTTTATCGTAGATATACAGTGCCCCAATTCCAGCATTGACATAACGAGATATTTCATTGATAGAAGTTTCAATCTGGTCAGCTAGTTTGTCATTATCTAGCACTCTTATGTTGAGTAAAGAGACGCCATCTTTAACCCAGTTTTGATTTTTATTTTCCTCATCAGCAGAATTAAGAACATTAATCATCCTGTTTATATTGTTTTTCAACATTAGGAATTCTCCTTTTGTATCAATATCAATTAAACGGGTTAAATCTCCTGTGGCAACCGCTGTCACTACCTCTGTTATATTCCTTACCTGAACGGTTAAGTTATCGGCCATACCGTTGACATTATTGGTTAATTTCAGCCATGTGCCAGAGACCCCTTCAACTTTTGCCTGCCCTCCGAGAATACCTTCTGTTCCAACGTCTTTAGCAACGCGAGTTACCTCTGAGGAAAAAGCGTTAAGCTGTTCAACCATGGTATTGATAGTACCTTTGAGCTCGAGTACTTCTCCCTTGGCTTCAACCGTAATCTTCTTGGTTAAATCACCGTTAGCAACAGCTGTAGTCACCTCCGCAACGTTTCTTACCTGAGCGGTGAGATTATCCGCCATGCCGTTTACATTATTGGTTAAATCAAGCCAGGTACCAGAGACGCCCTCAACTCTCGCTTGCCCACCAAGAATGCCATCATTACCCACTTCCTTAGCAACCCGCGTTACCTCTGAGGAAAAGGCATTAAGCTGTTCAACCATAACGTTAATGGTTCCCTTGAGTTCGAGAACTTCTCCTTTAGCATCAACCGTAATTTTTTTGGTTAAATCACCTTTCGCTACCGCCGTAGTGACCTCTGCTATGTTTCTTACCTGAGTGGTAAGATTATCTGCCATGCCGTTTACATTGTTGGTTAAGTCAAGCCAAGCACCCGAGGCGCCTTCAACCTTCGCTTGTCCACCTAAAACACCCTCTGTTCCAACGTCTCTTGCAACCCGCGTTACTTCCGAAGCAAAAGAGGTAAGCTGATCTACCATGACGTTAATGGTACCTTTGAGTTCTAGAATTTCGCCCTTTGCGTCAACCGTAATCTTTTTCGTTAAATCACCCTTAGCAACCGCGGTAGTCACCTCTGCTATGTTTCTTACTTGAGTGGTCAGATTATCCGCCATACCGTTTACATTATTGGTTAAGTCTAGCCATGCACCTGAGGCGCCTTCAACCTTAGCTTGTCCACCCAGAACACCTTCTGTTCCAACGTCCTTAGCAACCCGAGTTACCTCAGATGCAAAAGAGGTCAGCTGTTCAACCATAACGTTAATGGTACCTTTGAGTTCAAGAATTTCACCCTTAGCGTCTACCGTAATTTTTTTGGTTAAATCACCCTTAGCAACCGCCGTAGTCACCTCGGCTATGTTTCTTACCTGAGAGGTCAGATTATCGGCCATGCCGTTCACATTATTGGTTAAATCAAGCCATGTACCAGCAACGCCCTCAACCTTCGCTTGTCCACCTAGAACACCTTCTGTACCAACGTCCCTCGCAACCCGCGATACCTCTGACGCAAAGGCGTTAAGCTGTTCAACCATAACGTTAACGGTGCCTTTGAGTTCAAGGATTTCCCCTTTCGCGTCAACCGTAATCTTTTTGGTTAAATCACCGTTAGCAACTGCTGTCGTCACCTCTGCAATGTTTCTGACCTGAGCGGTCAGGTTATCGGCCATGCCGTTGACATTATTGGTTAAATCAAGCCATGTACCAGCAACGCCCTCAACCTTTGCTTGTCCACCCAGCAGACCTTCGGTTCCAACGTCTTTAGCAACCCGCGTTACCTCCGACGCAAAAGCGTTAAGCTGTTCAACCATAACGTTAATGGTACCTTTGAGCTCAAGAATCTCACCCTTAGCGTCAACTGTGATTTTTGTGGTTAAGTCACCGTTAGCAACCGCTGTAGTCACCTCCGCAATGTTTCTGACCTGAGCGGTGAGATTATCGGCCATGCCGTTTACATTGTTAGTTAAATCGAGCCATGTACCAGAAACGCCCTCAACCTTTGCCTGTCCACCTAGGACACCCTCTGTTCCAACGTCCTTAGCAACCCTGGTTACTTCAGAAGCAAAAGAGGTCAGCTGGTCAACCATGACGTTAATAGTGCCTTTGAGTTCAAGAATCTCACCCTTGGCGTCAACCGTAATTTT
>Ga0302130_1000978_pt1 | contig 15709 bp, 4 predicted proteins | sample CB9_surface_MG_FD_203117 | JGI IMG/M metagenome (GOLD analysis project Ga0302130, IMG submission 203117) | Marine microbial communities from Western Arctic Ocean, Canada - CB9_surface | ecosystem: Environmental > Aquatic > Marine > Oceanic | place: Canada: Western Arctic Ocean | collected 2017-09-19 | reverse complement strand
CGCAGTGCGTGCAGATTTTTGATAGTTGGGGTGGACAGTTGCCACCTCATATGTGGGAAGAATGGTCGAAGCCGTATATTCAACAAGTCATCGCAAAGGCAAGATCGAAACATCCAAACGTGCCGTTGACTTTGTACGCAAACGGAAACGGCGGTTTGTTAGAACGAATGGCTTTGTTGGATATTGATTGCATAGGTTTGGATTGGACGATTGATATGGCGGATGGACGCAAAAGAATTAATTCAGTGGCGAACAAAGCCGTGCAAGGTAACGTCGATCCAGTCGTCCTTTTCGCTTCTGAAAAAGCCGTCGAAGACGCGGTACGAGCGGTATGCAAAAAAGCTGGTCCAACTGGACATGTGTTAAATTTAGGTCATGGTGTGTTAGTAGGAACGCCGGAAGATAAAGTGAAGCACTTCTTCGACGTCTCAAAGACGATTGTAAACGACTAAAATATTATTATGTTTACTTTTTATAGTATATATATCTTTGAAATTGTCTTAAAGTTGTCTGGAAGTTGTCTGTGCCGGAATATATTTTGACCTTCCAAACGGGGGAGTACTGCCTTCGTACTGCCTCAGTACGAAGGGGGTACTCTCATACCTTAAACCACCCGAAAACCCTAAATACTTTTGTTGAAACATTTTTCTCGCCAGATAGTTTTGGTTTGGCCTCCTTCTTTTTGTCGTTTGTCTTTTGGATACGAATCTTTTACCGAATAAATATCCTCACTTTACATATAACTCACTTTTCAAGCGCGTACGACATCACTTCAAAACAAGTACTCGTACCCAAACGCGGTAAAAAGAAGTATCAACACTTCCTCTACCCCGTTAATCATCTTAATCAACGAAAGTCGCCTTCGGCTTCACTCGTAAGTAAAGAAATAGAAACCGATTTTTTTGGTCGACGATATCACGGTCGACGACTTCCCCCCTAATAACGGTCGACGACATCCCCCTAATAACCTAAAAAGGATCGTTGTCTCCTTCGATTTGGTGTAAAAAACTTTGGACGACCGGCGCGAGAAATGGCGTCGTTGTCGTCGCGACCCGAACTCGGTTCGCGTCATCGTCGAGGGGACGACGCGACAATTCTCGCGGCGGTCGAAGGGAAGGAGAAAAATCGTCGTCGTTTACAAAACGGTCGACACGACACGCATCGAGTGCTGGCGGATTTCAATGTTCAAACAACCCGAGGAGGCGCGCTCTTCTTCGTTGCCGCCCTCTTCCTTGTCGCAGTATTCGCGGTGATCTTTCACGGCGGCGACTCGACGATCGCGGAGAGCGAGGTTCGCGAACAAAACGCGGACGGTGGGAGAAGGACCCAAAGACGTTTATTGGCGGAATCTTCGTCCAGAGGTGAGAAAATATCTATTTTGGAGAGCGAAATGCCCCCTCCCCGTTTATTTATCCCCTTTCTTTCTTTGCTCGCGCGCGCGCGATACGTGACTTTTTGACGATACCCGCGTTTCGCGAGACTCACCATGTGTCGCTTGACTTCTTCGCGCCAAAACTACAGAAAACTACTTTCATCACGGGTCGAGGATAGCCTCGGTTGGCGAGCAACTCGCCGCGAAGCGCGTGTCGGGATTGGAAAACTGCGAACAGACGTGCGATGACATTGGAGAAGCGTGCGCAGGATTTTCATACGCGTTGAACGAGATGAAGTGCACGCTCGTGGCGAGGGGATACTCGTTGAGAAAGAGCGAAGAATCCGATTTTTATCGAAAGAAACGGGTGCCGAAAGCATTCGTGGAGAACCAAAATGCGTTTTTGCCGATGAGCGATTTGGTGGATTCGGTATATACTGCTATAAATGGTACAATCGATGATATCAAAAACGTGTGCAACGCGGATCATCGGTGCGCAGGTTTTTACACGTGTTCTGCTGCAATATCTCGCGAAGAGCTCGTCGATGCGCTCGGCGCGACATCTGATGGCGTCGTGAGAAGCGATGAGGACGCGCGGAAGTGGGATGTCATCGAGGCAATAGAATCCGGACAGGGTTTACAAGCAAACGAAGTTGGCACGACATGCGACGCCATTTCTAATGCGCACGCACGCGCGAAAAAGAGGGGAGGGAGTGTGAGTCCAGCGTTGAGAGCAATACTTTCCGAAACAAAGTTCAACGCAGTGTTGTTGAATTCGCTTCCAAAGCCGAGTGCCTTTGTCACATCTCCGGGAATCACCGTCTACTCACGTGCTCTATCAACTTGCGAAGGAAACGCGAACGGTGCCCCGTGCAAATTCCCTTTTGAATACAACAACGAGGAGTACTGGGACGTGGCGCTTGATTTTTCCGACCGACCGTTTTGCATGACATCGCTCCCGGGCACGTGGGGTTACACTGATTGCTTTGCGCAAGACATTATTGGCGCTGTTTGGGAGTTTGGAACGTGGAGTGAGTGCTCAACGACCTGCGGAGGAGGGTTTTTGACAAGAAGCTCTGCTTGTGTAAATCGAACTGATGGAAACACTCTGGACGATGCATTCTGTGGGAAAAATCCTATAATTTCGAAGGAATGCAACACACACTCGTGCGCAGAGGGTTGTGCGGTCCCTGTGATCGGAGATCGAATACCTTGCGATGAATATTATGCGAGCGACGAGTCAAAATACGCTTCCTTGACATCACGAAGATCTACATGCGAGTCTTGGGGATGCTGTTGGTCACCAAAGCAAACTGTTGGTTTCCGATGCTACCGCAGTACGAGCATATCGAATGTTCCCGGCTGTGATGTGATGCACGACGCTAGAGAAGGTGACGATCTCTCAAACACGACAATCACAAAATGTGGATCAACGTGTTGTCGAGGTTCAACGAGCACGGGTGAATCTTGCAAATATCATGTCGGATTTGCAGACCCGCAACCGGGTTCGGGTGATGATGGATGCGACGCACTGCGCGCAGAAAACAACACCTACGGCGAGTATCCGACCGATAAAGTCAGCTGGACGTGGAAGGGCCAAGATCTCATGGTGGCAGGTACGGGAGGTTGTGATCACATCACTACAAGTAAGCTGAACACGACGATGAATTGCATGAGTGCTTGTCGTAACACGCCTGGTTGCAACGTGATATCGTTCAACGAACCATCTAAAATTTGCAGACTCTCTGACTGCGGGTTGAGACGATCAGAACCCACAACCATGAAAGCGAAGGATTTTAAAGTTTACGTTTGGCAAGCCTCAATCCAACGTCGTTGGATCGTTGGGCCGTGGTCGGATTGCGCACCGTCGGAGGATAATCCGACCTACACACCACGAGGTGGTGGTTCTGCTGAATGTAAGCTCACGAAAACTCGCACTGCAAAATGCGTGGGAGAAGAAGGGCAAGCTTTGGGTGACGATGAGTGCTTTAAGTTCCAGCTTTCAAAGCCGGAGACATCGAAAACGTGCTTCGGTGCGTGTGGTGTCACTAGATCTTGCGAAGAACTCGGCACAACGTGGGGCGTGAAAGATATTTTGGCAGATGCTGGGGCTATCTGGCATCATGCCGGCGGTGGTGTAGATGGCCTTGGCAACTACGGATTGTTAGGAGGTCATCCGTCCTTGCGCAAGTGCGGAACACTACAGTTTGACGACGGTCCAGATCAAAGCTGGGCTGCAATCAATTCAGGTGATAATCATCCAGCTTATATCGCAGGAAAACCTACTGGATGTTTTCAACCTACGAACAAGTGGCAGAATCTTACTAAAGGTGATCATTGGAAATATATGCATAACTGGAACCAAAAGGAGAACCTTTACCCTGAAAACAATCCCGGGGTTAACTTCGCGACAGCCAAGAAATATTGCGAAGACGAAGGTGCGCGCATGTGTACCGCGGACGAAATTTACTTTGGAGTACCAAGAAAATATTCCGTGCTTACCTGTCCTGGGTCCTACTTGTGGTCTTCTTCGGATTGTGGAGAAAACGGTGAGGGAGTTTTTGTCACTGAGGCTACCACTGGAATTTGGAGGGAAGGGACCGGCCATGGTGTCAGTTCTGTACCCAGCGGTCCTTCTAAGCATTGCATTAATAAGACTACGGCGGACTATGGATACATATATCCAGCGTGTTGTTCTGAATATAAAGTGAACCAGGCAAACCCTGCAGGATCTACTGCGTATCTCTATCCGAGCAGTTACCATAACAAGACTCTGGCTTACTTGGGCGTGGAGTATCCCGTCAGCACTTGGGGAAACGCGTCGAAGTTTCAGACTGTTTTTGAAAAGGAAGTCGATGATCAGCGCTTCTTTTTGCGCTTAGAAAACGGTATGGACGGTTTTTGCAAGGCTTTAGACTATGGTCCGTCCATTCGAAAAGATGGCAGGAGAATGATGCCCTGTACAGAATACCAAAGTTCGTGCAAAGCTGAGAGAAAATTTTATCATGATAGTGGATGCGGGAAACACACCCATTGTGCCGCCGGCATAGGTGCGAAGTACGGTTTTGCAGAAGGGGCACATGTTTGTATTCCGATGTACAGATTAAACCAGGTTCAATTCGTTCTTGGTTCTTCTTCTGCCATTGGGGGAGTGAAGCAAGATGTGTTGTTTGTTGAACGCGGCAAGGCGATAATTCCGGACGAGGCGATAATTAAAGTTCTGAAGGGTGAAAGAACGGGTTGCGTCGGCGTTTGGGATAAAACGGTCGAAGTGGCGGCCGAGACTACTTTGAAGAAACAGAGCGACTATTACATTCGACCAGAAAACTACACTCTAATTGGTCCGATTCGTGATTTTAAAACGATTGAACGTGTAAAGCGGGATGGAACGCCTTATACTCGGGGTCGTGGAGAGCTTCCAAACGTCAATCAACCGTACATGCTCTGGAAGGACTTTGTTCTGGATGGTCGAAGCAAGATTTTTGGGTACGATTATGAAGATCCCAGGCATCAAGTTTGCATGTGCGATACCTCCACGGATTGTAACTCACCAACCTCGTGGCACGATCTTGGCAGCCTTGATGTCGACAAAGATTTTCACCTATTTAAGAGGCACAGCAATGCAATTGCAATTGGTGGTGACCTTTACGAATCGTACAGTTCTCGCGATTTCTACAAGCACGTCCCACCATACTTGTTACATTCGTATGAGAACATGGTTTACCCTCTCCCCGGTAACCATGCACAGTTGCACCATGGATCAGACTCGAGATTTGCTGAATTCTGCGCCCAGCGCTGTGTAGCTAACGACCGTTGCGTCGGTTTCAGTTATTTAAAGACTGCTTGGAGCAGGGTCCACGGATACGACTTTGTGTGTCGCATGCGTTCGAAGAGTATCAAGATTCGAAAAGTTACTGGATATCCTTTCGTTTATGTTCTTCGCTCCTTTGCACTCAAAGGTGGTGGCCTTCACCAATGGGATTGGCAGCCAGAGATTAATTTCGCTTTGAAGGGTGAAAGACTTTATCGTACCACATTCTCGGAAAAGCAAAGGAATGTTGATCTGAACGGCTTTAATTCGTCAGTTTTGCCATTGAGCGAGAAGATAAATTTTGACTCGAACGTTGTTGATTTAAGACGCTTACGCGAGCGAATAACCTTCCGAAATTCAAATCCTGACAGTGGACGTTCTTGGAGGGAAAGTGGAGGGATTCGTGGAGGGATCATGTATGAAACGCTTTCTGGAGATTCAAAAATTTTCCCGCGACTTAGTGCAAGAGCAACCGATAGCCCAAAATCGTTCTCTGTTCAAAATGAAAGTACGGTGTCGATTAACACTTCGTCGAGTGTATTTTTTACAGGAGGCCTATACCTTCATCGTCACAAGTCTACATGTGGTGGTTCTGGGAAAAATTTTCCGTGCAATAATGGAAACAATTGGCACGGCTTTTTCAGCGATGAGTGGTCCGAAGATGACGACTGGCGTCAAATATGCTTCGTTCCGCAAGATACCTCGGGCTGGGTCGGACCTATACCTGAGCCAAATCGTCACATTTGTTATACGGATGGCAATAAGAATACCTGGGGTTATTGTGATTGCGAAGAGATTTCGAATGCGAGGCATTTTGGTTTCGATCCTGTTTTTCAAAATGCCAAGTTCCGTGGTAAAGAAGTTGTCATGATAACAGATGAGTTGCGTGGACCGATTCAATTCATGCGGTGTGCAGAGGGTGAGAGTACACTATCTGAATGTTCGTTCTTTGGAAATACGTCTCTCTGTCTAAGGAGCGAAAGATATTTGGATGAATGGGTTTCGTCCGAAACTCTGTTTCGTGAGCCAGCTGATGGTTATGCCAGGATTCATAACTTTCCTCAGGACGAGTGGCACGCGAATCGATATCAAGCCCGTTTAAAAGTCCTCTGCCCTGGTGGGGAAGTCCTCACAGGGCTCGCATTCGCAAACAATGACACGGACCCCACGCGGCAAGGTGTTTTGGCGCGTTGCGGAGTCCCTAGTGGGTTTATTCTTGACGGAGATGAAGGGTGGACGAACGATAGTACGTTTCTTTCTCGAAGCATCAATGCTGCACACGAGCAATGCCCTCATGGCGACTTTCGTGAACTTTTCTACACAAACTGCCCCGATGGTTTCGTCGCGACGGGTATAGCACTTCCAGGCTTGCAATTGAAACAGCAATGGCCGACTTCGCAATGGATGGGTTGGTTCGGTGGAAATAGACAGCGACATCTCCGCTGCGCAAAAGTGACTCACACTGATCCAGATGAAGGATACGCACGATTGTGCGAGCAGAGAAACTGTTCGGCTTCGACACAACTCGAAACGCGCAGCGAAAGCTCACTAAATACCTGCATCACAGCGTGTACAAATCAGAGCTGTACCGAAATGAGTTACAACGACAAAAGCAACGCTTGTATTTTGTATGCTCAACCCTGCAAAACTTCAAACACTCCACACGGTAGAATTATCAACAGCGATCAACAAGCACCAGAGGGATCCTCGAATTTTGACACAGATATTTTTACGCCCGTCGAATATGAGCATCCAGTCGAGAAAGCAGATTTACAGGCGTTTGTAGTGAGCTCACACCCTCTTCATATCTTTATCGACTCTAATAAGTTGACGTGGAACACTGCCCCGTGGAGCGTTTGCTCTAAACCCTGCGGAGTTGGTTCGCAAAGTCGGAACGTGTTCTGCGCTCCAAAAGGTAGTTCGATCGAGGATTACAGTCAGGCGGAGGATGCTCTCTGCGGAGGTATTGCACAAAAACCAGCGACGTATAGAAGCTGTAACACTTTCAGCTGTCTTCCCTGGTGTCGGTCTGAATCGGCTGTGCGCAGGCCGTGCGCTTTGTACGAAAGAAGTACTCGCAGTGCGGCTCAAAGTGTAAGCATTCGAAGACAAACGTGCGAAGATTCTGGCTGCTGCTTCGCCCCTCGTCGGAACAATACCGATTTAGAGTGCTACGCGAAACCAGAAGACTCCGATTGGTGGAAAAGTTCTAAGTGGACCCCGCTTGCATGGGAAAAGTGTACAAAAGCGCCGCACGACGTGTGTTTAGAACAAGCAGATCGCAACACAAAAACACGAGAAAATATCTGCGTAAAAAGTGATGGGACTATCAGTAGTCGAGCGCAATGCGAAGCTGCTGAACCTGCGAACCTTCAATCGTGTCTAAAACACGAAAAGTGTCTACAGTGTGAGCACGAGTGCGAGCACGGCACGTGTGAAAAAGTCATGTCAAAACACATCCCCTGGCATTCGAATAATAAGTGCACTTGTCTCAATGGTTGGACCAAAAGCGTTCACTCTAACGGTCCGTGCTCCTTGAAAATTGGAGTAAATGATATAATCGAAAACGAAGAAGGATACGGAGTGGTTGGCGACGCCACTGACTGCTCAACAAATCCGAGCTGGACAACGGGTGATTGGGGGGATTGCAAAAGGGCAGTACCCCCAGCTACTGGTGGCATAAGGATGAGAGGCGTTTCATGCTCTGCGACTTCGCAGTGCTACTCTAACCACGCGTGCAACTCAACAACGAAACCTAGTGCCATTGAGACGTGTACCTTTACTGCAAGTTCAGATTTGGAAACTTCTTTGCCACCTGCGATGGACGACGTGCTAAAAAATTCCGTCGAGTATTCGAAATTGTCACACGCGATGGATAAAGACGACGATTTTGTCTGTTATGAATTCCGCAGCGCACCTGCGAGTCATAGCTTTTCTGCCGCGATCTATACATGTGTGAAAGTGTGCAAAGATTCGGTCGGATGCATAGGTGTAATGTTTGAACCAAAGCTAGGCGCAACCATGGGAGTATGTTCGCTTATTTTTCGTGGTTCGTTGAAGTTTCAGACTCTAGAAAGGAGTTCTAAGTCTCACGTTTTCATGAGACGCGGGTATCTGACCCAGACACCCCAAGTAGGTACTCAAGAGGCTAGAGATCTTTACGATGCGGTGATCGGCACGGAAACATGGTCGGAAGAATTGGAAGAATTGGTTCTCAATTTGAATGAACAGGACGCGAAGAATACCTCAAGCATATCGGCAGATGATCCAGTATGGACTTGGATTCAGAACCAAAGAGGTAAGCAAGATGTGCCACTTCGTAAGTCATTTCTCTCGCTTTCGATGCCGATGCATCCGCGAGTAATCGAGCATGTGCGATATTTAAGAAATTTCTTGACCTCTTTCTACGATGACGACAGCATTGCAGATTTGGTTTTATCGTTTGCCCATAAGTACCGTAATTTACGTGGGATCATGAACTCAACGACAGCGCGAGAAGACGACCCATCCGTGTGGACTATCTCGAAAGAATTTCAAAGGATGTGTCGCATTAACAAAGGACGAGACAACTGGAACTCAGCACCACTCTCCAGAACTCCGAATCCTTCTCCGCTCGCGGCTTTGAAGTTTTTGTTGGAGAAGAATGAACAAAGCTATGCTTCGTCAACTTTTGACGTAACTGAGGCTCCTTGGCCATTAATTTCGATACACGCGATTGCGCATATTCCGACAGATGAGTGCGAATGGGTTTGGTCGAGATATGAACTTGCCGAGCCCGATAAGAAAGAATTTGTAGACGCTGACCGGACACCAGGGTTGGCCACTTCTTGGGCACACTACTCTGATAATTACATGCGCTATGAAGTTCAGTGCATGGAATCAAACTGGCACAAAGATTCTCTTCCACGACTATCCCAAGATGGTGGAATGTGTGGTCGTCTCGCGTACATGGCTGTTGGCAACACTGGATGTCGTGGGAGTCCTTCCGCCATGGTTGGACAACCCAAACATGCTGCTGCAATCGCTTTCGATAAGGCCCCCGATGGGCACTGGGAAATGGACAAATACAACTGGATTTTTAGCAGTTATTGGACAACTTTTGAAAATCCGATTCAAACTGATGACATTTCTGGTCCAATAAAAACGCGAGCAACGTCTATAGATCACGCTGCTTCCATACCTTTGGCCATGAATGTCGGTCTTGATTCGTATTTGGATGTTCGTCTCTCGATGCATTTGTTTCGAAGTGTGTATTACAACGAGGGCAACTCTATTCTATCCCGCGTTACTAATATTCTTTTGAGTGCACTCGAGACGAATCCACACGTTCCAGAAGCCTGGGAACTGATTTTTACGCATCTGGGTATGACGACTTTGCAAAATAACACGTTGTTCCAAAAAAGCTTCGAGCAATTCAAGCCGATTGCCAAACACTATCCAACTACATTCAAAAAGCTCATAACAGCGGCGGGATCTTTGTTTGAATGCCCGAGAGGAGTCACAGAATCTGGTCCAATCAAGTGGTTGGAAGACACCATAGATTGGCTCGCCACTTCGGAAGGCGGCGGAACGTTGGGAGAACTTAGTTTGAAGCTCGATATGTACGTTGAAATCTTACCGTGTTATAGAAGTGCACACGGCTCAGGAATGGATATCGTTAGAGCTTGGGAACCGTATTTAATCGCCGCAGCTTGGAATGAACCTCTTGGTATTACAAAGGATACTCGAACGTATTACTCACGATCAGATGGTCCCACATCGAAGGCTGCTTTTGCTTCTATCTTTAGATTTCTCTTTGGTTGTGGACCAACGTCTACTCGCGAACAAGCTATACAAAGTAGAGACTTCTGCGGCGCTTCGCTTGCTGGGACGAACCATACAGAAATCCTCGATTATCTCGAAGAGTTGATGACAAAAATTCCCCATGGGCACATTGCGAAGATGCAGTTTAACGTTCCTCCATTTTATTATCAGTGCGGTAATTCGAACAGGTATCCGGAATTCGAAGCAACTGGCGCAGGCAACGACGCGTGGACTATTTGGATGCGTACGGGTAAGGTTTCTCCTCGCGCAGCTTTTGGCGGCGTGATGAGTATGCTCGGAAAGTACAAGTCATTTTTAGGTCAGTGGAACTCCTGGGTGGATGAAGAGAATGTGTACTTGGATGGACTCTCGGATCCGCAGGGGCTTTATGCAAATGGTTGGATGAGTTACAAATCGGAAAGTATATGGACGGAATTCAAGAGATGTGCCGGCTTTTCCAGGAAACTTATGCGACGCGAACTCTTGGATGAAGGAGAACATTTTGCTTCCACGCCATCTCTTGACTCACAAAGCGTGCTCAATAGGACGCATACACTTACCATCCCCATGACGTTTGCGAGGAAGAACCGCGAAGACTTTGCGCAACACCAAAGGACGCTCAAAATAATGCAGAACATGATTGATAAACATTTTCTCGTTCCAAGTGGCGACGCTGAAGATTTGACTTTAATTCCAAATGGGCGTGCGCTCTTGAACATACCGAATTCGATGTTTGGCTCGAACGATGTGGCTCTTACAGAGCAGCTCGAAACAGACGCGCAATTTGACGATAATCTTGAAGGCTCAGAATCAGAAGTTTTACATGGGACAAGTATACCTTCTGACTCCCAAGAGACTTCTACAAAGGTTGATCCCGTGATGAGTGAAGCGTTTGACACGACTGGGTGCATGCTAGGTTGCATCATGTGTGTTTCAACACCATGTGGTCCGAATGCTTCAACAGCGTCGTGCGCAAACTTGACTGCCTGTGATGTATGCGCAGAGTCTTTCTCTTTGCAAAACAGAGATGGCAATATGGTTTGCATTAAGTCTGGCATTTCGCCGATGCAGGAGAAGTTTACCTTCTCGAATGGTAGCGGCACAAATGGATCGTCAACACCTGAGCCGTTGCCACCAAGCCCGCCACCTTCAGCACCAGACCTCCCTCCAACCCCGCTCTTTCCGAGTCAACCACCAAGCCCACCACCTCTGTCACCAAGTCCACCCCCACTTTTACCACCTCCATCTCCAAGTCCGCCTCCGGCTCCATTACCGCCGCATCCAGAGCCACCACCACCTCTGTCACCTTTACCGTCACCGCCACCTTTACCGCCGCCGTCCCCTTCTCCTCCGCCTTCTCCTCCGCCGTCACCATCTCCGTCACCGCCACCTTTACCGTCGCCGCCACCAACACCACCGCCCCCGCCATGTGTGCAAACAAACTCCTGTCGTTCTCCTCCACCCTCACCACCTCCAGTTCCATCATCACCGCCGGCACCACCACCGCTGTCGCCCCCGCCATTACCACCTCCAGATATTGAAATGTTGAGAAGCCTATTCGCTCCTCCCCCTTCTTCTCCTCCTCCAGATGATGCTCCGCCTTTCGTGGATGACGATGCGGTACCTACGGGAATCGCTGAGGCTCCATACCACGATGAAGAGGTTCATAACACGAATCATACTTATCCAACAAGACAAACTTCGAATGATGAATCGCTATTGCCAGAGACGTTATTCAACATGCCCAGGTATAATCCAAACACGGGCTCAACTTACAAGGGCAAGTTTCAGAATCCGATGAAAGATGCAGATTATCAGGGCATGCTCCTGGGTCAGGCGCTTCCAGGTTTCGTTCTCGCAGGATTTGGGTTACTGTTGGCGATTGTTTCAGTTCTCTTGACGGTTACAGTGTCCATCACGAAGTTTTTTGGTATTTGCTTCGATTCTTGCAACAACGTGTTCAAACCGAAACCGTTCACAACGAAGCAGCTGCAAACGACGAAGTTAGTCATCTTTTTCTTTTCGATCATGAGCTTGTGTGGATTTGGTGTAATAGTTTCGCAATTAGTAGAGTTAGGATCGCGCGAAAATTTGTTGACGATTGCGAACGAGTCTGTGTCTGAGATGCAAAATGCGACATTGGAGATAGAGAGAACCTTGGGAGTAGATGGAACTGATACGAAATTGTTAACGTACTCAGAGTTTGTTTCTGAATTAAATGACGATATTGATGATATTAAGGAAATATACGGAGCTGCTGAAGACTTGGTAAACGAGCAGCAGTCGTTGATTCAAGGCATTGCAGGGGCCTGTGTAGGAGGCATGATCGTGACGATACTTTTCTCTGCCTTTCTTGTCTACAAAGATCAATGGAAGTTGCTCATCATAGTGACTGTTTTCACATCTCTATTTATGATTTTATCATGGATTTCCTGGGGTTTGCTTACCATGGTGGGCACTTTTTTGAACGATATGTGCTGGTCGATGGACGAATTTGTTAAACCGGATGGTGAAGTGCGAATGGACATGATGGATATCTTACCATGCGTGAGCGCTAAGGCCGCCGTCGATACCATTGGCATGCTTAGAAATTCGATTTTGGAAAAAACATACGAAGCGAACCAAATTATCGTCGATAACAATCCACTTCGGGAGCTCCCTTTACTTTGCCAGGAGTACGTGGCTGTTTCGGCGAATGAAACCTGCAGTCCAACTGAGAATTATGCCAAAACAAACTACGCGAAAACGGTATGCTCAGCGAAAGATGCGGGCCTGTTGAACAACGACATAGATTCCGACGGGTACTACTTTTATCCCGAAAAAGGTTGCGTTTATTCAAACAGCACTTGGGATAACAATCTTGGTTCTCGTCGACACGTAGTTGATGCGTCTGACTTTGAACGCATGTATGCCGGTAAAATAGCTTCATCCGAATATAATCGAGCCAAAGATGCCGCCGAGCACGCATCTCGTTTGATTGAAATCGTTCCGGAGACACAAAAATTAGTGACTTGCGGTTACGTAAAGGATGCCTTCCGAGCGATTTCGGTAGAATGTGACGCGACTATTGACAACCTCAAGATTATGTGGGTAGGAAATGTTGTCTTGGCGCTCTCCTTATTTTGTGTTTGGGTTTCGTACGCGGTGGCCATTAACCGCTTATCGAACCGCGACCGTCTCGTTAATTCGATTCGCAGTGCTCCTTCTTTGAAAGAAAAATTTTGGGCACCTTCGCCGGTCGACGATGAAATTCTGTACTCCGGCTCTACTTTCGAGCGATCTGCAGACGGGAAAAGCTTCAAACAATATGGCATAAAGCCAGTCGTGAAGACGCTTCGGGCCCTCTCCATGCGGGAAAAAAAAGAGGTTTCGAAAGAGGAGGCGTTCAAAACAGTTTTTCATCGCGATTAAAACGCCGTCATCTTCGGCAATCTTAATACCGAAGTTCTTCTCAATTTCATCGCAAAGTGTATTTTGTCGGCGTTCCAGTATTTCGTTGAGTTGTACTACATTTTCATTCGTTATTTAGGTGTAGGGGATTTATACACTTAAGTAAGGAATTGTAAAAAATATTTTTTATTTTAATATGAACCATATGTGAAACCATCTTCGACGGGCATCGGTATGCCACCGTTATCTTCTCCTTCTTCATTCAGTACGTGTTCTGTGTAATCATTCTCGATTAACCAATCGAATACCTTTCTTCTCGTAAACACCCAACCACGCTTACCTCCAGTCAGTTTAAACCTTGTAAAGGGCAGTTTTCTTTCATCTTTGAATTTTTGTAAATCTTTGCCAAAGTTTCTTGCGTTCGTGCGAATTCTTTCGTCGTTGAACGTACGGAGAAAATGAAACATTAGGTCTTCCGTACTTACCTTACTTTCAAAGTCTGGGTCGGTGAGTCGTTTACCATTCTTTTTCGTACAGAACTTGTCTGAAAATTCGTCCCATATCATGTAATCTAACCATTTAATTATATGTGGGAGTGATTGCCGTCTTACCTTTTTATAATATGCTGTCTCGGGTCGCTCGTGTTTTAAGTACTCAATATTCGTTTCTGTATTTATCAGCAAATCGTACACGGCTTTCAAATTCTTCGAGTCTTTCTTCCATTCGAACCATTCTCTCACAAACTTTCTTCCTTCACCCGAACTGTGAATGTATTTACCAGTCGCCTCAAATAAAACGAAGCGTCTATCCCCTTCTGGAACAGAGACTAAAAAACCGTTCCCCGCGAAGATGTACCCAGCTAAATGGTCGACATTATATGGTGAAATGCCTTTCGGGTTTATCGTTAGACTTTTGTTTGTTATGAACGCCTTCATGCGTTCGCTTACCTTTCTTTGGATCGAAACTTCCATCTCGTCGACAAATATAAGTTTCTTTCCTTCGTGCTGTGTTGCGTGTGTCCCAAAAATATCATCAAGTGGATTCGAAGTCTCGAAATAATGTTTGCTCCCCATTATATCCTCACCCACGAGTCCAAACAGTAAGTTTTTGCCTATCCCGTACTTAACTTTGATTCCAATAGCGGTCTGTGGTTTCTCTTCGGGATACTGTACAAGATACGCCAACCATTTCAAAATATACTCGTAACTATTTTGTTCACTACCACTCAAATCCCAAAGTAAATCTTTGAATGGTTGTGCGTCTCCTTCGCCATTTGGAATACTCTTTTTATTAATTTCGAAATCCTCCCATTTATTATAGACATCGACGGGACATTCCTTCGGGTACACACCCATCGTTCTGTATGTACGCTTCTCTTCATCGTCTAACCACCGTTTCACAAACGGACATCGAACACTTTTTTCGTCGCCATTTTCGTCTTCTGCTTTTCGCACGTACATCAAATGTGACTCCTTCTCACGAAGTTGTGTCCTATTATAAAGCTGAACGTTTCCTGCCTTATCCGTATAAGGGTACACCAAAACATCGTCGACTGGACACGTGTACTTCTCAAAATCTTGCTTTTTCTCCGCGTACGATTTTACCTTTGGTGCGTGTACCCGAGTTTCGCCCGAGAGAGTGTTCGATGTACCAGTAAATGGCTCGTTTTCATCGAGCACAAAAGCAAACGGTGGAAGTTGATCTTTTGTTCCTCGTATCAATAGCGTAGAATTACACCTATCGAGGAATAATCGTGTTCTGTGGAGGCCTAAGTCGCTCCATTCGTTTATAATCTACAACTGGTGGAACACACCGAACGCGTGTGGTTGTCGACTCGAACCAGGCATGCTCACGCCTCTATTTCTTTTGGAGTATGCACGTAAATGGGTGAACGTAGTTTTTAGATCTTTTGTGGTACAGCCAATATAACACTGGTTTGTGTTTGGGCTGAAGAAATTGTAAATGGTTCCTTCTCTATAGCTCATTGTATTAATACTTACCTATATATTATTTCCTTTAAGTCCTTTGTCGTTTTCTTCTTTGTCCTTTGCTTACAGGGTCGCCCCTTAACTTTTTCATAGCAATTCCAGATTTTGGCAATTGCATAGTCGTCATTTATATTAGTCTAACAAATTAATTCTTTAAGCTCATTTATTGAACAAAGTTCACTCATCGTCGTCATCACTTTTACAGCCATCATCGACATCTTCGTCGACATTGCCACGAACACAACACGTAATTATACATCGTATCTACGTTCCAATTTTAGATGGTGTCAACATTGTATCCATATGTATTCTATTATAGTTTACATTTTCGTTGTATTTTTTGTC
>Ga0302130_1000953_pt1 | contig 15957 bp, 17 predicted proteins | sample CB9_surface_MG_FD_203117 | JGI IMG/M metagenome (GOLD analysis project Ga0302130, IMG submission 203117) | Marine microbial communities from Western Arctic Ocean, Canada - CB9_surface | ecosystem: Environmental > Aquatic > Marine > Oceanic | place: Canada: Western Arctic Ocean | collected... | reverse complement strand
AAGTTGGGGCTAGGAGAAAATCGTGGTTAGCGGAGATGTGAAAAACTCAAACAACTAGATCAAAAGGAGAGCAATATGTTGGACCCTAACGATTATGTAGGTGTCACCTTCTGGATTATTTCCGCAGCCATGGTTGCGGCGACTTACTTTTTCACCGTTGAACGCGATCGCGCGGAAGGCAAGTGGAAAACATCTCTGACGGTTGCTGCGATGGTGACTGGTATCGCTGCAATTCACTACTTCTACATGCGAGGAGTTTGGGTGGATACAGGCCAAAGCCCCACAGTTTTCCGCTACGTTGACTGGCTACTGACTGTGCCACTGCAGATTGTCGAGTTCTACTTGATTCTTGCAGCTATCGCTGTGGTTCGGGCTGCTCTTTTCTGGAAGCTACTGATTGCGTCTCTCGTGATGCTAATCTTCGGTTATCTTGGAGAAGTCGGTGCGATGGACTACTGGGTCGCGTTCATCATAGGTATGGCCGGTTGGTTGTATATCATCTATGAGATCTTCATTGGTGAAGCAAGCCAAATAAGCGCATCCCAAGGCACTGCTGCCAGCCAAACGGCTTTTAACGCACTAAGAATAATCGTAACTGTAGGCTGGGCTATCTACCCTATAGGTTACATCTTAGGTGGAGGAGCTGAAGGCTCTGCTGCTGGGCTTAATATCGTTTACAACCTTGCTGACTTTGTTAACAAGATTGCATTCGGTGTTGTGATCTGGGCCGCTGCTACTTCTTCGTCTGAAAAGGCTTAAAAGCCAGACATTCGAAACTGAGCGATAACTTTGGCGTTACGGGGCACATTCTCCCCGTAACGCCAAAACCCATAAAACTTAATAGCTACAACAATAAGCCTCATAGACTTTCTACTCTAATTAGATTTTTGAACGCTTGATTTGGGGGAAAGATGAAAATTACTAGTCTCAACCTTGCGCTTGAAAATATTGTTCGCACGTATGGCGAAGACGCTGGAGCGCTCTCACAGGCAGCTTGTCACCACTTAACCACACCGGGCAAACGCACTAGGTCCAAGCTCCTATTTTCCACTTCACCATCACCTACACACATAGAATTGCTATTGCATGCCGCCGCCGCCGTTGAACTTGTCCACGAAGCATCTATTGTCCATGATGACATTCAAGACCTGACAGAGTTCAGACGAGGAAAACCTTCGGTCTGGCATAAATTTGGCGCCAATACCGCCTTACTCTTGGGTGATCACTTTGTTTCCGCAGCTTTTAGAACAATTGCGGAAGTAGAAGTAAGACCAAACGTACAGGTGAAGCTTTTCATAATGCTATCTCAAGCGATAAGTCGCGCCGCCTCAGGCCAGCATTTGCAACTATCGAGCGATGCTAAAAGCGAGGAACTCGCAAAAATCTACAACGAAGTTGCAATTAGCAAAACCGGTGCGTTCATTGCATTGCCGTTGCAGTTTTCTAACCTCATCGGACACGAGCAAACTCTAGATACTGAGCCCGCGCGATTATGCGGCGAACAACTGGGGCTGGCCTATCAAATACTGGATGATCTACGACCTTTCTTAAAACCCACGAATTTGGCTCGCAACGAAGATATTTTAGCTAAGGTAATTACCGCTCCAGTTGCCGCTATGCAGTCGATAACACCCAACGAAGACCCGTTCGAAGTATTAATAGAGCAACCCTATCAGCGCAATCTGGCATTAAATTTATGTAAGTCATGGCAGGCGCAAGCCATAAAAAATGCCCTTGAACATGCCAACAAACTACCCACTCAAAGCAGTGATGTGATCAACAAATTCATTGAGGAAAGACTGATTATCAAAGCGCCGAGCAACCCACTCAAAAATACAAGTGCGAACAAACAAAAGCCTCGAGAGTCATACCAACCATGGCAAAAACATGGCAACGCGAGCACTGAAATAGGATGAGTAAACAAGTCATCGTTATTGGCAGCGGCTTTGGCGGCATAGCAAGCGCCTTACGCGCGCGAAAATTGGGTTTTGACGTAACCTTGGTGGAACGCTTAGAACAACTAGGTGGGCGCGCACAAACCTTCCAAGAACAAGGCTTTATCTTCGATGCGGGGCCAACGGTCATCACTGCGCCATTTTTATTCGACGAACTATTCGAACTATATGATCGCGACATCGCCGATTATATAGAGATGATGCCGGTCACTCCTTGGTATCGCTACGAATTTAACGATGGCTCATACCTCAACTACGGCGGTAGCCTCGAAGATACATTGGCAGAAATTCAACGCATCAATCCTGCTGATGTAGAGGGCTACAAAAAATTACTCGCACACTCAGAAAAAATCTTTGATGTAGGCTTTACCCAGCTAGCCCACGTGCCGTTTAACCGTCTTTGGTTCATGCTTAAACAAGTCCCTGAGTTAATAAGGCTGGGCTGTTACCGCACTGTATGGCAGTTCACAAAACGCTACCTTAAAGATGATCGCCTAAGACGCGCCTTTAGCATTCAACCTCTGCTAGTAGGAGGCAACCCCTTTAGCACCACTAGCATTTATTCACTCATCCACTATTTGGAAAGGCGTTGGGGCGTTCATTATCCACGTGGCGGTACCGGTGCATTAGTTCAGGCATTAGGCAAACTGATGGTGGAGGTGGGCATAGAGGTGCGTCTCGACACGGATGTAAAAGAAATACAATTCGAAGGGGGCAACGCTACTGGCGTAAACCTTGCCGACGGGGCCTCACTTCGAGCAGATATTGTGATTTGCAACGGCGACCCTGCGCACACCTATAAGCACCTTATTGCAGAAAACCTACGTAAAAGGTGGACTAATAGGCGTATTGATAAACTCAAGTATTCTATGGGGCTTTACGTACTCTATTTCGGCACGAATAAAAAATATGAAGATGTCGAGCACCATACAATTATCTTTGGCGACGAGTATCAGCAACTGTTACAGAGGATTTTTGACGGCGGCGAGGCCGGCGATGATCTAAGCCTATATCTGCACCGCCCGACTGCCACAGATCCGAATTTAGCACCGCAGGGTAAGGATGCCTTTTATGTGCTTGCCCCAGTGCCGAACTTACAGCGCGATGATTGGGGGCAGGTAAAAGCCCAAGTCAAAGAGCGGGTCCTCGATATTTTACAAGAGCGCATTCTGCCCAACCTACGTGAAAACTTGGAAGTGTGCTTTGACTTCGACCCAAATGATTTCCAAGCGCAATATCAATCTCAATGGGGAGCGGGCTTTTCGATCGCACCGATTTTTAGCCAATCGGCATTTTTTCGTTTTCATAACCGTGCTGAAGACTTCTCCAATCTCTACTTCGTTGGTGCTGGCACTCATCCTGGTGCCGGCGTCCCTGGGGTTTTAAGTTCAGCCAAAGTAGTCGAAAATTTACTATTGCAAGACCACCCTAAAGCTACGAGCAATCATTATGAATAGCCAATTAGCAAAAGCGGAAGAAACGTTTAAAGCTAATGCAAAAACATTCTCGTTAGCCGCACGTTTTCTCGATAGAGATCGTTACGAGGCGGTAGCAAGGCTTTACGCGTTTTGTAGATATGTTGACGATCTTGCAGATACGGGCAACCCCGGTAGTAACAGCGAGGCGCTAACGACACTTCGGCAGAGCATTTACGCTGGCCAGAGCAATGACGATCAAATCAATGACTTATTGCAACTCAAGGAACATCACAATATTCCTACAGAGCTGATATTAGATTTCGTCGACGCCATCATAGAAGACCAATACCCCCGCGAACTGCAAAGCGTTGACCAGTTAGTCCGTTTCTCTTACGGAGTAGCATCCACCGTTGGTCTAATGATGTGCCATGTATTTGAAGTCCGGAATCCCAGCGCATTTCCTTTCGCTATTGACCTTGGCATCGCCATGCAAATAAGCAATATCAGTCGTGATATTCTCGAAGACGCCGAACGCGACAGAATTTATATCCCAGCAGAGTTGTTGGGCGCGCCAATAACTTGCGAAGGACTGCTAAAGGGCGACCAATCTATGCGCGACAACGCTTATGAAGCCGCCCAACAACTTTTGCAGATAGCTGACGAATACTACGCCAGCGCCGCACTGGGCTATGGCTACCTACCCAGAAGTGTAAGGCATACGATTAAGGTTGCTGCACGTCTATATCAGGCGATAGGCGAAAAAATCAGTGCCTCTCCAACGACCTATTGGCAGCAGCGCAGCTTTGTTTCACGTCGTCGAAAATGCTCACTGATTTTACAAATGCTATGGCAACGAATGAACGAAGGGTCTAGCACTTTACTGATAGGCAAAGTCAGTCATTGCCAGCAACTACACAAGGCCTTGGGCGAAAACAAATTCTCCGCCTAAGTACACTCCGTGTCCACTGAGCCCCGCACTACAAATTGTGATGTAGTCATCCTCGGCGGTGGCATGAGCGGCCTGGCCCTCGCGTGTCATATCGCTGATCGCAATGATAGACACGTAGAACAAGCAAAAACCGTTTGGGTAGTAGAACCGCGTGCAAACTATCAACAAGATAAAACATGGTGCTTTTGGCAACAGCACTCAACACCTTTCGATGCTGCGATCACCCACCGCTGGCAGCGCTGGCAGATAAGTTCTGAAGGTCAGACCCATACCTGCGAGTGCCCAGAACTACCCTATGTAAGAGTGGACAGCGGACGTTACTACGCCATCGCCCAGGAGCGCTTGGATAGATGTTCATCAGTAAACTTGCTAACTGGAATACGAGCAAACACCTTGCAAGTAGACCAAGCGAAGGTAACTGTATATTGCGAAAACCTTCAATTTGTAGCTGACTATGTTTACGACACGCGACCCAAAGACATTGCCGACGACACACTTTTACAGCATTTTGTCGGCTGGGAAGTAGAGACCGATAACGACGCCTTCGACCCGCAAACAGTAACGTTGATGGATTTTCAAACCACCACTGATGGCGACATCCACTTTTTTTACGTCCTGCCCTTTGACAAACGACATGCGTTGATTGAAACCACTCATTTCTCTAAAACCCTGCTAGACGATAAAACCTATGCGAGAGAGTTAACTGACTATTTAAGTGCGCAGCTGGGTGTTTCAAACTGGCAGATCCAGCGCAAGGAACGCGGCGTTATACCCATGCCAAAAAACGCTCCGAATCCTGCACAAAGAGAGTATTGCAACGTAATTCCATTTGGTCTTCATGCAGACACTGCTAAACCTTCAACCGGATATTGCTACCCCCACGCACAATGCCAAGCGCGACATCATGTGCGCAGCCTCTTTGCAGCGGAAGTGCAAGCTGCCGATGCTCGAAAACCCCTTGCGCGCTGGCTTGATCAAGTATTCATTAGTTTTCTTGAACATCGACCCGACCACGCAGCCGATACATTTCTGCAGCTGTTTAAACGGGTACCTGCGCAAATATTAATACGCTTTCTAAGCGACAATGCCAGGATAACCGACTACCTCAGAGTGATAACAGCAATGCCCAAACTTTTACTCATCCGCGAAGCCATCCGCTGTGTTCGAAACAAATAGGCCGTTGCAGTTTTTTTTGTTGAGCTGTGTGGCAGCGGTAGCCTGTAGCTTGGTCTTTGGAGCGCAGCACAGCTGGATCCTAATTGGCTGTTGCATAGTTATCCTAATAGCCGGACTACCTCATGGCGCATTCGACATCTACATCGTCGCGAATCTTTTCCAAAACAGGGCTTTTGTCCTTGCGATAGCCGGTTACCTCAGTCTAATTGCAGGTACGGTAATGTTGTGGTGGGTCAGCCCCGACATTTTTTTGCTGGCGTTTCTCAGCTACTCTGCTTTTCACTTTGGCGACTCGGACTGGCCGACCGCGTCGACAATCCATAAGACCGCCTGGGGCATCACAATTATCGCACTACCCTGTCTATTGGCGAATCAGCAAGTAACGTTCCTATTTACACTAATACTTAACGCCGAACCGCCCTCACTAATAACAAGCGGTTTTGGCTATCTGGCGATACCCGCAGCACTATTTTGCAGCCTAAAAACTACAACGCATCAACCAAATCTAACGACACCAGTATTGTTGATCGCCTACGCTTTAGTTTGCATCATCGGTGGTGCTCTCCCAGCGTTTACCTGCTATTTTGCGTTTTTGCACGGGCCACACCACCTGCAACGTTGGCGATTTAAATTGCCTAGCAGTGGAAATTCGGGCGTGTATCTTTTAAGCTTTAGTGTATTCGCGATCATACTCGTACTCGTCGTACTGACCTCACAACTCAGCCCAAATGATCCATGGGTCCTCTCGGGCTCCTCTCTCGACAGTAGCGCCATCCGCTATACCTTTGTTGCGTTAGCAGCACTGACTGTTCCGCATATGGCCTTTCTCTATATCGCTGGAAAGCGCGGCTAATTTGACGTATCTAGCCAAAGCCAAAGTCGCAATACAGCGCCATGTATTGCATTGGTACGCTGCCAATGTAAGACTAAATCTCACACCTTGAACAAATACCATACCGAAAACAGTTTTGATCTTATGATTAAGTCAGGATATAAAAATACCGCAAGAATAATTAGCAGCGGGTGTTGTATCACTCAAGTATCGACCAGCGCCCAGACTTAACAAAGCACCCCAAAAGCAAATATAAAGGAACTAGATATGCTCAGACTTCACGGCTTTTCTGCCAGTAATTACTACAACGTACCTAAACTCGCATTTTTGGAGAAAGGTGTATCGTTTGAGGAGGTCGAGTCCTACACAGGCGTTGGCCCAAAGTATAAACCCGAATATCTAGACAAAAGCCCACTGGGTAAAGTGCCCGCACTTGAGACAGAGGAAGGCTTTATTAGCGAATCTCGGGCGATTTTGGAATATATCGAACGCGCCTACCCCCAGCACCCATTATTGCCAGCCAGCGCTTTTGGCACAGCCAAAGTACAAGAACTGTCACAGTTCATTGAACTCTACTTTGAGCTTGTGGCTCGTCGCGTAATACCAAATCTTCTCTCAGGCACCACGCCAGAGCCCACAGTATTGAAAGAGGTTCAGACGGGTCTTACTAAAGCAACAGATGCACTGGGGAAACTTTCTACTTTTAAACAATTTGCCTATGGCGATACATTTACCATGGCGGATATCGCGGCTATTTTAAACTTACCCGTGGTACGTAACGTTGGTAAGCAGTTCTTAGGTAAAGACCCCTTGTCAAAAGTGCCCGGATTAGACGCTTATTGCGCTCGCATGGAAGAGCGCCCCCATGTCAAGACAATCCGCGCCGATGCGGCAGCGAATCGTCCAGGTTTTATGACGCACCTAAAAGAACTCTACGGGATCTAGTACTGACAGGAATCTACTGCGCTCATTAACTAGATACGGTTTTCGTAGCCCATCTATTTCTGCACGCAGTCTTGCAGTTCTCCGTGAATAAAGACTGAACTACCGCTACCTAGACCTACAAACCCCGCGAACTGATTCGCGGGGCTACATCTATGCCACCTTGCATGCTTTCTGGAGTCACTAACCCGCACTACAAGTCGCTATCGCTCAGTGTTTATTAAAAAATAAACAAAGCCTCGCGAACCAGTAACACCAGTAACACCAGTAATGCCACCCAAGAAAGCACAAAGATACCGAAGCGCAAAACAACGACATTCACCGTTGCCTGAATGAGCGAGTGCACCACACGAAGAACGACGAACGCCCATGCGACATTCACTGCCAAAGCATCCACATGCCCGGCTACCGCGATAGCAATACAAGTGGCGTAGAAGAGGGTAGGCTGCTCAAACAGATGATTGTAGTTATCTGCAATGCGGCGCACGTGGGATGGCAGATAGCTCATACCAACCGGGTGACCCATTTCATCCTCAGGAATATCAGCGCCAGCAATAGCTGGAATACGCGTGACATACATCCAAATCATCATCACCCCACTCCAAAGACCAAGCGCTATAACCGGCTGTAAAATTGCATTAGCGTCCATTTCCCTCTCCCTGTTAATTTGACAACTCAGCTTGAAGCAAGTCATTCGGGTGGACTTCTTGGCCCCGCTGAAGTCTCCTAGCAACGCCTAGAATCTATTTGCCAAGGCGAATACTGGCGGCAAACCAAATCTTTTCTCATGGTAGCCAGGTCGGTACTCAACGACTCAGAATTGAATTACCTACCCCTCTTTGCTACTAATACGATAGTTACTAATTAGCTCATACTCTGACCGCGCCGCCCAAATTGCGGCGCACCTCCTGTTTAAGGGCATTGATAACCAACAACATGTACGGCCAATTTTTGCGGGCACTTGTTGGCATTTGCAGTACTCAAAGGATGTTTTATGAAATACCCTCTTCGCAATTGGCTCGCTGCTTTACTGTGTATGGTGAGCTTTGGGTGCGCTGCACCCGCTGAAAAGCCAGACCATAACGACCCTACTAAATACACGCTTGCGCCCGACATACTTTGGGCATCACCGGACGGTTTCGACCTGACCATGGATATCTACACACCAACATCAGGTAAAGACAGCTACCCAGTACTGATAATTTTCCATGGTGGCGGCTGGCTGATTAACGACAAATCGATTATGGATGAGCCAGCAAAGTACTTTGCCACGAACAGCGAATATGTGATTTGCAACGTCAACTACCGCTTGCTCGGCGATCAAGACAATACCGTAACTATTGATCAAATTGTCGAAGATACATTTGGCGCTGTGCTTTGGGCAAAACATAATATTCACCAATACCAAGGCGACCCAGCCCGAGTAGCTGTGACCGGCGACAGTGCCGGAGCGCACCTTGCTGCGATGGTAGTCAACCAAGGACAGAGGCTGAGCTCCCAGGGGTACAATGCCCAAACGTTGGGGTTTAACCCCTCCTACCTAGCACCGGGCGACATCGCTGAAACGGTCGTTGAAAATGGCGGCATAAAAGTACAGGGGGCACTTTTAAGTTATGGCGCTTTCAACCTTTATCAACGCGGCTCTGATGGCTTTGAAACTTGGAAAAACCCTTTTTGGTATATGGGTGGAGCCCTACCACGCGGCATTTTCGGCGGCGAAATAAATTCAACATCCCACCCCGAAATGTACAAGGGAGTGTCCCCTGCTCATACAATACCCTTAAGTACTAACCGCGCGCTGCCTCCACAGCTATTGACTGTTGGAAGTGCTGACACACTTACTACTCCGGCACAGGTACAGGACTACCTAACGAAGTTACAAGCCGCCGGACACACAGCGGAATACTGGGAATATGCCGATCAACGGCATGCGTATTTAGATTCCGGGCACAACGCTTTTCTTGGCGTTAGCTTTGCAGACAACGCACCACCTGCGCTAGACGTTATGATTACATTTCTGGATGGCATCTTTTACCCGGCGGAAAACCCATAAGCCGTTCGACAGTCACCCAGTACGACGCCAGCAAGAAAAGTTAGTCTGCGACCTCCACAGCAAAAGTGGTGTAAATCCTGCGAATGCCCGAAATTGCCACCGGCGCATACAAGGCCAACGCAACACCTACCCAAACTGTGGGCAGCAGCGCAAACGCCGCAATCCAGCAACCAATAAACCCAACAAGACGCATAAGTACTAATGGAAAACGTTGCATTGGGTTCACCCCGTCGCCCTGATAGGTAAAAGCTTTAGGCCGCAGAAACCAGCCGTGAGCCATCAACATCAAAGAGAACATAAAAAAGGGTGGCGCCCTACCGCCTGTAACAGGGGTTTCATCTAACACCGCGTCAGCGGCTGAAGACTCGGCAAGAGATGCCTGAATCCGCTGCCAAACGTAATCTTCCGTCGGCCGCCCCCCAGCACCACCCATGTTTTCCCGGCTGGGAACAGACTGCCAACGATAAAGCGTACGGTCAGAATTCAGTGCGAGCACACCCGGCTGATAAAAGCCCTTCGGGTGGGTAGCACCCCATGAGGTATCGCGGGTAATAAACTCGCCAACTTCGCTTGTACGCAGATCTAGCATACCTTGCTGGCGCGCAGCATCAGCGATCTCTTGATGAGGGTCACCCACACACTCAAACGAAAGTTCCCAATCTTGCTGAGCGCGGGAAGACAGCGCCTGGGGCTCACTTGTCACAGCATACACTTCGCCACCCGCTGCCCGGATAGCATCCACCACACCGCTAAAAACGTAGCCTCGTAACTCGAGGCGACAGGGAGGTCACCAGAAGCCACGATAAAATAACAACACAGCAAAAGAATGCTGCCCCGCCACATCAGCTAGCCATGCTTTTCTTGCCCCAGGAGGTGGATCAAGTTCAGCCACACCAAGGCTGTCTTGCGCGTGATCTATACCCAACCAAGCAACCGTGGGCGCACCAGCAGAACCGGCAACTCTAAAGGTTTCCTGGCGGCAAACACCCTCACCACACAGCACCAAACGCAGGTCCTGACCGCTTTTTGATACAGCTGGCGGATCAACAATGCCCGTCACTTCAAAGGACGCGTTTTCATGTGAGTTAAACCAAGCCAAAGCGCTATCCACTTCGGCTTGCAGATTTTGGGGAATTATTTCGTGTACATTTGTCATGAGCCAAAGCTAAACGAAACGCCATATATCCGTCAATTAGTACAGTTTGTCGTATTTTTTCAGTATTGAGTCGAATGCGCTTGATCTAGAAAAGTTTCAGCTCTTTGCTTTGCCGACCTAGGGGTTTGCACAACTACCAGGCGCTATTTCCACAAGAGCACAGTACTACCGTTATGATAGATGTATTCCCATTCATTAAGGTTCGAAACTGGCATAGTGGATGCCCGCGCACACATTCCAGATATTATGAACCTGGTTGCCAGCGACGCTTTTGACCCGTCAATAGTGATCACACGTATTGCCGAGTAGCATGGCGCGCCAGAAGCTTTAAAAGATGAAGGGCCAAAGGTTGTGGTGACGAGACCTCGGCTAAACCCCTAGCACCCGTAGGCAAATCTGATTAACGTAGTGACTTACGTGCAAAGCTTGCAAAGCTCGCAGCACAGGGTTTTATGTCGGCTTAAAGGGCCTAGGGGAGAGATGATGAATGTAATAGTACAAGGGCACTGCGACCCTCGATTCGAAAAGGTAAGAGCAACGTTACAAGCTAACTTAGACAGCGGCGCTGACGTTGGCGCGTCCGTTGCGGTTACCTATAAAGACGAGTTGGTAGTAGATCTTTTTGGTGGCCACCTAGACGAGGACAAAATTGAACCGTGGCAAGAGAACACCATTGTTAACGTTTACTCCACCACCAAAACCATGTCGTTCCTATGCATGCTTATGCTGGCTGATCGCAAGTTACTAGACTTTGACGAGAACGTGGCCACCTACTGGCCAGGGTTTGCAGCTAACGGCAAAGAACAAGTCAAAGTCTGGCACCTTATGAACCACGCAGCTGGACTGTCTGGCATGGACGTCGCAGTTACCTCAGAAGACATGTACGACTGGGAAAAGATCACAAGCTTGCTTGCCGCCCAAGCACCTTGGTGGGCGCCAGGCAGCGCCATGGGCTATCACGCTTTAACCCAGGGTTATCTGCTGGGCGAAGTGCTACGACGTATCACCGGCCAAACTATGGGCGCGTTCTTCAAGCAAGAAGTGGCGGATAAATTAGGCGTGGACTTTCATATTGGCGTACCTGATGACGCACTGCCCCGTATCGGCCACCTTATCCCTCCGCCCAACCGCAGGCTGGGGAAAGATACTGCTGGAGACAGCATTGCCGGACGCACCTACACGAACCCTGCGGGGGACGCTCGAGACAGTTGGACCCTTGCGTGGAAAAAGGCCGAAATTCCAGCGGCTAACGGTCACGGCAACGCCAGATCGGTAGCAAAAGTTCATGCGGTGCTCGCAAACCTAGGCGAATCTCAGGGTGTACGCTTGCTCTCGGAGGAAACCGCGCGCTCGGTTATGGTGCCGCGCATTAGCGGTCACGACCAAGTAGTAGACGTACCTATGACCTACGGTCTTGGCTTTGGTATGCCCCCGGGCAGCAACCGCAACTTATGTTTTTGGGGCGGTTGGGGTGGCTCTACCGCCATCATCGACCAAGACCAAAATTTCTCAATTTCTTACGTCATGAACAAAATGCATGCGGGGCTAATGGGTGATGAGCGAGGTATATCTATTTCTCAAGCAGTATTTACCAGCTTGGCGGGGTAGAGGCTAAAGGGGCGCTCTAGCGCCCTTAAGACGCCTTTGAGCTTACTCGCAAAAGATCAACCGCTAGGCTAAAGCCTAGCTGTTCACTTACTCACAAACTTTTACCTACCTGTATATTGCGGCGCACGCTTTTCAATAAAGGCCTGCATGCCTTCTTTGGCATCCTTAGTGCGGCTACACAAAACCTGATTACGATTTTCCACCGCAATAGCCGCCTCCAAACCCGCGGCGTCAATGGCTACATTTAAACCGTCCTTGGTCAGCCGCAAGCCCATTGGTGAAGCCAGCAACATTTGTTGAGCATAGTCATTTGCTGTGGCAAACAGGTCGTGTTCGGCCACGACCTCAGACACCAAATTAGTACTCAAGCACCGTTCTGCATGAATGAATTTGCCGGTTAACATCAGCTCGGATGCAACCGATGTACCTACGAGCCGAGGCAAGAAGTAGCTGGTGCCCATATCGCAGGCGGACAAACCGACTTTGATAAAGGCCGCATTCATCTTGGCTGTATCAGCTGCAATACGTACATCCGAGGCTAGAGCGAAAGCAAACCCACCCCCACATGCTGCACCCTGAATCATACTGATAATAGGCTGGGGGCAACGGCGCATCTTGATATACACATCGGCAAGATAGCCCTGAAAACCCATGCCACTACCAAAGGGGCGTGCCTGACTAGGATCACTAGCCGACTTGATATCTAGCCCTGCACAGAATGCTTTGCCACGCCCGCCCATTATCACCACTCGCGTATTTTCATTTTCAGCCAGTTGATCGAAATAATGGCGCAGCTCAGTGACCATGGGCGTGTTAATTGAATTAAGTTGTTCAGGGCGATTTAGCCATAGAATGTCTAGTGCGCCCTGCTGCTCGATCTCAATAGTTTTATAATCGTTGATCTCCATGTCCTCTCTCTCCTTCTCAGACTTTCCTACAGCTTAATTATTTGTCACCACGAATACTATTAGACAAGGCCATTGTTGTAATGACAGCACTGGCCTTATGCGGAACTTATGGCCTACTCTTAGATTAATATTGGGAATTTAGATCGCGCTTGCGGCAAGTTGTGGCGAATTGAGGAGAGAAAATATGAGCACTTTATTCATGGTTAAAAGTGACGCGGCTGATGGGCGCGAGGATGAGTACAATACTTGGTACAACGAGGTTCATCTACCGGAGGTGTTGCAAATTGAGGGCTTTCAGGCTGCGCAAAGATTTGCGCTGAATGAGCACCAAGTACAAAAGGGTCAGACCCATGGCTATTTGGCCATCTACGAAATAGACAGCGATAACGTGGCAGAGACCCTACTAAATCTGCAGCAAGCTACTTGGCTAAACATGAGCGACGCCATAGACCAGCGGCATGTCGATATATCTGTCTTCAGCGCAGTTACCGAGCATATGAAAAGTACTAGTTAATGCGCTCTAGAAGCTTTCCACTAATTCTAAAAAAGTACCGTCTGGGTCTTTAAAACAAAAGAAACTGCTGCCACTGGTTGCGTTCATATAAGCCGTGGCCGGTGGCGACAATACTTCAACCCCCTGGGCTACCAAGAAATCGTAATCTGCCTGCAAATTGGTCGTGCGCAACGCCAACCGCGCCAACCCCGTTCGATACAAATTGGCATAGGGTGCACTAGTGTCTCGCGGTGTTAGCCATTCCAAAAGATCAATCAAAACCGCTGGTTCAACGCCGCGCAACTTCATGATGGCGCCGTTAACACGGTAGTCTTGCATGGCCACTGCTTGATTGACCTCTGGCGTATTGGTCTGGGGCACCTGCCACACATGCTCAAACCCAAGCATTTCGTAGAACGCTTTGGAGCGCTCAAAGTTACTGCAATTAATATTGATGTGTACCAGACCACTAATATTCATCGTTGAATTCCTCAGCACAGAAAAAACTTCTGTTGTTTAAAAATAACCGGCCTAACCTAACGGCTGGGCCTTTCAACTTAGACAACGGTGTCGCCATTATCTACAACCATTTCCGTGCCATTCACATGTTTCGACACGTCCGAGAGCAGATAGGCCACCATATGCGCCACATCGTCTGGTTCACCAATCCCCATTGAAAGCCGCGCTTTCTCCTGATCTTCCATAGCCCCGAGGTCCACATCCACGAGTTCTTTCAGTGCATGGTGAACCATTGGGGTATTGATACTGCCGGGGTGCACGGAGTTGCAGCGGACCTTAAGACGCACGCGGCGACAATGAATGGCTATGGCCTTAGTCATTGAGCGAATACCACCCTTAGCCGCGGAATAAGCTAGATAATCGGGAATGCCGATGAGCGCAGCTGTTGACGACATATTTACGATAGACCCACCCCCGCTTGCTTTCATCAGCTTGATGGCCGCCTGGCAACCAAAGAACGTACCATCCAAATGGACTGCCATGGTATTGCGCCAAACCTCAAGCGAGGTATTTTCTATATTAGCGATATGGGCAACGCCTGCGTTATTCACCAACCCATCTAAGCGACCATATTTCGCCTGCACACCCAACATAACTTGGCCCTAGCGATCTTCATCTGCCACATCATGCACCAAAAAAATTGCACCTATTTCTTTCGCCAACGCCGAACCACGTTCAACATCTATATCCGTCATGACCACATGAGCGCCTTGACTGGCGAGCAGTCGCGCATCGGCAAAACCTAGCCCGGATGCCGCACCTGTAACAACCACCACTTTCCCTTCAATACCACTCACTGCACCGCTCATACGTTCCCCACTGTAGATTTATTGTTGATTTACTCTCACTCGGTTATCGCCAAATTAGCTTTGCGAATAACGTTGTTGAAATGCCACTAGCTCGCGCTTCACTTCTGGCGCTAACAAATACAGTCCTATCAAATTTGGAATTGATATTAAGAAAACCAACGCATCGGATATGTCTATAACAGACTGCAAGTTAATGGCGCTGCCTACTACTATGAAAAATAGAAAGGTAAGTCTAAAGATCATGCTCGATAACTGGGAACGTCCAACTAAAAATTCCAGAGCAATTAACCCATAGTAAGACCAAGCCAGCATGGTAGAAAAAGCAAACAAAGTGGCAATAATAGCCAGCAAAGGGGACGAGCCGGGTATAGCTGAGTCAAACGCGCGAATCGACATTTCTATCCCACTGATGCCGCTGGTAGCCTCACCCGGAATAATCACCAGAATCACAATGACCAGTGCAGTCATTGTGCAAACCACTACCGAATCAATAAACGGCTCGAGTAGCGCCACCATGCCTTGGGTCACTGGCTCGTCCGTTTTAGCCGCTGCATGAGCAATGCCCGCTGAACCCAAACCCGCCTCATTAGAAAATACGGCACGCTGAAAACCGATAATCATGGCACCTATAACCCCGCCACTGACACCGTTGGCGGTAAAGGCTTCGCTGAAGATCAGAGCAAAAGCATCGTCTACTAAAGAATAATTCAGACTGAGGACAATAATAACCAGCGCCAAATAGACAACTAACATTATTGGCACCAAGCGCGAAGTCACAAACGCAATACTCTTTAGACCGCCGATAATGACCAAGCCAATGGTCACGGCCAAAATAAGTCCCACTAGAATATTTGAGTAGGCGAAATTAGCTTCGCCCAATTGAGACGTGAGAATAACCGCGGCCTGATTGGACTGGAACATGTTGCCAATGCCAAAGCAGCCTATGACCATACACAGCGCATAAAACTTAGCCATGGCGTTACCCAACTTCGGGCGACCTATTCGCGCCAAACCTTCTTGCAGGTAGAACATGGGCCCACCGGCCACACTGGCGTCATCACGGTTTTGTCGATACAAAGTACTCAACGTGCATTCACAGAACTTTGTCGACATACCTAAGAAGCCTGCGACAGCTAACC
>Ga0302130_1000944_pt1 | contig 16060 bp, 9 predicted proteins | sample CB9_surface_MG_FD_203117 | JGI IMG/M metagenome (GOLD analysis project Ga0302130, IMG submission 203117) | Marine microbial communities from Western Arctic Ocean, Canada - CB9_surface | ecosystem: Environmental > Aquatic > Marine > Oceanic | place: Canada: Western Arctic Ocean | collected 2017-09-19 | reverse complement strand
TTGCGGCGGTATCAAACAACGGGATGGCGCTGCAGTGGGCCAGCGACGGGCTCAAACACAATCATGGCATTGTGGCGGCGGCAATAAATCAAAATGCGGGCGCGGCCGAATTTTCCAGATTGGAGATGGATGTCGATCAGCTGCGGGAAATAATGCGAGACGCCGAGTTTGTAGATCATGGCATGGTGTAATGGAAGACGTTGCTAGCACCATGCCACAACACACGTTTGTAGATTATGCCATATAAATATAACACCCGCGGGATTTGTTCTAGCAGCATACACAAAATCAGAAAAAAATGTACGCGTACCTGTGTAATGCCACCAGATTACCGCTGCAACCGGCCACATCCCGGGGCACACCGACCAGCAGCAGTCACTTTCGCAGCGCCGCGGCATGGCCACACCCGACCACCGCCAGGCGGATAGTCACACGACAAATGGGTTTGCCGTGTCCCCGCTGGAACGAAGCACACTCAGCAGCTTGCTCAAAACGCACGTAGGCACAAACGGACAGGACACCGCAGGCCGCGATCCAACAGAGACCGAACTGCTAAGCCCGTTCACAAGGGGCGCACTCAGCGCCGCAGAAAAGAAATTGCCACCACGACTCCAACGATGCATGGCCGCAGACTACCCAAGCCCGGACACCATGTTCACACAGGATCAACTCGCCGAACTGGCACACATCTGCAACCGCGCACAGGAAATTCACGACAGAGGGTTTGGCAACATGCACTGGCCAGACGACATGCAGACCAGGATCACATGGTACCACCAACACATTACAGAATGGGCCGCACACAACATCTTGGTCCCAAAATTGATCGAAGAGGGGTTTGACGACATTATAAAGGAAGTCATCCCGCAGGCAACACCAGCACAGCGGACCCGCTTGCTCCACGAACTCGTCGTCCAGCGCGGAAAAACACCACCACACACAATCACAACAAACCTCAGAGTCGCAGTCGTCATCGAGTGGTGGCAGGCCATCGGCTGCAGAGCATCCCGCGCACGATCGTGCCCAAATAGCCACATCGAAGTCAGAATTCAGCAAGAATGGGAGTTTCCGCCACCATCAGCCAATGGCGCCGGGGGGCTTGGACCCGCCACCACCGACTCGAAATCAAAACAAAGCGCCCACGAAGACCTCAAGACCGACATCTTGCGGGCGTACGGACACACAACGCAGCCAGTCCAGTCGGGGAAATTTGTGATTAGAGCAGCGTTTCGAATATCCCACCCGGGAGGGGACACCATGAGCCGGCACCTGATTGTATGCGCGCTGATTGGCGTCGCAGCAGAACAAACACAGGACATCCCACTCGAAAACATCATGACGGCTCTCCGGAACGGTGGCGCCGGCGGGAAAGCAGGCGAGGTCCCAAAATTCGCAGCAGCACCCAAAACATTTATTGTCGTCCTGGCACTCTACACGCTGTTCACGTCAAATGTGCTCATCGGACCAGGCACACAAGGAAGCCCGCGCAGGAACGTGTGGGATAGAGTCATTGCACACATCATCACAGCAGCAGGCAGCCGACAAAAGATGCACAGCCACGGATACACGATGAAACTCTTGCAGTGGCTCTGCCTGTGCGGCGCAACTGTCAGCATCAATATTGGCGCATTTGCCGCATTCTCAGAACCATTCATCGAAGACATCACAAAAACAATCACCGCGCACATTGCAGCCATCCCAGCACTCGGCCAGCACACCGCCGGGCCCCTAAATTCGCCAAAAAAATCACAACACCGCCAGGGGCTCGATGACACCGCCGAAAAAACAATTCACCCGCCAAACCCGACTTACTTGGGCAACAGCGATTGCGGACACCAGCAGTGGAAAACGATCGTAGATACTTACTTGGCACCAGGGGCACACTGGCCAGACGGACAACCAAACGCCGCCGCCGTAGCGATTCTTAACCACAGGGGGGGGGTCGAAATTATTTTGCAGGATGCAGTCATCGCGTGGTTTGCAGATGTCACCGCCGCACAGTGCGTCCAGGGCGCAACACACACTACACTCATGCAGCTGCTGCACGCCGGACTCGCTGCCGCAGGGCTGGCAATCACACACCCCGTCTTTCAGCCACCACCAAGACCACCGCCGCCACCAGACTTGCTGCCCTCGATAGGCGAACCGCTGCGAACAATCGGAATCGTAGCATGCCGATTGGGCATCCACGAACGAAACACCGCCACCATAAGTATCATTACACCACCAGAGGACGGATGCGCCTACACTATATGGGTCGTGCCAGGCTCAAGGCTCACCATTTTTGCAACCGTCGACATTGCGGCAGAGGGCGTCGAAAATACAGGAATCCCGATTATCCTCACGCACATTGGCACAAACGACAAGAACCCAGTCATCTTGGCATCCATGGCCGCCGCAACGTGGCCCCAACAGCAGCCGCGGGCGTACTCGTACGAAATGGTCATTAGCGCAACCGCAAAGATAACACCAACAACAACTACAGTCACAACGATGGAAATGTCAAACACGTTTGCAACACCCGACGCGGCAAAGCGAAACCGAAGAGCAAACGGCGACATCATCGCCGAAATGCCCCTCACGTCGTTTAGGCACACACTGTTCGCCGCACCAGCGCCAGCAATCAGACGCGGATGCTGCGCAGGTAAATTTCACTACAAATCATGCCCGAGGTACATTGTCGCAGAAGCATCATACAGCTTTATCGTCAGAGGCACCCGCCGCGGAACACCGTGCATCACTGCAGTCACGGTGTTTTTGCTCCCAATGATCAAAAATAACAGAGCCGTCGTGTTTCCAGTGTACTGGGCCGCCATCAACGCCAGCAGCGAATACGGCCGCGTGTTTAGAAACGACTACATCTTGATCGACCACATCAACGCCGAAATTGAAGCAAGAATAACACCGCAGCCAACTCCAACTCCAAGTTCGCCACCAACTCCAAATTCGCCACCAACTCCAAATTCTCCAAGTTCACCAAATTCACCTCCACTAAACCCACGGCACGGGGCGACACCTTCAAAACAGCATTTACCACACGCCACAACCATCAAAGCAAGGCGGGCCGCCGCCATCGACTATTTTAAAACACTGTTCTTGGATCCATCAACACGACCAGCGCAGCCAAGCACAATGACTGCAACACCGGCCACTCAACCCGCCGCCAAACGCCAACGCACAGCCCCAAAACAGCCACAGATCGCGCAGCGCACCGTTTGCCATATTCAGGCAACAAGCAGTCGGCTCACAGCCCCCGCCACAGATCCACGCTACCACCAAATTCATCCAGTCGCAACGCCACAACCACAACCCAGCCTCAAACTCACAGACTTGGACGAGTCGGAATTCAATCTGGGGGTGGAATTGCATCTGGACTTGGACTTGGAATCGGGACCGGGACCGGGGTTGGGGGTGGTGGACCTGCATTCGGAATTAGACTTGGATTTAAATTTGGACGCAGGAATACCTACAAACTTAATTCCAACCACAACCACAGCCCCAAAATTGGGAACAGACCTAAATTGCAACGCAGATTTGGACTCGCAACTAAGGGTAGAAATCGAAGGCGTGCTCACCGGAGCTGCATTGCCACTTCATTCCATACACGCGCACCAGCGCCGACCCGCCGAAGAATCAGGTTTGGTTGGTTGCGGCCAGATCACCACAGCAAAAGCACAAAGGGAAAATTGCCACGACCGCCCGGCCGCTGGCGGTAACATCGACTGCCCATTCGACGAAAAAACCGCAAAAAATACCGCTGTGGTCAGCTTCATTACCATGCTCGGACGAAACTTGACACTCGCACAACTCTCACTCGAACTGGCACTCCGCGCAGGCGCAAAGGGCGACGTTCGGGCAATGCTCAACGAGGGGTTTGCAAAAATGACCGCGATCATGAAACACGTGTTTGGTCTTAATGCATGCACAATAACAGACGAATCAGAACGCGCAATCGCAACGTACATCAACAAACTCAGCATCACAGAACAAACTTCCGCCATGCTGCAGCACGAACACACAAATTACATTGAACAGTTTACAAAACTAATCGACCAGCTCACACAGTCAACACATCACTGGCCGCTACAGCTACAACTACAACCGCAACAACAACAACAACAAGTGCAACTCACGCTCGACCGCATCTCACAACAAACACGGCTAATGCGCGAAAAGACTTCCGTAATTTCTGCACATTATTCACCCCGGCCCCAACACCCCGGAAACGATGGGCGCTCTGGTGCGCAGCCCCGGAGCCAACAACACCAGCCGCCGGCCCGGCGGTATACATGGCGGCAAGCAGCAGAAACTCCGCAAACATCATAAGGCGCCCCCCGCTATAAGTTTGTTAAAATTATACCACCGAAATCAATCCGCGCAGTGTACATATATACTGAACTCACCCACACCCCATCGCCCACACCCCGTCGCCCACACCCCGTCGCCCACCCACACCCCGTCGCCCACACCCCGTCGCCCACCCACACCCCATCGCCCACACCCCATCGCCCACACCCCATCGCCCACACCCCGTCGCCCACACCCCATCGCCCACACCCCGGCGCCCACACCCCATCGCCCACACCCCGGCGCCCACACCCCATCGCCCACACCTTTGTCACGATCATTGCATTCCCTAATACCGGCAATTAGCTGGACCCCCGTCGCGGACTCACGCCAAAGGCCTGAGGGGTGGGGACGAATCGAAGCAATATTCCGGATTTGTTTAGACTTAGTATAAATCAAAATGAATGGGATGACAACCGCGAATTTGCGCGACAGACAATCGGTTCTGGCCTAGCATGGGCTAAACACATCTTCAAGTACCATGAGAGGGGGTCGGCTCGAGAGAATCTCGAGCTAGTAAAGTGAACCCTTATCGGAGCAGGCAAATGCGAATTTGTCGGCCATCCATATTGTGACGCAGATTTGTGCGTGGCAGTACGGTATTGAACTGAACCCGATGTTGCTTTACTGGCTCTCTGAGCTGGTTGTGTCTAACGTCTGTGTTCACTCAATGCCTTTTGTCTCTGGACCGTTTTCGGATGGTTTGTGTGTGAAGATTTGCATCGATTCTCGTCGAGAATCGATAGCAATGAAACAAACATTGTGGGGCACCCCACCTTTTCGGTGTGCCTTTTGCTAAGTTTATGTCTTTCTCTGAAAGCGTGAATGATTAGCGGATGGCATCACTGAGAGGAAAAGCCCACGTCTAGTGGCCCATTATCAACTATAATGTGAACCATATTAATGTATCATACCCGAGACCTTTAACACGTATTAACTGAGATATGAACCCCGTTTTCCTGACATCTGCGATCCGATTTTGTGCTGATTTATTTGTGTATTTATGTGTCTACACATACGAGGCGCCTCGTAGTTGATTCTTGTAATTGTACCACCGCTTGACGAACGGGGACATATAAATTTTGGCCTTGCCCACATATACCGTTATCTGTTTGTGTTAAGTAATTATATAACTATGGAGCGCAGCCGACTTTTTCGTGAATCAACTCGTGTAATACTGCAGCATATGAGCATGACAGGTCTATTGCGTCCATTCAGCTTGCCATTTGCTGGATTTGTTGATCAATCCAATCGGGTGCGGGCAGTGAGGTGGCCAATAACAGAAATAACTATTCGACTCACGTCGGCGTACGGTTTTATGGTCCGTGCGGTCATGCGAGGACTTGTTGCAGGAACTGCGTAAGCTATACATGTAATAAATTGGAACCGAGTGCTGTGCTCCTATCTTCTCCTTTGTCTTTTTGCCCGCCTGGTGGATCAGCTCTAATAGCTGACTTGTGGTTCGATTCCACTTCGGGCCCATGTCCTGGGAACGACATAAACTTCAGCCCGCTTACGGTCCTGGGAATGACCAACCAAAAACTTCAACCCGCCTGCGTCTTGGGAATGACAAAAAACTTCAGCCCGCCCGCGGTCCTTTAGTGGACATAAGTAAATGTGTCCCATGTGTCCCTTGTGTCCCTTGTGTCCCTTGTGTCCCATGTGTCTTAACTGACATGTCCCATTACTGTGCTGACTGGGTTCACGTTTCGTAATAAAATAATAATAAACTAACCAATATAATATGTCCGCAAATGCGCAGAATCTAGGTGAAAACAGTTTGAACGAGTCTTTGGAATTCAGTATGGACTGCGAGCAAAGCGGCGAAGGAGCGCCGGGGATGGATTGCAATGCTGATGGCGGTCAAAGCGACGACGCATCGGTTCACAGTGATTCCGAATTTGAGTCCGAATCGGTTGAGTCCGATGAGCGTCATGATGATATTGCGGGTCCGGCCGAGGCCTCGGCCGAGACGGGGGAACAGGAGGAGGTTATTCCCCCCACCAAGGAAGCGCTCAAGCTTGCTCCACTCGCACTATGCTTTCTCCTGCTATCTTGGGAGTTGGGAGCACAGGATATGCAGCATTTCATCGTAAAGTTGTGCGAACAAGAATGTGCTCATCCTGTGTGGCTTTTGCAAGCATGGGACCTTGTGGCGACTTGGATCGAGACCTGGTTCACTGGCGGGCTCGGGAGGGGAGGGAGCGAGCAGTTCAATGCGTTCAAATCGCTGGACGAGCTGCCAGAATTCCAAACTTGGTTCCGGTGCACATACCCGAAATTGGTCGAGTGTTGTTGCCACATGAGCCTTCCGTGTGTTACTGATATCATTGGTCCGGTTGGCGCCAAGCCTGGTGATGCTGCAAGTATCGAATTGGCGATCAGAATGTGTGCACCGCCGGTGAAACAAACAAAAAAACAGACGCCTAATCCATTGGGAACGTCTAGCACACTTGCCAACACACACCCAACCCAAATTCGCGCCTACCTCGAAGATCTGAGTAGGCGAGTACAGGTTGGTGACGTGAGCAGATTCAAATCACTCCCCGGTCCACTTCCATCCGCACACCTTTGGTGGGTTGCGATCGAGGATGAGGATCAAATGCAGCTAGCTGTGCCCAGCCATGTCAAAAGGAACGGCGATATTCAAACCGCCAAATTGGAGGCGAAAGCAGCTAAAGCTGAAGCGGCTGCACACGCCCAAAAAATTGAGCCGTGTGGAATTTTTGCGGGCCCTCCACCGAAAGGGTTTGGGCCAAGATCGGCTCAGGAGACCCGCGAGTTAATTACGGGCTTCACTCCTAAAGCCCAGGCGCGCGCCGCCGAAGTGTTGATTTCCTTCGGAGGCGAGAAGGCTCCCCTTTGTAACATGGGAGCAATCATGCGAGTTGTCCGGGAGACTGAAAGCGATGAAGTGATGCAAATCCTCGAAGCATGTAAAGGGTTGCTGCACTGGTCGCGAACAATTCTATGGTTCGATGGCCAAGGTTGGGAAGGTCTACTCAATTCTGAATCGGAATTTGATGGACATGACTACGTGAGCTGTTGGCCGGAGGCAGAGAATGATGAAGGGGAAGGATCCAAAAAAGATATCCCAGTGATGGTCTACGACATCAAACGAAACAAACGCAAGGAGAATTCAAAACTCCACAAAATGTGGGAGGTTCCTATCACATGGGGAAATGGGGAAGCATCCGCTCAACAACCTACAAAGTCACCAAAAGGTCAAACTCGTATCAACGGGCCATTTGGGAGCACAGAGATAAGCTCACTTGTGGAGGAGCCAGACTCGGATACGGATGAGATTGACGAGTCTGACCCATTCAACGGTACTGTGACACCTAGCGCCCCCACGCCACATGAGATCTTGGTGTGCATGAATGATGCCTATTCTCTTGTGCAAAAGGCAATGAGTTGTCTTGTTCATGAACAAGACACCAGTGGTGTTTCGCCGTCCAACTTTCACAAGTTCAATGTGTTAATGAACTCAGCCGAATTGACGACACTGCTTGGTAAAGCTGACCCTGACCAGTTCGAGGGAATACAAAAGCTTGCCAAACTCGCAAAGCGGTCACTAGAAGCGATGATCATTTACGCAAATGATCATATAGCTCGGCCAAACGTGTCCGGCGAGAAACACAAATTTGTGGCAAGTTCGGTGATTGAATTTTTTGGAAGTGGCCCAACATCCACACCAGAGGAGAGCTATGCGGCGATGCTTGCTTTCTTGAAGAGCCAAGCCCTCCACTACAAGGGTATGTACATAGTGCTCGGTGGTGGTCAACACTCAGCGGTTGCTATGGCGACCCTTGGAGAGCTTCAAGAAAGCATCCGAACGAATTATGTTTTGGTGGACAACACACACCAAACCCTGGGCGCAACTGCTAAGGGCTCCTCCGGAGACACTATTACGCCCGTTCCTCGCTGTCTCCTTGAGCTACTCAATCTCGAGCCTGGCACAAAACAAGGTAGTGTCGATACCGACCCACAGGGGCTGCACATTGCCACCACGTCGTATCAAAAATACAAAGACAGACTGTATCTATTGATGCAACGCGCAAACAATGACATCTTTCGGTGCGCATGGTTCCATGTACTGGCCCTACTGATCCACCATTGTCCCCACACCATGTGGGAAGATAAAGATCCATCCGTCCATGCCCTTTGGAAGGCTGCGGGGAGTCCCAACTTCGTGGCCCAATTTGAGACCGTCCTAGACGACGTAACTGCATTACAGGGTATGCGGTGCGACGTACGACATCTTTCGATGACTCACATTGGTCCTGCGCTACTGAAGGCTGTGAACCGAACTATGCCCAAAGCTACAAACGGACGCATCGGACACACACTTAAGGCCCATGAGAAGGGCACCATGATAAGTCGGTTTGGACTTGGCCCCAGCGTTGGGTTCGGGGATATGACTTTGGTACAACAAGTAGGGTGCATGAACAGCCATCCCCCACATTTGTTCCGAGAAATTGAGGACCATTCTATCATAAGACAACAAACGCCCGTACGTCCAAACGGTGGGTTTGTCCCGTCGAACGAGACTCTCCGCATCCTTCCGACGACCGATTTCAAAACTCGAAGGTGCGGAAAGATTGTCGAGTTCTTGGTCCATCGACCAGAGCTTGGCGGGGATGACATGTTGGCCACCAGTACAACCCGGATTGGGTGTAACCTGCGCAGTTATGCCACAAACCTGGTCAAGGCGCTGGAAGAGGGCACCACATCCCCGGAAACTGCCTTTGAAACCTTTCGTGAGCTTTTGATGAAATGCTTCGACGAACCTATCAAAATGGAAGAACTTCCTGACTCGGTAGAAGCCGCCGCCAAGCGGGCCTGCCTCGAGGTTAGCGGTGACTATTCTGATGGTTCGTCCGACTGCGCTGTGACACGCGCCAAGCACTTCGTTGACGCCGCACTCGACGAAGTGCTTCGCGCGATGGTTGAAAAAGATGCATGTGATGCAAACCAAATCGCAACCATGTTCTTGATCTGGCGCAGTATTGCGATAGGACATGCGTTCCTAGTGGTGTTGAATACGCCATCGACCTCATACGACTATGATGTGTCACAAGCAATTCAACATTTTGCAGAGTGGTGGCACTATGATTGGGTCCCAGGAAAAGGTCTTATGATCCAGAGAATCACCGCGCTCCTCAACCTCATCCGCGTACGAGGCAATACGGCAATCCAGTGCGAAAAGATTGAGGCTGTCAATAAGCTCCTTGGTCTTGAATTTGCATCGCCCAGTCAACAACCGGGCATGGACGAGGCGGCGAACATCCACACAGAAAAAAAGCTGGAGGACATCGCTGCCGAAGTATTTGTCAACGATCCAACAGATAAAGAAGTGAAGGAGCTTGAAAAAATAGCCACAGACGTTGGCGGCGAGGATATTAAAAGAACCTTGCTCCAGCTGTATTATCAGAAAATCGTGGCGGCGGCGGCTAAGCACGCTGCGGCAAGTCGGTGCGGTGAACCACTTTCTGTCATTGAGTCAGCCATGTTCATGAAAGAGTTTCGAGAGAAAATATTACTGCAAGATGTGTCGGAGGCAAGATTCGACGAGCTGTTCGCAGCAACTCAGATACATCTGATGCGAATGGTGAAGGAAACATTCAAGGCAGGGGAAGGGCGGCGCGGCCGCGATTGGACAAAACTCGTCAAACGCGTCATCGCTGTTTGCTTGTCTCGAGAAAGTTTCAAGAATGATACGGGTAACATTGCATTTTTTGTGGGGCAATTCACAATGATCGTATACCTTGTCATGCGAATAATGACCATCAATACACCGTGGATGTATGCCGTGTTTGGTATGATCGACGGCGACCGAGAGAAGCTGGCCGCCAAATACATCGACAAGGTCATGAGTGATTTGCTCGGCCGTGAAACGGTTTGCTCTAGCGAGGATACAATCGATGGAAAAAGGTGGAATGTGGATCCAAAACCACCACCAGGCTGCCCAGCAACCAAGGTTGAAGACCCAGGAGATGTTGGGGCATCGACACTTACTACTATCTGGAGGGAGTGGGCGGAATGTATGGTTGCCGGCCAACGGATATGGTTTCTTGTGTGGGCTTCAGCGCAGCTAATTCAAGAACCGACAGCGCAGACAACCTTTGTTCTGGTTGCAATTACTGCACAAACGACTGAACGATGGGGTGCACTCAAATCCCCATTTAATAAGAATTCAACGGCGTTGGAATCCGTGGCGTCGGTCAGTAAAGTGGGAAGACGTCTCCCACACGATCTGCTCGAGTTCCGCCGGCGTCATGCTCAAGAACAGATGGTTGTTGCGGAGAGCCTTCTCGCTCAACTCAATCAAGCATTGAAGTACATATTGAATGTGACTTCAACTGGCAGTACGAAGGAGTAAACAACGAAGACCAAAGAAGAAAGGGCCCATCGGCGGGTGTGGGTGTTCATGTCGGCAAGGGGGTGTGATCGATACTGTATTGATCGACCACACAATAACTCCGATTTAGATGTGAGAGGACGTGTTGTATAGAGAGGCTACACGCGTAGGCTATTACATCCACAAACCGCCGGGCTTGGTGTGACAACCATTATAAGCGCTATAGTTAGATTGAATTCTTTATTTCAATAAAAGCTTACAGTCACCATTTGAGCATTCAACGCTGCGCGCCGCCATGTAGATAAATTGATTAGGCGTTTACTCTCTCGCTCTCTCGCCCTCTCGCCCTCTCGCTCTCTCGCTCTCTCGCTCTCTCGCCCTCTCGTTTTTTTTCTATGCCATTAGGGTGTAGGTAAACAGTTAACATCCGGGGGGCAAAACACTCCCCACTCTCTCACTCTCTCGCTCTCTCGCTCGTTTTTTTCTATGCCATTAGGGTGTAGTGTAGGTAAGGTAAACAGTTAACATCCGGGGGGGCAAAACACTCCCCACTTGAAGAAACTCAACACCAGCTGACGGTGTAGTTTCTGCCATAAGTGTGTAGCTGATCACGGGCTCCGTTTTAAGAAATATAGCACAACCCATAAGCGTTGCCTGCTCAGATTTAAGATAGTTTATATACCAGGCCTATTATGGACCTAAGTCGGACAACATCCGGTTCCAGAATCAAAGAAAGTTCAAAGGCCAACGGCGCCACCCAACCCCTTTGGGGTTAGAAAAGTCTACATCCAAATGGTATGGTACATCGCTCTAAAATAATTTAGTATAACATATGTAAAGGGGTATCAGAAAAAGCTTAAAATACAACAACCCATAAGTAAACCCTAACCATAAATAGAACAGTGTATAAGGGGGGGTCAATATAGTAGTATATATTATACATATAGTACATATGGTACATACCCCCGACCCCCGACCCCCGGCCCCCGGCCCCCGACCCCCGACCACCGCCCCCCGACCCCCGACCACCGCCCCCCGCCCCCCGGCCCCCGGCCCCCCGCCCCCGGCCGCTCCAAGGGAAAAGGGAAACAGAGGGGTCGGTTTCCTGTAAATCTGAAAGGCATTTGACGCCAAATCATGACGCCGAGGCGGGGAAGGATAACCCACTCCACCGCATGGCCTTCTCTAAGGAGAAAGGGGTCGGTTTCCTGTAAATCTAAAAAGCATTTGACGCCAAATCATGACGCCAAGGCAAAGAAGTAGAACCCACTCCACCGCATGGCCTTCTCTAAGGAGGAAGGGGGTCGGTTTCCTGTAAATCTAAAAAGCATTTGACGCCAAATCATAACGCCAGTGGATCTTACGAACGGCGTTTTTACTTTTTACCCTATTTTTTGGGGCCAACAGGTGTTAAAATGGGCCACAGCAAGCCGCCGCCCCGCCCCCAGCGGGGGCGACACTCGTGGCACTCCTTCAAAAATGTGTGCAACGCCACCGCCGCCGCTAATATTTACCATCCGACCAGAAAACTTACCATCGCAAGACAAAGCAGGGATTTACTGCGATACATGCTACAAGCAAGTGCACAGCAAACTGCGGGGCCCAGCGTCGCCCCAAAAGTTGACAGATACAACACAGCGGCCAGCGTGCCTGGACAATTGGCACATTGACGGGACCAACCACAACCAGGCACGGCGTGTGCACGGCGTGCCGCAAAAATGTTACTGGTGCCCATTCCACGTAGCAAGCCCGCCGGCAAATTGGCACCCCGCCAGAGCCACAATGTACTGCGCAGGTTGCGCGCGGCCCAAGCACACTCATCCATCGGCCAAATCCCACAGCAGCCAGCGCCGCCGGCACGACCGCAAATCGACAAGGAACCGCATCCAAACCCAGTGCAGAATCAACCGTCTCAAACACAACCAACGCACCACAAAAATACCCACATGGTGGGCACGGTGACAAAAATAAAATCACAATGACAAAAATAAAAAATGACCTGCCAAAGTACACCCATAACGCCAAGTTAACGCCAAACGCACACACACAAAAGTACAACTGGACCGTGGGAACAGACACACCCCCGCACCACCCAAATAACAAAAAAAAATATTCGAGCAAAATGGGCCGTGCCCGCGGCGGTGGCCGGCCCGCAAAAAAACAGCGGCACATCCGGGCGCGATTTGCCAAATGCCGCTCGAAATCGCCATACTTTCGGGGGGGTCTTCCTCACTTTCTGGGTGTTTTGGGGCCGTATAAATTATTATCCCAAAATCGAGCAGACCTGCCCCAAAGCGGCCCAAAAATGACAAAGTTTGGGGGGGGTCTTCCTCACTTTCACACCGAATTGTCGACGCCCAAATCGCACAAATTGCCCGGACTTACGGATGACATAAAAATACAAAACTTTGCAGCCCGTGGACCGATTCCAGATCTAATGCACAAAAACGACGTCCCCGGGAAAAGGCCCCACAAATGCACACATCCCACTCGGCCCCCTTCGACCCCCTAAAAGTTACAGCTGCTCGCAAATAAAAACTCCGCCCCGGCGTGGGTGGACTCGTCTTTTTTAGTCATCTTTTTATTTTAAGATAGCGAAAAAGTGTCTAGTCAGCACTTTTTGGTTTCCAGCCGTCCGGTGGACATACCCCCCTAATAACCACTAACCCTAAGGATAACAATATAAAAATATATATATATATATATATAGATATATATATATATATACGAGTGTGTGTGTGTGTGTGTGTGCGGATTCGGGCGTTTTGGCGATTTGCGGCCCGATTTCGACGTTCTTTCGTGGGTTGCTGCGCATTGGGTTTTGGTGAATTTCCGGGATTTTCGGGATTTTTGGGGTTTTGGATTTGAGTGCGTTTTTGGGGCTTTTAGATTTTCCCACCGAAAATGTGGCTACCCCTATGGGTGTATCCGCGGGGCCCACCCTGGCTTTTAAAAATCATTTCCCGGCGGGGCCATATATGTTTATTTTCATGCGAGGGCGCCGACATGATTCCGATCGCCTCTTTCTGCCTGGCACTGCGCGCCCATTTATTTAAACATTGGTATGACAGCCGCCGCAGGCACACAAGTTTTGTGATTATTAGGGGGGTATGTCCACAAACATTGCGCTGTCGCCGCGCAAAAGCGATGTTTGGATTGTTTTGAGTTTTCTGATAATGAAGATGGCGGGTAGCAGACTTCCAGCGCAAAAAAGTGTTGCAACCTCCGCACAAAAACCGTCGCGGAGTACCTGCAGTTATTGCGTTGGTCGCCATCGATCCACCCTTCAACTGGCATTTATCCACTGGTGGTAAAACCACACCGTATGCACCAATAAGCCACGAAAACGCTACGCATTCTTCGATGCTGTTGCACATATCAATGCAGTTTTGTTGTGTGTAGGGCCCCACCCACCCTGCGGGGTCATCTATGTCATGATCATTGCTAACAGTCCCAAAGTTAAGGAGTTGCATTCCGGTGCGGCAGACCACTGCTGAAAGTATGCCAGGCGCATCACTGCTCAGCGCCCCGGACCCCGCATTGTGTGGCAGCTCCGCCGCTGCTCTGCACAGCAAAAGTGAAGCAACAAACCAACGCATGATTGGCAACAGTGTGGGCCGGACACCGCTTATACCAGTCTCAAGGGAGTTATATTAATTCACACGTATCTGGGCGCATATACCAATCAAAACACATACAGTCGCATCAACCGGTAGCCTGCGCCAGATCGCTCTGGGCGGTCCCGATGCAATTCGCTGTTTACAAAGTCGCCGGGGGCTGTACATACAAACAAATAAAACAATCAAGCTCATAATGATGTATTTGGAGTGTTAAAGTAACTATCGCCGCCGCCGCCTGCACCACCACTAGCACCACCACCATTAATGGCACCGTCAAGCTCGTCCCGCAAAGATGTCACGGATGGACCTCGGGGTCCGTCGACAACGCGTCCAAAGTTTCCTCCTTTTGTCTCAGGTGTGCCCCAATTCAAAGCGTTTGGTTTTGTAATCTTGTTATACCGTGTTTTCCTAACCCATTGCGATCGACCCGACATGTCAATAAAGGTGGGGGTCATCGTGCCATTATGTTCTCTATAAGTAACTGGCACTACAGTTCCATCAGCCTTTGTGTAAAAATGCCCATCAAGCTCTTGTTGCTTGGGACGCATGCGTTTGGCTATAGGAGTGAGTGCGTCATTGTCGGTTAGCACGGCATACAATGCCGCCGTGTCGTTTGCAGCAGTCAAATCATTTGCGCTCATAAGCGTATCCATAATCACGCGAAGGGCAGGGAGAGACCGTTGTCGGGCGTCTGCAAACTCGGCAAACTTAGCCGGTTCCATTTCCAGGCGTCGTTCGACCACGCTGCGTAGAAAGTCATCGTCGCCGGAAAGCATTGCAGTAAGAACGCGATGAAATCTCGCAATTTGAATGTTTCCATCCTCACAGGTGGGGTGTTCCAGCGGCATGTCGAGAAATGCAGTAGGCGCCGCAAATGTTTCAAGTATAGGAATAATAGTCGCGATTGCAATCGCATCGCTTGGCTTAAAAGAATCGGCAATGGCCAGCCGCCATGCCTCAAGGAGGCCAGTCGCACGAGCAAACGCAGTATGGCCCGTCATATCATCATCGTCGTCCTCGTTAAAGTCGTCTGATTCTGTACTACCATCACCATCACCGCCACCGGGTGGGGTGATGGGTGCGCTGGCGACGCCGCCGCCGGTGGGGGTGCTGCGTGTATCACCACCACCACCACCAGCGTCGCCACCACCACCAGCGCTGGCGCCGGCGCCTGGCTTCAAAATAAAAATACTAATTATACCAGAATAACTTGAGGAATAAATTCGGATAAAGTTTCTCGGCTCGTCGTTTACAACAAGGTGCGTCAATTCGGGACGTAATTCAAACAAATCAATCGAGGTATGACCATTGCCGGCCACGCTGCGTTGAACAAATCGGGCGACATCACGATCACCAGTCGTAGTACCTTTTATAATATAATAGCGGGCGGTGGAAGGGTTAATAACAATCACCCTGCGGTTATTGGGTGATCGCAAATCTTGAAGCGTTGTTTTGATGCTATTGCGAATACCAGAAAGCACGGCACGGTCTCCATCGTCGAGAATGTATTTCTGCACAGAACCGTCCTTAGTAATCGCCGCGACATGGGCGGGCCCGTTTTCCATGGCATCAACAAGCAAATTCATCACATTGTTGTGTCCACCAATGCCCACGGCACCTCGCTTGATTTGCGCGGGGGTTTTCGGTTGTAGGGTTTCTCTTAGTAGAGATGGCGGCCGTGCAGTGTTCCATCTCCGTGGCTGGCGCCGAGGGCCCCCGTTCTTCTCCATAA
>Ga0302130_1000936_pt1 | contig 16196 bp, 18 predicted proteins | sample CB9_surface_MG_FD_203117 | JGI IMG/M metagenome (GOLD analysis project Ga0302130, IMG submission 203117) | Marine microbial communities from Western Arctic Ocean, Canada - CB9_surface | ecosystem: Environmental > Aquatic > Marine > Oceanic | place: Canada: Western Arctic Ocean | collected... | reverse complement strand
TCCAAACCCAGTCACCTCGAGCAATAATTAGGGTCAGACTCGAATTTACCCGATGAAGCGGGATTTCTTGATCATGTCCACCCCAATAGCGAACGCCCTTAATTGAAACTCGAGCCTGATTTTAATATTTAAGACTGGTTTACGGTGCTTTTAATTAGTCTTTATCTTGAGGTACCTTACTAATAGTACTATTATTAGCGCCATTAACAGGTCTTTTAAGGAAAATCCCATGATACATCCAATACTCTCCGATTCAACAACTAGTATTTCTGATCTCAAGAAGAACCCGATGGCTGTGGTTGAGCAGGGCGAAGGCTTTCCGGTTGCCGTGCTAAATCGCAATCAGCCTGTGTTCTATTGTGTTCCCGCCGAAGCCTATGAACTGCTGATGGATAAACTTGAAGATATGGAGCTGTCTGCTTTAGTCACAGCGCGCTTAGACCAGCCCGAAATTGAGGTCAACATTGATGATCTATAGGCTGCTCTTTAGAGAAGATGCCTTAAAAGAATGGCACTCATTAGCGCCTTCGGTTAGATCTCAATTTGGCAAGAAATTAAAGGAGCGGCTCGAACATCCTCGAGTTGAATCAGCAAGGCTGAGTGGCATGAACGACTGCTACAAAATAAAGTTGCGCAGTGCTGGTTTCAGGCTCGTCTATGAAGTTAGGGATCAAGAAATAGTCGTTTCTGTTGTAGCCGTAGGAAAGCGAGAAAGGAACTCTGTTTATAAAGCGGCTTCAAAACGGCTTTAAGGTACTTTGCTAATTGGGCTGCTGGGCACCGCCCGGCGGCTTATGTCCCCTCCCTATTTGAGGTGGCTGATGTTGACTGAGGGTATACCTAGTAAGCCCCCTACAGATCCACCTTAACCAACGCCTTACCCACAGTATTACCGGACATCAGATCACAAAAAGCCTTGGGCGTATTGGCAAAACCTTCAGTAATATTTTCTATCACGGTAATCTTCCCCGCTCTAATCCACTCTTCCAACTGCGCCATTGCCGCCGGCACCTGATCTTGATAAGTGGGCAACAAAAACCCCTGCATAGTGAGCTGTCGCGAGACCATCTCCCAGAGATTGGTAATCGGGTTGGGGTTATCCGTGCGGTTGTAATCGGAGATCATTCCACAGGCGACAATACGCCCGTAAACATTCATCGTCTTGAGCATGGCATTGAGTACTGGGCCGCCGACATTGTCGAAATAGATATCCACACCCTCCGGCGCAATGGCCATCACGGCTGCGGTGATATCGTCGGTTTTATAGTTCACCGCGGCATCAAAACCAAACTGCTCAACAATCAACTCAGCCTTGTCGGCACTGCCGACAATACCAATGACCTTACAGCCCGAGAGTTTGGCGATCTGCCCGGCCATGCTACCTGTAGCGCCTGCTGCGGCACTGACGACTACTGTTTGCCCAGCTTTAATTAGACCTACTTCACGGAGGCCAATATAAGCTGTGGCGCCAGCGCCGCCAAGGGAGCCAACATAATAGGAGAGCGGTATACCCGGCTCTGCCTTGAGTTTTTCTAGCAAGATGGTATCGCTATGGCAGATTGAATAGTCTTCCCACTGGTTGAGGGCGTAGACATATTCGCCTTCGACGAAGTCTGGGTTGCGGGATTTAATTACCTGGCCTACCGAGGGGCCGCGTATCACGCCGCCTATGGGTATGGGTTCGAAGTAGTTGGCTTTGCCATCAACCCAGCCGCGAATTGCGGGTTCCATTGAGAAGTACAGATTGCGCAGCAGAAATTCTCCTTCTGCTGGCTCTGGCATCGGTCCTTCAGATAGAGCGAAGTTTTCGGGTTTGGCGGCGTCGGTGACAAATGAGGCGAGTACAACTTGGCGATTGATCGGCATGATTAATCCAACTCTAGGTGCAGGTTACCATCTTCGGCGACGCTGACAGGATAGGTTTTTAACGGCACTCGGGTGAGTTCGCCCTTGGGCATTCCGGTGCGTAAATCAAAGCGTACGCCATGCAGTGGGCAGGCGAGATAGCAGTTTCTGATGCGGCCTGTGGTGAGTTCTGCGCGCTGGTGGGTGCACTGATTGTCCACGGCGTAATAGTCCCCGTTGGCCTTACATATAAGAATATTCTTACCCTCTAAGGTGACAGCCACACTCTGGTTATCGGTGATGTCGATGGCGGGGATCAATGTGTCGGCGGTGGTGGTCATAGGGTTCTCATAAACTTGTGACAGATAAAAATGCCGGGCTCAGGATTTCTGAAACCCGGCACTAGCCAGTATTGCGTCATTAGGCGTTGAGGTATTTGTCTATAGTCTGGTGCAGGTGACGAATGCGGCTCTCTTGATAGCTGGCGAGACTCACTGCGCCTTTTCTCGAGGCGATCATGCCTTTCTGCACGGCGGCCATATTGCTGTCGTCTTGATCAAATACTGGACCTAGACCACCAATTTCTGGGGCTTCACTGAAGGCTTGGTCTGGACGCAGAATATTCTTTTCAGCTGAGTCTGGACGCTTGGTGCCTTTCTTGTAACGCAGCAAGATCATGGTTTCGAAAATACAGCTGTTGTGGTCGTCACCGTTGGGCAGGAAGCGGTAGACGATATTGCCGTGGTAGCCGGTCCACACCTGAGTGTTGGGGAACAACATATAAAGTATCGCGTCTTCTAACTCGGACTTGGTGGCGTGGTCCAGTGATTCACCGATGATCTCGCTGAACATTTCGCGGTTGGTCTCTGCTACGTAGGTCCGTGCTGTGATTCCCTCAGGCATCTCGTGGCCTTCGGCGCTGTCGGTTGCCATACGTCCAGAGAGCTCGAGAATATCGCGCATGATTTCTGCTTCAGTGACTTCTGGCCGATGCGGACTGGCAATACCCATTGGTGTGACAGAGCGGCTGACATGGTCGCCGAAGGTGTCGTACTGGGAGTTCGCATCGCCGGTAAAGGTGAGGATTTCGCGATGGGTTTCCAATGTGTGGAATGATTCCATGAAGGCTTCGGCACCGACTTTCCAGTTGCACTGAACAACGCGCTGAACGTGAGCGCCTTTGTAATAGTCGTGCAGTGGGAAGCGCGAGAAATGCTCTGGCAGTGGGCTGAGATAGTCGTCCAGTGGAATGCAGTTCTCATCGAAGTTAATAAAGATAAAGCCACCCCAGGTACCAATTTGCACCTGTGGCAGGCTCATATCTTTTTCGTCTAGATGGCTAAAGTCCCATTTGCAGGGGATGCCTTTAAAATTGCCGTTAATATCCCAGGTTGCGCCGTGGAAGGGGCAGACAAATTCTTCCGCATGGCCATCGCAGTCCCGAAGTATGCGGCCGCGGTGCAGGCAGGAATTGATAAAGCCTTTAAATTCATTTTCACCGGTGCGGGTGACAATAATCGACTGGTCGACGATCTCATAAATATGGTGGTCGCCGACTTCTGGAATGTCTTCTTCACGACAGGTCATCTGCCAGACTTTGGGCCAGAGCTTTTCTTTTTCTTTGTCGTGAAAGTCCCGCGAGATCCAGCGGTCGACGCTGATGTCGTCATTGCCCATATAGGGGTTGTTGTCTTCGCGCAGGTAGGCCGGGACTTCAATGGTTTCGTCATTGAGTAGGTCTTGGTAGCTAACACCTTCACAGCGCTCGTCGCCCTGCTGCTTTACTTTGATTAAATCGGACATAGAGGAACTCCTGCTTATTATTGTAATTATTTGCTAATGATATTAACGCCACTGAGGCCGGGGGCACCGTAGACATGGGTGTAGCCGACCTTGGGATTATTCGGCACCTGTCGCGCGCCACCTTCGCCGCGCAACTGCACGCAGATCTCATAGACTTGGCGCAGGCCTGATGCGCCTACCGGTTCGCCATTGGCGAGACAGCCGCCGTCGGTATTGATTGGCATAGAGCCGTTAACACCGGTGGCGCCGTCCCGCAATAGTTTTTCCTGTTCGCCGTGTTCGCAGAAACCGTTCTCGGCCATATGGATGATTTCGGTGCCGCTGTCGGTGTCCTGCAACTGCATTACGTCTATGTCTTCGGGACCGATTCCAGCCTGTTCAAAGGCGGCTTTCGAGGCGGTGACGGTTGAGGCGTCGGCCACATTCATGGCCTGAGAGGGGGCAAACACCTCGAAGCTGCCGTAGTGTCGGGTGCGCACTGCGGCGGTTTTAAGAAATAATGGCTTGCTGCTGTAGAGATGCGCTTTGTCGGCATTACAGATAATCAGCGCGGCGCCACCTTCGGCGGGGCTGCAGAACATATATTTGCGCAGCGGGTCGCTGATCATGGCTGAGTTGGCGATCTCGTCATAGCTCAGTGCTTGCTGACGCCAGGCAGTGGGTGTCAGCGAGCCATTCTTAAAGGCTTTTTCCGACACGCGAATCAAGGACTCTTCACTGATCCCATGGTCGTGCATATAGCGTTGGGTTTTCAGGGCGAAGAACTGCGTCGTTAGCATCATGCCGGTTTCGCCATACCATTCATCGATTCCCCAGTCTGCGGGTTTGGGATTAAAGGCACCACGGGGATGTTTGTCGAAACCCACGACTACACCGACATCGTACTCGCCGGATTTGATCGCGCTGTAAGCGGCGTGAAGTGAACTGCCACCTGTGGCACAGCCATTCCAGATATTGGTAAATTGCAAGCCGGTGAGACCCAGTTCGTTGACCAGTGCATCGGCGTTGCCGGCATCTTGGCTACCACCGTAGGCAAACTGCATATCTTTCCACGAGAGTCCGGCATCGGCGAGAGCTGCGCGCACGGCGGAAGCGCCCTGTTGCATACCTGAAAGGTCGGGGGAGCGGCCAAAGCGATGAAGTCCTATACCTATAATTGCTACATCCATGATCTAGGCCTCCTTCACTGGGCTAAAACGAAACGTCATTATTTGATCGCCATTGTCGTCGGTACGAAAGGGAATAATATCCAGCTGCATGGGCATACCAATGTGCAAATCTTCGGGTTTGCTGGGCAGCAGGCGCGACTCGACGCGGACGCCTCCGGGCATTTCTACATAGCCAACGCCGTAGGGCTGAAAGGTCTCTGGGGTCTCGTTGCTGTTGTAGGGTGCTTTGGGCATAAAGGTCTGAATGGTCCAGGTCCACAATGTGCCGCGATCACCTAGTTCTACAATTTTTGTTTCGCGAGAGCCACAGTTGCGACAGTCAGGCTGTGCTGGGAAAGCGGTTTCTGCGCAATCGACGCAGCGGCTCCCCAGTAGCTGAGGCTTGGCGGACGGCCAGGTAAAGAGGCCTTCGTGGACTGGTACTTGATTCGGCATATATAAAATAAACTCTATTTGTGGATCGCTGTTTATGGAGCGCTATTGGTGCATAGCTATTGGTGTATAGCTATGCCAAGACTGTCGAGGACAGACTCATGCATGCTTTCGGAAACAGTGGGGTGGGCAAAAATACTCTGGGCCAGTTCGTGCTCAGTGGCTTCAAGCTGCTGGGCTATACCAAAGCCCTGAATCTGTTCGGTGACTTCTGGGCCGATCATATGAGCGCCAAGCAGTTCGCCTGAATTTTCATCGAAGACGGTTTTGACCAGTCCTTCAGCTTCGTTAATAGCCAGAGCTTTACCATTGGCATTCAAGTTAAAGCGCCCCACACGAATGCTGTGTCCGGCGGCTTTGGCCTGAGCTTCGGTGAGACCAACGCTGGCGATCTGTGGGCGGCAGTAAGTACAGCCGGGCACCTGATTTTTATTTAAAGGTTTAACCCCGTCGACGCCGGCAATTTTTTCGACGCAGATAACCGCTTCGTGGCTGGCCTTATGGGCGAGCCATGGCGGGCCTGCAACATCGCCAATGGCATAGAGGCCGGCGAGATTGGTTTTGCCAAAGCCATCGGCTTGCAAGAAGCCTTTTGCGGTTTCAACCTTTAACGATTCAAGGCCGAGGTTTTCAATATTGCCGGTAATGCCTACAGCGAGAATTACCTGATCAAACTCTAGGTGCTGGTCGCCATCGGGTCCGCTAATCAGCGCCACTGTATCCGCGCCGGACGTATCCAAGGATTGAACAATGCTGTTGGTCAGTACTTTAATGCCGCGCTGTACAAAGGCTTTTTCGGCCAGGGCAGAAATATCAGCATCTTCTGCGGGCGTAATACGCTGCTCGGCTTCAACCAGCGTGACATCAGTGCCGAGATCATTGTAGAGGCTGGCAAATTCAACGCCTATTGCACCGCCGCCGATCACCAGAAGCTTGCGCGGTAGTGCGGTTGGGGTCATGGCTTCGCGAGCGCCCCAGACACGATCGCCATCGATTTTGATACTGGGCAGATTGCGCGCCCGGGCACCGGTGGCGAGAATAATATGAGTGGCTTTGTATTGAGTGACTTTGCCTTCATGCTCTACATCGAGCAGACATTTGTCGGCGAGGCTGGCGCTGCCATCGATAACGGTGACGCCATTTTTTTGCATTAGGTAAGCGACGCCATGAGTGAGTTTGCTGGCCACTGAGCGGCTGTGCTGCACTAGCTTTGTGATGTCAAAGCTGAGGTTGTCGAAGGCAAAACCGAAGTGCTCTGCCTCTTTTAAGGTATGGGCAATATCGGCCCCGCGAAGCAGTGCCTTGGTGGGAATGCAGCCCCAGTTTAGGCACACGCCACCCAGGTGCTCTTTCTCAACTAGGGCCGTTTTAAACCCCAGTTGAGCGGCGCGAATAGCCGCCACATAGCCACCGGGACCGCCGCCTACGACCATTAGGTCAAATTGTTGCGTAGTCAATTTCTCGTTACTCCCTTAACCCAGCATGGTGGCTGGCTGCTCTAAATAACCTTTGAGAACAGACATAAATTGCGCCGCGACAGCACCATCAATAATCCGATGATCGCTGGATAGGGTCAGGCTCATAACCGTTGCCACAGCTAACTCACCGTCTTTCACTACCGGGCGTTGTTCGCCAGCACCGACGGCTAAAATGGCACCCTGGGGAGGGTTAATAATGGCGTCGAATTGCTTGATGCCATACATACCGAGATTGGATATACAGAAGCTGCCACCCTGAAACTCTTCAGGTTTAAGACGGCCGAGCTTGGCTCTGGTGGCCAGATCTCGAGTGGTGTTGGAGATCTCCACTAGGCCTTTGTGGTTGGCGTCGGTGACTATGGGCGTGATTAGACCATCGTCGATGGCGACAGCAACAGAGATATCAGCATTGCTGAAATAGCTCAGCTGCTCGCCATCGAACTGCACATTGATTGCCGGGACTTTCATCAGGGCACTGGCGCAGGCTTTGACGATGAAGTCATTGACCGAGACTTTGGCGTTAGTGTTGCTGTTGTTGATCTGCTTGCGCACCTCGAGAAGGGCGTCAATTTCCGCGTCTATATGGACACGAAAGTGGGGTGCCGTTTGCTTTGATGCTTGCAGTCGTGCGGCGATGGTTTTGCGCATGCCACTGATTGGCTGAGACTCAACTGTATTGCTGATGCCGGCTGCTGCGCTGCCGCCTGTTTGTGCGGGCATCTTATTTTTAAGCGCTGCTACAGCTTCCACATCCGCTTTACAGACCCGACCACGATCGCCACTGACACGGCATTCGAGCAGGTTGATGCCCAGCTGAGTGGCTATACGACGGGCAACGGGTGTGGCTTTAATATGACTGTCATCACCGAACTGAGCTTCGCCGTTGGCCTTGTTAAGGCTGTTACCGATTAAACGCCCGCCGGCGGCCAATACAGCGGCTTCGAGATCGCCCTTTGAAACGCGATCATGACGGCCGGTACCAATGATATTATTTAGATTGACGCCGTATTCGGCTGCCAGACGCCGGGCTACGGGTGAAGCGGCGACAAGGCTGTCATCTTCACCTTCGGCGAGTTTGCTGAGACCATTGGATGTCTGTGAAGAGGCTGTCTGTGAGGTCGCTGCTTGCGAGGTAGCTAGGGGAGCCGTTTCTATTGCAGCGGCTACAGGAACTGCCACTTCAGTGGCAGCCTCTGGTTCAGCTGCTGCACTGGTATTGCTGGCAATAAACGCTTGTATATCAGCGTCGCTGGTCTCTGCGCTGGCGATCACACCAAGCAGTGCGCCGACACGATGGGTTTCGCCGGTGGCGCCAATAATGGCTCTGAGAACTCCGCTATCTGATGCGGTGACCGTGTTGACAATCTTGCTGGTTTCTATATCAACTAAATCATCCCCAGCATTGACCTGATCACCGATGGCGAAATACCAAGCATTGATATCACCTTCAGACATTTCCATGCCCCACTTGGGCATATTGATCGGCTTGATTTCGTTTGTCATGACTATGCTCCCGATGGGCCCGCGGCCAGTACTTCCCGAACGGCGACCATCAACTTTTCTGCATTGGGCAAATAAGCGTCTTCCAGTTCAGGGGCAAATGGCACTGGTGTATGAGGTGCAGTGACGGTGCGAATCGGCGCTTTGAGACTATAGAAGCCGTGCTCGGCGACTATGCCTGCAATATCTGACGCCAGGCCACAGCGTGGATTGCCCTCGTCAATAATGACCAGGCGACCAGTAACTGCGACACTTTCAAGAATGGCTTCGTGATCCAGTGGCGAGACTGTGCGCGGGTCGATCACATCACAGCCAATACCTTCTTTGGCGAGAATGTCGGCGACGGTAAGCGCATGAGTGACCATGTTGGAAATCGCGACTATGGTGACATCGTTGCCCTGACGTGGGAACGAGGCTTCACCAAACGGAATGCAGTACTGCTCGTCGGGCACTTCACAGGCAATGTCATACATGACTTTGTGCTCTAGGAAGATAACCGGATCATCGTCGCGAATTGCCTGCACCATTAAGCCTTTGGCATCATAGGCATTGGCGGGCATAACCACTTTAAGGCCGGCGACATGGGTGACGATGGAATGCAGCATGCTCGAGTGCTGAGCACCGGCACGCCAACCGCCACCGACGGTGCCGCGAATAACCATAGGGGTCTTTGACTTGCCGCCGAACATATAGCGAAATTTGGCCGCCTGATTGAAAATCTGATCAAAGGAGACGCCGATAAAGTCGAAGAACATCAGTTCCGCAACTGGGCGCAGTCCATTGTTTGCCGCACCAGCGGCCGCGCCAATAATGGCCGCTTCACTAATAGGTGTGTCGATAACGCGTTCGCGTCCAAACTCAGGCATTAACCCTTTGGTAACGCCAAAAACACCGCCGTAGGCGTCGTCTTGACCTCCGCAACCGGCACCACCGGAGACTTCCTCTCCGAGGATGATAACGGTTGGGTCGCGGCGCATTTCTTCGCGCAGCGCATCGTTAATGGCTTCGCGGATGGTCTTCATCGACGTCTTGCCACCAATAGTGGGATTATTAGAATGATTGGTCATTTCAGTATCCTTAGTATGAGCAGTAGACATCGGACATAAGGTCCGTGGCGGGATCTGGATGGGGTGCCGCTAGGGCATCGACAACAGCGGTTTCAATTGCAACCATCACTTCACTGTCAATTGCATCCATAACCGCAGCTTTCAACCAGCCTTCAGTAATGACTCGCTCACGGAATATCTTCAAGCAGTCCTGAGTTTTGCGCGCATTTTTAATTTCGTCTTTGGGGCGATAGAGCTGTGGGTCACCGATAAAGTGACCGTCGAAGCGCACACACATTGCTTCTATAGCGGTGGGACCGCCGCCGTTTCTGGCGTGCTCAGTGGCGATTTTCAGGGCCTCATAAGTGGCAAAGAAATCCAGTCCATCGACACACTCTGCGGGCATACCAAAGCCGGCGTTGCGCTCAGTGAGGCTGGTGGCGCCGACACCATAGTTGGCGGCAGTGCCTTCAGCGTAACCATTATTCTCGTAGACGAAGATATGGGGTAATTTCAACACCACGGCCATATTCATGGCTTCAAAAACCGTGCCTTGGTTGGCGCTGCCGTCACCGTTAAATGACAGTGCGACATTTTTAGTGCCGAGGGTTTTGGCTGCCAGAGCGGCGCCGTTGACCAGTGGGGGTCCGCCGCCAACAATCGCGTTGGCGCCGAGCATGCCTTTGTCGATATCGGCAATGTGCATGGAGCCGCCCTTGCCTTTACAGAGGCCGGTGGCTCGTCCCATGATCTCTTTCATCATGCCGCCAACGTCACAGCCTTTGGCGATGCAGTGACCGTGGCCGCGGTGGGTACTGCCAATAATATCTTTGTCGCTGAGGTCGATACAGGCGGCGACAGCTATGGCTTCTTGACCATTGGAAACATGGGTAAATCCGGGGATATTGCCCCCTTCAAATTCTTTGACGCAACGCTCCTCGAACTCGCGGATGGTTTTCATCGTGCGGTAAGCAGTGAGCAGAAATTCGGTGCTGTATGGCATAGAGATGCCCCTTTTTTATGATTAGTATTAGGCGTAAGAAACTATACCGCAGCTGTTTAAAAAAAACAAACAAGATGGATGGTTTTGTAGCTGGTTTTTTTGGGTGTTGCGGGGAGGCGTTTTATATATTGGCTTTAGTGGTTGGCAGGCAAGTCATTGTCATTCTGATAGAGTTCTTACTTTGTCTTTTTGGCAGAGCCCTTATTTGGTCATCCCGACAGAGCGTAGCGACCAGGGACCTCAGGCCTGGGCGCAGGCAAATCCATGCAGAGCCTTTGCGATCAGTCCCATGAGTTTGTTATTTTCAGCGTTCGCGCAACGCGCTATCGCTCAAACAGGGCGCTCTCTCAATCTGAAAAGAACAAACTCATAAGCGGGCCCTGATTGATCGCAAAGGCTCTGCATGGCTTCGCTGATAAATTGAAGATGCTGATGGTAGATCCCTCGGCTAAGCTCGGGATGGGACGCTCACTGCCGGGATGACTGGCCACAATGTCATCCCGGCAGCGCATTTGGAATCCTTAAAATTGAGTTGTCGGTAAATGCACTACAAGACCGTCGTGGCTGTCGCTGACTTTAACCTGACAGGACAGGCGGCTGTTGTCTTTAGGCTCGCTGACGCAGTCGAGCAGATCGGTTTCCATGTCGCCGGCAGGTTCGATTTTATCGATCCAATCCGTATCTATATAACAGTGACAAGTGGCGCAGCTGCATGAGCCGCCGCACTCGGCGACAATTCCGTCGATCATGTTGTCAACGGCACCTTGCATCAGGCTGCTACCGGCTTCCAGATTGATTTCCTGGCTCTGGCCATCGGCCTGAATGTAAGTGACTCTGGGCATAACTAAACTCCGCTAATAAGTGATTTAAAAAATGAATAATTGTAATGGTTAACTGGCTAATAAGGTTTTTAAGGACAAGCTCTCATCTGCAAGCTGAATTGGGTCGAGCTGATTGCCCTGCATAATAAGTCGCTTGCCGAACATAAATTCTTGCGGGCGATTCACCGCATCCACCGCGAGCAATTTTCCTTCGCGCATATAAAACGCGGCAAAACTTCGACTGCCTTCAATATCCCCACGCACCACTACATCGGTATAACCTTGGGAGAGACCGGCGATCTGTAGTTTCAGATCATATTGATCTGACCAGAACCAGGGCAGGGCGGAGTAGGGTTTGAGATTGCCGCAAATCGTATTGGCTGCCACTGTGGACTGGTCGAGGGCATTTTGCACGGACTCGAGACGCAGGTGACGCTGATAGATTGGATTGTAATGCGAGGTGCAGTCGCCAGCGGCCAAAATATCTTCATCGCTGGTGCGGGCGTATTCATCGACCACTATGCCGTTGTCGATCTGCAGGCCGGCTTGTTCGGCCAATTCTGTATTGGGTATTACGCCGACGCCAATAATCACTAGATCGGCTTCGTATTCAGTGCCGTTGTGGCACTGCACTGATTGCACCTGTTTGTCGCCGCTGATGCTGACGGCTTGGACATCGGCAACAATCTCGACGCCTTCCTCTTTATGGATGCGCGCGTAGAAGGCTGCCACCTCAGGTGCGGTGACACGCTGCAAAATACGCGGCATGGCTTCGAGCACGGTTACCTGCATGCCGAGCTTGCGCAATGCGGAGGCGGTCTCTAGGCCAATGTAACCGCCGCCTATAATTACGGCGCGTTTATCGGCGCCGGTAAACAGTTTGATTTGTTGGGCATCGTTTAGATCGCGCAAATAAAATACGCCGTTTAAATCCACCCCTGGAATATCAATTTTGCGCACTCGGGCGCCGGTAGTCAGCACTAACTTGTCGTAGTCGATGGCCATGCCATCTTCGAGGAGCAGCTGTTTGTTGGGGCGATCAATGGCCGCGGCGGTGACGCCCATGGTGATGCCTATATTGCATTTCTTATAAATAGCCGCAGGGCGAATTAGGATTTGCTCTGCGTTTTTTTCACCAGCTAGGTAATCTTTGGACAGTGGTGGGCGGTGGTAGGGCAGGAAGTATTCATTGGAGATCATCGAGATGGAACCAGTCCACCCCTGCTGACGCAACGTCGGGGCGAGCTGAGCCGCTGCGTGACTGGCACCGATAATAATACATCTGGACTTTGCGGCCATTGGTGGGATAGCTCCTGTAAAGGTCGGCCAATATTTGGCTTCTTGTTATTTGAGTATAACTATACAGGCTTTAAATAAAACAAACAGAGGTGTCTTTAATATTTTACGCTGTTTGTTTGAGTGCAAAAAAGGATCTCAGTCAGTCGGCATGAGATCCTTCGGTTCACTTCGCTATCTCAGGGTGACCGGCTTCGCCGATCATTTCAAGCCAGAATAATAAGCCGCCAAGTTAGCAATATCAGCATCCGACAAACCCTTAGACATAGCCGACATCATCGCGTTGTTGCGACGGCCATCTTTAAACATTTGTAACTGACTGGCGAGATAAGCTTCTTTCTGCCCCGCAAGGTTTGGCCACATGCCGTTGTTGCTGATGCCGTTAACACCGTGACAACCAGCGCAAGACATGGCTTTAGTCTTGCCTGCGACAGGATCGCCAGCCAGTGCGCTAAAAGATGCGACTGCAAGAGCAGCTGCTAATAAGGTAGTAGTGAGTTTTTTCATAGTACTTCTCCAATGGTTAATTTGGTTGGCCTGAGCTGTGATACAAGCTGTGACTAATAAAGAGTGAGGCGCTCAACAGAGCGACGGCGACGACCTGGTGCGCTGCTGCGACCGGAACAGGAACATAAAATATTAAGGTGCTGATACCCAGAGTGACCTGAAGAACCAGCAGTCCAAGCAGGGACCAAATGGCAATCTTTACTGGCTTGGAAATCTCTGCGCGCAGTGCTTTAACCGCAAAGGTCAGCACCAGGGCAACGATCACATAGGCAAATATACGGTGATTAAACTGGATCGTGGTGATGTCTTCAAAGGCCGATAACCAAGCCGGTTGCAAACTGTAGAGCCCCGCGGGGATAAAGCTGTCACCCATTAGTGGCCAGGTGGAATAGGCGTGCCCAGCATTGGTGCCGGCAACCAGTCCACCGGAGAGGATCATCAGAAAAATCAGACCACTCAAACTGTAGGAAAACGTATTCAGTCCAGACTGTTGCGGCTTGGGCGTCGAGAGCAATCCCAGAGCCGTCCACCAGATAAAGCCGAAGATCAAAACCGCATTGCCCAGATGAGCGGTTAGGCGATATTGACTGACATCTGGGTTGTCCACCAGGCCGCTTTTAACCATGTACCAGCCGAGCAGACCCTGACCGCCGCCGAGCAGTAACATGATCAACAATTTTGGCGTCAGGCCGGGCTTGATGCGTTTGGTAAGGTAAAAATACAAAAACGGCAGAACAAAAATAATGCCGATAAATCTACCCAGCACGCGGTGCAGATATTCATACATAAAGATCGATTTAAAGGCGTCTAGAGACATACCTGCATTGATCTTTTGGTACTCAGGGAACTGTTTGTATTTTAGGAAAACTTCCTGCCATTCAACGTGCGACAGCGGTGGGATAATACCCATCAGCGGTCTCCATTCGACCATCGACAGGCCCGAGTTGGTAAGACGTGTGACGCCACCCAGCAGGATCATTCCGAAAATCACGGCGGCGCAGGCAAGCAGCCAGTAGGCTATTTGCAGATCATATTGTCTATTGAATTGCAGAGCTGTATTTGCGTGAGACATGAATGGCTTTAACCCGTTAAATTATTTCAAATTTTAGTGAATGTTGGTTAGGCACCCAACCAAGCTTTTTTACGGAAACGCCACATATTTAGACTTGCTTTAATCGAAAAATCCACCAGTGACATTCCATAGAGCCATATCACATCGGCGCCTATTTCGATCAGTATAAGCGGCATTATCAATCGCGTTAATAGCATACTGAAAATGGTCACCATCATCGGGAAGCGTGTATCCCCAGCGCCACGCAGTGAACCGGCCATACTAAACTCTACACCCATAAACGGCAGGCTAAAGCAGAGCACATAGGTGAGATCGACCATGTTTCGAATTACTTCAGGATCGTCGATCATAAATCGCGCAATCTCTTCCGCGTAGAAACCCATTACCAGGCTGCAGCCGATCATCAGATAGACACAGGTGCGCATGGTGCGCCAGCCGGCATCGTAGGCACCCTGTTTATCCCCAGCACCGAGATGCTGACTGACCAAGGTCGCGGCGGAGATGGAAAAGCTAAAGGCGATAACAATAATCAGACCGAGAATTGAAAGGCCAATACCGTATGCCGCAAAGGCGGCGTTGCCATAGCTGGCCAGAAAGATCATAAACAGTAACATGCCGGCTTGGAAAAAGGCTTGTTCAAAGGCGGCGGGCATGCCGATATCAATCAGGGTTTTACCATTTTCGACAATATCTGGCAGGGGATTTGAGGGCTTAAAGGAGAGCCAGCCGAGAACCCAAAATAGCAGTAAGGCGACGATGGTCACTGTCATGGCGATACCACCACCAATGGCGATACCGTTGAGACCCAAGTTGGGTAAGCCGGCCCAGCCAAAGGTGAGTGCGCCGCCGAGGGCGATGCTTAAAACAGTGCCGATTATGGCTGTCCACAAGGGTGTGGTTGCGTTGCCCACGGCGCGAAAGGACATGTTGAAAACTAATGTGATCAGCATGGCCGGCGCATAAACAGCGGTCCAGAAGGTGAACTCCATGGCCAGAATATGGGCTTCATCGGCAAGGCTAAACATGCCGATAAGTTGGTCGAGAAAAGGAATCGCGACCCAGGACAGCAGCGCGCCATCAATAACAAATACCAGCACAGAGAGCGCGGCAAAACGTCCGGCCATCTGTTTGTTGCCAGCTCCCCAATAGCGTCCTACCATTGCGGTAGTACCACTGCAAAGCCCCATCATAACGGCGTGCAAGACGAAGTAGAGACGCTGTCCGGTAGTCACTGCGGCAACTGCATCTGTGCCCATGGTGCCGGCCATTTTTAGGAATGCGACGCCCATCAGCATATAGAGAATATTGCTGAGCATGGTTGGCCAGGTGAGGCGCCAGATATTAAGTGTCGAGACAGGTTTCATGGCGCGCATGTTACCATTCGTCGGCAATTCGCGCTTAGGAGTTTTAAACTGAAAACAGAATCTGAGATGGATATGGCTGATCAAGGAAAGATCAAATTACACCCAAGCTGGTGTAACGCAATAGGGGCAGAGTTCGATAAACCTTATATGGCGCAGTTGCGTGAGTTTTTGCTCGCTCAAAAAGCTGCTGGCAAAGTGATTTATCCGCCGACCTCAGAATGGTTTGGCGCTTTTGATACCACGCCTTTCGACAAGGTGCGCGTGGTGATTCTGGGGCAGGATCCCTACCATGGTCCGAATCAGGCTCACGGCCTTTGCTTTTCGGTTTTACCCGGGGTCAAAGTGCCGCCCTCGCTGGCCAATATTTATAAAGAATTACAGGCTGATCTGGCGGTGGTATCTCCGGGTCACGGCTGCCTGACCCATTGGGCCGAGCAGGGCGTGTTGCTGCTCAATGCCACGTTGACGGTCGAACAGGCGGATGCCGGCGCCCATCAGGGCAAGGGTTGGGAGCAGTTTACCGACCGCGCTATTCGGGCGTTAAATGATCAGCGCGAGGGTATAGTGTTTTTATTGTGGGGCAGCTATGCCCAAAAAAAGGGTGCGTTTATCGATCAGTCTAGGCATCTGGTTTTGAAGTCGGTGCACCCATCGCCGCTGTCTGCCTACCGCGGGTTTTTGGGCTGTAAACATTTCTCCGCGACCAATGATTTTTTGCAACATCAGGGTGGGGCGCCTATAGATTGGCAGTTGCCGGCTGAGCCAAATGCCTAACTCTCGCGAAGGCTGCGGCTAATCCCGCGCAGTAGAGGTTCAAACAGGTAGGCCGCAATACTGCGCTTGGCGCTAATCAGAAGGGT
>Ga0302130_1000934_pt1 | contig 16225 bp, 13 predicted proteins | sample CB9_surface_MG_FD_203117 | JGI IMG/M metagenome (GOLD analysis project Ga0302130, IMG submission 203117) | Marine microbial communities from Western Arctic Ocean, Canada - CB9_surface | ecosystem: Environmental > Aquatic > Marine > Oceanic | place: Canada: Western Arctic Ocean | collected... | reverse complement strand
GTCATTTATGATCTCCTCCAGAAACCTGTTGGTAATGCCCTTTGAGCTCCGGATCCATCATAGCTTCTAGAACCGTGCAAAATCCATGTACAGATTCAGCCCCAGCTTGCCGATAGGCTGCGCGCATACGGTCGCGCTGCACGTCTGACAGTGCGCGCTCAAGCTCAGTGCCAGGGTCAGTCAGGGTCAGGTGGCGCTGCCTCTTATCGCGGCTTCCCACTTCGTTGAGCACAAGGCCATCTTTAATTAATGTACGAAGTACACGATTTAAGCTTTGCTTGGTCACGCCCAATGTGGCCAGCAAATTATTGACCGTTGTACCCGGGCTTCTTTGGATAAAATGCAAAGCCCTGTGATGAGCGCGGCCATATGATTTCTCTGCCAAAATTCGGTCTGGGCCGGCGGTAAATCCGCGATATGCAAAAAACATCGCCTCAATACCTTTTCGCAGTTGCTCATCAGTTAAAAATAGCAACCCACGGGTATTTTCTGACCAACCCTGCCCTTGCGCCATGCCCTATCCTTTCGATCAAACTGTAAACCAATAATACGTCAGTGTTATTGACATTCCAAGAATCAATTGTTAGCGATTATGACATTTTTCGTAATAATATGTCCGAAACGGCCGTATTTTGCGACATAAATGCAAATTTGACTGACCAAAGGGAGAACTACACATGGCTGGCGCATATGACGACCGTGACGGGGTCATCTGGATGGATGGCAAATTAGTAGATTGGCGTAACGCCAAAGTTCATGTTTTAACACATGGGTTGCACTATGGCAGCTCGGTATTTGAAGGCGAACGCGCCTACAATGGTAAAATTTTTAAGTCTCGTGAACATTCTAAAAGACTTTTAAAGTCTGGGGAATATATGGATATTCCAATACCCTACACCGTAGATGAAATAGAAGCAGCCAAGGCCGAAGTTTTAGCAGCCTCCGGTTTGCAGGATGCCTATGTGCGGGCTCTATGCTGGCGCGCCTCTGGCGAGGACATGGGTGTAGCATCGGCACGCAACCCAGTAAAAATGGCCATCGCTGTTTGGGAATGGGGCGCCTATTATGGCGACGCAAAGATGAAGGGTGCAAAACTCGATATCGCCAAATGGAAGCGACCTAGCCCAGAGACAATTCCATGCTTTGCCAAGGCATCAGGCCTTTATATGATCTGCACCATGTCCAAACATGCCGCGGAGATCAAGGGCTGTTCAGATGCTATGATGCTTGACTATCGTGGTTATGTGGCCGAAGCTACTGGCGCGAATATCTTCTTTGTAAAAGATGGTGAAGTGCATACCCCCAAGCCAGATTGCTTCCTCAACGGCATCACCCGTCAAACAGTCGTCGGCATGCTTGAAGAGCGCAGTATCAAAGTTAATGCGCGCCACATCATGCCAGAAGAGCTAGAAGGCTTTGAGCAATGCTGGCTAACGGGCACCGCTGCTGAGGTGACACCTGTTGGTCAAATCGGTGACTACACTTTCGAAGTGGGGGCTATGGCGCGTGATATTGCCGAAAGCTACGAGAAACTCGTACGCGCTTAAACCGCCACCACCTGCAGAATATTTGACCCCGACCCACAGTGTTGGGGCCTTTTCTTGCTTAATGCGTTGACTGTGCCCGATTACGTCGCCGCCCTAGCCGTTGCTCACGCCAGATGATCACCACGCCTGAGGCGATGATCACAGAAGCACCCAAGATAGTCCAGCCAGTTGGAATTTCTGCAAACCAAAAATAAGCAATCGCAAGAGCAAGAAGCATTGACGTATAATCAAAAGGTGCCACCACAGAAGCAGGCGCGTTTCGGTAAGCCGCGGTTAGACAAATTTGCCCAACGCCTCCAATTAAACCTGCAGTGACGAGCATCACAGTCGCCTCAAATGACGGCACCACCCAACCAAACGGCAAAGACAAGAAAGACAGCAATGTGATCAGGAGAGAGAAGTAAAACACGATCTGCGCCGTGCCCTCAGTTGCTACCAATCTGCGAACAAAAATCTGTGCTAAGGCCGCCAAAGCCGCGGACCCCAAAATCGCCGCTGCGCCAATCAGTTCGAGCGCGCTGCGGTCGCCGCTCACATCAAACGTTGGCCAAAGTACAATAAGAACCCCAACAAAACCTAAAGCCACGGTAGTCAAACGAAACGCCCGCACTGTTTCACCCAAGATCAGCGCGGCCAAGACCGTGAGTATAAGAGGTGTGGTAAAGCCCAAGGCCGCGACCTCTGGAAAGGTCAAAATTCCAAGTGCAAAAAACCGCAAGGACATCGACGCCGCTCCCGCAATGCCACGCCACATATGGCCAAAAATATTGGAGGTGCGCAGGGCACTGGGAAAATCTCCACGCGCCATCAACCAGCCCATCACTACCAAAAGCGTGAAGAAGGCCCGAAAGAACACTTGCTGACCCGTCGGCACTTCCGCCGCGGTGGCCTTAATCAATGCCATCATGACGGTGAAAATGGAAACCGCCGTCACCTTGAGCAAAATCCCACGGATATTGTCGGTCATTTTAGTCCAATCTGGCCCTATGTATTTGGGCCACGCTATTATTAGCTGTTGTTACACAAATACAGGAAGTTGCAAATGACAAGTCATACAAATGAATTTGGGCAAGCAATTGGCTTTCCACTAGAATTCACCGGCCCTTGGCCCCGCCCCCAAGGCATCACGCTGCCTGGGTGCACATGTCGCTTGAAACGCGCCGCACCAGAGCACGCACGCGGGCTATTTGATAGCTTTTCTCATGACCACACCGGACAAAACTGGACTTATATGCCAACCAGTCCTGCGCTAGATTTTTTCGAGTTCGAGGCGTGGTTTTTGTCCACATGCCTTGGAGAAGACCTACTGTTTTACACTATATTTGATCGCGACGCGCGGAAAATTGGGATTGCATCTTACCTGCGTATTAACCCAAACGTGGGATCAATTGAACTGGGTTGGATATCTATGTCGCCGCTCATGCAACGCACTGTGATGTCGACGGAGGCGATGTATTTGATGATGAGCCATGTGTTCGATGACCTGGGCTATCGCCGCTATGAGTGGAAATGTGACAGCCTCAACGCACCATCCCGCGCCACAGCCCAGCGCTTGGGCTTTCAATTTGAGGGCATATTCCGCCAATGCACCCACTATAAAGGACGCAACCGAGACACCGCTTGGTTCGCAGTCATAGACTCCGACTGGCCCACACTCAAAGCGCGTTTCACCGCATATCTGCACCCCACTAATTTTGATGCGCACGGTCAGCAGATTAGGAGTTTGTCAGATTTTTGAGTCCCAACACTCAACTGATGCTTATCACAAAAAACTCCGCTCAATCGCCCACCAAACCCCGACGATTGCTATTCCCAATGAGCAGGGCACGACCACGATATTTCGATAGAAATTCGTACTACCCAACGGCAGCGCTAAAAGAATAAAGGCCATGCCAATCACTGCGAGCTGACCAAATTCAACCCCAACATTGAAGGCAATCAACGACAGAACAAACTGCCCCTGTGCCAGACCAAGGTCGCCCAAGACAGATGCGAACCCCAGCCCATGCAGCAAGCCAAACCCGAAGACCACCACAATGCGCCACCAGCCAAGCTTTGGCCTTAGAATATTTTCAATGGCCACATAGGCAATCGAAATTGCGATAAGCGTCTCCACCAGCCATATTTGCGTCGGCGGGATGGTGATCACGCTGAGAGTTGCCAGGCCTAAAGTCACGGTATGGGCCAAAGTGAATGCGGTGATTTGCGCCAGCAACGGACGCCATGCCAAGGAAAACAGGAACAATCCAAACACAAACAGAATGTGATCCAAACCCTTGGGGATAATATGCTCAACCCCCTCAACCACAAACCGCCAGAAGACCGCCGCAGCGCTCTCGTCCACGGCACCATCTCGCGGCAGGCGCGCACTCATCTCTCCACCCTCCAAGAAGGCTGCATAAGCATTATTTCCATCCCCATGGCGTACCACCAAGCCACCATTTTTGGCGATCCAACCAAGCGAGGCAGCGCCATTGCCTGGCGGTAGATCTGCCTGCAACATTAAGATTGTATCACGTGGCAAATCTAAATTAGGTTCCGCAATAACTTTCACACCGGTTAATTTTGGCAAACCAGCCCCCTCTATCAATAAACCGCTAGCAAACAAAGGCCACTCTGCGCGCACTAATTCGGCCAATGCCACGTCGGTCAGGCCGCGCAGTTGATCATACGTCTCAGCCTGGGGGGCTTCATCAGTGTCCATCACTTCCGTAACATCAATCCCTGCAAGCAATGTCTCAACTGTAAGCTGTAACTCCACTTGAATTTTTGATTGGGTCACGGTCACATTGGCTACCGCTGGCCGCAGCTCATGAGCCTGTGATGGTCCAGAAAAGGCAAGCAAGATCACAAGAGCGCTTGACATCAACACAAAACGACACACCATAATTAGTAACTTAGAAAAAGGCTTAAACATGTTTAGATGGTCCCTAACTCTGATTTTGAGCGTGCTGTTTACAGCTCCAGTTTATGCCCATGAATTTTGGATTTCACCAGTTAAATACGAAATTGATATAAATCAATCAATCGAAGCACACTTCCGAGTTGGCCAACGCTTCAACGGCAGTAGCAATTCTTTTTTGAGTAGGTACACCACCCGTCAAGAAGTGGTTCAAATGGGCAAAATCATTCAAGTCATGGGACGAAATGGGGATCGGCCCGCATTTCAAATGGCAGGCCTGCCCAATGGCTTGGCTGTATTGGTACATGAAACCACAGACAGTACTTTGACCTACCGGGACTATGAAAAGTTTGTGGCCTTTGTTAACCACAAAAACTTTGAAGGGCAGCCCGAAGCTCATACAGCCCGCGGCTTACCCAACGTCGGCTTTGTGGAAAGCTATAGACGCTTTGCCAAATCCTTACTTGCCATAGGTGACGGTGTTGGGCAGGATATGCCCATTGGGTTAGACATCGAGATAGTGGCTCTCAAAAACCCCTATACGGATGACCTCAGCAACGGCATGCAGGTACGCATTTTAATGGCGGGGTTGCCCCGCGCCCAGGCACAAGTGGAGCTCTTCGAACGCGCATTTGGGACAACAGATGAGGCCAAGGTTAGTCTCTACCAGACAGATGCCGAAGGTATTGCCACATTCCCAGTCATAGCAGGGGGGGAATACATGGTTGATAATGTCGCTTTACTCCCGCTAGAGCCTGAAGTTGATGGGGATCCAGTTTGGCACAGTCTTTGGGCAAACCTAACATTTACGGTTCCGTCAGATTAAGGTGTAGTTAACTTAATCTGTCCAGTGGCCCAAACTGCAGCCTCAGCAACTGTCGGATCAGGATCCGTGATTAACGTTGCAATCATATCCAGATAGCTGGGGTTCCGACTATTTCCTATGGCGTATAAGACATTGCGCACAAAACGGTGTCGACCAATACGCTTGATCGGAGAGCCCGAAAACTTCTCCCGAAAATCAATATCTGATAGGATCACCAAATCGGCCAAACGCGGCGCTGCCAAATCTCCCTTTGCCGCATAACGAATATCGGACGCTTGCACCGCAAATTTATTCCAAGGGCAGACTGCCAAGCAATCGTCACAGCCATAGATATGATTGCCAATTCCTTGGCGTAACTCGAGGTCAACTGGACCTTTGTGTTCAATTGTTAAATAGGAAATGCAGCGGCGCGCATCCATTTGATAGGGGGCCACAAAGGCTTTGGTCGGGCATATGTCCAAACAGCGGGTACAGTTGCCACAATGATCAATTTCGGCGGAGTCTGGTTCAAGCTTTAAGCTGGTAAAAATCGCTCCTAAAAACATCCAATTACCAGTATCTCGGCTTACCAAGTTGGTGTGTTTACCTTGCCAACCGAGCCCGGCTGCCTGCCCCAACGGCTTTTCTGCTACCGGCGCGGTATCAACAAAAACTTTAACTTCACCACCACCTTCGGCAATTAACCACCGGGCCAAACGTTTTAGCCTTTTTTTAACAATGTCATGATAATCTTTGCCTTGCGCATAAACACTGATATTTCCGATATCATGATTGCTAAGATTTTTTAAAGGATCAACATCTGGCGCATAACTTTCGGCCAGCATCACCACAGACCGCGCCTCAGGCCATAAAGCTGACGGAGCGCCACGCCATGCTTTGCGATCTTCCATCCAAGCCATTTGACCATGATAGCCGGCACTCAAAAAAGCATCAAGCCGTTCAGGCATATCCGGGATAGCGTCAGGTTTTGTGATCCGTGCATTGCTAAAGCCCTCGTCAAGGGCCTTAGCCAAAAGTCTAGTTTTCAGGTCAGAAGTCAAGATTTGAATAATGATTTGGCTGTGGAAAACCTGGAACATTATCAGCCAATATGGATCTAAATGCGGGGCGGGATTTCAAGGTCGCGTACCAGCCTTTGACCGCTGCAGATCGGTTCCAATCCACATCACAGATGTAATCAAGGGACGACAAATGTGCTGCCGCGGCAAAATCAGCAAGGCTCATTGCATCACCTGCCAACCACCTTCGATTGTCTAATAACCAACCAAGATAGTCCAAATGAAATTTTATAGCCTTAGCGCCCGCTTTGACATTGGCAGAAACCGGATAGCCCGAACCATGAATTTTTCTGTTCACCCGCTCATACAAAAGATTTACTGTAACCTCATGATGAAACTTATCATCAAACCACGACACTAACCGGCGCACCTCGAAGCGCGTTTCAACGTCTTTGGGAAGCAAACTTGGTTCTGGGTATTTCTCTTCAAGATACTCGCAGATCGCCGAAGATTCTGTGAATATATTTCCATCTATTTTTAAAATAGGGACTTTTCCTGCTGGGTTGCGCCGCAAAAAATCCGTATCCAGCTCCCAGTAGCGCTCCTCCACCAGCTGCACTTCGATCTTTTTTTCAGCCAAACTCAAACGCACTTTGCGGCAGAAGGGAGACAACGGGACATGATATAAAATATTCATAAAAATTCACTTCAATTTAATCACGTCACCATAGACGCCCTTGGGGACTGCAATCAATCCTCAAAACATGCTGCACGTCCGTCTTTTCGGATCATATCGGATCCCGCAATTACGGAAGCCGCTTGTTTTCTTAAGCGACTAACAGGTTTGATGGCACTGCGACCCTTGGGATCTGGCAAGACAACCGCCAGCCGGCCGGCTTGAACACGGTTCAGCTCTGCGGCGTTAACTCCAAAATGGTGCCTCGCTGCTGCCCCGATACCAAAAACACCAGTATCAAACTCCGCTACATTGACATAAATTTCCAACAGCCGCCGCTTAGTCCAAATGGCCTCGGCATAGGGAGTCATGAATGCTTCGATAGCTTTGCGTAACCAACTGCGGCCCTGCCATAAGAACGCATTTTTCACAGTTTGCTGGCTAATCGTAGAACCACCGCGCATCGCGCCATCGCGCAATGCGCGGCGCACTGCCGCACTGTCTATGCCCCAATGAGCGCAAAAGTTTGCATCTTCAGCGGCCACTAGGGCTCGCACCATAACTGGAGCGACATCCTCGATGTCTACCCACTCGTATTGAATTCCCCCAAGGCGCCAACTCTCTTGCATCATATATAATGTAATGGGCGGGTTAAGCCACCTATAAGCTAGGCCCCAGCTCGCAAAAATTACGGCTAAGGCCAAGAACGCACGTAAAGCCCACCAGCGCGCCAGCCTAACAACATACAAAAAGCTTGCTCGCCTGAGCTTTCCTTCACCCCCATCGACCGGATGTTCTTCAGAAAAAGTGGTTTTCTTTACCATAAGCTAGCCACATCACATCAAACGCAACCCGTCAACTTCCCAAAAGGCGGCATAGTTAAGCGCCGCCTTTAAAATTTATTCTGCGGGCACAGATTGAGCGCGCGCATAACTCAGTGGTGCTGGAAGGTGCACAAGCATCTCTTTTGGGCAAACCTGTACAAACTTGTGACGCTCTTGATCCCAATGCTGCAAAATATCAGCAGCTTTCAGTGAACCCGTTTCTTTGACATGGCGCGTCACAAGGTCTTTGAGCTCTTGCTGCCAATGGGGGACCGTGACTGGGCATGTGACTAATGTTTCCATGTTCATCATGAGTTCAGTGCTGCCCATAGGATCATAGAGATACGCCATGCCACCTGTCATACCAGCGCCAAAGTTCGCACCAATTGAGCCCAAAACCACCGTGACCCCACCGGTCATATATTCACAACCGTTGGATCCACACCCTTCAATCACAGTTTTTGCACCAGAGTTGCGCACCGCAAACCGTTCACCCGCCCGACCTGCCGCAAAGAGATAGCCATCAGTGGCACCATATAAAACCGTGTTACCAATAATCGTATTCTCAGCGGCCACCAAAGGACTAATTTGAGCTGGGCGAATGACAATGGTGCCCCCAGACAGGCCTTTTCCCACATAGTCATTAGCTTCACCAGCCACTTCAAGCTTAAGCCCAGGTGCTGCAAACGCACCCAAAGCCTGGCCAGCCGAGCCCTCCAATTTAATTGTAAGATGGTCAGACTGCAAATTATTATGCATACCAAATTTAGTAACAATATGGCTAGAAATACGTGTGCCAATCGATCGGGATGTGTTTTGCACTGCATATTGAAGCTGCATTTTCTCACCCTCTTGCAAGAAGCGAGCTGCATCTATGACGATTTGGGCGTCTAAGGTATCAGGTACAGGATTTCGTAGTTTGTGGCGATCATAAAAAATTTGATCCGCACCATCGACCGTGATCAACAAGGGATTAAGATCAAGGTCATCCAAATGGGCAGAGCCACGCGAGACTTGGCTCAACAGATCAGCACGGCCGATCACTTCATCCAAAGATCGAGCGCCGATACTGGCCAGAATTTCACGGACTTCCTGCGCATAGAAGGTAATCAAATTAACCACTTTGTCCGCAGACCCAGTGAATTTTTTACGCAGGTCCTCATCTTGAGTACAGACGCCAACCGGGCAAGTATTGGATTGGCATTGCCGCACCATGATACAACCCATCGCTATCAAAGCCGCCGTACCGATCCCATATTCTTCTGCACCAAGCATCGCTGCCATAACAATATCTCGGCCTGTGCGCAGCCCACCATCCGTACGCAAAGTCACCCGCTCACGCAGATTGTTCATCGCCAAAACCTGATGCGCTTCTGTCAGCCCCATTTCCCAAGGCAGGCCAGCAAATTTAATCGATGTCGCTGGAGATGCTCCCGTACCGCCATTATGGCCTGAGATCAGAATGATATCTGCGTTGGCTTTGGCAACACCGGCCGCAATTGTGCCAACACCAGAGGCGGCCACCAATTTTACGGTCACTTTACAGCGCGGGTTGATCTGCTTGAGATCATAAATCAGCTGAGCCAGGTCCTCGATGGAATAGATATCGTGATGGGGCGGCGGGCTAATTAGGGTAACACCTTTAGTCGAGTGGCGCAGCCTTGCAATCAGGTCAGTGACCTTCACCCCAGGTAATTGGCCACCTTCACCCGGCTTAGCGCCTTGTGCCACCTTAATTTCTAATTCCTCACAATAGTTCAGATATTCTGCAGTCACCCCAAAGCGACCAGAGGCCACCTGTTTGATTTTTGCAGATGGATTATCACCATTCGCTTCCGGAACAAAATGCGCAGGATCCTCACCGCCTTCACCACTGTCAGACTTTGCTCCAATGCGGTTCATAGCGACATTCAAAGTTTTGTGAGCTTCAGGGCTCAACGCCCCCAACGACATGCCCGGAGTCACAAAGCGTTGTCGGATCGAAGTGATACTTTCCACCTCATCCACAGAAATCGCCTCACCCATAGGTTTAATAGCAAGTAAGTCGCGCAGATGAATAGGTGGGTTTGCCTGCAATTTCGCTGAATAATTCTTCCACATTTCGTAGCTTCCACGATCACAGGCAGCTTGTAAGAGATGCATAGTCTGGGCTTCCCACGCGTGTTTCTCACCCGAGCGCCGCGCCTTGTAAAAGCCGCCAATTGGCAAAACGTCACTTCCACTTGCATAGGCACTAGCGTGAATGGTTTCAGCTTTACGTTGGATGCCAACCACACCGATCCCAGAAATTCGTGATGTCATACCAGGGAAATATTCAGCGCACATGGCCCGCGATAGTCCCACCGCCTCAAAGTTCAATCCGCCGCGGTAGGAGGAGACCACCGAAATGCCCATCTTTGCCATGATCTTCAAAAGGCCTTGGTCAATCGCTTTTTTATAGCGTGCAACTGCTTCTGTCAGCGCACAATCTAATAACCCACGTTGAATGCGGTCAGCCAAACTGTCCTCAGCCAAGTAGGCATTTACGACGGTAGCACCACAGCCAATTAGAACAGCAAAGTAATGGGGATCAACGCATTCCGCCGAGCGGACGTTGACCGAAGTAAAAGTCCGCAAGCCGTGTCTTGTAAGCCAAGAATGCACAGCACTTGTGGCCAAAATCATCGGCATAGCAACCCGCACATCGGTAGCATGTTGATCGGTCAACACCAAATGCCCAGCACCAGAGCGCACTGCATCCTCTGCCTCTAAACGGATACGCGTGAGCGCAGCTTGCAGTGAACCAGCTTCAGGACCTGACGGAAAAGTACAATCAATTTCGACCATAGGTGCATTGAAGTTTTCCAGCAGCCGTTGAAATTGGACATTAGCTACAAAGGGCGAGTCCAAGACCAAAATCTCAGTTTGCGCACTGCTTTCATCTAACACGTTTTTTAGATTTCCAAACCGTGTCTTGAGGCTCATTACCCGAAACTCTCTCAGGCTATCAATCGGGGGATTGGTTACCTGGCTAAAATTCTGTCTGAAAAAATGCGACAAGGGGCGATATTTTTCGCTTAACACTGCCGAGGGAGTATCATCGCCCATTGAGGCCAAAACCTCTTTGCCGTCTTCTGCCATAGGCGCCAAAATTTGCTCGAGTTCTTCAATTGTGTAGCCAGCCGAAATCTGACGCTGGCGCAGTTCTGTACCTATAAACAGCGGCGCCTCAACCGCTTTGGCTAAATCATCATCAAGCTCGCTGATTTTGCCCACCCATGCTCCAAAGTCTCGGCTTGCGGCCAGTAAATCTTTCATCTCAGTGTCGTGGTACAAACGACCTTCCTTCATATCTACAGCCAGCAATTGCCCTGGGCCAAGAGCCCCTTTTTCTTTAACGTTGGCTTCATCCACGTAGACCATGCCAGCCTCAGAGCCAGCTATGAGAAGACCGTCACCCGTCACAACGTAACGCATTGGGCGCAATCCATTGCGATCCAAACCAGCACAAACCCAACGACCGTCTGTCATCGCCAAAGCGGCGGGACCATCCCACGGCTCCATGACAGAATTACAATAAGAATACATGTCAATCCAGGATTTAGGCAAATCTACAGCCTGTTTTGACCAACTTTCAGGCACTAACATGGTTTTCGCCATAGGGGCATTACGACCAGCACGCACAAGCATTTCAAACACAGAGTCCAACGCGGCTGAGTCGGATGACCCACTTGGAATGATAGGCTTGATGTCTTCTGCCATGTCACCAAAGGCCTCCGAGGACATCCGAATCTCATGGCTCTTCATCCAATTGGTATTGCCTTTGAGCGTATTAATCTCACCGTTGTGAGCTAACATGCGAAACGGCTGCGCCAACCACCATTGTGGAAAGGTATTAGTTGAATAACGCTGATGATAGAGAGCAAAAGCCGATTCAAAGCGGTCATCTTTCAAATCTGGATAAAACTCAGACACATCCTGAGCCAAGAACATGCCTTTGTAGATGATAGAACGGCAAGACAAGCTTGCCAAATACAACCCGTTGATCCCCGCAACTAAAGCTGCTTTTTCAATCCGTCGACGAATGACATAGAGTTCACGCTCAAATATTTCTTCGTTCACTCCCTTGGAGTTAGAAATCAAAATCTGTTCAATCTCTGGGCGGGTTGCGTTGGCCTTATCCCCCAAGCACCCAACATTTACAGGAACATGACGCCATCCATAAATATAATAGCCCATACGCAGCACTTCAGTTTCAACAATAGTACGACAAGTTTCCTGGGCGCCAAAATCAGTCCGTGGCAAAAAAACTTGGCCCACCGCCATAAGTTCTTCCATCCGCGGGGTGTGGCCAGTGCGCTCGATTTGATTATAAAAGAACGGGACTGGGATTTGAACATGAATGCCAGCGCCGTCGCCAGTTTTTCCATCTGCATCCACCGCACCTCGATGCCAGACAGCTTTTAAAGCATCTATGCCAGCTTGCACCACGTTGCGACTAGGCTTGCCATCAATTGAAACCACAAGCCCTACACCACAGCTGGCGTGTTCCTCGCCCTCAGAATATAGGCCATTTTCGGACATATGCTTTCGCTTAGCTTCTTCAGCTGCGACCCAGCTTGCATCAAATTTTGTCATTATGGTCTCCTGTCATGCCCACGAAGGGCGGCATACTTTCACGTTCGTAGTGCGGACAACCCGCTTTAAGTTTGCGCAGTCATAAACATTTATTCTGCTGCGATTGCATTTGCATCGTCCAGTTCAGCCAAAATCGCGGCGGCACAATCACGGCCGTCTCGTATAGCCCAGACGACCAAGGAGGCTCCACGTACGATATCACCTACTGCGTAAACATTTGGCAGGCTGGTTTTTCCAGTCTCAAAATCAGCGCGGATCGTACCCCAGCGCGTGACGTCCAAACCAGCAGATCCCCAAAGCTTAGGCAAATCCTCTGGTTCAAAACCTAAAGCTTTAATCACCAGATCGGCAGGCTCAACATAATCTGCATCTTCAATGAACTCTGGACTTTGGCGACCAGTCGCATCAGGTAAGCCAAGACGCATCTGCTGCACCAAAACACCGGACACTGGCGTGCCCGAGAAGCCTTTCGGTGCAGTGAGCCAAACAAATTCAACACCTTCTTCCTCAGCATTTTGGGTTTCTCGTAAAGAACCAGGCATGTTGGCCTTGTCACGGCGGTACAGACATTTTACCGAGGTAGCACCTTGACGCACAGCTGTACGCACACAGTCCATGGCAGTATCACCACCACCAATCACTACAACTTTTTTACCTTCAGCATTGAGGCTACCGTTTAAAAATTGGGGCACATGATCGCCAAATCCATGACGATTACTGGCCGTCAGGTAATCAATCGCTTTGACAATACCATCTGCGCCAGAACCCTGGGCCACAAGATCTCGAGATTTGTATACGCCCGTGGCGATTATCACCGCATGGTGTTTGGCACGGACATTCTCAAAGCTGATATCAACTCCGACAGTACAATTATGCACAATCTCAATACCGCCGTCTTGCAACTGCTGCACCCGTTTCATCACCACATCTTTTTCCAGCTTAAAGCCTGGGATGCCATATGTGAGCAATCCGCCAGCGCGGTCATAACTATCGTAGACAGTGACCTGCAAACCAGCGCGGCGCAGCATATCGGCAGCAGCCAGCCCGCCAGGACCAGCGCCAATAATGCCAACAGATTGGCCGCGCTCCACTGTAGGTTTGATCGGCTGAACCCAGCCTTCTGCCCAAGCCGTATCTGTTATATATTTCTCGACTGATCCAATGGTCACAGTTTCGTGGCCGGATTTCTCAATAACGCAATTGCCCTCACAAAGCCGATCTTGGGGACAAATCCGACCACAAATCTCTGGGAAGGTGTTGGTCGCTTGACTGATGTCATAGGCCTCACGCAGACGGCCTTCCGCGGTGAGCCGTAACCAATCAGGTATATTATTGTGAAGAGGGCAATGGGTCTGACAATAAGGAACACCACATTGGCTACACCGACTCGCCTGCTCTTCCACTTTAGCATCTTCAAACTCAGAATAAATCTCATCAAAGTCTTGGGTGCGATCCGTCACCTCTCGCTTTTCTGGCATGAGACGCGGAATCTGCACAAATTTTAACATCGGATTTTTAGCCATGACATCCTCGGTTTCCATAGTCACAATATTTTTAAGGTTTAAAAAAAATTATAGTCAGCAGATGTGACCTATATAACGGGGATTCAGGTATGGCGATACTTTTTTGGCTAAATAAATTATTTTTTATAACCGCATCGGACCTATATTCACGGTGGCGCTTAAAAACTATAGGTATATTATGCAGCTATTACTGTAAGGAATACCGCTAATGCCCCTCTATCACTTGGTTTTAATTGCCATGATCCAAGGACTGACAGAGTTTCTACCGGTCTCATCCTCTGCACACCTAATCCTTTTACCCGGCCTGACTGGCCTTGAAGATCAAGGGGCTGTCATCGACGTAGCTGCGCATGTTGGTACATTGTTTGCGGTGGTAATATATTTTTGGCCTGACGTTCGACTAGCCCTGCAAGGATTTCCAAAAGTCATGCGCGGTCAAATCAACAGCCCCCCAGCGCGGCTATTAATTGTTTTGGCAATAGCGACAGTACCAGTGATTTTGGCCGGGTTAATTTTCAAACTCACTGGCCTGTCAGACACCCTAAGGTCGATCACAGTGATCGGTTGGGCTATGCTCATCTTCGGCATTTTACTATATTGGGTGGACCAAAGGGCCCAAAAAACGCGAAAAATAGATGTTTTGACATGGCGTGATGCGCTTGTACTAGGGCTTTGGCAGGCCGTTGCTTTGATCCCAGGTACTTCGCGCTCCGGTATCACAATTACAGGTGCTCTTCGGGCCGGCTTCACACGCACGGAAGCAGCTCGCATATCTATGCTGATGTCGATCCCAACAATCTTAGCTTCAGGTACCCTAACCACGCTGGATCTCATTGGAGGCACTGTCCCTCTACGCGATACATCGATTGTTATCGTCTTCAGCTTTGGCGCAGCATTTCTTGCTCTGTGCCTTATGATGCGACTGCTCAATACATTAAGTTACACACCATATGTCATATACCGCGTACTTCTTGGCCTTGGCCTTTTGGCAATTGGTTATAGCGGAAGCTTAGGTTTTTAAGTTTTTTGCGGAAGCCTTGATGTCCGCATATTGGCCGGAGACACGAAACGGCCAGAGATATTCGCTTAAAACACTCTCCATTGCTGTCGCCTCAATGCCCAAATCAGAAAAATTCAGGCACTTGCCCGTTGGTACATTGTCAACACTCAAGCTTCGTACCTGATCACGGGTCAAGGCCAAAGGGGCAATACCAAAGGTTAACTTGTGGCCCAGCTCAAACGAGGCTGCCATAATGCGGGCCACAAACGTCGGGATACCCACAATCAGGCGCCGACGTTGAATGACATTCAACATTCGCAACATCAAGCCACGAAAACTATCGCTCTCAGGACCGGCGAGCTCATAAATGCCAGCCGCCGCGGCGCCTGTAGCACCCAAAACAGCTGCCTCAGCAAGGTCATCTACAAAAACCGGCTGGAACTGCGTTTCTGCGCCAACGATCGGCAAAATCGGCCCAAACCGAGACATATTAGCAAACCTATTAAAAAATTGGTCTTCCGCACCAAAAACAATTGAAGGGCGTAAAATCACTGCATTTGGCATATGCCTTAAAACCTCAGCCTCACCTGCCGCCTTAGACCGGGAATAGTAACTTGAGCCTTCCAAGTCCGCACCAATGGCAGAAAAATGTACCATGTGAGAGACACCTTCAGCCGCCGCGATCCGCGCTATTCGTTCGGCACCGTCGGCTTGAATGGCATCAAATGTATTGCGTCCACTTTCTTGTAAAATACCAACGCAGTTAACCACAGCATCAGAACCACGCAAAGCCTGCGCAACAGAAGCATCATCACGAATATTGCAGAAAATTGGTTCAACTTGTCCAACAGCACCATAAGGCTTTACAAAAATCGCCTCATTAGGCCGTCGTACAGCAACCAGTACCCGCCAACCCGCTTTAGCCATACGCCGCGCAACATAGCGTCCAATAAAACCTGATCCGCCGTATATAGTTACAAGTTTAGACATGATGCCCGTCCTAAAAATTATTTTATCACTTGGCTACTCCGACCGGTGTGCCGTGACAAGTCTATTCCAGAGATTTGCTACAGTTCAAACCCACTACGACCATAGTGAAGCCTTTGACTTGGGTATCATAAGGGAGATGCAGTTCTTACTTGACCCCCCTGCTACCGCGGCTTAAACGCCCAGAGCACGACATCAGCCCAGATGGCGGAATGGTAGACGCGCTAGCTTCAGGTGCTAGTGTCCTTATGGACGTGGAGGTTCGAGTCCTCTTCTGGGCACCACAACTTCAAGATAACTTATTGAAATCCCTATACTTTTAACT
>Ga0302130_1000921_pt1 | contig 16385 bp, 18 predicted proteins | sample CB9_surface_MG_FD_203117 | JGI IMG/M metagenome (GOLD analysis project Ga0302130, IMG submission 203117) | Marine microbial communities from Western Arctic Ocean, Canada - CB9_surface | ecosystem: Environmental > Aquatic > Marine > Oceanic | place: Canada: Western Arctic Ocean | collected... | reverse complement strand
AATATCCATTTTTTTATCGTTTGTTATCACTATTTTTCCGGCTCGCCGCGCTGCGCGGATGAATCCAGTTGAGGCTTTGCGCAATGAGTGACCCAATACTAAAAATGGAGGGTATATATAAATCCTATAACTCTGGCCAAGCGAATGAAGTACCGGTTTTGCGGAATTGTGATTTAACGTTGAATGCTGGGCAAGTGGTGTCCCTTGTAGCCCCTTCAGGTGCTGGTAAATCAACGCTGCTGCACATCGCGGGCCTCCTGGACACGGCTAATAGCGGCAGATTGCAGATTGTTGGTCAAGATATGACCCATGCAGGGGATAAATTGCGCACCGATATGCGGCGCGTGAAGATAGGATTTGTCTATCAGTTTCATCACCTTTTGCCTGAGTTTACGGCTGTGGAGAATATTATGTTACCCCAGCAAGCCACTGGCTTGAAGCCCTCAGCTGCCCGCATACGAGCCTTGGATCTGTTAGCACAAGTGGGTCTTGCTGATCGTGGTCATCATCGGCCGGGTGAGTTGTCGGGTGGTGAGCAGCAACGGGTTGCTTTTTGCAGGGCCTTGGCTAACGCGCCAAAGCTTTTGCTTGCCGATGAACCTACTGGAAACCTTGATCCCGAAACATCTGATCATGTGTTTAGTGTTTTGATGGAACTGGTCCGCGCCACAGGCATGGCGGCGCTCATCGCTACCCATAATATGGACCTAGCAGCGCGGATGGATAGGCAGGTTAGGCTTGATAAGGGTCAGATCCTTTAGTTTGTTAGTTAAAGTTTTTGTTGAATGCTAATGTTGTGAATAATAAGCGGCGTTTCAGAATAGTTTTCGTGCTTATGTGAATTGGAAAGCCTATGCCTCTCGTCTCAGTCACTGATATTGAACACGCCAGTAAATTAGCTTTGCAGGCTTTTGGTGCTAAAGATTGGATCGCAGCATCCGTTGCGCGCGCTGTCGCGGATGCCGAGTCCTTTGGAAATGTAATTTGCGGCCTTTACTATGTGGAAAGCTATTGTAACCAGCTAGCTACAGGACGCGTAAATGGCGCAATTGATCCGCAGGTCTCTGCGTCTCGGCCTGGATCAATTCTGTCCGACGCAAAATTTGGTTTTGCGCAGCCTGCATTTGAAGTGGCACTGCCTACAGCGATTGCGGCAGCGCGCGCGAATGGGACGGCATCGCTTTCTGTGGCACATGCCCATACCTGCACATCTCTTGGATATTTTACCAGTCAATTGGCTGCGGATGGTCTGCTGGCCATTGGTTTCACTAATGCCAGTCCCATTGTGGTGCCTCCGGGTGGAAATCAAAAGGTGATAGGCACTAATCCGATCGCCATGTCGGTTCCCGATGGTAACGGCGGTTTGGCGGTACATTTTGATTTTTCAACCTCTGCTGTAGCGCTGGGTAAGATCACCATGGCAAAGGCGGCATGTGAGCCTATCCCTCTCGGCTGGGCTGTGGATGTACAAGGTGTTCCGACAACGGACCCGGAGGCGGCACTGGCTGGCGCCTTGGTGTCGGCCGGTGGATATAAGGGCTGGGGTTTTGGGATTTTGGCTGAGCTGTTAGCTGCTGGCATAACTGGATCTGTGAATTCGCTCGATGTGAGTGCTCTGAAGCTTCCTACTGGTGGACCGCATGGATTAGGCCAGTTCTATTTTATCATCGATCCGAGCACGCATCATGCGGATTTTGCTGAGAGGTTGGCACGTCTTGTGGATGCAGTAGCATTACAGGACGGCGCGCGCCTGCCTGGAAATAATCGGGTGCCTATGATCGAGATCAATGTACCTGACACACTTTGGGATTTGGTGAAGTCATTAGAAAGTGGCCCGACTTAAGCTTTCTGGGTGAGCAATACACCGGCAGCCATCAATAACAATCCACCGAGCCTTGGCCAGCTTAGGACTACGGGCTGTGTGCCAAACAGACCGAAATGATCAATTGTGGCGGCAGATAAAAGTTGCCCAATCAGAACAAAGAAAATTGCATTACCAACCCCAAACTTTGGTGCAATGGCTGTGATTGATAACACATAAAATGCAACCAAAATGCCTGCTAAAAGTAAGTGCCGTGGTGCGGATGCCAGTTTTACAATAGCACCTGGCCCTGTGATTAAAGCCACCACTAGCGCAGTGAGAAAGCCAACTGCAAGCAGGATTGCCCCAGCCAGCATCGGCGCCCCAAGGTAACGGCCCAAAGCCGCATTCATTGCCGCAAGTACCGGAATACCAATTCCAGCGGCGAGCATGGTGATTGCATAAGTTGGCATTGAGGAGGCTCCGTGAATGTACTTTGTGTTAGGCTTTTGGGTTAAACATCCAACTCTTCCACAAACCTGGCATTTTCTTGGATATACTCAAAGCGCTTTTCTGGCTTTTTGCCCATTAACCGTTCGATCAAATCGCCAGTCTCGCCAGGCACATCTTCATCTATGGTCACTCGGATTAATTTGCGGGTGGCAGGATCCATGGTGGTTTCTTTTAAGTCTTTTGAGTCCATCTCGCCCAAGCCTTTAAATCGGCTGACGTCGATTTTACCTTTGCCACCGAGGCCTTTTTCTAGCCACATAGCTTTTTCGGCTTCATCCAAACAATATACGCGTTTAGCTCCTTGAGTGAGGCGGAACAATGGTGGGCATGCCAGATATAAATGGCCCGTATCAATCAAAGGCCGCATTTGTGAGAAGAAGAAGGTCATCAATAGGCTAGCAATGTGTGCGCCGTCCACATCTGCATCCGTCATAATAATGATTTTATCATAGCGCAGATCATCAACATTGAACTTTGATCCAATACCTACGCCGAGGGCCTCGCAGAGGTCGCTGATCTCAGCATTCGAGCCAAGCTTGTTGGAGGCCGCGCCGAGTACGTTAAGAATCTTACCTTTCAAGGGGAGCAATGCCTGGTTCACGCGGTTGCGCGCACCTTTACCAGAACCACCAGCACTATCTCCTTCCACAATAAATAACTCTGTACCTTCACGGTTTTTTGAGGTGCAATCGGTCAGCTTTCCTGGCAGGCGTAGCTTTTTTGTGGCTGATTTGCGCTGAGTTTCTTTTTCTTGCCGGCGGCGCAAACGTTCTTCGGCGCGCAGGACAATAAAATCAAGAATAGCACCAGCAGATTTTGTGTCAGCGGCAAGCCAATTGTCAAACCGGTCACGCACTGCATTCTCTACTAAGCGCTGGGCTTCAACGGTAGCTAAGCGGTCTTTAGTTTGGCCTACAAACTCTGGTTCACTGATAAAACATGATACTAAAGCACAGCCACCAGCGGTGAGGTCGTCACGGGTAATATTGGTGGCTTTGCGATTGTTGACCAATTCTCCATAGGCTTTGATGCCTTTCAATATAGCAGCCCAAAATCCGCTTTCATGGGTACCGCCTTCAGGTGTGGGTACTGTGTTACAATATGATTGAATGAACCCGTCACGCGATGGGGTCCAATTGACCGCCCATTCCACTTTGCCAGGTACATTAAAACGTTCCTTAAACTCTACTGTGCCCGCGAAGGGCGCATCGGCATAGGTGCTGGCTTTACCTAGGGTTTCGCTGAGATAGTCAGCCAAGCCACCGGGGAAGTGAAAGGTTGCCTCTGTTGGTGTCTCACCATCATCGATCTGGCTTTTCCAGCGGATTTCAACGCCAGAAAACAGGTAAGCTTTGGAGCGGATAGAGTTAATTAGCCGCGCCGGCTTAAAACGATGTTTGCCAAAAATATCTGCGTCGGCATGAAATGTGACTGTCGTCCCGCGTCGATTAGGTGCTGCCCCAATTTTGGCAATTGGGCCAAGAGGTACCCCGCGCGAAAACCGCTGCTCATATAGCTCGCGATTGCGGGCGACTTCTACAATCATAGAATCTGACAATGCATTTACAACCGATGCTCCAACACCGTGGAGTCCACCAGACGTTTGATAAGCTTTACCAGAAAATTTTCCACCCGCGTGCAGCGTGCAAAGTATCACTTCGAGTGCAGATTTATTTGGAAATTTTGGATGCGGGTCAACTGGAATGCCACGGCCATTATCACGGATCATCACCGAATAATCTGCCAAAAGTTCGACCTCAATACGATTGGCATGGCCTGCCACCGCTTCATCCATCGAGTTGTCCAGTACCTCCGCTACGAGGTGATGCAGTGCTCGTTCGTCCGTCCCGCCAATATACATGCCTGGGCGCTTTCGAACTGGTTCGAGCCCCTCCAAAACCTCGATCGATGACGCGTCATATGTGGTGTCATCGGCTGTGGATAGTAGGTCACTTGCCATTGGCCCGCTCTTTCTTTGATTTTAGCTATCCATGGCAGAAGTTGTGTTGCAAGAAAAGGCCTCCACTACATGATGGCTTATATTCTATGCAAAATATATTTTTAGAGCGCTTTAACCTTAACAGCCTGTCCCATTTGAGTAAGGTTCGGCGGGATTAGGCTTGAACGAAGCGCCTTCGTTTCTATTTATCCTAGATATTTTTGTCACTGGCCAGAAGCCCAATCGCTGAATAGAACGGACGCATGAGTAAATCTATTAAAATCAAACAAGAGGCACGATCCTTGCTATTTCTAGGCCTGCCCCTAGTGGGCAGCCAAGTGGCGCAATTTGCGGTCCATACAACTGATACGCTGATGTTGGGATGGTATTCCGTATTGGCGCTAGCGCAAGTTACATTGGGTGCGCAGGTATTATTTATTGCCTTTATCACCACCTCTGGGTTTGCTTTTGCTATATTGCCAATGGTGGCAAAATCCATGGCTGAGGATGATTTAAAATCGGCACGGCGAGTGACGCGGATGGGGCTGTGGTTATCGACTGTGGCGGCTGGTTTTCTGTTTCTCCCAATGTGGTTTTCTGCTCCAATCCTAGTGTCTATGGGGCAAGACGTATTTGTGGCACAGGGTGCGCAAGATTATTTACGTATTGCGGGATTTGGCCTTTGGCCAGCACTGTGGGGCCTAGTTTTGCGTAGTTATCTTTCAGCGTTGGAGCATACAGGTGTTGTACTCTGGATCTCCTTAGGTGTTTTGGTCGCTAATGCGTTGATAAACTATTCTTTTATTTTTGGATATTGGGGTATGCCTGAGCTTGGTTTGCAGGGAGCGGCGATTGCCTCAGTGATTGCGGTGAGCCTATCCCTGCTGGGGTTTGTGATTTATATTCAAATTTATTTTCCTGAACAAGAAATGTTCGCCCGATTTTGGCGCTTTGACCGCATGGCCACAGTGTCTGTGGTAGGTCTTGCTCTACCTATTTCCGCCACGGCTTTGGCGGAAAGTGGTTTGTTTGCAGCTTCTGCCTTTATGATGGGCTGGCTTGGCCATTTGGAATTGGCGGCGCATGGGATTGTTTTGCAATTAGTGGCGCTGACCTTCATGGTGCACATGGGATTGTCGCAGGCTGGCACCATACTGGTTGGCAAAGCTTTTGCACGTAGAGATTGGGCGGCGGTGCGGCGCACTGCTGTTGTCACAATGGGTTTCTCGGCTATGACTGCTTTAACCGCCATCTTCTTCTTTTTGGTAACACCGCATATGCTAATCAGTGCGTTTTTGAATGTGAATGATATATTAACACCTGAGATTTTGCGGATTGGGACATTGCTCTTAATCGTGGCCGCCATGTTTCAGTTTGTGGACGCGGCGCAGGTCGTTGCTTTGAGCCTGCTACGCGGGCTTCAGGATACCAAAGTCCCCATGCTGATTGCGACCGTCTCTTACTGGCTCATCGGTCTGCCGATCAGCTATGTCTTGGGCTTTGTTCTGAATTACCGTGAAATTGGCGTTTGGTTGGGCTTAGTATTTGGTCTTGGCATTGCCGCAGTACTGCTTTGGGCGCGTTTTAGCGTATTGACACGCCCAGGATTTGGACGAGTTTGAAGACAGTCAGTTGCCTATTTTCCATATTTTAAAAATGGAGTTAGTTTTAAATTAAATATTCACAAAAATCTTGGATTCGTTTGCAGGCCTCTCGAAGGTTGTCGTCTGAGGTGGCGTAGCTAACGCGGAAATTTGGTGACAGGCCAAAGGCCGCTCCAAAGACAACGGCTACGCCTGTATCCTCCAACAGGCTGGTGGCGAAAATTTCATCATTCGTAATCATGACACCGTTTGGTGTGGTTTTTCCGATCACGCCAGAAATGGAGGGATAGACGTAGAAGGCACCTTCGGGTTTGAGGCAGGAAATACCCTTTGCAGCATTAAGCATTTTTACCACCAAATTGCGCCGGCGGGTAAACAATCTATTGTTGGAAGCCAAGAAGTCCTGGGTTCCATTGAGGGCCTCTAATGCAGCCCATTGGCTTATTGAACATGGGTTTGAGGTGGATTGTGACTGTACCTTGCGCATGGCCGCTATCAATGGAAGTGGCCCGGCGGCATAGCCAATCCGCCAGCCTGTCATGGCATAGGCTTTCGACACACCGTTGCAGGTGAGGGTGCGCTCATACAAGGCGGGCTCCACCTGTGCTGGCGTGCAGAATTCGAAGTCATCATATGCTAGATGCTCATACATATCGTCGGTCATTACCCACACATGGGGATGGCGCAGTAAAACGGTTGTGAGGGCCCTGATTTCGGCCCAGTTATAGCCAGCTCCAGTTGGATTTGAGGGAGAATTGAAAATAAACCATTTGGTTTGTGGCGTGATAGCAGCCTCAAGTTGATCTGCGGTGAGCTTGAAATTGGTTTGGACGGAGGTTTCGGCTATGACAGGGTTTCCTCCGGCGAGTAGGACCATATCAGGATACGACACCCAGTAGGGTGCTGGTATCACCACCTCGTCACCCGGGTTCAAAGTGGCCACCAAGGCGTTGTACAGGATCTGCTTTCCACCAGTGCCCACACTTACCTGAGCAGGGGTGTAGGTCAGCGCATTGTCGCGAAGAAATTTTTCGCAAATGGCATGTTTTAGTTCTGGCATCCCATCGGGAGCAGTGTACTTTGTTTTGCCATCTGCAATTGCCTTAACGGCTGCGGCTTTGATGTTTTCTGGAGTGTCAAAATCAGGTTCGCCAGCGCCCAGCCCAATAACATCAAGTCCGGCCGCCTTTAGTTCTGCGGCTTTTGTTGATACAGTAATGGTGGGAGACGGTTTTACACGGTCAAGTGTTGCGGATAAAAATGACATGACTACCTCAATATGAGAATTTATCTGCAGAAGTCTTAGATCTCTGCTCAAACACCTGCAAGCAGAACTGATTAGAAAGAGTTATGATATGACGGAAAACACTTTGGAAGCGCCAATTGATTGGTACGGCCCTGATTCAGCAACTTTTGGTGACCGTGTTGTGGGTGCCCGAGAAAAATCTGGTATGACGCAGGCAGAACTGTCACGCAGGCTTGGGATCAAGCTGACCACATTGCAGGGCTGGGAGGAAGATCGATCCGAACCGCGGGCCAATAAGTTGCAGATGTTGACGGGCATGCTTAACGTATCGTTGTCTTGGTTGCTGAGTGGCGAAGGAATTGGGCCGGAAGAACCCAGTGCGGTGCCAATGTCTGGTGACACCCAAGCCATTTTAATTGAAATGCGTGCAATTAAAACTGACATGATACGTACCGCTGAGAGGTTAAGCCGGTTGGAGAAACAACTGAGGTTAAATCTAAAATGAGTGAGCTACATAAGCATAAAATCAAACGTCTAAAAATGCGATCCATGCGGCGTGGGATCAAGGAAATGGACATAATATTGAGCCATTTTTCCGATCAAGCGCTGAAAGTTATGACTGGTGATGAACTTATAGTCTATGATCACCTGCTCGAAGAAAACGATCATGACCTCTACTCTTGGGTGACTGGCGCGGCAGCGGCCCCACCAGAATTTTTAGGGTTGATTAGTGAGATTGTGGCAGGGCTACAAATTCAGACAAATTAGTTTCAGCCTGTTGAAATTATATTCATGAATTCTCTTAACAGATATCTCGTGCAATAGATTGATTGGATCGTGAAATTTGTCTGAATTATTGACTAAGACGACTGAGGCCGATGAGTTCTAACTTGCGCAGTAATTTAAGGATCATAGCCTGCTCATAGTCATCAAAGCTTACGGCTATCTCGAAAAATGCTCCTGGTCCCGCCAAAACACGGTTGGAAAAATAGGTGGCCACTCGTCCACAGATAATTCTTCATGAGACAGTCGTGTGGTTGCATCGATACCAATTACCAATGCATTGATCACAACATCACCAATTTTTTCAGGTAGATTTACCGTATGTGGAGGTGGACCCGTATTGCTTTTACCGTCACCTGAGATGTCTAATGTGCGCTTCCAACAGCTGGGTTGTTGGTTAAAATACCTGACCCCTGTCTGTATGGCTTTGCCTAATGCTGTGGTGGGTGGGGCGTCGCGGCTCTGTGTGAGGCGCAATTCAGTTGATAGGTTTTGCAGGACTTCTATATTTGAAATGTCTGTCCAAGGTGTTAGAATGCGTTGATAATCTTGGCCACTCCATTCAAATACCAGCAGCCGCACAGGGAATTTTGGCATAGTTAAAATGCTGAATGTTACATCTGGGCTGGTCAGCCCAGCGGCCACGCCTTTTAGCTGTAGCTGATATTCTTCTGCATTCACTGATCCAGATACATCCAACCCAAAAGCCAGGGCTTGCCGGCAGGCTGCTTGTGCACTTGAGTGGCTTGCAGCCACTAGGGTAGCGACTGAAAGCCATCTGAAAACCTTTGATATTACCAATGGCCGATATTTTCCATGCTCGCCCAAGGCTCAGCTATGGGCAGGTTGTCCCCAGCCTGTAAAAGCTCAATGGATATATTGTCTGGGCTGCGTACAAAGGCCATCCGGCCTTCGCGCGGTGGGCGATTGATTATGATCCCACTGTCCATAAGGTGCTGGCAAGTTGCATAAATATCCCTAACCTCATAGGCAAGGTGCCCAAAGTGGCGACTGTCTGAGGGTAAATCTTCGTCTCTATCCCAATTATATGTAAGCTCAATTGGGCACTCATGCTGGTTGGGCGCAGCCATGAAAACCAAAGTAAATCGCCCACCTTGATTATCCCATCGCCGCGTTTCTTCGAGACCTAAAAGGGCAAAAAATGCCATTGAGGCTTCCAAATCAGCTACTCGGATCATCGTGTGTAGATATTTCATTTGCATTTACCTTTATATAGTAGGTTCATCCTTTGCTTTACTCCATATATAGTGTTTAAGGAATCGCTCCGGATGGGGTTATCTTAGGGGATACTGATGCTGCTGACACCAGAACAACAAGAAGAAATTGATCAGCTGCGGTCAAATCCTCAGCCAACCCTGCGGGCTGTGGCTCCGGGGATGGAAAACCACCTCTATAAAGCGCAACCCGTTTTGGATCATGGTTTTGTGCGGGTTGTCGACTATATGGGTGATGATGCGGCGATTTGTCAGGCGGCCCGCGTGAGCTACGGCAAAGGTACAAAATCGGTCCAAAATGATGTGGGTCTCATCCGCTATTTGATGCGCCATTGGCACTCTACGCCTTTTGAAATGTGCGAGATTAAGCTGCATGTTAAGCTGCCGGTTTTTGTGGCGCGGCAATGGATTCGACATAGGACCGCGAACGTAAATGAATACTCAGCGCGCTATTCAATTCTCGACCGAGAATTTTATATTCCTGAAGTGGATTCGTTGGCGGCTCAGTCCACAGTCAATAATCAGGGTCGTGGGCGCGTGCTGCAAGGTGCTGAGGCTGCACGTGTTCTTAATATTCTGAAAACTGACAGTGATCGAGCCTACGATAATTATGAAGCGATGATCTCTGACGAGGGCCAAGACGGCCTAGCGCGAGAATTAGCACGGATGAACTTGCCTGCCAACATCTACACGCAATGGTATTGGAAGGTAGATTTGCACAACCTTTTTCACTTCCTGCGTCTGCGGGCGGATGCTCATGCGCAATATGAAATCAGAGTCTACGCGGATGTGATTTGCGATATGGTACGTGATTGGGTTCCTGCCGCCTATGGTGCGTTTGAAGATTATCGCTTGGGTGGAGCTGTGCTGTCTTCTAAATCACTTGACTGTGTTCGCCGCATGTTGGCAGGTGAAAAGGTGACGCAAGAAACCTCTGGAATGAGCAAAGGGGAATGGCGTGAGTTCGAAGGGGTTATTGGGACATAGTTTGCTTCAAAACACATTTTTAAAGTCAAAAAAAGGCACACAAGGCGGGCCCAGCTTAATGCGAATGTTTCTTCGCGCGCAATGAACAGCGCTAAGGTTAGTCGGCTTTGGTCAAGCCACCAGCCATCTCACGGCCATCGCGCCCTTCGACCAACTCATAATTTATTTTCTGACTGTCAGCTAAGCTCGTCATGCCAGCCTGTTCTACGGCTGAGATATGAACAAAAACATCATTGCCACCACCTTCGGGTTCGATAAAGCCAAACCCTTTTGTAGTGTTAAACCATTTTACTGTGCCCAGAGGCATATCTTATTCTCCTGCTTCATAGTAGCGCACCAGATATTTTGCTGGTGGCGTAACATGATACTGAAAACTATAATTATTTAGAATAATTGGTCGCTTTCCAGATGTCATACCCCCACAATTGTGGGATTATAAATAAAATCAAGGAAAAATTGATGCAACTCTATGGTTTAAATTCATGTGACAGCTGTCGCGCGGCACGAAAAGCCCTTAAAAATATGAATATTGAGTATGTTGATGTGCGTGAGGCAGGAGTGCCAAAAAATATTCTAGAGGTGGCGTTCTCTCAGTTTGGGGCTGCCTTAGTTAATAAATCTTCGACTACTTGGCGTGCCTTGGATAACGCGGTACGGGCCGGAGACTCTATCGATTTGCTACAGGCGCATCCCACATTGATGAAGCGCCCTTTGATTGTGAACGGTGCCAAGATGACCTTGGGGTGGAAGCCAGATGTGTTGGCTGCTTACGCAGTGCTTCCTGAAAATTCAAAGACTTGAGTGGTTTTTAGAGCGTCAATTGCTCCAGGTAGCCACAAGAAAGGCCACTCAATCTGAGTGGCCGTTTAAATTATTATATGTACCGTCACATGCTTTTAAAGCAAATCAGGCGGCGTTGATTCGACTTTAAGAGCAGAAACTAGCTGCTCCAAGCTCATCACTTCGCTTTGTTTGCTGCCAAGGCGGCGGACAGATACGGTGCGGTCTTCCACTTCCTTCATTCCAATTGCCAAGATCACAGGCACTTTTGCTACTGAGTGTTCGCGGACTTTGTAGTTAATTTTTTCATTGCGAACATCAGCCTCTGCGCGGACCCCGGCGGCGCGCAGAGCCTCCACGGCTTCACGCACAAAGTCGTCAGCATCTGACACGATTGAGGCTACAACCACTTGCCGTGGTGCCAACCATATAGGTAGCTTTCCGGCATGCTCTTCGATTAAAATGCCAATGAAACGCTCAAATGAGCCAAGACAGGCTCGGTGTAGCATAACGGGACGATGCTTGTTGCCATCTTCGCCAATGTAGCTAGCGTCCAGACGCTCAGGCAGAACAAAATCCACCTGATGGGTACCACATTGCCAATCACGACCAATGGCATCGGTGAGTACAAACTCAAGCTTTGGTCCGTAAAATGCACCCTCACCGGGGTTCATTTCAGGTTCAACTCCCGCATTGCGTGTTGCGGCTAAAAGCGCTGTTTCTGCACGATCCCAAACGTCATCTGAGCCAGAACGGTTTTCTGGGCGATCACTGAATTTTACCCGAAATTTTTTGAAGCCAAGGTCCTTGTATACGGAGGTGAGGTAATTGATATAAAGTGCAGTTTCCTCTTCGATCTGATCTTCGCGGCAGAAGATGTGCCCATCATCCTGTGTGAAGCCCCGAACGCGCATAATTCCGTGCAGAGCGCCTGAAGGTTCATACCGGGCGCAGCTGCCAAATTCGGCCATGCGCAGGGGTAAATCCCGATAGGATTTTAAGCCTTGATTGAAAATTTGGACGTGGCAGGGGCAATTCATTGGCTTCAGGGCATTTACTGCTTTTTCGCGTGCATGTTCTTCATCCACCTCAACGATGAACATGCTTTCCTGATATTTATCCCAATGGCCCGAGGCAACCCAAAGTTTGCGATCCACCACTTGAGGGGTATTGACCTCAACGTAACCCCCAGCGCGCTGTTTGCGGCGCATATAGTCTTGCAGTTCAGTGTATATGGTCCAGCCGTTGGGGTGCCAGAAGACTTGGCCTGGGGCCTCTTCCTGCATGTGGTATAGATCCATCTCTCGACCCAGCTTGCGGTGATCACGCTTGGCGGCCTCCTCCAGCATATGGAGATGCGCTTTAAGCTTTTCTTTGTTAGTGAATGCTACGCCATAGATGCGTTGCAGCATCGCTCGTTTGCTGTCGCCGCGCCAATATGCTCCCGCCACACTCATTAGCTTGAAGGCATCAGCAGGCAACTGGCCTGTGTGCTGCAAATGTGGTCCGCGGCACAGATCTTGCCAATCACCATGCCAATACATCCGCATGGGTTCGCTGCCTGGGATCGAATCGATCAACTCAACTTTATAAGGTTCGCCAGCATCTGAGTAATACTGGATGGCGCGGGCCCGATCCCAAACCTCTGTACGCACTTGGTCACGTTGGTTAATGATATCTTTCATTTTCTTTTCGATTACACTGAGGTCTTCTGGGGTGAAGGGTTCTTTGCGATCAAAATCATAGTACCAGCCATCTTTTATAACTGGTCCGATAGTCACCTGCACATTGGGCCAAATTTCTTGTACGGCCCGGGCCATAATGTGGGCTAGGTCATGACGAATTAGTTCATCGGCTTGAAGCTCATCTTTCATGGTGTGTATAGAAATTGCAGCGTCCATCTTAATTGGCCAAGCCAGATCAAAGTGTTGACCATCAACGGTGGCTGAAATCGCTTTTTTGGCCAGCGATGATGCAATATCAGCAGCGACATCAGCTGCGGTAACGCCAGCTTCATATTGGCGAATGGAATTATCAGGAAGGGTGAGTGAGATCCGGGCCATCAAGGGCACTCCTCGTCAGTTTGGCGCCCACGGAACGCCCGATTGCGGGTATATGTTGTTCTAGCTGTTTGGCGCTTTTGATTTTGCCTGTCAACTGCGGAAGTGGCATATGATTGCGATAGATATGACACAGGTATTGTGTATGACGCCGATAGAAATTTGCAATACCTTTAGAAAGGGACTGGTCTTAGTATATGCTAAAGTTAATGACTTGAGGTATGGATTTAATGGAATTTTTGACAACGAAAACCAGCCGCAGGCTTGCTTATGTGCAGACTGCTGGCAGGGGGCCAGGTGTAGTTTTCTTGGGTGGGTTTATGTCGGATATGTCAGGCATTAAGGCGCTCCATCTAGAGGCTTGGTGCGAGGCACAAGGGCGTGCGTTTTTGCGGTTTGATTATTCGGGCCACGGTGCCTCATCAGAAGTTTTCACTGATGGGTGTGTTGGTGATTGGGCAGAGGATGCTCAGGCAGCGATTGAGGTGCTGACGCATGAAAAGCAAATCTTGGTAGGATCCTCTATGGGCGGTTGGATATCTATGTTGATGGCGCAAAGATTGCCTGACCGGTTAGCAGGATTGGTAACCATAGCTGCGGCGCCCGACTTTACTGAAGATGGATTTTGGGCTAGCTTCAACGAGGATACGCGAAGGCTTTTGCTGCAGGAAGGCGTCGTCAATATACCCTCTGATTATGGTGACCCCTATCCGATCACTAAGCGTTTAATAGAAGATGGCAGGTCACATCTTGTGTTGCGCAAACCGCTTTCGCTGCCGTTTCCAGTACGGTTGCTGCAAGGTGATGAGGATGTGGATGTCTCCGTCGAACTGGCCAACACTCTATTTTCGCATATAAAAGGCCCTGATGTGCAATTAAGGTTGCTAAAGGGCGCCGACCATCGCTTCTCAACACCAAAAGCATTGGCGCTGATGGAAGCCGCAATTTCTGATGTGATTTGTGTAATTGAACAGTAGAGGCGCTTGTAATTTATAAGGAGCTAGATTTCACACAGTATTTATTAACATGTTTGCGGTAACTTCGATTTAGTAGCTGAGAATAGAGCCAGCCCCATATGGGAGAGCGGATGTCATCGATGAATGGTTTGGATGATGCCATTGTGCATGTGGCAACTTCTTTGCCAAGTTTCAAAACAGTTGGACCGAATAGTGTTGTAGATACTGGAGTAACAGTAAATGGATTTTTGATATTAGAAGCGGTGAATATGGACGCTGCTATAGCGATTGCACAGTCTGATCCCTTTGCAACTCATGCCGCCATTGGGGTATCTGAAATGATGGTAATGGGTGGCTGACCGTCTCAACTTAAGAGGAAGAGGTGCACGTGGACCTATTAATTGGAATAAAAGAGGGCTGGTATGGATTTTATACGGGTCATGACCCATTTTTTTTGAGGTAAGAAGGTGCAAATTCCCTCACTTGATCGACTGCCTAATTGGCTGGCTGCGCGCGAGGCGCAGGTGCCTGGACTTGAACTGGATGTTTGCAAGCGGGTAATTTGGGCTAGTGGTCAGGCGGAAATCAGTGATCTCTCTATTGTCTATATCCATGGGTTTTCAGCAAGTTCTGAGGAGCTGCGCCCGTTCCCTGATGATCTTGCCTGTGGCTTGAGTGCCAATCTTTATTTTTCCCGCTTGGCAGGCCATGGCCAAGAGGGGTCCTCACTGGGTCGGGCCACATTGGCTGAGTGGCATACAGACAGTCTTGAGACATTGAATATAGGCCGCATCTTGGGCAAGCGAGTTGTGGTTATTGCCTGCTCGACTGGAGTGCCGCTGGTGCTTCGGGCTTTGGCAGAAAAGCCCGAAGCTATTGCCGCCTGCATCTTTGTCTCGCCTAATTTTGGCCTTGCACATCGTGGGACCAACTTGATGCTGCAGTTGCCATGGGTAAGGTATTGGGGGCCTTTGATCATGGGGCGTACTCGCGAATTTGAAACGCGTAGTGAAGGCCATGAAAAATATTGGACCACGCGCTACGATGTCCAAGCGATATACACGATGATGGAGGCGGTGAGCGCTGCGGCGAAGCTAGATCTTGCCACATTTTCGATACCGTTGGCCACGCTATTTTGTCCCGAAGATCAGGTGGTGAGCCCTGAAAAAATACGCATGACTTTGCAGCGGTGGGGTGGGCCACGGGAGACCTTGGAAATGGACAAGGGCCGTGACCCTTCGGGGCACTTGCTCCTTGGGGCTGTGATGAATCCTGAGCAAACGGATATTGCGACGGACTTTGTTCTTGATTTTTGTCGTAGGTATTTGGTTAACCACCTGTAATCATGAGCTTGGCACACAAGCCGCCACAAGGATAAGCGACATTGCTCTAGTGAGGTCTCTTTTGTTTTGGTGAGGCCAGATGATTAGCTAAGTATAGAAAATAAATGATTTATTATGGGACATGCAGGTCTCTTTGTCTTGGCAGTCACAAAAAAATTTGTAACAAGGCCTTATGAGTTCTGAACCAATTATATTTCTACCCGGTATGATGTGTGATGCGCGTCTCTTTGCGCCTCAACTTGATGGGTTATCGCATGAGCGCGCTGTGATGGTGGCACCGGTGCATCTAGGCGAGCGGATCGAAGAAATTGCTAGCACGGTATTGGACATAGCCCCGCATCGTTTTGCATTATGCGGGCTATCTCTTGGCGGCATAGTGGCGATGGAGATCATACGTCGTGCGCCAGACCGTGTAAGCCGCATTTGCCTTGTGGGTACCAACCCCACTTCTGAGACACCGGAGCGAGCTGCCGAACGTGAACCGCAGATTGTTGCAGCACAGACGGGTTGTCTTGAATATATCATGCGCCAAGAGGTTGTATGTAATTATCTAGCGGAGACCCCGCTAAAACCGCACATCTTGGAGTTGATGGTCGATATGGCCCTGTCCTTGGGTCCTGAAGCATTTATCCGCCAATCTCGTGCCTTGCAAAAACGTCGTGACCAGCAATCTTTGTTGTGTAATATAAAATGCCCAACTTTGGTACTCTGTGGTGCGGAGGACCAGATAACTTTGCCTAAACGTCACGAGTTTATGGCTGAATTGATAGAACCCGCGGAATTGGTGGTGATTGAGAATGCTGGCCATATTCCAACTTTGGAGCAGCCCGAGGCTACCACTGCTGCGCTGCGGGCCTGGCTTGGATAGGGCCCAAAGCGCTCTATTTTATGTTTTTATGTTTTTGAATGCCTTTAATGGCTTTGTTTTTGGATTTGTTGCGTATGCGCCGCCTGGTAAGGAGCCTAGTATTCTCCAAATCCTCTGCAACAAGTTTTAGCCAGCGTTGCGTGCGTGGCACGTCAATTCCACCGCTAGCGATTGCAGCTTGAACAGCACAGCCTGGTTCCTTGTCATGGGCACAATTTTTGAAGCGACAATCTTGCCGCAAGGCATGTAAATCTGCGAAGGTTTCCCCCA
>Ga0302130_1000916_pt1 | contig 16463 bp, 16 predicted proteins | sample CB9_surface_MG_FD_203117 | JGI IMG/M metagenome (GOLD analysis project Ga0302130, IMG submission 203117) | Marine microbial communities from Western Arctic Ocean, Canada - CB9_surface | ecosystem: Environmental > Aquatic > Marine > Oceanic | place: Canada: Western Arctic Ocean | collected... | reverse complement strand
GGGCTCATGAAATTACGTGCAGGTTTAAGGGAGCAAGTGCTCGCTTCGCCACTATTTGATGCGCCTAGATTCGCTAGGCATTTTGAGAGGGCTGTTTGGAGTATGTGGAGTAAATGGCAAGAGACTAATTTGTCACAATAATTCCAAATATTGTTGCTATCGATAAATATGATCACATTAAAGTTAAAGCCTGTGAGGCAGGATATTATTATCTAAAGTGTATTGAGAAATGTACTTAGAAATATCTATTGGAGCCATAGGTTGAGCAAAAACACCGCTAAAAATCCTTCCCAGGAAGAACTTGATAGCCTTTTGGAGCACTATCAGAATGCTCGCTATGAGGATGCTGAAAAGCTTGCTCTATCAATTACCCGAAAGTTCCCTGATCATCCATTAAGCCGGACGGTGTTGGGAGTTATGCTCGAGCAAATAGGCAGAGCACCTGAGGCTTTAAGCGCGAACCTAAAAGCCGTGCAATTAACCCCGCAATCTGCAGATGCCCATTATAACTTGGCCAACACGCTTCGATCACTGGATAGACTAGAAGAAGCTGAAGCAAGCTATATGCAGGCGTTAGCTTTGGCTCCCAAAGATGCGGAAATCTAATACAACTTAGGTATGACGTTCTATAGCCTTGACAGGCTCGAAGAAGCTGCAACAAGCTACAGGCAGCTTATAGCCTTGCAACCTGACTATGCCGAAGCTCATGTAAACTTGGGTATTGCGCTGGAAGAGCTTGGAATATTAGAAGAGGCAGAGGCAAACTTTAGGCAAGCGCTAGACTTGAAGCCTGACCTTGCTGTAGCCCATGACAACTTAGGAGTTACGCTTCAAAACCCGGCAGATTAGAAGAGTCTACTACAAGTTACAGGCAGCTTATAGCCTTGCAACCTGACAATGCCGAAGTCCATTATAGCTTGGGTGCTATGCTGCAAAAACTGGGCAGGTTCGAAGGTGCTAAAACAAGTTATAGGCAAGCGGTGGTCTTGAAACCTGACTTTGCCGAAGCCCACTACAACTTGGGCGTCACGCTACAAGAACTAGGAAAATTAGACGAAGCTCTAGCAAGCTATACGCAAGCGATAGCATTGAAACCTGACTTTGCCGAAGCCCACTACAACTTGGGCGTCACGCTCAAAGAACTAGAAAGATTAAACGAAGCTCTAGCAAGCTATACGCAAGCGATAGCATAAAAACCTGACTTTGCCGAAGCCCACAGCAACTTGGGTAACACGCTCAAAGAACTAGGACGATTAGACGAAGCTCTAGCAAGCTGTAGGCAAGCGATAGCGTTGAAACCTGACTATGCCGAAGCCCACAGCAACTTGGGTATCACGCTCCAAGAACTAGGAAAATTAGACGACGCTCTAGCAAGCTATACACAAGCGATAGCGTCGAAACCTGACTTAGCCGAAGCCCACAGCAACTTGGGTAACGTGCTCATAGAACTAGGCAGATTAGACGAAGCTCTAGCCAGCTATACCCAAGCGACAGTATTGAAATCTGACTTGGCTTCAGCTCATTTCGAATTGGGTATAGTTCTTTATGTTAAGGGTAAAGAAGATTTAGCTCTAGAAAGTATAGTGAAAGCAAATGACATTGAACCACAGACTAAAGTGTACGAACTAATGCTGAGTGTTATGGAAGCAAGAAAATCCCAAAAAGGAATTGAAGCTGCAGTCGGCGATACGAGTAACGTAAGCGCCGTGACAGGATTAATTTCAAATCCACTTATTTTAAATAGAGTGGTGGAATCAGAGCTGATTGCTAGCCTTTATAAAATGAACTCGATCCAACTGGATAAAACAAAAAGAGTCGGCTTACTAGCTTCTGGGAAGACTGATGCCCGCCATGGGAATGGTATGGTTTCGCCAGACTTTGACTTATTTAAAGATTCTCGTTCTATCATACAAAAGTTGGCTGAAGATTTAAAAAAAATTATGATGAAGGCCTTGAGATCAGACATCTTTATATTTGATTCTTTCTTTAATATTTTGAGTGCTGGAGGAGGCACAACCCCTCATAAACACATGTCCACCTTAGATAGAAATATTGCGTTAGACTTAGGAAAAAAAAGTATTCTCTTGTGTATTATCTTTCTGTAGGGGATCAAAATTGTAGTGAGCCAGGTATTTTAAAACTTTACGAACCCAGCGAAGATATTCTCCCATGTGAAGGTATGATAACGATTATTCCAGCTAGTAGGATGCACTCTGCAGTTTATGGTGGGAAAACAGATAGGGATATGGTTGGTGTTAATTTCTATAGTCTTTGACGTTATCTCAGTTGGCAATTTTGAGTAAGAACGAAATTTAAATTGCCAGTTTTGGCGTAGGCTTAAATGTGATTTAGGTTGTACAGTGTGCAGCTATTGATTGAGTAAACTATTGAATTGCAATAGGTACGCAGGCGTAGAAAAAGCGTGCAGAGTGATTGATGACTTACACACTTGTTACTCACGCACTATTAGGCGGCTATAAGTAATTGATATTAAACAGATTAAAAGGTGCGTTGCTACTAAGTGGAAATAAGTTTTAACAATTAAAGCATTGATTTGTAATGAATGGTTAGTTGCGCAAAACTTTAACACAAAATATAACCGATTGATTTAACTGGAAAACCCCTCTTACAGTTACACAGAATTTTGCACAAGTTTGTGAGTTCTGAAAATAATAGTAACTCGAAGGCAGAATTCGGCACTCAAAAGCAAGATTCAAAGACGACGAAATCCCAGTCTTCGACGACGCTTGTGATACAAGCGTGGCGAGTATTGGCAGTTTTGTATGTGGCTTGCGAAAGAAAACAAATACGCAGGTAAAAGCTTACGCACTCCCTGTGAAACCACAGCAGTCGAACGTGGCAAAGCAGCCTACTTAGAAATTTATGCAAATCTTTAGTAAGACAAAACCTACTTATCAATTATCTGGTCGCATACCTTAGCTGAGCAATAATTGTGTCCTTTATAATGGATCTGTTTCGCTCATGTATGGGAATAATTCAAATGTAATACTTAATAAAGTTGATAAGATTTCATCCGATTGGCTAGATATCAAAGATTTAGAATGCCAGCTCTAATAGTGCAAGCAACAAAGTCTACATTAGCATTAACAAATGCATATATCGTCAAATCAGATGCAATACGCATTTAACAACTAATTAAAACAAACACTTATAACATGTACAAACTAGCATTGGAGAGTAATTAATGGACCACATTGGAGATCAAGCCTTTCGGCACATTGAAGAACAAGCCTTTCTGGAGGTGGTTGCTGGACATCAAGCAGGCAATTTGCTGGAAGCCGAGCATGCTTACCAAGCAATATTGCAAAGCCAGCCCAAGCATCCGGACGCTAACCATAATCTAGGCGTATTGTCAGTCTCTTTGAATCAGATCGAGTCAGCACTGCCGTTGTTCAAAACCGCTCTGGAAGTAAATCCAATGAGCGAGCAGTATTGGCTAAGTTATATTGATGCACTTGTTAAAGCTAACCAGCCCAAAGATGCTAAACAAGAAATTCAAAACGCTAAAAAAGTAGGAATGGACACTAGCAAGTTGGAGGCTTTGCTTATACTGCCTAAGCCGATGGGGGAAATAAGAATACTTTATAAGAATTGCCCGTTATGCGAATCTAAGTTTTAAGCTATCGTAAGGAGTCGCGGCAACTAGATTTTTACTTGTCTTATAGTTAGTTTTCACGACCTGAGAAGTTTCCTTATTTATGTCACCCTTGGTCTCGATTCGGATAGGCTTCGTTTATGATTTTTTTACAGGTATGATTAAGCTTAATTTTGTAATGCCCTTCCGTGCCTTCATCTTCAAAAAGCGAATAACATGAATCAACTCAATACAAATGTTGCCACGCTTGCTTATCGAGCAGAAATCGATGGATTAAGAGCAATCGCTGTGTTTGCTGTGGTTTTGTATCATGCGCAATTAGTTTTTTTTGGCAATGATTGGTTTGAGGGTGGGTATATTGGGGTCGATGTTTTTTTCGTCATTAGCGGTTACCTTATCACGCGTATCATTCTTTTAGAGCTATACCAAAAAGGCGGTTTCAATTTCTTAAGTTTTTACGAGCGGCGAGCACGCAGAATACTTCCAATGCTATTTCTCGTCATTTTTGCTTCGGTTCCTTTCGCTTGGGTAAACCTTCTCCCTAGAGATTTCATAGAATATGCCGGCAGTATATTAACCTCCATATTTTTCAGTTCCAATTTCTTTTTCTATTTTAATACTACCACTTACGGCGCTGATAGCTCCTTGTTGATGCCGCTCCTTCACACTTGGAGTTTAGGTGTTGAGGAACAATTTTACATCGTATTTCCGATCTTAGCTTTACTCTCATATAAGCTATTTAGACGCTATTTCTTGCTGGTTTTAATCGCACTTTCTCTTGTTAGCCTTTGGTTCGCTGAGATAATGCAGTTGAGAAACCCAGACTTAAACTTTTATCTACCGGTTACTCGGTTCTGGGAAATAGCAGTTGGCTCAATTCTTGCTGTAAGAGAGCTGTCCCCAGAAGGTGAAAATTTTGACATCTTAAGGAGGTTGCTGCCAAAACTAGGCTTGTGCATGGTCGGCTACGCTATCTTTTTTTTCGGTGGGGACACTCCTCACCCAAGTTTCCACACGTTAATTCCCATAATTGGCGTGGCCTTAGTCATTGGCTTTTCTTCGCGGGAGGAAATAGTGGGCAAGGTCTTAGGTAGTAAGCCTCTGGTCGGGCTCGGTTTAATTAGCTATTCGCTCTATTTATGGCATTTTCCGATTTTTGCGTTCTCCCGCCTAGGCTTTTTTTTCTCCTCTAACTTCGACAGAATAGGATGGATTCTATTAGCGCTGGTAATGTCGGTAGCCTCCTATTATGTGATTGAACTACCTTTTAGGAATCGCAGTAAGATAAGTAGAAGGGTTTTCTTGTTTGCTCTTTTTGTATCAACGATTGTACTAGTAACGGGCGCTTCTTTCATTATAGGGTCAAAAGGGTTTCCAGCGAGGCTGCCACCAATACTGTTGAAATCTGCAGGGGAACTTGTGGTCCCAACCTGGGGTAGGCTTGCTCAAGCAGGAGTAGGTTGTCACGGTAGGATGGAAGAATTTTGTTATTTTGAAAAAGGTGATGATGCAACGAATGTTTATGTCTTTGGCGATAGTCATTTTTCAGCAATAGCCAAAGAACTTGCTGAAGCGCTTAGTGAAGACTTTAATTACTTGGAGGCAAATTTAGATGCCTGCCCATTTGTACTGGGCATAACCGGAGTAATATACAATGGTTCAATCTTGCCGACACAGTGTAACGATACCTTTGAGCAGAAGCGGTTGTCGGAAATATCAGCAAAACCTTCTATTATTATAGTTGGTGGTCGATTTCCTCTTTATTTGGAGGGCACATACTTTGACAATTTTGAAGGCGGCGTGGAAGGCGGTGTGGAAGTCGGGGGGACTGGGAAACTTTCAACGACAGATGATGTGCCCCTGGAGGATTTGGTCAGAAAAACGTATCAATCTTTGTTAGATGCTGGGCATCATCTTGTGATTCTGTATCCTATCCCTAGCGTTGGCTGGAACTTGCCGCAGGAATTTTTGAGGCGCTTTAAAAATGCTGATGCGCAAATTTCAATTGATGAATTGAAGGTAAACCCAATAACTACTAGTTATGAAGTTTACAAACAAAGGACACAGAGCAGCTTTGACTTATTTGATTCTGTAACGCACCAAAATATTCACAGAGTTTATCCTCATCAGCTTTTTTGTGATTTGGAAATTAAAGCACGCTGTGTTACTCACGACACTGAGCATCTTTATTACTATGACGATGACCATCCTAGTGTAAAAGGTGCTGAAATGATAACGTCACTTTTAGTCGAGGCTTTAGCAATTGCAGGTGCTGAGTTGAGGTCTCAGTAGCGTACCGTTTTATTTGGAGGCTGTCTGTACCCCCTCAATTTTTTGATGGTGAGTAAGTAGGCTGAGATTGGGTTTGTCGAACTGTGCAATAAATTTTAATAAACCTAAGCTATTTCTAATTTTGTAGATCGTTAATAAGCAAAGCTTTCTGGATTAGGTTGGTCAGCTATGGTGATCCAGTTAATAATTTTCAAAGCTAAAGCACTTCAGACGTTCTATGACGGCGGTAGATGCAAATCTAAAGTTAGGCAAGCACTTATTAAGTTTAGTGGACGTTGATACACGCAGATTAATAGTGATGCTAGGGGGCGGTAGCAAGAAAAGCTACGAGATTGACTGTTAACAGTTTAGCTTCACTCGAACAAACTTGTTATCCAAAAATGGGTTTTAGAGGAGAAACTTTCGTTCTGCGGTTTCCGGTGGCGGAATACTTACAGAAGCGAGGGTGTGATTTTTACTGACCCTTATTTGTAACTGTCTAAATAGCTGTATAAACAAAAGAGCGCTACAAGATATTCAGCAAGTAATTCAAAAAGTATATAAATTTATTGTTCCCGTAAAGACCGAATTGGAAGGCCCTCTACATCAGATGTAGGTTACTCTGTAGCTTCGAGCAGGGGAAAGGTGATTTTCTGACCAACCTGGATGCGATTAAAGTCAAAGTCAGGATTATATTGCCTCACAAGCCATAGTGGAGCAGCGTAAGTATTTTTGGCTAGCCGATTGATATTGTCATTACGTCCAATTTCATATTCTTCACTGCCGTTTATTTGATGAGTATCAAAAAAATCACGTTGTAACTGCGAATGAAAATTACGCCGGGTCATTTCAAACTCAGCGATAGATATTTTATTAAAGTCCAGTAGAATTTCCTTTCCGATAAATGCTTTGTCCCGATAATTCATATTATTTAATCGTCGAATGTCCCAGGTGGGTATGTCTAACCACTTCGCAAAATGGCCGATGGTTTCTGATGCTTGGGCCTCTATATTCCCGTTCAAATCTACGTAGTAATTTGCCGGGTCCATGTCAAGTATGCTTTCAACATTATCGGTAACAGCAGCTAGATTTTCCGGTTCAGGATTTGAGGTGGATTCAGGCGCGGGCTGTTCTATGATTGGCTGAGGCTGGACATAGGCTGGGCTGATCAAAGAGCTTTCTAGAATAGGATCAAGGTTTGTAAATGAATTTGCAACTGATTCCTCCACAGAAAGGTCGGGCTCGTTGTTAATGATTTCTCGAGTAACGATAGTTGGACTAGGTAATAAACTTTCCGATAACGCCGTTCCTAAAGCTTGGCTGACAGGTGATGCCGATGTGACTATGGGATTGGGTGGGGGCTTGTCCTTGCTCGGCGCTGGGGAGGGCACAACCGCAGCTGAAGCAATACCGTTGCGGGGTATATTTAAATTAAGCGATTCTTCTTGAGGCAACAGTAAGCGCTGACCTATTTGTATGCTGTCTTTACTCCTAAGCTGATTCAAACTGGCGAGTTTGCTTACCGTCATATTAAGTTTGTCTGCGATAATATTCAAATTATCCCCTCTTTCTACCTCGTAATAATTGTCGGGTAATTGATCATAATATTTATAACCATTATCTATTTTCGTCAGTAAGTCGCCGGCGTTTGGAAATTTTCTAGTACGAAGCTTAAGCTTAAAACCTCTAGGAATACGCTTCACGCCCTGCCATACAGGATCACGTAGCGATGGGTTGTCGGCTCGGAGTTGATTTATGGTTGTTCCAACGGATGTGGCTAAGTCGCGAGCCCCAATAAACGAATCAAGACGCACTTCAGAAAAATCAGGTGAAACAGCTAAACGAATGACCGGGAAATATAGAGCAGCATCTCTTTCTACATCGATGACAGCAAGAAATTGTGCATAAAAATTTCGACCGGCGAAACCGAAAGCGCGGCCTTTGTAATTAGTAACAATTTTTTCTATCGCAGTTGTGCTGTTTTCACGAACTGCTCGCGACATTCCTCCAACACCATGATTATAAGCTGTTAGTGCAAGTGGCCACGTGCCTAAGGCGCGGTAGTTGTACTCTAGGAGACTCATAGCAGCTCCCGCGGCAATGTAAGGGTCCATACGCTCGTCAATGAAATGGTCTATGCGCATAAAACGCTGCCCAGTTAATCGGGTAAATTGCCACATGCCAGCGGCATTTGCGCGAGAATATGCGTCAGGATTAAAGGAAGATTCTACGTGTGGTAGTAGTGCCAATTCAGGAGGGAGGTTCCTATTTAGAAGGATTTCATCTATGTGGCTACGATAAGCTCCAGATCTTTGAAGACCGTCTAAAAAAGCATTTGACTGACCTAACTGCCAGCGCACGTTGTTGGCAGCTTTTTCTAGCGTTTGATTACTTACTTCATCAGGCCAGAAGTTGAGTACATTCTTTTGGTGTGTGGTTAAACCGATTCTCTTTCCTGAAGCAAGGACTAAAAGGGCATTTTTAACCTTTTGACGTTGAACATCAATGTCCGACTTATTGAGATCTAATTTAGCGTAAATTATTGCTAAGTTTTCCGCATCGTGGAGGAAACCGCTGCGAGTGTCTACTTCTGTATATACTCTTACCCAAAATTGGATCGCTGGCTCCAATTCAGCGGGCCTTGGGAAAAGCGAGGCATCACCTTGTTGCGCGTGTATCACTGCACCTAAAAGGCTATTCTGCAATACGAAAATGAAGACGGCAGCCATTTTGTAAATTTTTTTTACATGAAGAGGCTGTACCCTAAACCTGTTGGTAGATAAATATTTAATATAAATAACCTATATATTTCAGATGCTTACTGTGACCAGGGGGGGGGTTAATTTGCAAGCCTGCATCAGTTGCTTGCGTTTTTTTCACAACTTCTATTAGTTTAATCGACCATTCTAAGTACATTTGCAGCTAAAGCGTAATAATTCCATAAATATCGTCTATGTTATTGGTATTATTCTAAATTTGAAATAGCTACTAAATCATTGTGCAAAAGTGACGATTGATAAACTATTGGCGCTTCGGCGCAGAATAAGCATGGTGGTTAAGGGGCTTAGGTTTAAATTATGGTTTTCTTAAAGCCTTATGCCAAATACTTAATATTACATCGTAAATATTAGGGTTATTCTAGTAAACAGTTGAAGGAATCGCAGGATGTCTGATGAAATCGATCGCTCGAAAGAGCCCGTGTTGGGTGTGGAAGCCAAACCAGCTAAAAAATTGGGTCCAGGAGTGCGCGTGGTATCTCGGAAAGTGAAAAGTCCTGATGTTGAGAAAGGTGAAATCACTGTTAAAAAGAAGGCAGCTACGCGTAAAAAAGCAAAGAAAATATTGAAAACAGACACAACTGTACCATCCGTTGCAGCTGATGAGTCGGCTAAGTTAAATATTGAAAGCAGCGATTTCCCTAAAGATAGCAACCACAATCACAACAACAGAACAGATGAAGATCTGGCTGTAAGTTCCCTTTCAGAGAACTTAGTTAGTACGGTCCGTGCGATGGAAGAAAATGGATCTAGATTGTATGAGCAAGAAAGAAAATTTATTGATTCTTTGAGTGAGTTCCAACAGCTTAAAGAATCTCAGCAAAAAACGTCAACGATAGTTTTGATATCTTCTGTTTCTGCTATGGTGGTTTCGATACTTTTTTTAATTTATGCGATTACCTCTTTTTCCTCAAAAAATGAAATTTTTAACTCAGTTAGTTCAGCTCTCGGTACGAGAATTATCGAAATGAACGGAGGTTTAACGACATTTGAAGAGGCTAGGTCTCAGCTCTCAATTTTGCAAGATCAGATTGAAGGGTTGGAATTTCAGATTGAAGGATTAGGATCGCAGATTAAAGAAAGCCAAGTAGGTTACATAAATACAGAGCAAGATATCCAAGGACAGCTTTTGATTTATACTCAAGAAATTAATAAAGAAATAATAGACCAAACTGCAAATGTTCGCGAGAATTTGGCAAGACTAGATAATCGATTTTCAGCTTTTAATGCTCAGATACTTGATTTTGGAGATGCGCTTGAGAAAAGTGAAATTACGCTGGGTGAAATAGGGTCTGAGGCTCGGTCGCTAAACGAAATGAAGGAAATAATGGAAGCATTATTGACTTTAGAAAAAGAGCGATATTATGAGAAGATTAGCGGCACCGGTAGCCAAAATGTAATAAGTAGTGAAGGAGCTTTGCCGAAGGATGAGATCCCCACATTTACCCGTCGCACTACTCAATAAGTACTACTAAATAAGTTAAACCTCTCTAATGAACTGAGCCAGCAGGAAATGCTTTAAGTACATCTGTAGCGATATCAGACCCATGACGTAGTTGAATTGATTCGCATAGTTCACATATTTCCGATCTAATTTCCTTATGAATTTCCACGATTAGTTCATTTTTGAAGCCTTCTTCTTTTGAGCTCGTTTTAGTGGAGCTAGCTATTTTAGCTCCCAAAGCCCTTAGTTTTTCTACCCTGCGAGAGGGAAGCCAAACGGCTACTTGGCCTCGGCTTGTATAAACAATTTTCTCCAAATTAGAAGAAGCGCCCTCAGGAATCGTATCGTTCGCATTATTTATTCCATCTTGTAGAAATTTAATTAATGTTTTAATTAATGCTATTCCATACCGAGGCCTTATTTCTTCTAATTCAAGAGGTGTTGCCTGTGCAGTTTCTTCTCCTGTAAGACAATTCCAAAGTTCTTGGCCGTTTATACCATAGAAGTAAGGGTCCATTTGTATTTCTTGAAACTGATCTTTAGAAGGCGTTATATCAACTTTGCTAAGGAGAGATACTGTTGCCGACTCTAGCCAGGTTAATTTTCCAAGTACAAAAAGTAAAAGGCCGATTAAAATAATCCCAATTACCACAGTAACTGTTAGGAGTGCAGATAACATAATAATTCCAATTTCATTTATCTATTTTGAAAGTTGTAAATAGTTAGTTTTTAACCGGGCGAGCTAATTAATACATATAAAGAGACAGTCATATATTTTTTGCAACTGCATCGTGTAGTTCTTTGACAATCGAGCTAAGTATTTGACTTACTCTAGATTCTTTTACACCAATTACAGAGCCTATTTCTTTTAAGTTGAGTTCTTCAACATAATAAAGATTTAGGACAAGTCTTTTTCGGTCATTCAACTCAGAGATACTGTTGGTTATAACTCCCTTGACCTGCTCATCCTCAAGCAGAGCTAAAGGATTTTCGTTAGATCCAACTAAACCATCAAATGGATCGCCATCATCATCGTCCAATTTGTCAATTTTAAATCTATCGATATGGGTTCTTTGTTTTTCATACTCGGCAAGAGTGACATTGAGCTGATTTGCGACTTGAGAATTTGTAGGTGTGGTGCCCAATATATTTTCTAATTCGCGCTTCGCGCCGCTGTGTTGCTGACTATTTTTTATTGCTAACCTTGATATATCGCTTAGCTTTCGGACCTCGTCAAGGATTGCCCCTTTAATCCTACTTTTCGCGTAATCTTTGAATTCCACACCCGTGTTAGGATCAAATGTGTCAGCTGCTGAGAGTAATCCAATCATGCCTATTTGTACCATGTCATCATATTCCATGAATTTTGGTACTCGTGCTTTCAAATAGCCAGCTATCCTATTGACCAAGGAGATATGTTGATTAACTAATATGTGCGCATCAGATAATTTATTTTTTTTATAATCGTTCACTTGGTTTTAAGCAACCTCTATTGGATTGAGTTAAAGAATTGTAATTCATTGTTTTTGTGACTAAATGCTATTTTGTCCAATTCATTGACAATAACCGCAATATCGTGGTAGCAGGATGTTGACTGACTGAGCGATACAGCCGCCTTACCAGTATTCCAAGCTGTTCTATAATCAGGGCTTTCGGTAATTGATCCTATAAACTTAAGCGCTATACCAAGAAATTTTGCAGTAATTGTATTCATTTTGTCAAAAAGAATCCTCCCTTCTTGAGCGGTCTTAACTCTGTTTGGGATGAAAATAATCTGAGATAAGCCCAAGGTTAGATTTATAAGTTTAATTAGCGCGTATGCATCAGCAACCGATGATGGTTCATTTGTGCCAAGTATTACTTGGTGATGACATGCAGTTAAAAAGCGTAAAACGCTTTTATTTCCACCTGCAGAAATATCGACGATCATTACATCGAATTGGTTTTCTAAGGCCGAAAACGCCTGAATAATGGTATTTGTTTTTTCGTCATCGAGAGCTAAAATTTCATCTAGTCCATTGCCCCCGCTAATAATGGAGATGCCATCTTCGGATTCTATTAAGATCTCCTCGAGATCTTTAGTACCTTTCAAAACATCTACTAAACTGCCATTTAGTTTACTTCTAAGTGCAATATGAATATTAGCGAATCCAATATCTGCATCAAATATCAGTACTTTTCGCCCCTTTAATGCATGATATGTAGCTAAATTCACAGCAAAGGTGGTTTTTCCTACGCCACCTTTCCCGCTAGCGATGCCAATCACCTGAGTTTGTCTGTTCACTTCTGTTTTATTCATGAGTATTCCAAAGCAAGATAGTAACTAATCGTCTAGTGCAGCGCGCTAACTTTCATTGATTTTCTTTCAGAGTGTTTACCCGTCAGATCGCTGATATGGGCGTCCATGAAATCAACTAGTTTTCGCGAAATATTTCCTTTGGTAACTTTTACTAGGCCTGAGGCAATTTCGCTGCCGATAGATCCAATAGATAAAGGGATCTTAAATTTTGAAAGAGCTTCTATGGCAGCCCAGGGGACTAGAGGCAACTCAAGTCTAGTAAGTATTATAGAATCCCATTTGTCAAGCTCACAGCTAGCCCAGAAGGCTGGCAGAGAGGCGTCTGACGGCGATACCAAATGAAACTGCGCATCGCTATATATCTCTCTTATTAACGGGATTGCTTGAGCGGCAGAATCTAATTCCAAGTCAATAATATATATATTGTTATTTTGCTCTAAATGTAACAGTTTCGCCATTTCATTAAGATCTTTAACGAAGAAACTGGGTACATCAATAGATTCGCTAAGCATCTTCAATTTCGCCTCATTTTCTTGCACATTGACTCCAACGGAGATGATCCCAACATTATTTTCGTTCGCCCTACGGATTTGGGACGCAATTTTTAGCGCAATGGAAGTTTTTCCAGTCCCATGTCCTCCAGTTAACACATGAACTTGGCTCTCAAGCCTGATTTCTTTGGTATCTGGCAAATCATTAATTAGCCCCAGCTCCACTTGAGAAATTAATTCGTTCTTACTACTCGGTTTATCAAGGTATCCAGATAAGAGGTTTTTCAGATGCTTCGATATTGGTGTTTCCTCTAGTAAATTATGGAAATCTTTTTCGATTAACGTTTGTTTTTTACTGTTGGTTGGCCCGGCGCTCGCAATGTTATAGACTTTGGATTGCATCGGAGACTCATTATTAACAATTTCGTCTTGCACATTTAAAGAATCAGGGAGTGTTTTTAGAGCTTTTTTTAGACGCTCTATCTCTTCTACTTTATCACGAAAATCACTATTGGCAGGTTTGCTCCCCTTAAAGATGGGGGCATCAGATCCTCTTTTTATCGGAAATTCTTCAGCCGTTTTTTCATGTGCTATAAAAAAAATTTCTTGCCCGTCAGCTTCTATATTTCTAAGAATTAACGCTGAGGATCCAAATCGCTCACTTATATCTTTCAGACAGTTAGTGGCGCTATTCGATTTAATCATTTCAATTTTCATTATTTGTTTTCCTCTTACGATTCTTCAGCAATACCTATGCGTGCAAATACCTTGATTTTCTGATCCTCTGGGATTTCCGTATACGATAATACGGTGGTATCAGGGAACCTTTGTTTTATCATTCGGGCAAGCCAGGGTCTTATTGGTGGGGCAACTACAATAACGGCTGGGAGACCCTTTTCTTCGGCCTCATTTCTTTGTTTCTTTACCGATTCAAGTAATCCCTCTATGAGGGTTGGCTCGATTACCGCTTCACCCATTTTTGTACTTTGTGCGACGCTGCCAATAAGCATCTGCTCCAAGTTTGGGTCCAGCGTTATTACATTTAAGGCTTCTCCTAGATCTACCACCTCTTGCAGCATAAGATGGCCTAGCCGCGGCCTCACTAATTCGGTTAATTCATCAGGGTTTTGAGTCTTTCCACTTTCTATCAACAACGTACTTAGGATGGTATGTATGTCGCGTATTGACACTGACTCAAATAATATGTTCTTTAATACTTGCATCACTGTAGTCACTGATAATTTATCTGGAACTAGATCTTCGATTAACTTAGGCGATCGAGTTGAGACTTTAGCAAGTATTTCTCTTGTTTCGTCATGACCTAATAGATCACTTGCATTTGTTCTAAGCAGGGCGTTTAGATGTGTAGCAACGACTGTTGCATTGTCAACAATGGTGTAGCCTAACGTCTTCGCATGATCTGATTGAGTTTGATTAATCCAGTATGCATCTAAGCCAAAAGCAGGTTCTTTAGTAGACTCTCCTTCCAACTCAGTAGTTATATCTCCTGGATTTATTGCTAGGTCACTTCCTAATTTTAAGATTCCATTGCCGCGTACAGCACCTTTTAAAAGTATGTTATAACTCATAGGCTCAAGATTTAAGTTGTCTCTGATGCGAATAGGTTGAATAAGAAAACCTAATTCGGCTGAGAGTTTTTTTCTTATTCCCCTTACACGCGATAACAAGAGGCCGCCATCTTGTTCGCTCACTAATGGAATTAAACCATAGCCTATCTCCAAACTAATCTGGTCTACATGTTCTATATCTTCCCAATCTAGTTCTATATTTTCATTTTTGGATTCAGATTGTGTATTTGCCAGCTCTACATCAGATATTACTTGAGTCTTTCTATCGTTTAGAAAAGCAAAAACTCCAAGTAAGGCGCCTGAAAAGAGAAACATGAAATGAGGCATGCCTGGTATCAGACCAAGAATTATTAAAATTATTGAAGTTATTTTCAGTGCAGCTGGATCGGCAAGCTGTGCGCCTGCTTCATTAGTGGTTGATTCGGAAGTTGTCACGCGAGTAACGATAATAGCTGTTGATAACGATAGTAATAGCGATGGAACTTGTGCCACCAGGCCGTCTCCAATGGTTAGCAGCGTATAAATTTGAGCTGCTTCTTCAAAACCAAGACCATTTTGTGTGGTCCCGACGATCAAACCTCCAATTATATTTATTGCCAGAATTAACAAGCCTGCAATTGCATCACCCCTAACAAATTTTGAGGCTCCATCCATTGAACCAAAAAAGTCTGATTCTTGTGCTACTTCCTCTCGACGGCGCAATGCAGTTTCCTGATCAATAATCCCTGCATTAAGATCCGCATCTATTGCCATTTGCTTTCCAGGTAGGGCGTCAAGCGTAAATCTGGCGATAACCTCAGAGGTCCTTCCTGCACCTTTGGTTACTACGATAAAGTTGATAATCATCAATATAATGAAAATAATGAAGCCAACGACGTAGTTGCCCGCGATAACAAATTCGCCAAATGAGGCTATTACATTGCCAGCCGCATCTGGTCCTTCATGCCCTCGCAACAGCACCACTCGCGTGGATGCGACATTCAAGCTTAGTCGCAGCATTGTCGCTAGAAGTAAAACCAGGGGAAAAACAGAAAATTCCAAGGGCCTCCGGACATTGATCGATATCATTACTACCACTAGGCCAGCCATGATGTTAAACGTGAAAAGAACGTCAAGCGCTATTGATGGGAGCGGAACTACCAGCATCGCCATAATGGCCAAAATAATTAGCGGAATCGCAATACCTTTTGCATCCGTAAAAACTAGCGACTGTCGCAAATCTGACACTAATGTATTGGCCATAATATCCTTTATAATCAATCGTATAAGAAGAAATGTTATGATTTCTTTTAAATAATTCTTTAAGTTATGTTTTATAAAGCAATCTGCGTGCCAGAATATTTTTATTGGTTTGGATTAAGCGATAAAGATCAGGGGTCAGCTGTCGATTGGGCTTTTGATACAGCCATGAAAAGGCTGCAAATACGCAAATGGTTTAAAAGAGAGCTTAGATATGCCAACTAAAGGTGTTCGCTTGGTAGGATTTTCAAAGACAACTAGATTCATGCTGTTAATGATATGTGTGATCAATTTAGTTGGCTGCAAGTACTATATTCCCTACTCGGATGAATACAGCGGCATCAATAGCTTAGCTAATGGCGGCTTAATAGAGGCCACCGGGTATTCTGTCATTCAGTCTCATTCCGGCAGCGAACCTCAGCAGCGTTTAATGGCAATAAAAGCTGCGCGATTTGACGCGTTTCGGCAACTCGCTGAAGTCGTTTATGGTACTTATATCGATTCCAACACGACCATTTCAGATTTAACGATAGAGGATGATATGTTTCGTGCTCGGGTCGAAGGAGTGATCTATGGAGCAGAAGTTATTAAGATAGAGCCAATATCTGATGACACTTATGCTGCTACTTTAGGATTGCCACGCTACATGGTTGAAGATTTACGCCTTCTTTACATGAGATTGATATCACGTAATTAAGAAGCATAGGTTAATTTCAAATGAGGCATACATTTTCTAT
>Ga0302130_1000909_pt1 | contig 16515 bp, 10 predicted proteins | sample CB9_surface_MG_FD_203117 | JGI IMG/M metagenome (GOLD analysis project Ga0302130, IMG submission 203117) | Marine microbial communities from Western Arctic Ocean, Canada - CB9_surface | ecosystem: Environmental > Aquatic > Marine > Oceanic | place: Canada: Western Arctic Ocean | collected... | reverse complement strand
TATATGAGTAAGGCACTTAATCCGCTTACGGCTGAAGAAAAACATGTCATTCAAAACAAGGGCACCGAACGGCCCTTTGTCGGCGAATACACCGATACCACCGATGGCGGTCTCTATATCTGCAAGCAGTGCGATGCGCCGCTGTATAACTCCGAGCACAAGTTTCCGTCCCACTGCGGTTGGCCGAGCTTTGATGATGAAATCGCCGGTGCGGTGCGTCGCGAAGTAGACAGCGACGGCATGCGCACGGAAATTCTCTGCGCTGTCTGTGATGGACATCTGGGCCATGTGTTTGCCGGCGAAGGGTATACCGCGAAGAATATTCGCCACTGTGTGAACTCGATTTCGATGAAGTTTATTGTTCGCTAAGACTGGGTTTTAGACGGACTGAAACAGGGCTTTTAAACAGAGTGGTTAGTCGCTTTTTGTAGCGCTCTGGAAATATATTTCCTAGCACAAGCTAGCCCAGAGGCATAGCTTTTATGGGTGATTTCCTGTACGCTGCGCGCCATTCCAAAGGGGCCACTCAATTTCGAGCGACGCCCATTCGCAAAAAGACACCTTATGACCACCTTTAAAGACCTGGGCCTATCAGCCCCGATTCTCAAAGCCGTTACCGCTCAGGGCTACGACACACCTTCGCCGATTCAGGAAAAAGCTATACCTGCAGTCCTGGATGGCCGCGATGTGATGGCCGCCGCGCAAACCGGTACCGGAAAAACCGCAGGTTTCGTCCTGCCGATACTGCAAATTCTCAGTGCAGGTCGACCTGCCCAGCCCAATCAAGTGCGCACATTGATCCTCACACCCACCCGTGAGCTAGCCGCTCAGGTCGGCGAGAGCGTTGCCACTTATGGTAAGCATATGTCCCTGTCCTCGACAGTGGTATTTGGCGGCGTAAAAATTAATCCACAGATGCAGAAATTGCGTCGCGGAGTCGATGTATTAGTCGCCACCCCTGGCCGTCTGATGGATCTCTACAGCCAGAACGCGGTGAAGTTTACCTACCTAGAAGTGCTGGTATTGGACGAAGCCGATCGCATGTTGGACATGGGTTTTATTCACGATATCAAGCGTATTATCAGCCTGCTGCCCAAGCGTCGTCAGAATCTAATGTTCTCGGCAACTTTTTCCGATGATATTCGCAAGCTGGCTAAAGGACTGGTTAACAACCCAGTCGAGATTTCGGTTACGCCACGCAATGCTACGGCACCGACAGTGACTCAATCGGTTTACACAGTCGATAAGAAACAGAAAGCTGCTGTGCTGACCCGTTTGATCCATGACAATAGCTGGAGCCAGGCACTGGTTTTTACCAAGACCAAGCACGGCGCCAACAAGCTCACCAAGCACCTTGAGTCCGAGGGCATTGTCGCCTCTGCGATTCACGGTAATAAAAGTCAGGGTGCGCGGACTAAAGCATTGGCCGGTTTTAAAGCCGGGGAAATTCGCATTCTGGTGGCCACGGATATCGCCGCTCGTGGTTTGGATATCGAGCAGCTGCCTCAGGTGGTCAACTTCGATCTGCCCAATGTTGCCGAAGACTATGTTCACCGTATTGGTCGAACCGGTCGCGCCGGTGCCACTGGCAAGGCTATTTCACTGGTTAGCGCCGATGAAGTGGATCTGCTCTCGGATATCGAACGTCTGACACAGAAACTGCTGCCCCGTGAAGTGATGGATGGCTTTGAGCCAACCCACGATGTGCCGGAAACCAACCTTGATCGACCGGTTAAGTCGCACAAGCCACGTCGCGCTCTAAACAGTGAGACCAACAGCCGCGGCAAGAGCAAGCCGGATCCAAGAGTTAAGCGCGACAGCAGCTATTCGCACGGTCCAAAGCCCGGAGCCAAGCATAAATCCGGTGGAAGCTCTCATGCTGGACAGCGCGAGGGCAACCGTGAAGGCGCTCGTGATGGTAATAGAGAGGGCAATAGAGAGGGCAATAGAGAGGGCAATAGAGACGGCAATAGAGACGGCAACCGTGATACTGCTCGCGATGGCAATAGAGATCGTCCACGCAGCGAAGGTCGTCCAGCTCCTCAGGGAGAGGCCCGTCGCGCATCATCGCCACAGGGTGGTCGTGCTAGTGGTCCTTACGCAAAAAGCCCAGGTTCTAACAGTGGCGGCGCGCGCAATAGCAGCGGCGGTGCCGGAAATCGCACTGACAATCGCAGTGCCAGACCTGCGGCACGGGGTGATGCACCGCGCGGCAATAGTCGTCCGCAACAGCGTGGCCCACGGGGCTAACGTTCTTTTTGAGCTAAAACCTCTATCCTATCCGCAACGATTAATAAGTGATCATTAGTCGCTGCGGATTTATTCGTAACAGCAATTGAGTATTTAAATGTTTGAACTTCGCGCCAGTCGAGTTATTTCCTATAGAAACGATTTATTATCCGGCCTGACAGTGGCCCTGGCCCTAGTGCCAGAGGCGGTTGCCTTTGCCTTTGTCGCCGGTGTTGATCCCCTGGTCGGTCTCTATGCTGCCTTTATGGTGGGATTGATCACTGCTTGTATCGGCGGACGCCCGGGTATGATTTCTGGTGCCACTGGTGCACTGGCCGTGGTGATGGTGTCCCTGGTTGCCGATCATGGTGTGGAATATCTGTTTATGACTGTGGTGCTGATGGGGTTCTTACAAATTCTCGCCGGTGTGTTCAAACTCGGCAAGTTTATTCGTATGGTGCCGCACCCGGTAATGCTCGGTTTTGTTAACGGCCTGGCAATTGTTATTTTTCTCGCTCAGCTGAGTCAGTTTGGTGTTTCTGGAGAGCCAGGTTGGCTTGCCGGTACTAGCATGCAGGGGTCGATTATCGATGTTGCCTGGATGACTGGCGAAGCGCTCTATACATTGCTCGGTTTAGTGGTTTTAACTATGGCGATTATTCACCTGTTGCCACGTTTCACTAAAGCGTTGCCATCGTCGCTGGTGGCGATTGTCACTGTGACCCTGATAGTGATGTATTTCGATGTCGACACCAAAGTGGTTGGCGATGTCGCCTCGATTGCCGGCGGACTGCCGAGCTTCCATATTCCATTGGTGCCGTTTACCTTTGAAACCCTGTTTATTATTCTGCCTTATGCGATTATTTTGGCGGCTATTGGCCTGATCGAATCGCTGCTCACATTGCGCTTGATCGATGAGATCACCGAGACCCGCGGGCACGGTAATCGTGAATGCATCGGCCAGGGCGTCGCCAACACAGTCACCGGTTTATTTGGTGGTATGGGCGGTTGCGCAATGATCGGCCAGAGCATGATCAATGTGAACTCCGGTGGTCGGGGACGTCTGTCGGGTATTACTGCGGCGCTGTCTCTGCTGCTATTTATTCTGGTGGGCTCGGCACTGATTGAAATCATCCCTCTGGCAGCCCTTATCGGGGTGATGTTTATCGTGGTGATCGGCACCTTTGAGTGGAGTAGTTTCCGTATTATGGGCAAAGTGCCGCCCAGTGATGCAATGATTCTGGTACTGGTGTCTGGGGTTACCGTGGCTACTGATCTCGCCGCCGCTGTAGTGGTTGGCGTGATTGTCTCGGCGCTGGTGTTTGCCTGGGAGCATGCGAAATATATTCGCATTGAAGCTTGCGAGGATCACAAAGGTTCGACGGTTTACGCCGTTACTGGACCGCTGTTTTTTGGCTCCGTGACCTCATTTCTCGATCGCTTTGATCCGCAGCAGGACAAGGACGATGTAGTCATCGATTTTGCCCGTTCTCGAGTGGCTGACCACTCAGGTCTGGAAGCCATTGATACACTGGCTGATCGTTATTTAAGTGCCGGTAAAACCTTGCACCTGGTTCACCTCAGCGATGAGTGCCGCAGGTTGTTGCGAAAGGCGGGCAATATGGTTGAGGTCAATGTCATCGAAGATCCCAAGTACTTCGTTGCTGAAGATACCCTGGGCTAAGCGCGGGCTTTTTGAGGCCGCTGCAGTTTATTTGCAAAAAATTTTGATCTGATCTGCCCTGGCCTTAAAGTCCAGAGCAGATTATGGTGAAGCTTTTTTTGTCTAGGGTCTCAGGGGCTTGTGACCACCAGATAACAGACCAACTCCTTTTTTCCGCAGTTCTCAATCGCATGGGATAGGTCGGCGCGATAGTGCGCTGAATCACCTTCGCCCAGCTCAGTGCAGTTTTCACCGGATATTAAATTCGCTCGGCCACTAGTAATGGTCAACAATTCTTTGGTGCCCTCGTAGTGCGGTGCGCTGGTCAAACTCGCCCCTGGGGCTATACGCAATTCGTAGAATTCAATACTTTTTTCCATATGCAGTGGCGACAGAGTGCGGATCTGACATTCTTTGTCATTGCGAAAGAAATTGCCTTTATCTTCGCCGTGGACCACTTCAATAGTTGATGACTGCCAAGCCTGATCAACCAGCTCGCCTATACTCATACCAAATGCTTGGGCGATACGAAAGGTCACTGTCAAGGTTGGGTTGGCCTGACCGCGCTCTATCTGACTCAACATCGAACGACTCACGCCGGAGGCGGCAGCCAACTGATCTAGAGTGAGTTTATTTTTCTTCCGCAGTGTCGTGACTCTGCCTGAGAGTGCCTGACTGGCCGGATCGCTGTCCTGATGATTGTTGCTCATAGCTTCGCTCGCTGAAAAAAGACTTACTATACAGGATTTAAATCTTGCATAAAGGAAATATTACTTCTACGATAAGGGAATAATTTCTCGTATAGTAAAATTCATAGAAGCAGTACAGCTGGGAAGGAACACCATGAAAGCACTGGTAAAAAGGAATTCCACCGTTGGCCTTTGGTTAGAGGATGTGCCCGAGCCAGAGATGGGCATCAACGACGTCTTGATCAAGATTAAACGAACCGCTATCTGTGGTACCGATATGCATATCTACAACTGGGATAAATGGGCCCAGGACACCATCCCAGTGCCCATGGTAGTGGGTCATGAGTTTGTCGGCGAAATCGTCGATGTGGGATCCAATGTAAATGATTTTCACCCCGGACAAATTGTCTCGGGTGAGGGCCATGTAGTCTGTGGCCGCTGCCGAAACTGTCTCGCTGGGCGCCGTCATCTCTGTGCCCACACCAGTGGCATAGGTGTGGATCGTCCCGGCGCCTTTGCTGAATATTTGGCGCTGCCGATGTCAAATGTCTGGGAGCATCGCGCCGATATTGATCTCGATGTGGCTGCACTATTTGATCCCTTGGGCAACGCGGTGCACACCGCACTGCAATACGATCTGCTCGGTGAGGATGTGTTAATTACTGGTGCTGGGCCGATTGGGGCTATGGCCGCGGCGGTCTGTCGTCACGCCGGTGCGCGCAATGTGGTGATTACCGATATCAACCCTCAGCGTCTCGAGTTGGCGAAAAAACTCGGCGCTACCTGCACGGTTGACGTGCGCACTGAGAAACTGGCCGATGTGCAGCGGGCGCTCGGTATGTCTGAGGGCTTCGATGTGGGTCTGGAGATGTCCGGCAATCCAGCAGGATTTCGCGACCTGTTGAGTAATATGTGCCATGGCGGCAAGGTCGCAATGCTCGGTATCCCGGCCGAAGAAGTGGCTATAGATTGGAGTCTGGTGATCTTTAATATGCTTACGCTGAAGGGTATCTATGGCCGTGAGATGTATGAGACTTGGTACAAAATGTCGGTGATGATCGAGAGTGGTTTGGACATTTCCTCAGTGATCACCCATCGCATGCACTACACCGAATTCCAAAAGGGCTTTGATGCCATGAACGCGGGTGAGGCGAGCAAAGTGATTTTAAATTGGGAATGATTGGCAATCAAGACTGGCAATCAAGAATGACTACAGGTTTAAAATGACAGCTTAGGAGTGATTATGTACGGCAAATTTCAAGACCATCTGCAAGCTGAGCTAAAGCAGATTGAAGACAGTGGTTTAACCAAACACGAACGTCAGATCACCTCCCCCCAGGGTGCCAGAGTGTCAGTTAACAGCGGCGCGCCGGTGCTCAACCTCTGCGCCAATAACTACCTGGGTTTGGCTCAGCACCCAGAGGTTCAGGCGGCGGCTGTGCGTGGGCTGGAGGAATGGGGCTATGGCATGGCCTCGGTGCGTTTTATCTGTGGCACCCAGACCATCCACAAGCAGCTTGAAAATGACCTCAGCGCGTTTGTCGGCACTGAAGAGACAATTCTCTATCCCTCCTGTTTTGACGCCAATGCCGGGCTTTTTGAGTCCCTGCTTGGGGCTGAGGATGCGGTAATTTCAGACCAGTTGAATCACGCCAGCATTATTGACGGTGTGCGGCTCTGTAAGGCCAAACGCTATCGCTATCGCAACTCTGATATGGCGGATTTGGAAAGCCAGCTACAGGCTGCGGACAGGGCCGGAGCGCGGTTCAAGCTGATCACCACGGACGGTGTTTTCTCTATGGATGGCACCATCGCTAAACTAGATCAGATCTGTGATCTGGCGGATAAGTACAATGCTCTGGTGCACTTTGATGACTGCCATGCCAGCGGCTTTGTCGGCGCCAATGGACGCGGCACTCATGAACACCACGGCTGTATGGACCGGGTGGATATTATTACCGGTACTCTGGGCAAGGCGTTGGGCGGTGGCAGTGGTGGCTTTACCAGTGCTCGGCGTGAGGTAGTGGCTCTATTGCGTCAGCGTTCGCGACCTTATCTTTTTTCTAATACCGTTGCGCCACCGGTGGTTGCCGGAGCGATTAAAGCATTGCAGCTGGTGACTGAATCCAATCAGCTGCAACAGCAACTTATGGACAATACCGCGTTTTTTCGTGATGGTATGGAAACCTTAGGATTCCGGTTATTACCTGGTGAACATCCGATTGTTCCGGTGATGTTGGACGATGCTGCACTGGCAGGCAAGTTCGCCGAGAGAATGCTCGCCCATGGCGTCTATGTGGTGGCGTTCTCTTATCCGGTAGTGGCCCATGGTAAGGCGCGTATTCGCACCCAGATGTCAGCGGCTCACAGCAGAGATGATATTGAATTGGCGCTGGCAGCTTTTGCTGCAGTGAAGAGTGAGCTGGGTATTTGACTTTTTTCCAGGCAAAAAAAGGGCGACTCTTGCGAGTCGCCCTTTTTTGTCAGACTTTTCTAACTTGGAAAAACGAAGCTTAGAAGTTCTTACGCAGAGTCAGACCATAGGTACGTGGTGCATTCGGGTAGCCACTGAAGGTGCCTGGCTGGGCAGTAGTGGGGAATGCTGAGACCAGGGTCTCGTGGTCAGTCAGGTTACGACCCCACAACATAGCATTCCAACCGCCACTCTCACTGCTGAAGCCAAGGCTTGCATTGAGGTTATCAGTACCGCGACTTGCCAGACTCTTTGGAATCAGATCAGCGATATTGATATCTTTCTCATGCACATACTCAACGCGGAAGAAACCACTGACGCTGTCACTGACGTCGAATGAATAGACCGCATTAGCATTGACGCTTAACTCATGTACGCCAGCAGGACTAAGGCCGCTCAGATCAACAACGTTTGAGCCTTCAGCACATTGGTAAGCTTCTCCAGCTTGACCGGTGGTATCACAGGTACCGTTGGTGAATGAATCATAAACCGCATCAATTGCGATTGCAGAAACGCTCACTACTAGGCTCTCAGACAACGCAAACATACTATCAAGTTCAATACCTTCGTGGGTCTCTTTACCGGCATTTTCCAGGTTAAAGCCTGTTCCACCGAATACGTTGGACTGGAAACCTTCAATGGCCTGTTGGAAGAGAGCTACGTTTAAGTAGCCATTATCGAAGGCCGCCTTGAAACCGATTTCTATGTTAGTCGCTTCTTCTGGGTCAGCAGCGCGGTTACCCGGCGTACGTCCATCCACAGACAAATTAACCGAGGCAGCTTTAAAGCCAGTTGAGTGGCTCGCATAGACTGTCATATCTTCATTAACTTCATAGGCCAGACGCAGAGTGTGAGTCAGGTCATCAGATTTGAAAGTACCTGACTCATCTTCATCACCACCATAGGCAGGAAATGCCGGGAAGAACTGCAGACCCGACAGCGCGCCAAGTCCGGCGGCTGCAAGTGGCAATGCGGCAAATGCATCAACAACGAGGACATCGGAAACAACTGTCTTTTTATCTTCGGTGTAGTTCAAGCCGACAGTTGCAGTGAGTTGATCACTCATGGCGATATCGACCTGGCCAAAGAATGAAGTAGCAACCCCTTCCATTTGGAATTTTTCACTAACATTACCGGTTCCCGGTATATAGAATACGTCGGAGCATGGTACGGCGTTGACCACGCAGACACCAAACGCGGCACCCACATAGTTGACACCAGAACCGCCGACAGGTGCGAGGGTAGCAGTAGCTACGCCAGCTCCATAGGCCGCTGCGCCAGCTGTATCACCTGTTGCTGCTATGTATCCTGCCGCAGCCTGCGCCGCGATACCGGCAGAAAGTCCGGCAGTGACAAGGAAGTCAGCATAGTTATAAATGTCATCACCAAAGGTGACATTACGGAACGTTTTTATATCTTCATCTGAGTGAGATAGACCGGCCATCCACTGCACATCGCCATCGCCATTCGACGTTAGACGAAATTCTTGGGTGAAGGTTTCGAAGTCCAAATCAACACGGTTTTCACCAATCAATTTAGCGGCAGTGAAATCGGCGTCAAAGGTTGATACTAAAGACTGGTTTCGCGATGAAGTGATCGAAGTGAGTGTTGCGAAATCCATATCGTAGTCAACTTGAATCGATACACCATCGCCTTTCAGTTTATTCGATGGGCTGTAATTCATGTTGAGGTTGCGTGCCCAGGGGTCAACCGGAGTCGTCGCAAAACCTCTGGCTGCGGCCAGACCGTCGACAATAGGACTAACAGCACCATAAAGCAGTGAACTTGCGGCACAACATTCTTCGTCGATCTCGTTGTAGTCGGCGATCATACGAATAGTCAGATCTTCATTGGGCTCAATTAAGAGCTGTCCACGGATAGCGCTACGGCTGCGGTTGTTGACGTCTTCGCCGGTAGTGATGTTGGTGGCGTAGCCATCGCTGGAGTTGTCACTGGCAGATAGTCGGAAAGAGACAGTGTCAGTAATGCCACCAGTCAAGGTGCCTTTAATAATCTTAGAGCCGTAATTACCAGCAGTGGCTTCAACCATGCCACCCATTTCCTGTTCAGGGAGCAGTGTGCTTACGCTGATAACACCAGCAGAAGCGTTCTTGCCGAAGAGGGTCGACTGTGGGCCACTCAATACTTCAACGCGCTGAACAGTTGGCAAGTCAGCCAGCGATGAAGCAGAGCGGGTGCGCGGGACGCCATCAATATAGACACTTACCGCAGGCTCGATACCTGGGTTGTTAGCGCCGTTACCGTAGCCGCGAATAATAAAGTTGGTCTGTGCAGAACTCTGCAACTGGTTAACTCGCAGCGCAGGAACCGCTGACTGTAAATCGATCAAGTCGACAATGCTCGACTGTGAAATCTGCTCGGCACTGGTAACCGATACGGACATTGGAATGTCTTGTAGAGTTTGTTCGCGTTTGTTGGCTGTTACAATTATTTCTTCGATTGCTGCTTGCGCCATGCTGCCGGCAAAAATACTCGCCACTGCAAGTGCTAAACACGATTTCTGTGCACGTATAAGCTTCATGATTTCCCCTCTAATTTATTGAATAGCCACATATTTTTGTGAGCTTATTTTTTGTAATTTTCAGTCTCTTACCATCGCTATAGTTGCGCTAACCACTACTATAGATACATGAATACTCTAAAAGTTATAAGTATAGATAGCAACTTGTTTTACCGGTTAATACTGCTTTACACGCTAAAGCGGCCAGCGGCGTTTTAGGGGAGTGTTTACTGGCGCAGGCCAACTTCTCTGTTGATCCCCAGATAAGGCTTTATATCAGCCCATAAATACGCTCTAATCCCGCGTGGTTTGGCGGTTAAATCTTCATTATTGTCCTCAGTGCGACTATTCCATGACTACACTCACGGGGGCTAGTCCGGTGAACCCTTTGTCAGGGCCGTTGGTGCTATTGTGGCCGCCAGTGTTTTTTCCTTGCAGTCGATTAAACGCAGCTGACTAACACAGGCCAAAAACGGTTGAATTGGGTCTATAGTTACAGATCTCTGATGTGCCTCTAGAGGTTACTTTAGAGTGCACTCTGATATGAAAAAAGGACATTAGCCACCATGGCAATTAGCACATTTGATTTATTTACCGTTGGCATAGGCCCATCCAGTTCCCATACCGTGGGTCCCATGCGTGCGGCGCTTCAGTTTGTTGAGTCTCTCGCCGACAGCGGTCGCATGTTCGAGGTTAGCCGAGTTCAGGCAGAGATGTACGGTTCTCTGGGCGCCACGGGTAAGGGCCATGGCACCGCCAAGGCCGTGTTGCTGGGTCTTGAAGGTGATCAGCCAGAATCTGTCGATGTGCCTTCCATAGCCGAGCGTGTCGCCGCGATTCGAGAGGGTGGCTTCATCACACTATTAGGCAACCGTCCAGATAGCCACCGCATCGGCTTCAATGATCAGACTGACGTGCTGTTACACCGCAGGAAAACTCTGTCATTTCACTCTAACGGTATGATCTTTACTGCCTTTAATAACAATGCTGAAGTGGTCAGTTGCAAGACCTACTTTTCAGTGGGTGGCGGCTTTGTGGTTAATGAGAACGCCGACGAGCAGGATTTTCTGGTGGAAGACAGCAGCACTATTCCCTATCCCTTTGACTCAGGAAACCAGCTGCTGAGCCTCTGTGAACAGCACGGTATGAGCATCTCGCAGCTGATGATGGAGAATGAAAAGACCTGGCGCAGCGAACAGCAGGTGCGCGATGGTCTGTTAAACCTCTGGTCGGTGATGCAATCCTGCGTTGCCAATGGCATGAGCAATGGCGGTATTTTGCCCGGCGGCTTAAACGTGAAACGCCGTGCCAAAGAATTGCATGAACAGTTATTGAGCAGACCCGAGGCGGCCATGTCAGACCCGCTCTCGGTCCTCGATTGGGTGACGCTCTACGCCCTGGCGGTGAATGAAGAGAATGCCGCCGGTGGCCGTGTGGTAACCGCGCCAACCAATGGCGCGGCGGGCATTATCCCGGCGGTACTGCACTACTATATGCGTTTTGTACCCACGGCAACTGCCGAGGGAGTGGTGAGATTTTTACTTACGGCCGCGGCTATTGGCATGCTCTATAAATTGAATGCCTCCATCAGTGGCGCCGAAGTGGGTTGTCAGGGGGAGGTGGGTTCGGCCTGTTCCATGGCTGCCGGGGCTCTGGCAGAGGTCATGGGTGGCACGCCCGCTCAGGTGGAAAACGCCGCCGAAATTGGTATGGAACACAATCTTGGCCTGACCTGCGATCCCATCGGTGGTCTGGTACAGGTGCCCTGTATCGAGCGCAATGCTATGGGTTCGGTGAAGGCGATCCATGCCGCACGAATCGCTATGCGTGGCGATGGTGCGCACTTTGTGTCGCTGGATAAGGTTATTGAAACCATGCGCAAGACCGGCCAGGACATGCATGTGCGGTATAAGGAAACATCTAGAGGTGGGTTGGCAACCCATGTGCTGGAAGTGCCGGTTAATATTGTTGAATGTTAAGCCTAACCTGAGGATTACCTCAGGTTAGTTAATCACAGTCTGTTTTAAAGAAAACCTAGCCAATCAAATCATACTGCTCGGCGAGAATCGCAATAATCTCTGCTTTCGGATCTTCCGGCAGAGTGATTTTTTCGCCTGTGATCTTTTCTGCTATAGCAATGTAGGTTTCAGATACCGACATCAATACCGCTTCCGGTAACAGATTGTCCTCGGCCAGAGCCGTGCGCTCAGGCATACGATTTTTATTTAGCAGAATATCGGGGTCAGGAAAGTGGTTGAGCAGTAGCTGGCGGAAACCCTCTTTAGAGTTCTCGACAATCTTGCCGTCGGCATAGCTAGCGCTATCCCAAATGCGCGATGAGTCAGGGGTGCCCACTTCATCCATATAAATTAGTTTTTCGTTGTTCTGTTTGTCGCGCACATAACCAAATTCAAATTTGGTGTCGACAAAGGTCTGGCCAATTTCTGCCAGTGAATCACTGATCAGATCAAAGCCTTCACCGAGCAGCTTTTCATAGACATTGATGTCTTCAACATTGCGGAACTTAAAGCTGGCATAGTTATTTTCGATATCGGCACGGGACACATTGACGTCATCGGCTTCCGGGACGCCGGGAATACCGGTGAGAATACCTTTGGTTGACGGGGTGATCAGCAATTCAGGCAGACGCTGATCTTTTTCTAAACCGTCTGGCAACTCGATACCGCAAAAATTGCGCTCGCCCTTGCTGTAGGCGCGCCACATGGAGCCGGTAATATATTGGCGACAGATAGCTTCGATCATTACCGGCTTGGCTTTTTGCACAATCCATACCAAGGGATGGGGAACATCCAAAATATGGCTGTCGGCTAGGCCCTGTTCGCGGAACAGTTTAAACCAGTGATTAGAGATTGCATTGAGCGCTGCGCCTTTACCTGGCACACCATTCATACCGCCTTCACCCTTCCAGATACATTCAAAAGCCGATATCCGGTCGCTTATCACCATGATCGCCAGAGGTGCGTCAGCGGCAACATCATAGCCTTTGTCGGCAATCAGGCGGCGGCTGTCGGCTTCAGTGAGCCAGTAAACCGAGCGTACTTTACCGCTGTGTACCGGCTGGTCACTGCGAATGGGGAGATCGTTGTTAGAGGCTAATACTTTATTAGCAAGACTCATAGTTATGCCTTGAAGGTGGTTAAAGTTGTCAGGGTATTTAGATCTTGCTTGATTTAGCGAGATCAATAAAGAAACGGATCTTAGCAATTCAATGGGCTCTGAGCAAAGGAAAGATTGCAGCTGATGGTGGGGTTTTGTAGGGTAGACTGTTGACCCGTAGTTATTTATTCACCCGAGCTTCAACGACAATGGCCCTTTATCTATGACCTCAATTTTAATCACCGGTGGCAGTGGCTTTATCGGGCAGCACTTTTGTAATCATGCCGATCAGTTAGGCTTTCAGCTTTGTGTCGTAACACGCAACCCAGAGGCCGCGGCGGCGCGACTGCCAGCATCAGTGCGCTTGATTCAGGGACTCAGCGAATTAGAAGAGGACTATGCACCAGAGGTGATTGTTAACCTGGCCGGCGAGCCCCTGGCAGCAGGGCGCTGGACTCAGCGTCGCAAGCAGCGGTTCTACGACAGTCGAATTAATACCACCGACCGTCTCCATGATTTTTTTGCGCGGCGCAGTCACAAGCCCAGTGTCGTGATTAGCGGCTCGGCCATTGGCTACTATGGGCCGAGTGATAAACCAGTGGATGAATATTCCGCTGCCGTCGATGGCTTTTCCCATCAGCTATGCAAAACCTGGGAGCAGAGTGCTAGACGGTTTGAGACCCTTGGCAGTCGAGTCTGCTATCTGCGCACCGGCATTGTGCTGGGAGAAGAGGGTGCCCTGGCACGTATGTTACCGCCGTTTAAGATGGCGCTTGGCGGTCCTATTGGCAGTGGCAAACAGGGTATGTCGTGGATTCATATTGACGATATGGTTGGGGTCATTCTGCATTGCATCAACAACCCGCAAATTTCTGGTCCGGTCAATGCAACCGCGCCTAACTCGGTTTCTAACGCCCAGTTCAGCGCCAGCCTAGGTGTCGCGTTGCATCGACCAGCGGTTCTTCCTATGCCAGCATTTATGGTCAAACTGCTGTTTGGTGAAATGGGTGAGGAGCTATTATTGCAGGGGCAATATGTACTGCCAAACAAGCTGCTGGCCAACGACTACCCATTCCAATACCCCGATCTCGATAAAGCCTTGCAGCAGATTGTTGCCGCCTAGTGCGGATAACCGGTAATTTTTCTGATCGCCTCATAGCTGGGTTTAAGCCCTTTATACATTTTGCGATAGACCTCGGTGTAGAGCTGACCATAGATTTTTTGGTTGGCGGCTATAGGGTCAAAGCGATCGCCGCCATGGGTCATATTGGCTGCGGCGCTGGCAAAATCAGGGTAGATCCCGCAACCCACTGCGGCTGCCATAGCGGCACCCAGGGCTGAAGTCTCATAGGTGTGGGGTCGCTGTACCTGCATGCCAAATATATCCGCTGTGATCTGCATAATCTGGTCGCTCTGGGAGCCGCCGCCGGAGACCAACAGTTTGGTGATCGGCTGGCCGCTGTGTTTTTCCACCCTCTCTTTACCCGCTCGCAGGGCATAGGTCAGCCCCTCGATAATGGCGCGATAGAGGTGTGCCCGAGTGTGCACATCGCCAAAACCGATAATCGCACCTTTGGCCTCTGGGCCTTCATTGTCTGCACCCGCGCCCCAGTAGGGCTGTAAAGTCAGTCCCGCAGAACCGGCAGGCACCTGCTGTAATAAATCATCAAACAGGGATTCAACCGTCACCCCTTGCTGTTCGGCCGCTGACTGTTCCTCGAGACCAAACTGCTGTTTAAACCAGCTCACCATCCAATAACCCCGCGGCACCATCATCTCCACATTAAAGCTGCCGGGAATTACACCGGGATAGGCGGGGTGAAAGGGGATCGCTTCAAGATACTTGTCGCTGGTGATATTAAAGGTGGCAGTGGTGCCGTAGCTGAGGCTGCCGGTATTGCTATCCAGACAACCGGTGCCCAGTACCTCACAGGCTTTGTCTGAACCACAGGCTATAAGAGGCAGACCTTGGGGAATGCCGGTTTCTGCTGCGGCCGCCGCGCTGATATGCCCCAACACGCCGCCAGCCTCAACCAGCTCCGGCAGCATGTTCCGCGTTATGGATGGAATCGCACGCCATTTCCAGTCCTTGGCATCAGCCCATCGCAGCTGTTTAAAATCAAAGGGTACAAACCCCACTTGGCTGGCGACAGAATCTTTGTAGTCACCGGTCAGTTTGAAATTGTGATAGCCAGAGAGCAGCAGTAGCTTGTCCACTTGCCGCCAGAGATCCGGTTCATGCTGGGCAATCCAATTGGCCTCAGCCTGGGTGTGAAAGGTATCCACTGCGGCTATGGCCCCCACCGCACGCATCAATAATGCTTCGACTGCGCCAAGCTCGGGCTTACTGTCGACCTGACGTTGGTCGAGCCAGCTGATGGCGGCACGCAATGGTTGGCCATCGGCACCCATGGGCACTACGGTGGCCCGCTGGGTGGTGACAGACATGGCCTTGATCGATTCCCGGGGAATCTCAAGTTGTTCCCAGAGTTGATGGCAGGCCTGACAGAGAGCCTGCCAAAAATACTCTGCCTGCTGTTCGGCCCAGCCTGGCTGGGTGGAAAAATAGGGCTCGATCTCGACTTTGCTCTTGGCCACCAGCTGGCCATTCCGATCAAATACCATAGCGCGGACACTCTGGGTGCCGTTATCGATAGAGAGTAAATACTCTTGCTTATTGGGTGCTGTTTCCATGGCAACTGGGCTCTATTGTTATTATTTTATGGGCGATCGTTGTCTTCGGGGAGGCTGTAAAAACGCTGCCAAATGCTCAGGTAGCGTTTCACTTCAAAACGCCACTGGGCATCGTTCCAGCCCAATTCCGAGGTGCAGATGGCTTCCAGTGAGGGCAATAATTCACTGCCGCCATGGACCATTACCATGCCCAATCTAGTGCGCCGCAGCAGCAGGTCATCGAGATGAGCCACCGCTTCATGACGGGCCGCCCAGCGACATTCGGCGAGGCAAAAGTCGGTGCCAGTGATGCGCTGTCTCTCGGCTGGGGGTGCAGATTCGAGCATGGCCTTGGCCTGTGATCCGTAGCGCCCAAGCAGACGCTGCGCCCAGGCCGGGTCATCGGCAATCAGATCCGAGGGAACGGTGTCCGGCGTGTTAAACACTCGGTCATCAGTGAACGATTTGGCTTCGGGCAAATACTTGAAGGCCGCTGTTAGGGCATCCAGAGCAATAAGTCGAAAGGTGGTGAGCTTGCCGCCACTCACGGTAATCAAGCCATTGTCCGACCAGACCGCATGATCCCGGCGCTCCTTTGAAGGGTCCTTGGCGCTTTCCGAGCCAATAACGGGTCGCACTCCAGCCCAGCTGGAAATAATATCCGAGCGGCTAATACTCTGACCGGGAAATTGAACATTAAAAGCATGGAGTAAATAGTCCACTTCCGCGTTATTAATGCTCGCCTCAATATCCAGATCTTCGCTGTGGTCGAGGTCGGTGGTGCCGATAACCGTGGTGCCTTCCCAGGGGTAGACATAAACGCCGCGCTTATCGTCAGGGTGTAATGATGTGAGCACATCGGTGACGGGCATCAGCGCCCGAGGAATAATCAGATGGCTGCCGCGCAGTGGGCGGATGCGTTTTTCCGGATTGAGTTGGTTGCGCAGGCGATCGGCCCAGGCGCCGGTCGCATTAATCACTACCGGAGCGCGCAGGCTGATGCCTTCCGCGCCCTCTGGATTATCGAGTAGTACGCCCTGAACCTGCCCCTCTTTGAGCAGCAGTTCGCTGACTTTGCTGTAGTTGATGGCTGTGCCGCCGGCCGCAATACTCTCCTGCAATACCCGCAGCACCAGCCGTGAGTCATCAA
>Ga0302130_1000905_pt1 | contig 16577 bp, 13 predicted proteins | sample CB9_surface_MG_FD_203117 | JGI IMG/M metagenome (GOLD analysis project Ga0302130, IMG submission 203117) | Marine microbial communities from Western Arctic Ocean, Canada - CB9_surface | ecosystem: Environmental > Aquatic > Marine > Oceanic | place: Canada: Western Arctic Ocean | collected... | reverse complement strand
ATGAGCAAAACCAGCCCCCCGGAATTTTAGAAGCCTGCGTGGCAATGGGCCGCAATGACTTCAGCCGTTGCGTGGCGTTTCACAGCCTCTCGAAACGATCCAACCTGCCAGGCCTACGCTCCGGGTTTGTCGCCGGCGATGCAAGCCTGCTGAGCGACTTTTTACGCTTCCGTACCTATCACGGCTGTGCCATGTCCATGGCCACTCAGGCGGCTTCAGCAGCAGCCTGGAGTGATGAAATCCATGTCATCGACAATCGCCGTCAATACCGCGAGAAGTTTGCTGCAGTTACCGAGATTCTCAAGGATGTACTAACCTTTCCCGAACCTACCGCAAGCTTTTATCTGTGGCCGGAAACGCCTATGGATGACACCGAATTTGCCGCTGGTCTTTTTGCTCAGCAAAACGTCACACTGTTGCCCGGGCGCTATTTGTCCCGAGATACTGACGCTGGCAATCCAGGAAAAGGACGAGTGCGAATGGCACTGGTAGCTGAAACTGAGGTTTGCATAGAAGCGGCACTGCGTATTAAACAATATGTGCAGAGCCTAGCGGACTGATAATCTGAACGTTCTAAGGGACTAGAAATGTTAAAACAACAGCGCGCCGACTACATACTCGAAAAGCTCAAAGAGACCTATCCAGAAACCCCCATCCCTCTGGATCACAAAAACAACTTTGAGCTTTTAGTTGCCGTGCTACTCAGTGCCCAGTGCACCGACATCCGCGTCAATCTAGTTACCCCTGCGCTGTTTGCTCTAGCGGACAATCCCTTTGATATGCAGCATGTCCCCCTCGACAGCATCTATAAAATCGTTCGACCCTGTGGCTTGGCACCGCAAAAATCCAGTGCCATTTCGGTGCTATCGAAAATGCTTGTGGAGCAGTATGACGGCATAGTCCGGGATGACTGGAAGGCACTGGAATCACTGCCAGGCGTCGGCCATAAAACTGCTGGCGTGGTGATGTCACAAGGCTTTGGCCATCCGGCATTTCCCGTGGACACCCATATTCATAGACTGGCTCAGCGCTGGGGCCTAACCAAAGGCAAGAACGTCACCCAGACCGAGCGGGATCTGAAGAAACTTTTCCCCAAAGAAACCTGGAATGCCCTGCACCTGCAGATTATTTTTTACGGTCGAGAATTTTGTAGCGCCCGCGGCTGCGATGGACGGGTCTGTGAGATTTGTACGACCTGCTACCCCAATCGGAAGAATCCGTTTATTGCCCATAAGCCTTAAGGCTGTTTTCTACGAGTCAGGACTCAATCCAGAGCCCAAAGACCCACAGCCGCATAGGCACGATAGGGTCGCCACTGCTCAGCAGTCGCCAATAGCGCCTTTGCACTATCAGCCTTAGCCGAGCGAATTAGGCCCACATCGGTTTCCGGAAAAGCATCATCATCCATACCCAGCCGAATCGCCAAATAGCCGCAGGTCCAGGGACCAATACCGCGCAATTTGATCAACTCATCCTTGAGTTCAGGCCAGGGCAGAGACAAATCAAGATCGCCACAGGCAATCGCATTTGCCAAGGTGGTCAAGGTTGCCACCCGTGCGCCAGGCATACCCATATTCGTCAAATCAGCGGCGATTACCGCCTCCGGTGTCAACTGCCCGCAGCGCTCAATCAATCGCCCCATAATGGTATTGGCCGCCGCTACAGTCACCTGTTGGCCAATAATCGTGCGCAGACAGAGTTCAAAGGGATCCCAGCAACCCAGTGGCCTAAAGCCCAGGGTCTTAGACAATACCGGGAGATGGGGCAGTAGTTGCTGGTAAATTATTTTAGTGCAGAGTTGCGGCCGAAATATCCGTGATACCCGAACAGCCACATCATTGAGCTGATCCTCTGGCAGATCGGATTTAATCTGTAACAGGCCCCTCGCCTCGTCATAAGCCACTCTGACTAAGCCATCTCGATAGACCCGCTGATAGTGATTGTCCGCAACAGCTTCAAACTCAGGCACCAGACGAAACGACAGGTAATCCAGCAGCTGCTGCCAGGGAAAAGGTTGAACCACCTGTAACTCAATCATCCACAAGCGCTCTGCGCTCCAAATTAAACAGCGCTCTGCGTTCCAGATCTATAAGCGATCGCTTGCGCGCCAGACCCCACTTATAACCTGCCAGACTGCCATCACCGCGAATCACCCGATGGCAGGGAATCGTAATGGCGATCTTATTGTTCGCGCAGGCACTGGCCACGGCGCGCACCGCTTTGGGTTTACCGATACCATTGGCCACCTCGGTATAGGACTGCAGCGTGCCCGAGGGAATGCTCATCAAATAGTCCCAGACCATGCACTGAAAAGCCGTGCCGCGAATATCCATTGGCAGATCCAATACCCGCACCCGGCCCTGCAAAAACTCATTGAGCTGGTCAATCCATTGATCAAACTGCGGCTGAGCCTCAATGGGCATAGGTTGAAAGCTAGCCTTGGGATACTCCAATTCAAGCTGGGTAAGTAACCTATCCTCAGCATCATCAAACTGTAAAAAACAGATCCCGCGATCCGTGGCACCGATCATCACCTGACCCAGGCTCGTATCACCAGCAGCATAAGAGATCAGCTCACCGGTACCGCCCTTGCGGTAACTGCTCGGCGTCATGCCCATCTGAGTGTCGACTTTTTCATAGAGCCGAGAGCTCGATTCATAACCGGAGGCGTGGATTGCATCGGTAATATTGTCATTCGTTTTTACACTGTTTTTAAACTGCCTGATTCGGCAGCCATCCTGATATTTTTTCGGCGACATGCCCACTGCGGCTTTAAAGGTACGTTGGAAATGGCTTGCACTCATACCCGCCTGGACTGCCAGAAACGCCAACGATAACGGCTGCTGATAGTGCACCTCAATATAGCGACAGATCTCATGCATCAAATTCTCTATGGCATCTCGATCAGTATCTGGCCGGCAGCGCTTACAAGCACGCAAGCCATCCCCCTGAGCTACTTCTTGAGTCGCATAAAAATGGACATTCTTACGCAGTGGGGTTCTCGCGGCACAGGAAGGTCGGCAGTAAACCCCGGTTGTCACCACGCCATAGAAAAATTGACCGTCTTGTGAACGATCGCGATCTAGCACTGCCTGCCAGTATTGATCTGTTTGCTTGGTCATTGTGAGTATCCTGCCAGTTATTAGGATAGATGACTATTCGTTATTGCCAGAGCTTTAACACTCCGCTTCTTGCGATCAATTAAAACCACAATAGGATTTTTTGAAAGCCCCTTTTTTGCTATGCTGCAGGGCCAGTAAACACAAGGAGATTGCTGCATTGGTTACCGTCTACGGGATTAAAAACTGCGACACGATCAAAAAGGCCCGCAACTGGTTAAGCGACAATGGCATCGACTATCACTTTCACGATTTTCGCGCTGACGGCATAGACGCAGCTACCATAGAGCAGTGGATTGCCCAGGCTGGCTGGGAAACCGTTCTCAACCGCCGCGGCACTACTTGGCGTAAGCTGGACCCCAGCATTCAAGCGGCAACCACCAGCGAAAATGTAGCCGCCCTGCTCGTCGAACATCCGGCGATGATCAAACGCCCCGTATTAGATGTTGCAGGGGTTATTAATATCGGCTTTAAAGCCGAACAGTATCAAACACTATTTAATTAATCCTTTAGATCAACCAAAGAGAGTTAGCATGAGCAATTTGTACAGTTTCGCGATTGGCGTTGGCAGCAAGAATTCAAAGGGCGAATGGTTAGAGGTATTTTACCCACAGCCACTGCTGCATCTAGAGCAAACCCTGAGAGATATTTTGGCCGTAACCTTGGGATTGACCGACGGTGATATGGAACCCAGTGCCGAGCAATTAGCCGCTCTGCAATCGGCACTCAAGCAAAATGGTTACTCTGACATGGCTGATAGCGTTGCCTCACTGGCGGCCTCAAGCCGTCCTGTTGTGGCCACAGCCTTCGCTGAAAACACGCCACCGACTTCCGTGCCTCAGGGCTACCTGAAACTGCACCTGCTGTCTCACCGACTGGTTAAGCCCCACGGCACCGACCTCACCGGCATCTTCGGTGTATTGAAGAACTGCGCCTGGACCAATGTTGGCGCTATCGATATCGAAGAGCTGCCTGCCCGTCAGTTGGAAGCACGTCTTGCTGGCCAGCCAATATCCGTCGACTGTGTCGACAAGTTTCCCAAGATGGTGGACTATGTAGTGCCCAGCGGGCTGCGTATCGCCGACACCTCGCGCGTGCGTCTTGGCGCCTATGTGGGCGAAGGCACTACCGTGATGCACGAAGGCTTTATTAACTTTAACGCCGGTACCGAAGGCCCGAATATGATCGAAGGCCGTGTCTCGGCTGGTGTTTTCTGCGGCGCTGGGTCCGATATTGGCGGCGGCGCATCGATTATGGGCACCCTTTCTGGTGGTGGCAGCATGGTTATTTCTGTCGGTGAGAAATGTCTCCTCGGCGCCAACGCAGGTCTCGGTATTCCTCTGGGTGATCGCTGCACGATTGAAGCCGGACTCTATGTTACTGCGGGCACTATCGTCACCATGCTCGACGACCAAAAACAGGCCAGCGGCAAGATGAAAGCCCGTGATCTTGCAGGTAAGAGCGATCTGTTATTTAGACGTAACTCGGTCAGTGGCGCGGTTGAATGCCTTACGAACAAGAGCGCAGTTGAACTCAACGCAGCGCTTCACGCTTAACCACACTCTTAAAATCAGCACAAAAAAAATGGCGGGGAGTTTTGCTCCTCGCCATTTTTTTATCTTAGCAATTACGCAGGTCTAATTAAGCACCCAAAATACTCTGTCCACAGACTCTCACCACATTGCCATTAATGCCAGCAGCTTGGGGGCTGACAAAAAAGCCAATCACCTCTGCCACATCAATCGGTAAACCGCCCTGCCCCAGTGAAGAAAGCCGGCGGCCCATCTGTCGGGTGACAAAGGGAATCGCTGCAGTCATCTGGGTTTCAATAAAGCCTGGGGCTACAGCATTAATCGTTATACCTCGCGAGGCCAAGGATTCAGCTGAGGTCTCTACCATGCCGATCACCGCCGACTTAGAGAAAGCATAATTGGTCTGTCCAACATTGCCAGCAATACCACTGATCGAGGCCACACCGACAATCTTGCCGCCATTATCGAGAAGCTCTGTTTCCAGCAGCGCAGCGTTAATCCGTTGCACACTCCCCAGATTGACCTGCATCAGCATATTCCACTGGTGATCGGTCATACGCGATAACATTTTGTCTCTGGTGACACCGGCATTGTGAATAATGCCATGCAGTGACGAAGTCTGAGCGCAACAAAATTCTCGCAGAATAGTTGCCGCGCCATCACTGGTGATATCGAGAGGCAGTGCCAAACCGCCCAATCGCGTCATAGTGGCCTTCAGCTCATCTTCCGCCTGGGGCACGTCCACACCAATAACCGTGGCGCCATCTCGGGCCAACACCTCGGCAATGGCCAGACCTATACCCCGTGCAGCACCAGTGACGACTAGCATCTTGCCCAGTAATGGCTGCTGCCAATCCGCCTCCATAGAGGCAACTGGCGTGCTAGCGGTTAATATTTGTGCGTTCATAAAGGCCGAGCCAGCAGAGAGCAGAAAGCGAATAGGGGCTTCTATAGCGGTCTCACCACCCTTTTCCACCATCAATAAATTAGCCGTCGAACCATTGCGCCCGATCTCTTTAGCCAGTGATTTAATAAAGCCATGTAACCCGCGCTGCACAGCACCCTGCTCTGGATTATTTGCAGCGCTGGGTTTTAAGCCAATCACAATGACTCGACCACAGGACGCCAGTGATTTTATGTGCTGATGAAAAAATGTGTAGAGTTCGGTGCTTTGCTCTGCAGTGGCAATACCCGACGCATCATAAATAAGGTGGCGCTTCTCTGGTGCAAGAGGGTCACTGATCTGCATCGACGTGCCCTGCAAAAAAGATCCAATGGGATCGACAAATAGCGCCCCCAGGCTAGCGCCTACAAGAACCTGCCCACGCAAATTATGTGGCTGCTTCGGGTCCTCACGCACTAGCGTTACAGGCTCTGGGAGTCCCATGGCTGAAAATAGTTTTTTCCCCAGTGCCGAGTTGGCAAGTTCCAAATAGGTATCAGACATTGTTGTTTCCCTAGATTAAAAATGGATAGCGGCCATTCTACTCACAACCTGGGCAATGGAATTGACCGCAATGACAGTATTTTGGATTATTAGAGGCATTGGCTTATGGCGTCTAATCACCTATTCTTGAGTCTATCCTTAACTAACCAATAATAACTAAACCACTGGAAAGCCACTATGACCGAGATTCGCAAAGTAGCCATCGTTGGCGGAAGCAGAATTCCTTTTGTTCGCAGCAATACTGCCTATAGCGACGCCAGCAATATGGATATGCTCACCGCCGCCTTAAAAGGTCTTGTGCAGCGTTTTGATTTAGACGGTGAACGTCTCGGTGAAGTCGCCGCCGGTGCCGTGATGAAGCATTCCAGGGATTTTAACTTGGCCCGCGAAGCAACCTTAGATTCTGGCCTGTCCTTGCAAACCCCAGCCTATGATGTGCAGCAGGCCTGCGGCACCGGTCTTGAAGCCGCTATCTTAGTGGGCAACAAAATTGCTCTAGGGCAAATTGACTCGGGTATTGCCGGTGGTACAGACACCGCTAGCGATGCACCCATAGCCCTCAATGAAAAATACCGCAAAATGATACTGCGCCTAAACCGCGCCAAAACCCTGGGCCAGCGTTTAAAAGTACTGGCAAGCGTTAGGCCGAGTTTTATGGTGCCTGCCATACCCGCCAATGCCGAACCCCGCACTGGACTGTCCATGGGACAGCACTGTGAGCTTATGGTCAAGGAATGGGGGATTAGCCGTGAAGACCAGGATCAGCTGACCTATAACAGCCACCAAAACCTTATTGCGGCCTATAAGAGCGGATTTTTTGATGATCTGATTCAACCGTTTATGGGTGTCACCCGCGATGGCATTATGCGCGATACGCCTCTCGAAAAGCTGGCAAAACTCAAGCCCGCCTATGACCGTGAAAATGGTACCTTGACCGCCGCCAACTCAACTACCCTCACTGATGGTGCTGCCGCGGTATTACTCGCCAGCGAAGAATGGGCCACCGCGCGCAACCTGCCGATTCAGGCCTATCTCACACATAGCGAAGTCGCTGCAGTGGATTTCTACACCGAGGGCCAACAGAGTGAAGGTCTATTAATGGCCCCGGCTTATGCGGTGCCAAGAATGCTAGCTCGCGCGGGCTTAACCTTGCAGGACTTCGATTTCTATGAGATTCACGAAGCCTTCGCCGCTCAGGCCCTGTGCACCATGAAGGCCTGGGAAGATGAAGACTTCTGTAAAAATAAACTCGGCCTCGATGGCGCCTTGGGCAGCATCGACCGCAGCAAGCTCAATGTAAACGGCTCCAGTGTTGCTACTGGCCATCCATTTGCCGCGACTGGGCCAAGAATCATTGCCACATTGGCAAAATTATTAGAACAAAAAGGCAGTGGTCGCGGTCTTATTTCTATCTGCGCTGCGGGTGGTCAGGGTATTACGGCGATTATTGAGCGTTAATACGCTTCTTTATAACGACTGCCACTAAAAAGCCCCCGCAATCAATATTGTGGGGGCTTTTTAGTCTAAGTTACTTTTCAAAGTGCTTTCTTTAGAGGGTTCTCACAGGCAACCGCTGTGGCGAAAAACTCACTTTTTAAGGGCACAAAAAAACGGGCAGATTCAAAAAATCTACCCGTTTTAACTTTCACCCTACATCGCATTATTCTTATTATTGTTGGTAATGCCCCTCTGAGTACTTGGTTCTCTCGGTAGCCTCTTAGTGGACTATCTCAAGTGTGAACCAATCCTGCATGTGCTTAAGATAACGCCTCCAGAAACCTCAAACTTTGGCAAAGATGCCACCGACAGGTTAATTGATGCCAAGGTTAAAAGTTTGTCATTTGAACTCAAACTTCCGTTATCTCAAGTGCTTATGTTGCTGTTGCAATTGAGTTTTTAAGGATTAAGTCGGCAAACGTCTCGAGCAGTGCATCCGGCAAGGTATGACCCATACCCTCAAATCGAACAAGCTCCGAATGGGCTATGTGCTTGGCGGTATCTATACCCCCACTCACCGGCACCAGCAGATCCTGGTTGCCATGAATGATCAAGGTAGGCGCTTTGATAGACTTCAATAGCGTCACCCGACTTGGCGATGTTCGAATGGCAGCGATCTGGCGCATATAGCCAGCCGGATTGCTCGAGCGCTTGTACTCAGCAATCACTTGGGCCCTGATTGCATCATCGGTCATGGGATAGGCCGGGCCGCCAAGCATCTGCCAGATCTCAACGGCAATATCCAAGGGGGTTTTGCCTTTTGAAGCCGGCTGAACCATTTTCAAACTCACTTTTATGGAAGCCTCCCCCTTACCGCGCTCACCACTGGTGGACATAATCGAGGTCAAGGACAGCACCCGATCTGGATAGCGACCGGCGACAATCTGACTGATCATGCCGCCCATGGACATGCCCACCAGATGAGCTGCGGGAATTTCCAAGGCATCCAAAAGCCCGACCGTATCGGCGGCCATATCATCTAGGTTGTAGGGAGCAGCAACCGGAATGCCAAAATAGGACTTGAGCAACAGGCGCAAGTACCCCGGCGCCTTCACACCATTAAACTTATCGCTGAGACCAATATCGCGGTTATCAAAACGAATAACACGAAACCCTCGATCAACCAAATGCTGGCACAGTTCCAAAGGCCAGCGCACCAGCTGGTTGTAGAGACCCGCAACCAAAACAATCGCCGGATCCTCGGGGTTGCCGAAGGATTCGTAAGCAATCTTCAGCCCATTGCTCTGTGCGTACTGCGTATTTCCTGCTTCAATCATATTCTACTCACTGGCGATTCTGCGCTAGTCACGCAACTCGCGACGGAGAATTTTGCCCACTGGCGATTTTGGCAGCTCATCCATAAAGACCACATGCTTGGGCACTTTATAAGCGGTTAACAGCTCACGACAGAAGTCTTTCACCTGCTGTTCACTGAGGTCGGGATTGGTCGAGACCACAAACAGCTTAACCGCTTCACCGGTTCGCTCGTCAGCAACACCGACCACAGCACATTCAATAATATCGCCGTGCCCATAGGCTACATCTTCAATTTCATTGGGATAGACGTTAAAGCCCGAGACGATCACCATATCTTTTAAACGGTCGACAATGCTCAGCATACCGTCCTCAGCCATCACACCTATATCACCGGTGCGGAACCAGCCATCTCCGTCGAGTGCCTCAGCGGTGGCATCGGGACGATTCCAATAACCCTGCATAACATGGGCTCCGCGACAGCAGACCTCACCGCGCTCGCCAGTGGCAACAGTATTGCCCTGAGCATCAATCAGCTTTACTTCCTGATAGAGCATCGGCAGGCCCACAGTGCCGACACGACTTTTATCGGGCCCGTTACAGGTTAATACAGCAGTGGTTTCAGAGAGTCCATAGCCTTCAAAGACCGGCGCACCGGTGCGAGTTTCCCACTCATCACCCACCTCTTTCACCAGCGCCGCTCCACCGACAATAATGCCTTTAAGCCGAGAGAAATCGATCTCGTCGAACTGCGGATGGCGCATCAATCCCTGGAGTAATGTGGTGATACCGGCCATGGTAGTGAGCTGGTGCTGCTTCATGGTCGTGACCATGCTGTCGATATCGCGAGCATTGGGAATTAACACTGAGTGACTGCCGCCGAGAAAGCTGCTGACTACATTCATGGTAAAACCAAAGACATGGTAGAGGGGCATAGGTGCAATCAACAGATCTGGCACGGCCTCATCACTGAAGTCGACACTCAGCTTCGACATACGCACGCCACCAAAGATGTTGCCATGGGTTAAAATCGCGCCCTTGGAGGGGCCAGTGGTGCCGCCGGTGTATTGCAGAACCGCCACCTCAGACATGGCAGAGGCTCTCTCCGGTAACTGCTTGTCCGCACCCATAGCCAACGCATCAGTAAACCCAACCAAATTAGGAAGACTGCTGATCGCCAATGGCTGAGGCTGCAATAAATCAATGGCACTGGTGGCAATCACAGTCTCAACACCAGTTTGTGGGATAACCTGTTCAGTAACCGGCAACAGGTCACTGAGCACCACCAAGGCCTTGGCACCGGAATCATTAAATTGATGCAGCTGCTCGCGCGCGGTGTACATAGGGTTGGTATTCACCACCACCAAGCCAGCGCGCAATATGCCCCAGACAGCGATGGGAAACTGGCTGATATTGGGCAGCTGCACGGCGACACGATCACCGGCAACTAGGCCGCAATGATCGAGTAAGTAACAGCCGAATTGACGACTTAACTGCTCAATTTCGCTAAAGCAAAGGGTCTGTCCAAGACAGGTAAAAGCAGGACGGTCCGGGAATTTCTCACAGGCTCGATTAAAGCCATCAACCAAACTGCTGAATCCATCCTCAGCATTGAGCTCGATAAGTTTCTGCTCAGAAAATGGTAGCTCGGAAAAAGACAGTTCAGATACGCTAGTTACGTTATTCATAATGTTTCACTTTTATTTTTATAATAAATTATTTTGGCTGTTGTTTTAATGGCCACTCAACAGAGCATTCAAATTTCAAATTTCAAATACCCGATTCCCGATTCCCGATTCCCGATTCCCGATTCTTATTCAATGTACCCCGACACTGAATATTACTTCGTTCGTTACCTCTCCAGCATGCTGCTATCAGGCCCCTAAGGCGCTGCTCCGCTTAAACCCACAATCCCAATAGACTGCTCACCCGAGGCAACATAGAGCAGATAGATCTGGCCATCGGCATCGACAAAGAGCTCCGGATCACGCAAATCATTGGTCGGTTCATTAGTCTCGCCACGGAGGGATGACTGCACAGGCAACTCACTGCCCTCCCAGGCTTGTTCAGCGCGCATTAACTCAGTTGGGTAGGTTGGCACCCAGTCGTCCCAGTCAGAGGACGACAGACTGACTGTTGAGACTAACAGCCGTTCTGGCGCATCACCGACCCGCGACCAAACCACCGTCAGCTGATCATCTTGCAACAGCACTGCGCTATGTCGGGCATCAGTGCCGAATAGCGATTTTTGACGCGGCTGGTAATCGCCGAGTAACTCGTCGCTGCGATAAAGAATCCCAGGAGCGGCTAAAAAGTAATGCTGATCTTGGTAGGCAAAGCTGCGCAGATAGACCCCACCGAGGTTTCTTTCGGTGGCGATAAAATCGACACCGTTAGTCGAGACCGCCACACCGCTAACCTGTGAAAGGCTATCCCGCTGACCATGGAAGAACATAACAATCTGCTGATTGGGGTCATCCACCACCACTTCTGGACTGGCTATATGCGCTTTAAGACTTTGACTAACGGCTATACCCCGCTGCTTGCGAATCTCCTGGTCTGTGACCACAGCCTGATAGACCGCCAAAATAGAGTCTCTAAACAGATAGATAGAAACCGAATCCCATAGCTCAGCAAGCCCCTCACCTAAACTCAGGGGAGGGATATTGTCGGTGGGAAACCCCGACTGATTCAGTTCCAGTGCACCAGGCTCATAAATTGACCAGGGGCCCTCGACCTTATCCGCATAGGCAAGACGAATAAAATCGCCTTTATGATGGGAGAAATACAGATAGTAATTACCCAGAGGGTTCTCAACCCAGTCGGGAACAGCAATCAGCGAAGGACCATTGATATTGCTGTAGCCCTCCTCTGCGGCCAGCGCTGTCAGCCGCGCACTCATAGCCGTCTCAATAATGGGCCCATCGCTTAAACGCTGCACAGATAGACTCGCTGCTTGCTCCGGCAAATAGTCATAGCTCGGCCACAGCCAAACTAGGGTCACTGCCACGACCAGCGAAAATGCCAAAGACAGATAGATCAGTCCATGGAAAACCGTGCGGAAAATGTTTGTTACAGCCTTCAACATGCAGGGGTCACCAATTAGGGTAAAACAATATTAAACGCATCATTGGGTTGGCCCAACAATGAAAAGAACTTTACGAGCTTGAGGACACTGCCATCAACCGACAACTGATCCGAGCCAATCAAATCGGTCAAACCAGCCTCGCCCACTAGGATATCGACAAACAGCGCTTTGCTCAGTGTCAGAGTCGCATCGGCACGGGTATCCACTGGCATCTGACGATAATGCATTACTGAGTTTCTTATACTCAGTACAAAATTGCTACCAGCGTCGCCCTGCTGATTGGTGAAAGCGATATTAATCGACAGCGCCTCACCCTCAGCCTTCTCCGCATCCAAGCGCACTGACAGCGCTTTCATAAATTGCTCCAGCGGCACCTGCTGTAAAAAGCCTTTTGCCGAAGGGGCGTCATAGCGCATAATTTTAGCGCCCCCCAGTAGCTCGTGGGCACCCGAGAGATAGATATCTCGCCAAGGGCCCGCTTCCGCCTGATAGCCCATCTGTTGATAGGCGGCAGCCAACATGGCACGGGCAGCGGTATTATCCGGCTCGGCAAACACTAAATGATTCAGCACCTCAGCGACCCAGCGATAGTCGCCCTTGGCCTGATACACCGCAGCCTTCTCCAGCAGCGCCTCAGCACCGCCCATAAACTCCACATAGCGCAGCGCAGATTCCACTGGCGGCAGTGGGTTCAGGGTCGCGGGATTGCCGTTATACCAACCAAAGTAATACTGATAAACCGCTTTGCTGTTATGACTCAGAGTGCCGTAGTAACCTCGCAGATGAAAATTACCGGCGAGACTTTTAGGTAATTTTAATTGCTCGGCGATCTCTTTCGGGGTCAGCCCTATATTGGCCAAACGCACTGTCTGGTCGTGGGTAAATTTGTACATATCCTGTTGCTGATGTAGCTGGGTGACAATTTCGTCATGACCCCAGGTTGGCCAGTGGTGGCTATTAAACAGCACTGCGGCATCCGCTTTGGGTTCCAGGAAGTCGGCGATGTGGCCAATATAATCACTCCAGATCAGCGCATCGCGAACCTTGGCACCGCGCAGAGTCAACACATTGTGCATCACATGAGAGACGACCTCTGCTCCGCAAAAGGCTTTCCATTGGGGCAGATAAAAGGTCAGCTCAGAGGGCGCTTCACTGCCGGGCATATTAAAAAATTCAATCTCGACACCATCCACAGAGAGACTCTGCTGGGGCTGATCGATCAATACTGTGGGTTGCAGAATGGAGGTGCTGCCAAAGATAACCTGTTTGCCTAAACCGGTATCCACATGACCGGTGGCGGAGTGACTGAGGGAGTCACCGTACATGTAGCTACCGCGGCGGATCATGGCCGGGCCGGCAATAATATTTTCGCTCACTGCTTCATGAACAAAACCTATTGGGGCGATAACCGGAATATTTTTCTCGGCCACCTGCTGTGCATCGAGCAGTGCCAATATGCCACCAAAGTGATCGACATGGCTGTGGGTAAATATCACGCCGGTGATATTAATCGGGCCCAGGTGCTGTTCGGCAAAGTCCATAGCGACGCGGCTGGTTTCGAGAGTGGTGAGGGGATCAACAACAATCCAACCGTTGTCACTTTTAATCAGGCTCATATTGGCGAGATCAAAACCGCGTAGCTGGTAGAGGCCTTTCTCAACCTCAAATAGTCCGCGAATGTTGTTTAATTTGGCCTGACGCCAGAGGCTTGGGTTAACGGTGTCTGGGGCATCACCCTGAACAAAGTCATAGGACGCGGCATCCCAGATTTGGGTGCCACGGGCATTGTTCAATTTATTCACTGGGGCTTCGGCTATAAGGCCACGTTTGGCATTGTCGAAATCCACCTGATTCTCTATATCAAGGGTCTCCGCTAATTCGAGATTACTGTCTAGGGTGAACTGGCTAGCAGCTGAATCGATAATTTCAATATCGGCTTTTTGATCGCAGGCAGCTAATAAAAACAACAGAGAAAAACTGATAAGTGGAGTAGATACACGACGCAGACTAGCCTTGATCATAATGCTTTCACCCTTAGATTTATTATTTTTGTTATGTGCTTTGAGAGCACAATTTAAAATCTCTTGGAGACTTAAATATATTCCGTAGCGTTGCCTACAAATAACTTTCAGAGCACAGCTAAAACTCTATCAAAAGTAATTATTTAAAACTCAGAAGTACGATTTAAGATTAGATTCTGGGCTTCTCTTAGAGAACCATATGCCGCAGGGACGCGGCATCTGAGCGCACCTGGACGATGCACACGGATGTGCAAGTGTCGCGTGAGGCATGGATGCCGGTAGCGACCGTCTTTACAGCGTGTTCTCTAAGAGAAGCCCAGAATTTAATCGCCACCAATAACCATTAAGATAACCAGTGACAGAATACAAAACAGCCCCTTAAACAATCATCTAAGAGGCTGTTTGAACTAACATTTCAAGACGGTTTAAGCGAAGACCTAAACTACCTCAAACAGACCAGCAGCACCCATACCACCACCAACACACATAGTGATAACAACGTACTTCTCGCCGCGACGCTTACCTTCCATCAACGCGTGCATAACCATACGCGCGCCACTCATACCAAATGGGTGACCGATAGAGATAGAACCGCCATTAACATTCAAACGATCCATAGGAATGCCCAGCTTATCGCGACAGTAAATAACCTGAACCGCAAAAGCTTCGTTCAATTCCCACAAACCAATATCATCAACCGTCAAACCGTGACGCTTAAGCAACTTAGGGATAGCAAAAACAGGACCAATGCCCATCTCATCCGGCTCACAACCCGCAACCGCGATACCACGATAAATACCCAACGGCTCAAGATTACGCTGAGAAGCCAGAGTGCCATCCATCAATACAACCGCAGCAGCACCGTCAGACAGCTGTGACGCGTTGCCGCCAGTAATAGTGCCGCCATTGCGAACTGCTTTCAGGCCAGACAGACCTTCAAGGTTAGTACCAGGACGGTTGCCTTCATCTTTAGACAGAGTCACAACTTCTTCAGTTACTTCGCCAGTCTCACGATTAGTCACCAATTTAGTAGCAGTAACCGGAACAATCTCATCAGCGTAAAGACCCGCTTCCTGAGCAGCCGCAGTGCGCGCCTGAGAAATAACCGCATACTCGTCCTGAGCTTCACGGGAGATGCTATAACGATTCGCTACAGTCTCAGCCGTGTCCAGCATAGGCATGTTAATCAGGGGTACGTTTTTCATAGCCAATGGATCAGCAACACGATGCACGTTGAAGTGCTCATTTTGAATCAAGCTGATGCTCTCACAACCGCCGGCAACAATTATCGACGAACCATCAACAGTAATATTGTTGGCGCCAATAGAAATAGCCATCAAACCAGAAGAACACTGACGGTCAACAGTCATACCCGACACCGACACTGGCAAGCCAGAAGCCATGGCCGCTTGACGACCCAAGTTCATAGTCTGCGTACCCTGCTGCATTGCAGCACCCATGATGCAATCATCAATCTCTGAAGGATCAACGCCTGAGCGGGCAACCGCTGCAGCAATAGCATGAGAACTCATAGACGGTGATTCAAGATTATTGAAAGCACCACGGAAAGCTCGGCCAATTGGCGTACGAGCGGCTGAAACGATTACTGCTTCTTTCATAACAAATTCCTTTAATTTTTATTTTAAATTTTGTTTTTTTAATTCAGCTTTTTAGTTCAATAACTGAAAGCACTTAAGCCTGCAGAGCAGCCATCGCCTTCATCAAAAACTTCTCAGTCTGCTTACCACCGGATTCCAGAGGCTGATGATTTGACGGGTCACTGAGTTCATCCCACTGAGCAACAATCGCTTCAGGATTCTGCTCGTCTTGAGCCAAGAAAATACCATCGGTTTCATACATACCAGCCTTAGCGTAACCACCAGCACCGGCACAGAGAATAGTTCTTGTCGGAGCGCTCTCATCACAGAGAACCAACGCCGCTGCAGTAACAGACTCGGCCGTCAGCAGACCCAACATTTCTGGAGGCATAAGATCTTCAGTCATGCGCGTGCCAGCAGTAGGCGCCAGAGCATTAACATGGATATTGTTCTTGCCGCCTTCGAGAACCAAAGTATTCATAAAGCCCAGCACAGCCATTTTCGCAGCACCGTAATTACTCTGGCCAAAGTTACCGTACATACCGCTAGACGACGTAGTCATCACAATACGACCATAGTTCTGCGCGCGCATAATGTCCCATACCGCTTTAGTACAGTTAACCGAACCCATCAGGTGAACATCCATAACCAATTTAAAGTCAGCCAAATCCATCTTACTAAAGGACTTATCACGAAGGATGCCAGCATTATTGATCAAAATATCAACTCTGCCCCACTTCGCCATCGCCTGAGCAACCATATCTTCAACTTCTTCAAAGTTGGACACGTTAGCACCGTGGGCAAAAGCTTCACCCCCAGCCGCTTCGATAATACCGACCACTTCCATAGCTGCATCAGAAGAAGCACCAGTGCCGTCTCGTGCGCCACCCAAATCATTGACTACTACTTTGGCGCCACGCTCGGCCAGAGCCAATGCATGAGAACGACCCAGGCCATTACCTGCACCAGTGACAATTGCTACCTTACCTTCAAAACTAATACTCATTCGTTACCTCGTTAA
>Ga0302130_1000900_pt1 | contig 16624 bp, 10 predicted proteins | sample CB9_surface_MG_FD_203117 | JGI IMG/M metagenome (GOLD analysis project Ga0302130, IMG submission 203117) | Marine microbial communities from Western Arctic Ocean, Canada - CB9_surface | ecosystem: Environmental > Aquatic > Marine > Oceanic | place: Canada: Western Arctic Ocean | collected... | reverse complement strand
CGCCAAGAAGAGACTGAAGAGAAGGAAGTCCGCACCTCGCAAAACGATATTTTGGACGATCCAGTCCGGATGTATCTCAAACAAATGGGGCAAGTTCCTCTCCTGACTCGTGAGGAAGAGGTCGCGATCTCAAAGCGTATCGAGAAGGCCGAGCTCAAAGCACAAGATGCCCTCTTTTCCACTGCGCTCACACTCGAATTCCAAAACAGCGTCGTCACAAAGCTCCTCAACCGCGAGGAACGCTTCGATCGCGTCGTGCTAGATAAGAAGATCGAAAGCCGCGAAGCTTATTTTAACAGCCTGCCAAAACTACTCGAAGAAGCACACCGCCTCGGCGAGCGCATCTACGCTGCCTGGGATAGCCATATTAACGCCAGTAACGAGTCAAACTCGAAACGCGCCCGCACGCGCATGGTCAAATACGAGGAAGAACTACGCAAGGTGCTACGTAAGTATTGCCTCAAATTGAAGTGTTTCGAAGAATTCCTCAAGGACCTCACTCCCATTTACCGCGAAGTCTCTAGCCTCTATGATGACATCGAAGCCGCTGAAATGGTCTCGACACGCAGCAAGACGAAGTTCGACGCCAAAGGCACCAACAAGCGCCTCAAAGAGATTAAGACTGAATTCAAAATGGACTCCCGCGAGTTCATGGAAATCATTCGTCTCGTTCGCCTTGGCATGCGTGAAGCGCACAAAGCCAAGACTGAAATGGTCGAAGCCAATCTACGTCTCGTTATTTCGATCGCTAAGAAATACACTAATCGCGGTCTCTCCTTCCTTGATCTGATTCAAGAAGGCAATATGGGCTTAATGAAAGCCGTTGAGAAATTCGAATACCGCCGCGGCTATAAGTTCTCCACCTATGCTACCTGGTGGATACGCCAAGCGATCACTCGATCCATTGCCGACCAAGCGCGCACTATTCGTATCCCCGTGCACATGATCGAGACCTTGAACAAGGTCATGCAGGTACAGAAGCAACTCCTACAAGAACTCGGTCATGAGCCAACCGCCGAGGAAGTCGCCGATGAGATGAATCTCCCCATCGAGCGCGTTCAGTCCATCATGAAGATGGCGCAGCAACCGATCTCCTTACAAAGTCCTGTCGGTGATTCAGACGATACTAACTTCGGTGACTTCATCGAAGACAAAGGTGCCGAGAATCCCTACGACATGACGGCTTATAGTCTGCTTCGCGAAAAGATCACTGACGTGCTCGACTCGCTGACTGAGCGCGAACGCCGCGTGCTCTCACTCCGCTTCGGCCTAGCCGACGGCTATTCGCGGACGCTAGAAGAAGTCGGCCGCCAGTTTAAGGTCACCCGCGAGCGCATCCGCCAGATCGAGGCCAAGGCACTCCGCAAAATGCGTCACCCCACCCGTATCCGTCAGCTTCACGGCTTCTTTGAAGGCGATATCAATCTCGAAAAACCCGGCATGGACAGCATCAAACGCGAAAACGCGAAACATAAATAAAGTTGCTCAAGCATGCTCCCTGCGCATGCCAAAGAAATACAACATGCCCCACAAAACCTTACCCTCCTTCGCACTCTTTGCGGTTTCACTTTCCCTGCTCAGCGGTTGCGGGGGCTCTCGCAGTGTCCGCGTAATCGAAGGTGATCAGCAGATCCGATCCGCTCTGACTGGCAGCATCTATGCCAGCGACCAAGCGACCATCGTCCATGTCAACAAGTTCGATCGACTGGCTACCCTGCGAAACGCCCGCAGTTTCCCCAAATCTACCTTCCTTGAAACCCGTGATAGTGAAGGGAATAAATCTGCTATCCTCAAGACTCGAGGAAACCGTCCCGCAGGGCTAGGCACCGCTGATATTGTTGAAGGTTTACCCAAAATTAACGACCGAGCCAGTCCCGTCAACGCTACTGAGAGTGTCCGCCTTGGGAAAATATATCGTGACCTCAACGAAGAATAGGTATTCGTTTATATTATGATTTTTATTATTAAGCTACGTCAGCCTTTCTTAGTTTATTAATTTGTTCTTTCATTTGTCCTTGGGGGCAGGCACTTAGACACCCCCTACGAAACAAACCTTCCCAGTTTACTCCTTGACACCAAAGGTGCTCCAACAATTTTTATTATTATGAATACAGTCGCTTTTCTCCAGAATATCAACGGCCCAGAGATCCTTCTGATCTTCCTTATTGTTTTATTACTATTCGGAGCTAAGCGCCTGCCTGGGCTATTCAAGTCTTTTGGCAAATCAATCCGTGAGTTTAAGAAAGCCACCACTGAGATCGAAGAAGACATCCGCACTGCTATGGACGAAGAGCCTGAAAAGGCTGCCGACAATACAACGAACTCAGAGCAAGCACCCAAGGAAGTTGAAGTCGAAAGCGTAGATGCACCCGCGGAAGAAGAAAATCCAGATAAAGTTTAAATAAGGGAACTACTCCGCGCGATCGCCGCCGCAGCGCATAACTTTCTCCTAATCCTCATCGCGCAACCCAGACATAAGCGCTGAAGTCTCACGCTGTATGCCTTGTCGGCAGAGGCGACTGACGGGGTAAATGTCCTGAGCGGCTAGATAGGCTGCCAACGAACCAGCGTGGTGACCGTCCTCAGATTGTCGCTCAGCGCGGTCAATTTGGAGCACGAAATCCGCTACGCGGGGTGCTAGCTCAGCGCGGGCTTGATTCATCGGGCCATCGCTTGGGTCGACCTTAGCAGCCTCAACTAATAGCTCCCATGCGGCATAAGCTTCACCCTGTTTGACGAGTTCCTTGCTTTGGTTCACCAAAAGATCGATCCGTGCGACTTGCTCGATCACCTCCATCAAAAGTGGGCGGCGCTGGATATCGTCGGCTAGCGCGAAGCCTAGATCCATACGGCGTTCGTAAATACCACGACGATCCATGCGCTTGTAGAGGTCATCAAAAATCTGCACGCCTTGCGAACCAGCCGTAGCAAGCTTGGTAGTCTCTTGCTGAAACTCTCGGATCGCGGGGTTGGACGGCCAAATTTCAATCGCGGTCTGCAGCTCAGAGCGAGACTTATCGATATCGCCGAGGTTCCGATACTGCGAAGCGGCAAAGACGGCCATATCGCTCATACTCTTAGCTGTTTCGACAGCGGAGAGCACACGGTTTTTGGGAAAATCTTCTGCTAGTTTGTAAATTCCATCGGAGAGTTCGGAAACACCAATATAATCTTTCGATTCCGCGAGTTCACCTGCTTCAATCAAGCTACGATAGAGGTCGAGCAAATGTCGGCGTTGATCAGCAGGAATCTTGTTCAGTTCAGTAAGATATTCACCAAGGAAGAAGACTTCCTGCAAACGCTCGAGCGCAATGAGATTACGATTCTCTTCGTAGGCGTCGTTAACCGCATCAACACCCATATTGACATCGTTGATCGCTTCGCGAGCAACGAAGGACATGCTGTCGACAGTGAAGGCGAGATCGCTACCCGGTAGGAATTCTTCAAGTTGTTCTTTGCCCACCTCAAGTGACTGGTGTGAGCCCTTAAAAATAGATTGGTAAAAGCCTGCGAGGACAAGCGCGTGCTCAAAGCGGCGCTGGAGCATGAAACTGACGATCTGACTCTGGAACTGAAGCTTCGCTTGCAGGCCAGTCATGGCGGATTGGGTTTCTAGGGCGATAATGCGTGCTTCGGTCTCGGCTAGTTCGAGCATACGAAAGGCGGCCTCGGTGGTAATAGACTCGGTGTCATCGGAAGCAACTTCCTCCCCTTCACCCTGACGATTGCTACTTTCACGAAGACGTTTCTCACCGATATTTTTCAGCGCCATCGCACGATTGGCGACGACTTCCTGTTGAAATTGACGAATTTGAGAAAGCTCACGCTGTGTCATGGTGACGCCACGACTCTCTTTGCGAACTCGCCAGGCATTGAATACTTGATTGGCTACAATGGTGCTGTTGCCGCCATCAAGATCGAAACGGGAGGCGCGAAAGAGCAGCTCCCAAGTATCAAGAATTGCATCATCGCTATTATTGTTAGAAACGGAGAGCCGATCAATAATATCGGTCATCAGTTGGGCGTATTGCGTCTCTTCTTCGGTTGGTGAATTAAGCAGGAAGCGCTCGAAACGAGAGCGGAAAGCTTGTTGTTCGAAGAGATTGAAGTTCTTACCCTTCCACTCGAAGCTACCGTTCTCAAAGTCCATCGAGTCGCTGCTCGGGTCGAAGACGCGGTTGGCCATTTCGAGAAAGGTGTTACTCTCGAACATGCCGCCAGCGGGGGCAGACGCGCTAGCCTGGGCAGGTTGTGGCGTGGAAGTTCCGCCGCTGGTCGAAAAGGGCCCAAATGCCGAAGCGAAAGAGGCGAGGGCCACGAGGCCTAGACTAATACTTTTGTAGTGCTTCCACATAAATGAGCCCTCCTTTTTCAATGATGGCCTGCAACTCATAGCGCTGGCCTACGTGTAAATTATCGCCAGCAGACTCCGACACGAAAACTGGCAAGCGTGCGTCACTGCCCTCAGCAACCACTGCAAGAACGCGGCCAAGTCCTTTTTCCCATTTAAGCTGCTCGTTAATCTGCACTCGAAGCACATAGCGGTTCCCGAGGAAGTCGCCGGGCTTTTGCAGGTAAGTATCGATCGGCAGCACTTCAAGATCGTAGCTTTTGCGCTCGCCACAAGCGCCAAGGGAAAGCATTCCTCCAAGCAAGCTCAACAGGAAGGCGTAGCGAGCGAGTTTGCTTCGTGCCCGACATTCCCCTTGGCTTCGACTGGCCTGAGTAATCTCAGGCACTTCGCGTGATTGAATAAGAGGCATAAAGGATGGCATCGCAGTGTAATGATAAAAGTTACACTAGAGTTAATTCCAGCGTTTTTGCTGGCAACCCCAAAAGACCATGGCTGCGCCGACGAGAAAATGAAGCAGAAGCACGCTAGCGGCCAATTCAGTCGTAGGAATCCACTCGTTGGAATCGACTCGATAGGCATCGTAGAGGCGAGTATCACGCATTGATCCGAAATACCCGCCCCAGCCCCAATAGGCATTTATAAAGGGGCGGCAGATCCAGACCAAGACTTCAGGCAAGGCTAACACGATCCCCGATAGCGGCAACTGGAAGCCAACTAAGTAGACCGATAGAAGCGAAGCTTTGTCAGCCGATTTGAAGATGGCCGAAAAGCCAAGACAGACTGCAGTCATTGAGACACAGCTCAACACGAGGATGCACGCCTGGGGTAAGGATGCCCCAGGGAACTCACAGATATATTTCACAAAGCCCATCATCCAAATGCCCTGCACCACTGCAATGAGTGAAGCGAAGATAAGCTTGCTCGAAGCGTAGGATACCGTGTTGAGGCCAGCGAAGCGCTCTTTTTCAAAGATTTGACGCTCGGCTGCGATCTCGCGTGCACCGTTGTTACTTCCCATTAGGGTAAGCAAAATTACCTGAAAGAGTATCAAGCCAGTGACCAAGGAAGCCATTTCCAAAGCATCGACCCGATAGCGAATACCCGCCTCAATCTGCTCGACTGCTCCGCTGCCTGAGGATAGCGCCAGTCCGCGAAGCTGCGGGATACCGTCCCAGGCAAAGATCGCCACCAGCAACGGAAAGCCGATGGTGATTCCCAGCGTCAATAGCCAGTAACCGCGGTCGCGCTTGAAGAGAAGTGTGCGGCGTTTCAACAGCGTCCAAGTCTGTGCCAGTGCACCAGGCGCGGGCGACGAAACCACTGCGGCAAGCTCGTCGCATGGGGCGTCTTCCGACGACTCTGCCGTCCAGCGCTCGCGCCAGTGCTCGACTGGATGCTCGTGAAGTTGGTCATAAAGGTGCAGCGCGTCGGAGATGCCGAAGTGAGCATTCATCCTATCGAGTGCCCCCTGGAAGATGACCACGCCTTGATAGACAACTGTGATCCAATCGAACTCTTTCAGCTTCGCTAAATTATGGATGATGCAAATGAAAGTTTTCTCCCGCTCATCGCGTAGGCGCTGGAGAACCTCTATAATCTGATCCTCCGAACGTGGGTCGAGCCCGCTCGTTACTTCATCGCAGACCAAGGTCTGGGGGTCGCCGACGAGTTCGAGGCCTAGCCCAAGACGACGCAGTTGTCCGCCGCTGAGATCGGAGACACGTTTATCTCGGTGCTCAGCCAGACCTATACGGCGCAAGATTTCGTCTAGTCGCTCCACCTTGACCCTGCGCTCACGAACGCAGAGATCCAGTGCATAGCCGAGTGCTTCTTTTACCAATAGCCGCACATGCGCGATACTGAACTGAGGCGCGAAAGAGAGTTTTCCTTGCAGATCAAGGCTCTGGGTCACGGCTTCACCCGCGTAGCTAACTTCACCATCGCTTGGCAAAATACCCAACATCGCCTTAACCAGAGTCGTCTTACCACAGCCCGATGGCCCGATCACAGCATTGAGCCCTTTCGGCATGAATCGCGCCGTCGCCCGGTCGAGGATACGCGTGCCCGAAGGTTGAATGACGACAGAAAGATCCTTACATGCTAGCATTATTGAAACAAATTACCTTTGCGCATGATAGAAAGGCCAGCATTTTGATTACCATGTTGTCTTTACGAAAAATTCTTACCGCCCTCTTACTCGTAGTATTTAGCTACCAACTCTCCGCCGTCTCCGTCACAACGCGCGGCATGCGTAACCAAGCCATCTACGGGATCGAATTTCCCGAAGATTCCCGCACCTATTACGGTAGCGAGGCTGGCGTGCAGTCCATCTCGACACAAGATTACATCACAGCTAACTTCCGAGTGATCGAACTCAATATCGTCACCCAAGGTACCGCCCTACTCCGCATTTACTATATCCGCCCGCTTCGTTCAGGTGAACTACAGCAAGCCATGAGCGATGGTCTCGGTGCAACGGGCATCCCCGGCAGTAGTTCCATCATCCAAAGTCCACTCTCCACGCAAGTGCAAGCTATGGCCGACCGTGCTGCCAGCGTGAGTGAAGTCGTCACAGGCACTGAAGTCATGAAAGAATACCCCATGGCCACCCACGCGCATACCATCGAGTTCCGTATTGGCAGCCGCGACGAGCTCCTCGAACTTCACAAAGAACTCAAAAAGCACTGGCTGAAAGAACCCGCTTTTTTTGAAGGCGGCCAGATCGTCAGCGAGGACAAGTCCACCGACAAAGAAATGAAACCACGCAGCCTCGGCGGCACACTATTTAAAGTGGAGGAATGATACTGAGAATCCTAGTGATCTTACTTATCCGCCACGTAAATCACGTAGGCGGCACGCTTGGAGCCCGCGTGGACTTTAGCCCGGATGTGTCCCACCCGAAATCCGACTGTTTCCATACGCGCCTTAAAGTGGGGGTCTTCACCTGCCGACCAGAAGCCAGCTCGGCCGCCAGGCTTGAGCAACTTACGCACCGTACGTAGGCCTTTGTGTGAATACAGTGAGGTATTTGTGGCCTTGACCATGCCCGTTGGCCCATTGTCCACATCAAGGATCACAGCATCATAGCTCTGCGCATCGCCTTGCTTGATTCGCTCTACAGCATCACCTTCGATCACCTTGACTCGTGGGTCGTCAAGCAAAGCGCCATTTAAATCTTTCAAAAAATCACGATTCCATTCCACCACCTTCGGCACCAACTCGACCACATCGACCTGCGCATCAGCGCCTAGTCCCTCCAAGACTGTACGCAAAGTAAAGCCCAGACCAAGCCCGCCGATCATGACACGCGGCTTCGGCTCCTTCCTGGCGAGTTCAACCCCCAATTTGCCTAATAAAAGCTCCGAAGCCGACGCCTTGGAGTGCATCAATTCTTGCCCTTGGAAGCTAATGGAATAGGCACCATCATGCTCGTATAGCGACATAGGGGCACCGTCGGGAGTCGTAGATTTGGCAAGTAAAATTCGTGGTTTCATAGTCAGAGAGCACCTGTAAATCAAATACAAGTAACTGTAAGCAATGTGATGATAAGTCGCGCTCATACAAAATAAATCACAAAATAAATGCCTGCATGGTTCGACCTCCAGCATTCCCCGATCAATATTCCTCCTAAACATGCCCTCGAAAAAAGAATACATCCACCTGCGCGGCATTCGCCAAAATAACCTCAAAGGCTTCGATCTCGACCTGCCCATTGGCGAACTCACCGTCGTCACAGGCCTTAGTGGTGCAGGTAAATCCTCATTGGTATTCGAGACACTCCACGCTGAAGGCCAGCGCCGCTATGTTGAAACCTTCTCGCCCTATACCCGCCAGTTTATGGATCTACTCGACCGCCCAAAGGTTGACAGCGTGGAAAACATCCGTCCCTCCATCGCGATCCAGCAGTCCAATACAATCAAAACCTCTCGCTCTACCGTAGGCACCATCACCGAACTGGCCGATTACTTTAAGGTTTGGTTCGCCAATGCTGCCACCCTCTATGACCCATCCTCTGGCGAAGCCATCACCGACGACACCCCGCAATCGGCATGGAGGAAACTCACCGCCAATTACAAAGGGCAACCGGCTTACGTCACCTTTCCCATCACAAAGCCTGAAAATTTAAGCTGGGAAGAAATCCTGAAATCACTCAGTGGCCAGGGCTACACCCGCGTCTTATTACCTAAGGGTAAAGGTGGGGATGAATACAAGATGATGCGTATTGATGAGCTGGCATCCGCTAACTCCTCACCCTTTATAAATCGCTCCTCACTCTTTATATTACAGGATCGCATCGCGAGCTTGAACGAAAAGTCTAGATCCCGATTCATCGAAGCCGCGCAACAAGCCTTCCATTTTGGAAAAGGTCGTATTCAGATACTCGATACAAATATAAAGCCGGTCGCAGATTTCACCCACGGGCTTAGCTCTCCAATCACAGGCCAAACCTTCCGCGCTGCCGTCCCAGCGCTCTTCTCCTTCAATTCCCCCCTCGGCGCCTGTTCCGAATGTCGAGGCTTTGGGCGTGTTATTGAGATCGACGACAGTCTGGTCATACCCAACCACAGCCTTTCGGTCGACGAGGGCGCCATTCGCGCCTTCCAAGGCGAGGTCTACAGCGAAAGTCTTCGCGACCTCCAACGAGCCGCCCAAAAGCATAAGGTCCGAACAAATGTCTCATGGTCGAAGCTCAACAAAAAAGAGCTTCAATTCATAATGGAGGGCGAACCAAAATATGAAGATAACTGTGGCCAATGGTATGGCATCCGTCGCTTCTTCGATTGGCTCAATCGAAATCTCTACAAAATGCACGTCCGCGTATTTCTCTCGAAATTCCGCAGCTACACCCTTTGCCCCGAATGCGAGGGTGCTCGCCTTAAAGCAGATTCTCTCAACTGGAAATGGCAAGGGCACACGCTACCTGGGCTTTACCAAAAAAGTGTGGGCGACTTATTAGAAATCCTGGCTCCTCACTCAGCACTCACCAGTTCAAAAAAAAGCCAGCTAGATACAGACACGGCCTTAATTGGTATTATGACTAGGTTGACATTTTTGAAAGATGTCGGCCTCGGCTACCTCACACTCGACCGCAGTTCTCGTAGTCTCTCTGGCGGCGAGACCATGAGGGTAAATCTCACCTCCTGCCTAGGATCCTCACTCGTCGACACGCTCTTCGTCCTCGACGAACCATCCGTCGGTCTGCACCCACGAGACATGGATCGCCTCATTTCCATCCTCCACCGACTGACCGGCCTGGGTAACACCGTTGTCGTAGTCGAGCACGATGAAGCCATTATGCGCGAAGCTGACCATCTCATCGAGATTGGTCCCCGTCCAGGTAGAGGTGGCGGCGAGCTAAGCTTTAGCGGTAGTTACAAACGCATTCTAAAATCCAATACTCATACCGGACGCTACCTCTCTGGTCGCGAAACCATCGACGCACCCGATAGTCGCCGAGACACCAATAAGGGGCCCCTGCTCTCAATCTACAATGCGAGTAAGCACAACCTCAATGATCTTACTGTTCACATCCCGCAACAACGCTTTGTCTGTCTGAGTGGGGTTTCCGGCTCTGGTAAAAGCACGCTACTCAACAACGTAATCTACCAAAACCTACTAGCGCAAAAAGGCCTCATCGTCGAAGAGCCCGCTTCAATCAAAGACATTGAGTCCACTCTCCCGCTCTCTGATGTCGTCCTGATTGACCAAAGCCCAGTCAGCAAAACTCCCCGCTCTAATCCTGCTAGCTACAGCAAGGCTTGGGATGAGATCAGAAAGCTCTTCGCCAAGATTGAGACCGCACAATCCGCTGGCATGGGACCAGGGCATTTTTCATTCAATAGCGGCGACGGACGCTGCTCTACTTGCTCTGGTCTAGGCTTTGAGCGCATCGAAATGCAGTTCGTCTCCGATCTCTTCGTCCCCTGCGAAAGCTGCGAAGGCCAGCGCTTCAAAGACGAAGTCCTCGAAATTGACTTTAACGGCAAAAGCATCGCTGATATCCTAGAACTCGACATCGCCGAGGCCGTGCTTTTTTTCGGAGATTGTCCTCATTCGACAAGCTCAGCGCGGGCTAAAATTGTCCGCTGCCTCCAGCCACTAGTCGAGGTCGGTCTAGGCTACCTGAAGCTCGGTCAGCCCCTCAACACCCTCTCAGGGGGTGAATCCCAACGCCTAAAACTTGTCCGTTATTTAGCTAAGATCAAAAACTCCCCTTCTGCCAAAGCAGGTCTGACTAGCTCACCCATTCAGAGTGGTGCCGGTTCACACGCACTCATTCTCGTCGACGAGCCCACCACCGGCCTCCACCGAGCCGACGTTAAACGACTCATAGGCGTGCTCCAAGGACTGGTTGATGCCGGCAACTCTCTCATCGTGATCGAGCACAATCTCGATATTCTTAAAGTCGCCGACTGGATCGTGGAATTAGGTCCAGAAGCTGGTTCCGCTGGAGGACAAATCATCGCCGAAGGCACTCCCGAGCAAATCATCGAAGTCGAGTGCGAAACCGCCGACTACCTGAGCGAGGCAATCAGCAAAAACTCGACGTCCAGCAAATTAGCCGCCGAGGATCCAGTCCCCTACAACCAACAACAAACAACGAACAAGGTTTTACGCATCAAGGGTGCTCGACAGAATAATCTTAAAAACATCTCCTGCGAAATTGCGCACAACAAAACTACCGTCATCACCGGCGTCTCTGGCTCAGGCAAATCCACCCTCGCTTTTGACATCGTCTTTGCCGAGGGCCAACGCCGCTTCATGGAATCAATGTCCGCCTACGCGCGTCAATTCGTGGAACAAATGTCTCGTGCTGAAGTCGACGAGGTGCACGGCATCGCCCCCACTGTCGCAATAGAGCAACGAGTCACCAAAGGCACCCGCAAGTCCACTGTCGCCACCATCACTGAGGTCGCCCAATACCTACGCTTGCTCTATGCGCGTATCGGTATCCAACATTCACCCGCAAGCGGCGAGGCTGTCGTCAGCCAAAGCGAGGCAAGCCTCCAGAAACGGCTAAGGATCTTACTCGCCGATTCTAAATTAAAGACTCTTTGCCTCTGCGCGCCACTCATTCGTGGACGTAAAGGCCACCACGAACCACTGGCAAATTGGGCACGTGACCATGGCTACACGATGCTTCGCATCGACGGCAAAGTCGTCCACCTCGATGACTTCAAGAAGTTAGACCGCTACGTTGAACATGACATCGATCTGGTCATAAGCAAACTCACCACTCACCAACCACCAACCACCACTTCTCAAAGCCTCAATGAAGCCTTGAGATTAGGCAAAGGCAGCGCCTTCCTTATGTCGCCGAAAGGAGAAACCATTTCTCGCCTCTCGACCAAGCGCACCGACCCGACTACAGGCGAAGCTTTTCCTGAGCTAGACCCAAAGCACTTCTCGTGGAACAGCCCGCGCGGCTGGTGCCCTACCTGTCGCGGCTACGGCCAACTCTTTGAATGGATGTCTAGCGAAGCCCTCGACGAGCTTGGGACGGGGACAAAAACTTCCTTTGATCACCTCGACGACCTTGAAGAAGGTGCAACCTGCCCCGACTGTTGTGGTAAGCGGCTAAATGCGCTTAGCAGTGCCGTCAAGTTACCACTCAAATTAAGAATTAAAGATTATAAATTAGGACTTAGTGAGAACGTTTCACTGCCTGAACTTTTAAAGCTCACGCCGTCACAGTTGCTCCTGGTTCTCAAGAACCTAAAGATAAGCAAACGCTCAAAGCCCGTCCTCGACGAACTACTTCCCGAGATCGAAGAGCGCATGCGCTTTATGGATCGTGTTGGGCTAAACTACCTCAGCCTCGATCGCGCCACCGCTACACTCTCCGGGGGTGAAGCTCAACGTATCCGTCTAGCCGCGCAGCTGGGATCCAACCTTTCAGGCGTGCTCTACGTCCTCGATGAGCCATCCATCGGTCTGCACGCACGGGACAATGCAAAGCTCCTCGAATCCCTCGATCAATTACGTAAACGAGGTAACACCCTTGTGATCGTTGAGCACAACGAGGCCACCATGCGTAAGGCTGACCAGATTCTCGACCTAGGCCCCGCCGCCGGTATTCACGGCGGTGAGATCGTCGCCAACGGTAGTCTGGCAAAAATTAAGAAAAGCAAGCGCTCCCTCACTGCACAGTATTTGCGCAAGCAAATGCAGCACCCACTTCGCGGCGAGCACCGTGATTTACCTGCCGCATGGAGCCCCCGAAAAAAGAAAAATAACGAGCAATGGATTATACTACGAGGTGCCGCCCTAAGAAATCTCAAAGGCTTCGACCTACATATTCCAAAGCAGCGTCTCAATGTCGTCTGCGGCGTATCCGGCGCAGGTAAAAGCACTCTGATTCGTGACTTATTAAAGCCATTAGTCAAAGCAGCCATCGAAACCAAATCAGCAAAACTGACTCCTCAATCAAAAATCCTCACTACTTCGGATTGCTTCAAGTCCCTTCAAGGCGCAGAAACAATTCGCAAAGTTATCGAGGTCGACCAATCTCCTATTGGTAAAACCCCGCGCTCCACACCTGCGACTTACATCGGTGCATTCGATATTATACGGGACATTTTTGCCAAGCTACCCGAGGCCAACATGCGCGGCTACAAGCCTGGCACTTTCTCTTTTAATACTAAGGGCGGACGCTGCGAAACTTGCAAAGGTGCTGGCCGCGTGAAACTAGAAATGAACTTCATGCCCGACGCCTACGTGACTTGCGAGGACTGTAACGGTCGCCGCTACGGCGCCGAACTCGACAAACTACGCTGGCATGGCAAGGGTATCGCCGACGTTCTGCAAATGAGCTTCGAAGAGGCGGCAAAGTTCTTTAGTTTTCACACCCAACTCAGTAAGCTCATGCAACTGATGGTCGAAACAGGACTCGGCTACATTGAGCTAGGACAATACTCGCCCACCCTCTCTGGTGGTGAAGCCCAACGCCTTAAACTCGTTAGCGAGCTAGCCAAAGGCATGCCCACCTTCAAAGAGCGACAATACAACAAAGGCCAAGGTAACCTCTACATCCTCGAAGAGCCTACCATCGGCCTGCACCTATCCGACGTCGAGCGCCTGATCGAGCTTCTGCACAGCCTTGTGGACAAAGGCCACACCGTGATAGTGATCGAGCACCACCTCGAAGTGATCAAAGATGCCGACTACCTCATCGAGATCGGACCTGACGGCGGCGAAGCCGGAGGGGATCTCCTATATCAGGGTAGAGTTGATGGGATCAAAAAAGTAAAGGGCAGTGTGACGGCAGATTACATGTCCTAGATTTCTATATTATTTCCATTCAGTTCAACCGCATCGTGCACATTTTCAGCGTCAGACTATCTGAGAAAAATTAAGGTTTTTTACTTACCAAACTTCTTAACTAAACCTTGCTCGCAGAAGCTTCGGAGCGCAGGAAAACTGGCTTGTCCACGGTCGAGCTTTCGGCGTCGTAGGCGTAACCTCCAGTTGAGAATTCCCGCAAATCCTCTGAGTCTTTCAGTTCATTTTTCACGATGTAATCAGCCATCATACCCCGAGCTTTCTTTGCGTAGAAGGAGATGATTTTATACTTACCCTTCTTTTCGTCTTTGAACACAGGGCTGGTCAGTTGGCCGTTCAGTTTAGACGGGATCACTGAAGAAAAATATTCGTTCGAGGCTAAGTTAACCACGACACTAGAATTGGATTTTTCAAGATCCTTGTTTAACAAGCCAGTAATGCGATCGCCCCAGAACTGGTAGAGGTTCTTACCTCTTACGTTCGCCAGTGAAGTGCCCATTTCAAGTCGGTAGGGTTGCATCAAATCTAGCGGACGTAGCACTCCATAGAGCCCCGACAAGATGCGGACATTTTCTTGAGCTGTTGCAAAGTCGCCCGCGGACCACTCGCGTAGATTCATTCCTTGGTAGACATCACCTGTGAATGCCAAGATCGCTTGGCGGCTATTCTTTTTAGTTGAGGATGATGCAAAGCTTTGAAAGCGCTCGTGATTGAGCAAGGCCAGCTTGTCACTGATACTCATGAGTGATCCGACCTCTTCGGAGGAAAGCGATTTGAGCTGCTCCATGAGCGCAGCCGTGTCCGACTTCAGGCGGGGCTGAGTCGATCGCTCGGTAAGGCACGGCGATTCATAGTCAAGGGATTTGGCAGGGGAGAGAAGTGTTATCATTAGAGAAAAATAAAGCGATGAGCTGAGCGTCTACAAACTAGTCGTGTCATTATCCAAAAAATTCCACACTACTCTAGGTCAGCAGGCGCTTCTTCATTCTGCTTAAACATGCCTTGCAGCTTGGCATCGGCTGCGGCTTTAAGTTCGGTGACTTCTTCGCTGGTATCTTGAATAATTTTTCCTATTTTCTCTGCGGCAGCTTCCTTCACCTCTTCGACCTCTTCAGAGGCTTTGTCGACAATCTCTTGCGTCTTGGATTTGACCACTTCAGCAGTCTCAGCTACTTGGCCTTTGGCCTTGTCGGCCATTTCAGATAACTGCTCTTTAGATTCGGCGGTGACGGCGTCAGCCGCTTCTTTCAACTCCTGCTTAGTTTCTTCGCTGCATGCAGTGAAGAGGAATACAGAGAAGAAGAGAAGTGAGAGTTTTTGCAGTGACTTCATGCAGACGTATTTTTAAGAGATAAGCGGAAAAATTCGCTTTGTTTAGAGTAGATCTACGCTATGTTTGCGTGAAAATTATTACCCGCAGTGGTCGGTTTAACGTAGCCTTTGCGGATGGTGAAATCGCCAAAGCGTTCGCCCTCTTCGCGCTCTTTGGCGTAACTAATGAGAATGGGCTTAAGCTCATCTATAATCTGCTCGTGAGTGATGGAGGTCCGGTAGAGCTTGTTCAAACGCTCGCCGTCGAAACCGGCACCTAGGTAAAGATTGTATTTACCAGGGACTTTACCAACTAGCCCAATCTCGCCTAGGTAAGGACGACCACAACCGTTAGGGCAACCGGTGGAACGGATGACGATCTCGTCATTTCGTAGGCCGGCTTTTTCAAGGATGACTTCGAGGTCGCTGACTAGATTAGGCAAGTAGCGTTCAGACTCGGCAAGAGCGAGGCCGCAGGTCGGCAGTGCCACGCAGGCAATCTGGCTACGGCGCATGCCGGAGGCAGTCTTGTAGGCGTCGAGACCGTATTGCTCGACCATTGAGTCGATGGTGTCTTTGTCCTCGGCGGCGACGTTGCTAATAATGAGATTTTGATTCGCGCTCAGGCGGAACTCGCCCTTGTGAACTTTGGCAATTTCGAGCATGCCCGTCTTCAGCAGTTTGTCATCTAGATCGACGACCCGACCGCCTTCGATAAATAGGCCGAGGTGCCATTTTCCATTAATGCCTTCGCTCCAGCCGTAGCGGTCGCAGTTGCTCACGAATTTATAGTCGTGAGCGTCTTCGAGCTTGTAGCCGAGGCGTTTCTCTAGCTCTTCGCGGATCCAGTCTTTGCCGAGTCGTTCGACGGTGTATTTGAAACGGGCGTTGGCACGGTCCTCACGGTTACCATGGTCCCGCTGGATGGTAACGATCTTCTCGGCCACCGCGACGGCTTGGTCGGGCGTGCAGAAGGCAATGACTTCGGCGAGACGCGGAAAAGTCTTTTCATTCCCATGGGTCATGCCCATGCCGCCACCGACGGAGACATTAAAGCCGAGCAGCTTACCATCTTCGACAATCGCGATAAAGCCGAGGCAGTGCGCGAAGACGTCGACGTCGTTATAAGGCGGAATGGCCATGGCGATCTTGAACTTACGCGGCAGGTAGGTAGTACCGTAAAGTGGTTCAATTTCGTCGCCCTTGCAGTCGAGCGAACGCTCGGCAGCTAGTGGAACGGTTAGCTTGATCGGCTCACCATCGAGCCACATCTCAGAAAATGCGGGGGTCTGCGGTTTAAGGTATGCGTCAATCTCCTCGGTCACGCGTTGCACTTCAGTGTGAATTTCTGAGGCAAAAGGATTCGGGTTGCACATGACGTTGCGGTTCACGTCACCACATGCGGCGAGCGTAGTCATCGCGACGTCATTGCAGGAGCTGATCACCTCTTTCAGGTTCCCCTTCAAAATGCCGTGCAACTGGAAGGCTTGGCGAGTAGTGATTTTGAGCGTATTGAATGCGCAGTAGTTAGCGAGTTTGTCCATTACCAACCATTGCTCGGGTGTGCAAACGCCGCCAGGCAGGCAGATACGAGCCAAGAAGGAGTAGGCTTTGTCCAGCTTATGCTTGCGACGCTTGGCGCGCACGTCGCGATCGTCCTGCTGGTAGAGGCCGTGA
>Ga0302130_1000895_pt1 | contig 16698 bp, 15 predicted proteins | sample CB9_surface_MG_FD_203117 | JGI IMG/M metagenome (GOLD analysis project Ga0302130, IMG submission 203117) | Marine microbial communities from Western Arctic Ocean, Canada - CB9_surface | ecosystem: Environmental > Aquatic > Marine > Oceanic | place: Canada: Western Arctic Ocean | collected... | reverse complement strand
TAACTGTGAGGGCGGTTTAATTCTAAACCGTTCTACTTTTATGATGCAACCGGGGGAGGCTTTAGTTTTAGAAAACTTTGAGCCTGATATTTCAGGTGGCTATCGGAGGATAAATGGCTATCGCAAATACGCAAACCAAGTAGTTCCACTTACTTCTTCTAGCTCCGAATCTGTTTTGATGGTAGCTAGTTTTGCAGATAAAGTTGTAGCAGCTAGGGGCGAAAAGATATTCTCATCTTCATCTACTGAGTTATCTCTTGGCATTGCGGCTGGTACAAGTATGTCAGGCTCAGGTATTATTAGTGTGTTATCTACAAGTGGATTTTCCTCCAGTGGTACTATTCAAATTAACTCAGAAACATTTACTTACACAGGCATTAGTTCTACTAACTTCACAGGTGTTACTAGGGCTACTTCAAGTTCTACTGCAGCAACACACTCTAAAGCAGACGTAGTTTCAGAGAACTGGACTGAAAGAGATACTGGTAGAACTAACGCTGCTAAGTACCATTTTGAAAGATACAACTTTGATGGTAACGAAAAGATTATTTGTGTTGACGGTGTTAACGCTCCTGTAATATTTAATGCTGCTATGACTGCAGCTGATGTTAGTGAAAGTTCAGTAGCAGGTTCTACTGTTGTAGCTGCGTATAGAAACCATATGTTCTACGCAGGTAAGTCTACCTCGCCTCAAGAAGTTGTTTTTAGTGAGCCGTTTGATGAAGATGGTTTTAACGCTGGTGATGGCGCAGGCAGTATTAAAGTTGATGACTCAGTAGTTGCACTAAAAGTTTTTCGGGATAGTTTATTTATCTTTTGTGAAAACAGAATATTTAAACTTACAGGATCTAGCCTTAGTGACTTTTCAGTACAGCCCGTAACAAGAAACATTGGCTGCATTAACAGCTTTACTGTACAAGAATTTGCAGGTGACTTAATCTTTCTTGGCCCTGATGGACTTCGTACTGTGGCTGCGACTGCTCGTATTGGCGATACAGAACTTGGTACAATTAGTAAGAACATTCAATCTGTATTTGATGAAAACATTAATAACGCTGGTTCTTTTGATTCGGTAGTTATACCTGACAAAACACAATACCGAATTTTCTTTACTAAAGATGGTCAAGGTGCATCACTTTCTAAAGGCGCTATATGTGTACTTAAAAAAGAAGCCTTTGAGTTTTCAGAAACACGGGGAATACAAGTAGCATGTACAGATACTTTTATTGAAGCTGGTAATGTTATTGTACTACACGGGGATTCGCTAGGGTTTGTACAGAGGCAAGAATCTGGTAATACATTTGATGGGACAACTATTGCGGGAACGTATAGAAGTCCTGACATGAGTTTTGGGGATAGTGGTATCCGTAAACACATGCAACGGGTTATTATTAGCTATAAACCAGAAGGAACTGTTGCCGCCGACTTAACAGTACGTTATGATAACGAAGATAAAGACTCAGCAAGACCTGCTGTTTATCCTTTTGACACAACATCTTTAGCTGCGTCTTATGGTAATGCTGTATACAGTACAGTTTCTTCTGCAATACAGTTTGTTTATGGCGGTCCTACTCAGCCTCTTTTACGACAGCCCATAGAGGGGTCAGGATTCTCTGTCGCATTAAAAGTAGAAGATGGGGGAACAACTAACTCGTACTCTCTCAAAGGTTTCCAAATAGAGTATCAACTAGGAGCAAGACGTTAGATGGGCGCTACATATACAAGACAGTCAACATATAATGATGGCGATACAATTACGTCAGATCACACTAACGATGAGTTTGATCAGTTACTAGCTGCGTTTGCTTCTAGTACAGGACACTCACATGATGGGACTACTGCTGAAGGCGGTCCTATTACTAAACTGTTGGGTACATCCATTACTATTGGAGATGCTACTTCAGGAACTGACATTACTGTAACCTTTGATGGAGAAAGTAATGACGGTGTTTTAAAGTGGATGGAAGATGAGGATTACTTCGAGTTCTCTGATGACATACTTATTGCTACAACAGAGAAGATACAGTTTCGTGACACAGGTATCTATATTAACTCTTCTGCTGATGGTCAACTTGATCTCGTAGCTGACACAGAGATACAGATTGCTGCAACTACTATTGACATGAATGGTGCAGTAGATATTTCAGGTAACTTAGGTATTGGTGGTAATCTTGTTGTAACAGGTACTACTACGTTTAACGGTGGTACTCTTACTTTGGGTGCTTCTGCTGCTGATAATGTTGTGTTTGGGTCTAACGTAGACTCAAGCATTATACCTGACGATGATGATACATATGACCTTGGTTCAGCCTCTCAGCAATGGCGTAACATATTTATTGATGGTACAGCAGAAGTAGATACTCTTTCTATTGATGGTACTGCAGTCACTTCAACAGCAGCAGAGTTAAACATCCTAGACGGGGTTACTTCAACTGCTACAGAGATTAATCTTTTAGATGGTGTAACGTCAACTACAGCTGAACTAAACATCTTAGACGGTGTAACGTCTACTGCAGCTGAGTTAAATGTACTTGATGGTATTACTGCAGTAGTAGGTGAGCTTAACGCTTTAGACCTTGGTGATACTGCTATTGGTACAGCTGTAGCATCTAAAGCTGTTGTACTAGATGCAAACAAAGACTCCACAGGTATTCGTAATCTTACCCTTACTGGTAACTTAACTATCCCCAATGATGGTTTGTTTGCTGCTACTAATACTGCAGGTAATATTCTTGTAGCTGACGGTACAAACTTTAACTCTACTGCTGTAAGTTCTTTGTCGGAAATAAGCACTGCAGCTAACGATGATGTGTTCTTAGCTATTGATACTTCTGGTGGTGGACTTAAAAAGATTACTAGAAGTACTGTTCTTGCTGGCACTGGTTCAAGTACAGACTTAGCTAACGTTGTAGAAGATACTACTCCACAACTAGGTGGCAATCTAGATATGAATGGTGCTGACATTGTTACAACTTCTAATGCTACAATAGACTTAGCACCTAACGGTACAGGCACTGTTGTTGTACGTGGTAATACTAACTCAGGTGCTATTGTATTTAACTGTGAAAGTAACAGCCACGGTCAAAAAGTAATTGCACAACCACACTCAGCCTCTGTTACAAACACTATGCTCTTACCTGCAGGTGCTAACTCTACTTTAGTGTCACTTGTATCTACAGACACACTTACAAATAAAACTTTAACATCCCCTAAAATTAATGAAGATGTAGCAGTCACTTCAACAGCCACAGAACTAAACATTCTGGATGGGGTTACAAGTACAACAGCAGAACTTAATATTCTTGACGGGGTAACCAGCACAGCCGCTGAACTAAACATTTTAGATGGAGTTACAAGTACTGCAGCAGAACTTAACATTCTTGATGGGGTAACTTCTACTACTGCTGAAATCAATCTTATAGATGGAGGTACGGCAAGAGGCACAACAGCCGTAGCAGACGGTGATGGCGTACTTATTAATGACGCAGGTACAATGCGTATGACTAGCGTAGATACACTTTCTACTTATATGTCTGGTAAAAGTGTTGGTGGCACAGGCATTGTTACTACGGGTGCTTTAGATGCAGGTTCTATTACTAGCGGTTTTGGCACTATTGATACTGGTGCATCTGCTATCACTACAACAGGTCTTATTTCAGGTGGCTCTTTAGATATTGATAGTGTCCTGATTAACGGGGCTACTATTGGTCATACAGATGATACTGATTTAATGACAGTAGCTGATGGTATACTTACTGTTGCTGGCGAAGTACAAATGACTACACTAGATATTGGTGGAACTAATGTAACGTCAACAGCCGCTGAGTTAAATATTCTGGACGGTGTAACTAGCACAGCCGCTGAACTAAACATCTTGGATGGGGTTACCGCTACAGCCGCTGAAATTAACTTAATTGATGGTGGAGCTACAATAGGCACTACAGCCGTTGCCGATGGTGATGGTATTCTAATTAACGATGGTGGGACTATGAGAGTATCTACCGTCCAGACTGTTAAAACATATATGACAGCAGGTGCTGGCGCACCCACAGGGACGTTAATTTACCATGCAGCTAACGCAGCCCCAACTGGTTATCTCAAGGCCAACGGCGCAACTATTTCTCGCTCAACTTACTCAGCCTTGTTTTCCGCTATTGGTACAACTTTTGGTGCTGGCGATGGTAGTTCTACATTCCTCGTTCCTGATTTACGTGGTGAATTTATACGTGCTTGGGATGACAGCCGTGGTGTTGATGGCAGTCGGGCATTTGGTTCGGCACAGGGAGATGCGTTTAAAGCCCACACTCATGGGGTTCTTTCTGTAGCATTCAGCGGTGGCGTTTCTGCCCCTCAAGCCCAAAGTGCGGGGGCTAACTACACAACCTACAACACAACATCCACAGGTGGCTCAGAAACACGCCCACGCAACATAGCCCTCTTGGCTTGCATCAAATATTAAGGAGTTAACATGAACGTATATCAAACTGACCATGAGGGCTTCTATGTAAATGCAACGGTTGCTGACATAGACCCTATGGACGAAACAAACCACCTGATACCCGCAGGCTGTGTAACTGATGCACCACCTACTCTAACAGAAGGCCAGAAGGCCCAATGGGCAGACGGTAGCTGGGCAGTAGTCACCCCTGTCGTGGAGGTAGAACCGGAGCCAGAACCAGTGGACGCTGCTGTTGAAGCTAGAGCTAAACGTGATGGCCTACTGACTTCCTCTGATTGGACACAAGTAGCTGATGCTCCGGTCGATCAGGCTGCATGGGCAAGCTACAGGGTTTTGCTGCGTAATGTCCCACAGCAAGCTGGGTTTCCAGATGTAACTTGGCCCACTAAGCCGGAATAAATAGGAATACCCAATGGACAAACGTACTGTAAGCTCTGCCCATGAGCGCATCGACGGCCTTGAAAAGGAGGTAATAGCTATCCAAACTGAAATGAGAATCCAATTCAAAGACTTGTTTGGTCGTGTTAAACGCATGGAATCCATTATGCTAGCCGCAACTGGCGCTATTATTGCGCTCTTAGTAGCGGTACTGACCAAGATGAGCTAATGATTGATCCGATTACAGCCGTTGGATTGGCGACTTCCGCATTTAATATTTTAAAACAAGGTATCAATGCGGGTAAGGATATCCAAGAAATGAGCGGAACCCTATCAAAGTGGGGTGCCGCTTTCTCTGATTTTCAATACGCCGAAGACAAAGCTAAAAATCCTCCTTTTTACAAACTTATGTCTGATAATTCTGCTAATGCCATCGAAATCTTTGCTCAGAAAAAGAAGATGGAGCATATGCGGAAAGAAATAAAAGATCATATATCATGGACTTATGGGCCTTCCGCTTGGAAAGAAGTCCTCGCCATAGAGGGCCAGATGCGGAAGATTAGGCAGGACGAGGCTTACAAAAAACAAGAGATGCTAGATAACGCGATAAATTTTGCGGCGGGGGCGGTTGTTTTCCTGTTAGCCGCTGGTGGAGTCGGGACAGTGTTTTATTATATCGGGAAGCTACAAGGTAAATGGTGAGTGACCCTTGTAGAAGTGAAGCGGCGCTGGGCTGTAATAACCAAAGATGGAATAGTAATTATAATTACGAGTGATAAACGTGTTGCACTAGCTTTTGCTGAGAAGTGGAAAATTAAAAATGACTGAGTTTGATAAAGCGGATACCGACGGCACCGGCTCTATAGATAGAGCAGAGTGGAATGCCCTAGAGCTAGAGGATCGCCGCAGACGCCTTGACGACGAAGACAGCAAACGAGATCAGCAACGCAAGATGGTCTGGTTTGCTTTGTCTGGTATGTTGATCTACCCTATTCTCATCATCGCAACTTCAGCCATAGGCTTGAGCGAGGCAACAGCTTCTTTATCGTCTATCGCCGGTGTGTATTTTGTTTCTGTCTCTGCGCTTGTGGGGGCGTTCTTTGGGTTTACTAACGTGGGGAAGAAATAATGTTAGGAATAATAAACAGCGTTGCGGGTTTGGCAGCAAGTGTCATCGACGGCAAAACGGCAGTTAAAAAGGCCGAAGCGCAGACCAAGATGAAAATTGCCACGGGGGAACTTGATTGGGATTTGGAAGCCATGAAGGCTACTCAAAATTCGTGGAAAGACGAGTGGATTACCCTACTTTTTAGTATCCCATTAATTTTAGCATTTTGTGGTGATTGGGGTAATCAAATAGTGCAGGCTGGGTTTACTGCTTTAGAGGTTATGCCTAATTGGTATCAGTACAGTTTAGGTGGAATTGTCAGTGCCAGCATAGGGATGCGAGGCGTCAGTAAGTTCTTTGGTGGGAAGAAGTGATTTGATGTGGGTACTCATCTGGATGCAAGTTACAGTAGGAATACCTGTTGAGTACTATCAATTAAACAGTTTTGATAGTAGAACGGTATGTGAACAGTACCGAGAAGACGCAGAAGTGCTAGTTACAACTACTAATATGGCCGTGGCCTGTTTAAGTGTAAGGATAAATCAATGACTTTTAAACTAAGCTCAAGAAGTGAAGCCAAGCTAGAGGGGTTAGACCCACGCCTCGTTGCAGTTGTTAAGGCAGCTATTCACGTTTCTAAGATAGACTTCGGTGTAATCTGTGGCATGAGAACTGTGGAAGAACAGCGAGAGCTTGTTGAAAAGGGCGCGTCCCAGACGATGAAATCAAAGCACCTGCAAGGTTATGCAGTAGATTTAATGGCTTATATTGGCAGTCGTGGTTCTTGGGAATTGAACCTCTACGATGATATTGCAGACGCAATGGCTGAAGCTGCGAGAGAAATAGACGTACCTATCAGGTGGGGGGCGGCTTGGAACGTGCCAAACATTGCTCAGTTTAGCGGTGACATGGAAGACGCGATGAACTACTATATAGATGAGCGCCGATCACAGAACCGCAGACCGTTCATTGACGGCCCACATTTTGAACTGATGGTGTAACATGCCCTTAAAGAAGCTCCTGTTAAAAGCCGGTGTTAACCGCGAGAATACTAGATACACCAGTGAAGGTGGTTGGTACGAGTGCAACAACGTCCGTTTTAGACAGGGCACCCCTGAAAAGATTGGCGGTTGGACACGACTAAACACTGTAAAGTTTCTAGGTGTCACACGCTCTCTTATGAATTGGGTTACGCTAGGAGGGCAAAACCTCATTGGTGTGGGCACTAACATAAAATTCTACATAGAGAATGGTGGGGCTTACAACGATATAACTCCACTCAGAACTACAACCAGTGCGGGAGACGTTACGTTTAGTGCATCTGATACTACGTTAAGCGCTGCGATAACTTCTACATCTGCCACCGTAATTGCGATTACAAACGCTACAGGGTTTCCTTTAGAAGGGTTGGTCTTGATTGGTTCTGAGGTTGTATCCTACACAGGTATTACTGATAACACGTTAACAGGCTGCACTAGGGGAGCGTCTAGGCTTGTTTCTGACGTGGCTACTAGCACTACAGCGGCTACACACAGCAACGGCGCGGCGGTAACTTGTTTTACTATTCTGGTTAATGACGCTGCTAACGGGGCTATAGCGGGTGATTTTGTAACTTTTTCCGCCGCTGCGGCTCTAGGCGGTAACTTTACGGCTCCGGTGTTAAACTTAGAGTACGAAGTATTAACTCTTGAAGACGACGGCAAGTATTCAATACTGGCAAAAAGTTTTAGCTCAACGACGCTTAAATTTACTAACGTAGCATCTACATCGGCTGACTCAGGTACTGGGGGCAGTCTAACCGTGGGCGCGTACCAGCTTAACGTGGGTGTAACTACAGCCTCAAACCTTGCCGGTTGGGGTGCGGGTGGTTGGGGTGCCGCTCTCTTTGGCACTGGCGAAACTAGCCAAGAAGAATTACGTGTGTGGTCTCAACAAAACTTTGGCGAAGACCTGATATTTGGGCCTCGCGGAGGTCGTATATATTACTGGGACGCATCAACCTCTCTAGTTACTAGGGCGTTAGAACTAACGGGATCAAACATACCTACAATACAAAACCTTATTCTTGTGTCAGATATTAACCGTTTTGTGTTTTGCTTTGGTACTAACCCGCTGGGTTCGGGCGTGCGAGACCCTATGTTAGTTCGGTGGTCTGACCAAGAAGATGCTACTAATTGGACACCCACAGCTACAACACAAGCAGGCAGTCTAAGGTTATCTCGGGGCACAGAAATTGTAGCTGCCTCTCAAGCTCGACAGGAAGTCTTGGTGTGGACTGACTCGTCTCTGTACTCCCTGCAGTATGTAGGGGCGGAATCTGGAGTGTGGGGAGCTACGTTGGTCGGTGAACAAATCTCCATAGCTTCTCAAAACGCTGTAGCCTACGCTAATGGTGTGGCATACTGGATGGGCAAAGATAAATTCTACAAGTATGACGGGCGTAGCCAGCCCCTACCCTGCGATTTGCGCAAGCATGTATTTACTGACTTTAACACAGAACAGTTTGAGCAAGTGTTTGCAGGCACTAACGAAGCCTTTAACGAGGTATGGTGGTTCTATTGCTCTGCGGGAGAGGTCGATGCAGACAAGTACGTTGTGTATAACTACTTAGACAACATATGGTACTACGGTTCTATGGCTCGTTCTGCGTGGCTAGACTCAGGACTTAGAGCCTTTCCGTTAGCAGCCACGTTTAACAATGTACTTGTAGAACACGAAAACGGGATTGATGACAACGAAACAGCCAGCGCCGCCGCTATACCTGCGTTCATAACCTCCGCTGAATTTGATCTTGATGACGGGCATCAGTTTGCGCTTGTGTCTAGGATGATACCAGATGTGTCTTTTGAAGGTTCTACAGGCAACACGCCTACAATAAATATGACATTGCAACCTTTAAACTCTTCGGGGTCGGGGTTTAACTCACCTACCTCTGAAAGTGGTGTAAACACAGGAACGGTTGTACGTAGCGCTAGTTCTCCTGTTGACGTATACACTAGCCAAATACACACACGTGTGCGGGGGCGACAGATGTCTATGAAAATAGAATCCTCTACTGTGGGCGTACAGTGGCAGCTAGGTTCGCCTAGACTTGACATGCGCCCCGATGGGAGACGCTGATGGCTAATAACAACCACGTCGTAGGGTTCCGTGCGCCAGCATTACCATACCCACCTACCGAGTACGAACCGTTCCAGTTTGAAGAGCTTAATAAAATTTTGCGGCTGTACTTTAACCAAGTAGATACCGCCTTGCGGGACAGGGCGTTAGCACGACAATCTGAAGCTATAGGGTGGTTTATCGGCTAATGGCAAATGTATATGTAAACGCTAAAGTAGACCTCACAACCACTAACGTGACTGCATTGTACACCTGCGCTGCGCTTACAACAGGTATAGTAAAGTCCATTATAGTCTCAGAAGATACGGGTAACGCAGACACAATAACAGTTACCCTGACCAACGGTACATCTGTGTTTAGCCTGTTTAAAACCACGGCGGTTGGGGCTAACGGCACCGTAGAGCTACTAACTGCCCCTCTTGTTGTAGGCGCTAGTGAGATATTGAAAGTAACGGCGGCAACTGCTAATAGGTTACATGTAGTAGCGAGTATATTGGAGGTTACCTGATGGCGACTGTGGTTGACAGCAAACAAGAGCCTCTTCCAGCCCCGACTATTATGGCTACAGCAGCACGAGAACTTGACCTCAAAGGAGTGTCTGCGGAAGCGGCGTTAGCGGCGTTAGCCCACGAGATATCCCTGCCAGACACAGATAAAGTACAGGTAGGTAACACCGTATTTTTAGGTCACCGAGGCAAGGGTAAGTCAAAGAACAAGATGGTGGGGCGGGCGTTTAACGTAGACACTTCCCGTAACTTTATAAACAACTACATCCAGTATTTAACTGTACTACGTAACAAGGGTGTAACTCATTACTCTATAGACTTTGATGGAGAGGCTCTTGTTCCCATTGCTAAAGCTATAGGCAAACGTATATCGGGCTTAAACATGCGTGCGGGGATGTCAGCGTTTGAAAACGGCGAAGGACACAGGGTTTATTTCTTACTAAAACCTGAAGGTAAGAAGGCGGACGTGTAGATGAGTTTTGTTCTTAATGCTGTTGGTGACGTACTTGGCGGTGTTACTAACGTTGTAAACGAGGTTGTTGACCTTACTACAGATACTATATCTAGTGTCGTTGATTTCGCCGTAGATGATATTATTACCCCCGTAATGGAGGGTGCTACAGATATTGCTGATACGGTAATGGACGACCCCGTTACAAACATCGCTAAAGCAGTAGCTTTTGTTTACGCTCCATGGGCTATTCCACTAATTGACGGTGCCAGCACTCTTGCCAAAGGCGGCGACTTCGATGACGCGTTAAAAGCCACGGCTATATCTTACGCTGCAGGTAAAGTAGGCGGTAAGGTATCTGCATATGTTGACCCCGCGTTGGCGGAAGCAGGGTACGGCGCTACAGTTTCTGCCGCTGTATCTAGGGGAGCAGCTAATGCGGCAACGGCAGTGGTGTACGGGCAAGACCCGTTAAAAGCCTTTGTTACTGGTGGCATACAAGGCGCTACTAGTGCGGTTCTGGGGCAAATAGATACCAAACTGACTAACATCGTGGGGGATAAGGTAGACGAGTTTGGAAAACCAATTCTTGACGAGTTTGGAAAAAAAGTACCAATTATTTCTGGGTGGGAAACTTTACAAGACGGGGTTAAAGATACTGTAGCGGCGTCTATAGCCGCTGAATTGAGTGGAGAGGACATAGATTTAAGAGCTATAACGGGTATTGTAAGTAAATACACCGGTGTTTCTAGTACTATGGAGAAGTTCTTAGCAGATAACACGGGCTTACCCGACGCTAAAGTTGCTATGTTAACCAGCGCACTTACCCAAGCGGCTACGACTGCTTTAGCGGGTGACCCTGAATTATCAGGCGAGGTTTTCTTTGCTAAATTTAACGCCTACGGTATGGAACAATTATCAGCGTTAGCCGACAAGCCAGTTGACAAGTTTTTAGATAAGTTAGACGGGTCTTACGCTGCAACAGAAACGGCTACTCAAGCGTTGAATAGTGCTTTGGTCAGAGCGTCTGACGCTAGAGAAGGTTTCAACAATTTACAAGCAGACTTTGCTAGTAGGACAGACGAACAGACGCGTTTAGAAAATGTGTACGATGACGAATTAAAAAAATTCAATATAGTAACAGCCAACGCTGCTGATATGCCATACGACGCTAGTCCCGGTGCGCAAGATGCAATGAAGTACATAGAGATATCGCGTGACGCGGTTGATGACGCCGCCGCCGCCTACACTGCGTTTGCAGGTCAACTAAAAATAGACTACGACGAGAAATATGCTCCTCAGTTTGCTGCGTTTGAAACAACGTTTGAGGAGTACTCCCCGCAAATTGCAGAGTTAGAGGCCGAGCGCGTTGATGCGGAGCAGTACATGTTGTCTGACATTGACGATTTGTCTGTTGAAATGCGACCTATATTTTCTGAGATGGAAAAAATAGCGGCGCTTACGTTGCGTCCGAGTATTGACGAAGCCGAGTACCGTGCGCGTACGGGTATTGCTGACGATGTAGACGTATACAGGCACTACTTAGAAAACAGAAGAGAAATTGATAGTACGGTGTACCCGCAGACCTCCGTGGACCCGCAGACCTCCGTGGACCCGCAGGCAGAAACACCTGAACTGACGAGTGGAATAACGCCAAGTGTAGGTGACCCCACGTTGGGTATAAACGATTTAGCACCTGCATTGGGCAGGAGCGGACCTAGCAGTGCAGGTAGTGAGCTTCAAAGAATTAAAGACCGCATTTACGTAGTCGAAGGCACTAATGACGCGGGGGGTTACAGCCGACTTCTTGGGAGTCAGGAAGGTAATTTCAACGTAGATATTACTAGCATGACTGCGGCTGAAGTTTTAGAATTTCAATTAGAGCGCGGTGAAGGTTCTTACGCTGCTTACTCTCAAGGCGTTAACAAGGGCAGGAACTTCTTGCGCGAAGACGGCACTGGTAAGATATCTACGCCTGTTGGCAAATATCAAATTGTTGGTATCAACTTAAAAGAAATGATTGCCAACGGAATTATTGACCCGAATGCTTTGTTTGATGAGGCTGCTCAAGAAGCCGCTGGCGAATATTTAATACGAACGAAACGTGGTTTTGATGACTACAAAAACGGAGATATAACCCTCGCAGAGTTTGAAAAGAACCTTGGGAATGAGTTCGAGGGTATTGCGATCAATGGTCTTGGCGATATCAGAGTTGACGAGTATGTAGACGACCTGCCATATATACAACCTAATATCCCTCCTGTGGCAGTAGATAGCACTGTAGCGGACACGATTGCGGCGTTAAAAACAGACGAAGAAAAGTTATCGTATATAAAATCTATCGTTGGGCAGTTCGCTGTAGGCGTACCAGAAAACCTTGCTGCTATGGTAGCTGGCCTTGGCGTGAGCGCCACTGCGGCACAAAGAGAACTAATAGATTATTTTAGCCCTACAGGCGGGTACGGCAGGTACGATGCAAAGGGTGTACTTGAAGAATTGCTAGGCGGCACAATGGCGGCTGACCCAACAACAAAGAATAAATTTAGCAACGAATACGATTTAACTCAAAAGATAGGCCAAGCAGTTACTACGGCTGATGCGGATATGGTTAGCCCGACTACATCTCGTTTACAGAATTTTTCGGATACAAAAAGCGTAGCCGAGCAGGGTACAGATTATTTGTCTGCTCTTTTGGAAGAAGCAGCAAGTTCTATAAGCGACCATGTTTTTACTGAAGAAGAACAGGCAATATTAGCCGCTTCCGGTTTAGAAGGTACAACGTTTGACGAGCTTGGCTTTGCCGGTGAGGAAGGTAGCTCTGCGGGTACAGCGGGAGTAATCTCCAATGAAATTGGTGGGGAAGTTCTCGACTTCCTTATGAAGGGTAACCCGTGGCTTGCTGCTGCAAGTGGTACATTAAACGCAGGTGAGGCTGTTACTGGGGCCAAAGTGCAATCTGAACAAGTTGTGAACGACCTGTTCACTGCAGGTGAGCTACAAAATACTGCTTTGTACGAAGAAGCAATAGAGTATTATGATGGTGACGAAGACAAAACCAAGGCTTTCATTGCTTCCGAAATTTTACGAGATTCTATACTGGAAGTATCCTTAGTAGGGGCTACGGACGCGCTACTACCGAAGGCGGGGGCGAGTGTAATTGGCGCTACTGCAACACGCACTGTATCAGAGGCGGGTCAAGAAGTAGCGGAAAGCGTTATTGTACTAAACTCTGTAAATAAAATTTTAGACACCGACCTTAATATTTATAGAAACGCGGCGGGTAACTTTGTTATGGGTGCCGCAACGGGTGGGGGGACGCAAGTCTTCGGCGCTGTTACAGACGCAACTAAGAACTTGATTGTAGAAGGAAAGGTTCCACCGCCTGACATTGATCCCGATGATGCACCTTCCGATGATACACCTCCCGATGATACACCTCCTGCAGTGGACACCACCGCCGCTTTAACCGCGAGTGAAGCAGCTAAAAAACAAAGTGACCTGCTACAGGCTGATGCGGTAGCGACTAGTGAGATGCTTGTGGATCAGGGGATTCTTCCTTCAGACCTTGATGGGTCTACCCCTGAGAGCCTTATCAACCTTTTGCGGTTAGAGACGGGCTTAGATTACGAGGCAATAACGGGTATTGTTAACCTCACTCACGATGGCGGTATAACTACTAAAGCTGAACTAATTGACGCTGCGCTAAAGGCTGACCCAGAACTAGTCTTTACACCTCAAATTTCTGACGACTTGTTTGACCAACTTGGGGGTGTTACCGGCGAAGTTGATGTAGATACTGCGGTTGCAGACTATTTAACCTCCTCCAGACAAGATGTGTACGAAGATAATATCTACAAAGATTCTCTACCCGTAACAGAAGATACTGTAGAAGACGTAATTGCCGACCCTGTAACAGATGACACTGTGATAGAAGACGTAATTGCCGACCCTGTAGTAGAAGATACTGTTTTAGAAGACGTAATTGCCGACCCTGTAGTAGAAGACACTGTAGAAGACGTAATTGCCGACCCTGTAGTAGAAGATACTGTAGAAGATGTTATTGCCGACCCTGTAGTAGAAGACACTGTGGAAGATGTTATTGCCGACCCTGTAGTAGAAGACACTGTAGAAGATGTCATTGCTGACCCTGTAACAGCAGACGAAGTGCAAGGTATTGTTGATGGGGCTATAGGTAATTTACCCGAGTCAGCTAGTCCTGAAGACGTGTCTACCGCTATATCAGATGCTTTAGCAGGGCTTGAAAATATTAGCACTGAAGACGTGTCTACCGCTATATCAGATGCTTTATCGGGGCTTGAAAATATTAGCACTGAAGAGGTGCAAGGTATTGTTGACGGCACAGTGGCAGAACTTACTGGTGATGTAGCTGGGCTTACTGGTGATGTAGCTGGGCTTACTGGTGATGTAGCTGGGCTTACTGGTGATGTAGACGAACTGAGTGATAACTTATCTGCTTTAGGTTTAGACCTTGATGAGGTAGCGAAGTTTGTTGGTAAACCTGCGCGTAATGTTACAGAAACAGACGTTGACTTTGTAATTGACTTAGTAGCGCAAGGAAATATCAACGCGGAGTTAACAGCGCAGTATGATGTTACTGGAGACGGTATTGTTGACATACTAGACCAAAATCTGTTAACCGATACACTACAGGGTACTACTGACACTACCCTTGCGGATACGTCCATGTTTAATCCAGCCACAGGTCTTTACTTGCAGGCGGACCAAAATACGCAGGCTACGTTGGACGCTGTTACTGACATGAACCAAGACATGAACCAAGACTCTGCTATACAAATGGATAGAAACAACAAACAGCAGAATGCAAATCAACTCGCTGAAATGCTGGCAGGGTCTAACGATATATATGGACAGCAAGTAGTGACTACACCGGGAGATAAGGCGCAGATAGACTACCTATACAATATTAGCGGAGACAACATATTTGCTACTGAGGAACAAGCAGGGCTGTTTGCAAGCCCCTACGGTACAAACAGAGCGCTACCCGCTAGCAATCAAAGCTGGATGAGTGGTTACCGCAGTCCTCGCATGGATGGTCGAGGGCCAAACGACGCCTTCGCACAGGGTGGACAAGTTGAAGACGAAAATGATAGACTACTAAGATTACTTGGAGAATTGTAATGGCAAGCTGGCTAGATGGTTTAATTCAAAATTTCACGGGGTCCGATGGGAACACTGACTTGCTCCGAGGGCTTGCTACCGCTGGTGGTTCATACGCGCTGAATCAATCAGGTCTTTTTGATGCTGATATACAAAAGACAGGCTACCAAGGTAGTATTCCCGACTATACAGCGCAGCGCGATGTAGTGCAGGGCACGTATAATCCCAATAGGCGTGCAGGGAGTGGCGGACAGCGATATTTTACAGATACACAGTTTCAACCTGCGGGTGCAGCCCCTGCCGCGCCAATGTCTGCTCAAGGTCTACAAGCTCTGAACGCAGCAAACCCCGCACAACAAAGACGCCCCGGAGGTCCAAGAGTACCTTTAACCCCTATAGAAACAGCTATCCCCTTACAGAATATGGCTGCTGGTGGTATAGCCCAGCTTAAAAAGGGTCAGTATCTAGCTGGCGCAACAGACGGTATGGCTGATAAAATACCTGCGTCTATTGAAGGTGAGCAGGAGGCACGGTTGAGTGACGGCGAGTTCGTTATTCCTGCCGATGTAGTAAGCCACCTTGGCAACGGTAACTCCGATGCGGGTGCAAAAGTACTAAAAGAAATGATGAGCCGTGTGCGTAAAGTTCGTACGGGGAACGAAAAACAGGGTAAAGAAATTGACCCTAAAAAATTCTTACCAGCGTGAGGTGAATTATGGCCAACGGTATTGCAACAACATCAACAACTTCTACGGCTACTCAAGACCCCCTTGCGGGTAATAGTAGTATCGTCGGCAACGTAACGGGTAAAGAATCTAACCTATCTAACTGGGCGGGTGATTACGTCACCGACATGCTGGGCCAAGGTAAAGCGCTGGGCGAACAAGGTTATGACGCCTACATGGGACCGTTAACTGCGGGAGCGTCAGATTTACAAACTCAAGCATTTGAAGGTATCGGCGGACTTGCGCTCCCAACAGACCAGATGGGCGTTAGTGGGTATCAAGACCAAATGTTTACTGGGGATATCGCACAGCAGTATATGAACCCCTATCTGCAGGCTTCATTAGACCCTCAGATTGCAGCGGCGCGTAGGCAGTCTGAGATTGACCGCGTTAATAATGCGTCGCGTATGACCCGCGCTGGGTCATTTGGTGGATCACGTCAAGCTGTTATGGATGCAGAAAACCAAGGTAACTTACAAAGAAACCTAGCAGGTATTACGGGCCAAGGGTACGCCGACGCGTACAGCCAAGCCATGAACCAGTTTAACACCGAACGGGGACGTGCTGCACAAAATCAAGACAGTATCAACTTATACGGCAGCACCGGCATTCAGGGGCTTGCGGATATGGGCCGTGTGCAACGGGATATTGAATCTGAAGGCGTGCAAGCAGACCGTTCGCAATTCGAGGAAGAACGTGACTTCCCTTACAAGCAGGTGCAGTACATGCAGTCGTTGTTGCAGGGGCTACCTATTGAGGCGCAGTCTGTAAATTACGCCCAACCTAGCCAACTGTCGGAAATTTTGTCGGGC
>Ga0302130_1000875_pt1 | contig 17049 bp, 13 predicted proteins | sample CB9_surface_MG_FD_203117 | JGI IMG/M metagenome (GOLD analysis project Ga0302130, IMG submission 203117) | Marine microbial communities from Western Arctic Ocean, Canada - CB9_surface | ecosystem: Environmental > Aquatic > Marine > Oceanic | place: Canada: Western Arctic Ocean | collected... | reverse complement strand
TTTATGGCTTTGATAATTGGTATAATCCGGGAAGATCAGACACATTTAGTATAAACTCGGTAATGCAGAACTCTAAGACGCTGATGCATTATATGCGTGATAACGGTTATCAATCCTACGGTGCGGGCAAGCTTCTGCATCAAGATTTGGATGATGATTATGTCTATCCAGTCGGACACCCCGAAGCAGGTAATCTACAGGAATTTTGGGATGAATATGGGCTCCCTGCTTGGGCAGGACCCTTTGCATTTGATCAAATGACTGGTAAGGCTGTGAACCACCCAAAAATTCCGGAGACTTTCTATGAGGGCACCGGGGCCTTGAATAGTTTGTTCGGATCACTCGCGGATGTGCCGGTAGTCAATGGCCAAACTGGCTGGTGGAATGCCACCTGGACTTCTTCCGGCGCCTACAGGTATGTGAATGAAACAGACCGAGATGATATGCAGGATGAAAAAGTGCGAAAATGGGCGGTCGATAAAATCAACGAATTGGCGGCTATTGACCCGACTGGTGATAACGAACATTTCATCATGTCGATTGGTTTCCATAATCCACATACACCCTTCATCGCTCCGCAGGAATACTTCGAAAAGTATCCAATAGAGACCCTGCAACTAACACCGCGTATTGCCGGCGATGTGGAGGATACTTATTTAGATAAGAATGTTAAAATCAACCAATCTACATTGCAGGTATATCAATCTTTAATCGACTCGATTGGTGAGGCTTCTGCGGATGGAACCGTCTATACGAGCGAAGAAGACTTTTTGAAGGCTTATCTGCAGGCTTATCTGGCTTGTGTAAGTTTTGTGGACACTCAAATCGGAGCTTTGCTTACAGCTTTGGATGCAAGCCCTTACGCAGATAATACAATTGTTATTTTAACGAGTGACCACGGCTATGAGTGGGGAGAGAAGGAAGCACTTTCAAAGAATACCTTATGGGAGAACAGTACTCGTGTGCCCTTGTTGATCCGCGTTCCTGGGCTCGAGGCGAATGTAGGCAAGCAGGTTGATTTGCCCGTATCGCTGATTGATTTATATCCTACGATTAAAGATCTTTGTGGCTTGGACACCGACACAAAGAAGACTTCGCAAGGAGTCGACCTGGATGGTCATAGTTTGCGTCCCTTATTATTAAATCCGGAAAATGGGACATGGTCGGGTCCACCCGTAGCACTTTCTATGGTCAGCAGCAGAGCGGGTGATGTTCCGGGTAATAAGAATTTTTCAGTTCGTTCGAGGGGATGGCGCTACATTCGTTACGAGAACGGCATGGAGGAATTGTATAATCATGCCGATGACCCCTACGAGTTCACCAATTTGATTACTTCTTCGAATCCTGTAGTCGTGGAAAACTATAAACAACTCTCAGGTGAACTACTGTCGATGGTGCCCGAACTGTCGACTGACAGACGGAATTTAATTATTGATCCGAGTTTCGAATGGTTGCCGGAAGTTACATCGCCGGATGCCGGAGAAGAGGCAATGTGGTCGGTCGGGGAGAGTTCAGCGAATGTTTGGCAAGTCACACGTGACAATACCTATATGTATTCCTACGGTAAGTATTCGTTGAAGTTTAATCAGCGCTGGACGAGCTTCCCAGTTACGCAAGTTCTCACGGACCCCTTGGATACAAATCTGACTTATGCGCTCTCTTTTTGGATGAGAAGTGATTCGGTCCAGCTCTCACCGCCAGGACCTAATGATGCAGCGATTAGTGTGGAGTTATGGACTAGCCCCACTGTGGAAGGAACTTATCAGAATCGTGCCAATTGGGTTACGGCGGTGGAGAATACTGAGTCCGATGTTTGGCAGCAATTCACGGGAGTGATTGATGCGTCGACACTAGGGGATTATAACGGGCAGTTCGTAGAGTTTCGTATCGCGCGCAATGATAACGTAAAGCAAACGATCTTCCTCGATGAATTCGAACTCAATGCATACACGGCAAATTCCTTTGCACAGTGGGCTTATGAGGAAGGCTTGAATCCATATATTTCAGCCTTAGATCTAGACGGTGATGGTCTCTCTTGTTTCGAAGAATACGTTTTCGGAGGAGATCCGATGAATCGCGATTCGATCGGGTTTACGCTGGAGCTTACGAAAGTAGCAGGTGGTATTCACTTCGCTTATCCGGAACGAAAGAATAGTGACTTGAGTTATCAGATAGAGCATTCAACGGATTTGAAGAATTGGCAGGTAAGTGGTTTTTCCGAGCAAGCGCATGACGCATCCTATGACTCGGATTTCTGGAAATCCATGGGGGAAATGAGTAGTGAAGAAGACGCCTTGTTTGTTCGATTAAAGGCGAGCCTGCCTAACATAGAAGCAGGCAGTACAGCTGCTCTGTTTACTCCTTCTTGGTTATACATAGAACAATAACTAGAGTGGGCTTTACGGATAAAAGAGTTAAACAGGATTTATATTATTTCTTGCTGAATTCATGCTGACCAATTAGCGAAGTATTTTCCCGAGGCAGTTAATATAAATATACATCAGCAGGAGAGCAGCCCTTCGACCATGGAAGAAATCTATATAGCAGGCGGCTGCCTTTGGGGGGTCCAAGAATTCTTACGCCACTTGCCGGGCGTTTGCGAGACGGAGGCGGGTCGAGCTAATGGCACGAAAACGGACGCTGAGGGAGACTACAACGGCTATGTCGAATGTGTAAAAACAGGTTTTGACCTCAATCAAGTCACAGTCGAGGAATTGATGGCTTACCTTTTTGAGATCATTGATCCCTATAGCCTAAATCAACAGGGCAATGATGTCGGCGAGAAATACCGAACTGGGGTCTACAGTCTGAACCCCAATCATCTCAAGCAAGCATCCGACTGGATCAAGCAGCGTCCCGACTCGGCAAAGGTCGTGCTTGAGGTATGCCCGCTCTCCCACTACCTGCGCAGTGGTGAAGCACATCAGGATCGGCTGACTCGATGCCCGGACGAGATCTGTCATTTGCCCAAAGAACTCCTGCATAAATACAAGAAATAGCCTGGGTCTCATTTTAAGATGCTTCCTCGCGCTCTGACTTGCGTCGCAGCAGCTGTTTTCTCCATGAGCGACTCGTAGTGAGGCTAGTTTCACAAAACAGTTTCTCGACATCGTGAAGTGTAGGCCTAGTTTTTCGCATTCTTTACTATGAAACCTGCTACAAAGCCAAATCGTCCTTTCTTTTCATCCGGTCCCTGCAGCAAGCGCCCAGGCTGGTCGCTCGACTCACTTGGCGGCTCGCTCGTCGGTCGTTCACACCGTGCGAAGCCGGCAAAGGCACGTATCGAAGAGGTCATTGAAAAATCTACTTCCATCCTTGGACTACCTGAGGGCTACGTCTGCGGGATCGTACCGGCCTCGGACACGGGCGCGGTTGAGATGGCTATGTGGTCGCTACTCGGCGAGAGAGGCGTAGAGATGTGCGCTTGGGAATCTTTCGGCTCTGGTTGGGTCACGGATGTGATTAAACAGCTCAAGCTGGAAAACGTAACAAATCACGAGGCTGACTACGGCCTGTTACCTGATTTCTCAAAGGTAAACTTTGATAACGATGTGGTCTTCACTTACAACGGTACGACCTCGGGTGTGAAACTGCCAAACCTCGACTTCATCCCCGCCGACCGTAAAGGCCTCACCATCTGCGACGCTACCTCAGCGGTCTTCGCGATGGATATCGATTTTAACAAGTGTGATGTGGTGACTTGGTCTTGGCAAAAAGTAATGGGCGGCGAAGGTGCCCACGGCATGATTGTATTGAGCCCCCGTGCGATTGCCCGTCTCGAAAGCTACACCCCAGCTTGGCCACTGCCAAAGATCTTCCGCATGACTAAGGGGGGTAAACTAATTAAGGGTATTTTCAGCGGCGCCACCATCAACACCGTCTCCATGCTCTGCGTGGAAGATGCGGTCGACGGCCTACGCTGGGCAGAAAGTATCGGAGGCCTACCCGCACTGATCGAGCGCTCGAATGCCAACCTCAAGGCCATCGCTGATTGGGTGGCCAAGACTGACTGGATCGATTTTCTCGCAGAAAATCCTGCTACGATCTCCAATACATCGATCTGCCTTAAAATCACAGCCGATTGGTATCAAGCTCTGCCTGCTGAGGAGCAAGCCGCCAAAGCCAAAGCTCTAGTTAGCCTACTCGACAAGGAAGGCGTGGGATACGACTTCGGTAGCTACCGTGATGCGCCCCCTGGTCTTCGTATCTGGGGCGGTGCTACGGTCGACACTGCCGACATCGAAGCGCTACTGCCATGGCTTGATTGGGCCTTTGCTGAGATTCAAAAGTAGGTCGTTCTACTCGCCTAGCAAATCGGGACTTTTCCCACCTTTGTCGTCTTTATTAAAGCGCATGGAAAGTAAGGTGGAGACACCCTTTTCTGGCATGGTGACGCCGAAGACGGTATCCGCATTCGAAATCGTGCGCTTGTTGTGCGTAACGATGAGGAACTGTGACTTATCTGTGAAGCCGTGCAAGGTCTCACAGAAGCGGCCGATATTCGCATCGTCGAGGGCGGCGTCGATCTCGTCGAGTACGCAAAAGGGGCTGGGCTTGACCATATAAATGGCGAAGAGCAGCGCGACGGCAGCCATGGTGCGTTGACCACCCGAAAGAAGTGTCACGCTTTTAAGGCGAGTGCCTGGAGGCCGTGCAATGATCTCGATACCAGACTCCAGTGGGTCGTCGGAGTCGACGAGTTGGAGGTCCGACTCGCCACCGCCAGAGATCTTACCATAAGTGAAAGCAAAGTTTTTCTTCACTTGTTCAAAGGTATCCTTGAAGAGGGTTTGCGAGGTTTCGTTGATCTCGTCGATCGTTTGGACCAGTTTGTTCTTCGAGTTCCAGAGGTCTTCGCTTTGGCCTTTAAGGAAGTCGTGGCGCTCTTTCAAATCAGAGTATTCACTGATCGCGTCGAGATTGACGGGGCCCATATTGGCGATGCGACCTTTTAGCTCACTGACTTCCTCTTCGATCGTCGACCAGTTAGTGAGATCCATTCCGGCGAGCTCTTCCTCTGTGGGATCGCGCCGCTCGTGTTTGGGCTGCGCGGCGAGCTTATCGGGGTCGTCCATGTCGTCGAGGTTGAGGCGTTTCTCAAATTCGACGTTGCCCTCCCACAGTTCGGTCTTCCAATCGACTTTCGAGAGGTCTGTTTGATATTCGTCTTGGGCATTACTTTGAATAAAACCGAGCTTCGAGCGCTCTTCTGCAAGGCGAATCTCTAGCTTAGTTAATTCTTGGTCAAAGCTCCGGTTCTCGTTACGGCGACCAGAGAGCCCGTCGTCAATCTCGGTGATGGTGCTATCGATCCCTTTGAGATGTTCGCGATCTTTGGTCAACTCATCCGTAGCGATGCTTAAAGTCTTCGCGAGTTCCTCACTCTTACTCACTTCGTTCGCACCTGACTGCTTGAGCGCGGCGATTTGCTCGTTAATCGTATCGATCTCTTGGTTACGACGTAGGATGCGGTGCTGCAGGTCAGCAGTCTCGCGTTGGACTTCGCCGAGAGCACGATCTGCTGATTCAAGGCGCTGCTTCTTCTCGGCAAGTTCAAGCCTTACGTCTGCTAGAGCCTCGCGCTTGTGATCGCGGGCTTCGCGGGTGCGTTCAATCTCGGCTTCTAGATCAATGCCCCCTTGGCGCTCGTCTTTAAGCCCTTTCTCAGCTGCAACTAATTCGTCTTTAGCAGTTTCGAGTTCAGTAATTGAGTCGCCATGCTGGGTATCGAGGCGGGCGACTTCATCTTCTGCCTGTGTGCGGTTGCGAGCGTTGTGTTCGATCTTTAGAGTCTGGTTGCGCTCTTCGGCCACAAGCCCTGAAACTTCACTGGCAAGTTCACTCTGGCGCGTGCGTTGTTCTTCAACGGTGGCCTCTGCTGTGTTGCGACGTTCGTCGAGACCGTTCGCTTGTTCGCGCAGTGCATTGAGCGCTTTGCGCTCCGCTTCAATCTCTTTACGCAGGCGACGAATCTCGGACTCGCGCTCGAGCACGCTAGAAGATTTTTTACCCGTGGTGCGTCCACCGTGAATGAGACCACGGCAGTCAATAATCTCACCACCTCGGGTCGCAACGAGGAGGAAGTTGAAGTCAGGATTCGCTTTCCAGAATTCGATGAATTGGTCGAGACTGTCGGCGAAATAGCAAGCCGTGAGTAAACGCTCAACCGGGCTCTGCAAGTCTGGGTTCCGCGTGGCAACAACTGACTGTGCGGTAACTAGACCAGGGGGCAGGTCTATGACATCGCCCGCAGTAGCAGGCGCGAGGTCAATCTGCAAGCAGGCGCGTCCAAGGAAGTCGTCATCGAGCTTACCGATGACCGAGAGTGCTTTGGCAGAATCACCGATGTAAAGCGCGTCTGCAGCCGAACCTAGTAAAGTTTCAAGCGCGGTGGTATAGATACTGTCTACGGTCAGCTCTTTCGAAATAATGGAGACACTGCCTTTAGCAACGACCTCGTTTAGTTTGTCGCCAAGGATAGCTTTGGCGCCTTCACCGAAACCTTCGAAATTCGCTTGAAGACCTTCAAGAACGTTGAGCTGGGCGGTCTTGCGCGCGATGCCGCGGTCTTGTTCTTGAATTTGCTCTTGTAGATTACGGAACTGGGTCAAAATCTCGCGCGAATCACTGCGGGCTTTTTCAACAGCTCCTTCACTGGCGACATGCTCGGCGCGGCGCTTTTCGAGTAGGCGCTTAATTTCCTCGAGCCCTTGTTCCAGAATGACGACCTCTTCTTTCAGCTCGATCGCACGCTCTGTAAGTGAGGCGTGCTTAACTTGGTAAGTCTTTAGGTCGACTTCCAGTGTGGTGCAACGAGAGCGCGCACGGTTGATGCGGTTCTCGGCAGTGAGCACATCTTGACGGAGCTTTTGCAGGGTGCCCTCCATCTCGCCGAGCTTCTCCTGTGCAGCGATGAGCTCGTTATTACGCTCGCCAAAAATTCGGTCGGAATCGTCAACCACACCCAACTGCATTTGCTTGTTTTCGGATTCGTCCTTGGCGCGGCTAGCGAGCTCAGATTTTTGCGTTTCAAGGTCGACGATCTCTTTTTGGTATTCACCAATGCGCGCTACCATGTCTTTCGATCGGATGGTGGAGAATTCAGACTGGTTATCGGCGTTCTCTTTTTCGGAGCGGAGATTATAAACACGCTGTTGAAGCTCTTCCATCTTTTGGGAAAGACCGGCACGTTCCGCTTTTTTCTCCATCAAGATCGATTCGTCACGCTCGAGCGTGCCAGTGTGCGTCTCGACTTTCTTGCGGAGCTCAGTGGCACGCTCGGCAACTTGGTTGATCGACTGGTTTAGATCAGAATGGCGATAAGCGCTAAATGCGAGGTCAAGGTGAGTGAGGCGGTGCTTGATCCGCTGGTAGCGGAGCGCCTTGCTCGCCTGACGCTTAAGTGAGCCGATCTGACGGGAAACTTCCTCGATCACGTCGGTCACACGGGCTAGATTGGCATCGACTAGCGCAAGCTTGTTGAGGGCTTCTTTGCGCTGCGCCTTGTATAAAGTGATTCCAGCGGCTTCTTCGAAGATGGTGCGTCGCTCGGACGGGTTGGTCGATAGAATCTGGTCAATCTGACCTTGTAGCATGAAGGAATAGGAAACACGCCCCACCCCTGTGTTGGCAAAGAGTCGTTGAATGTCTTTGAGGCGGGAGGCTTTGCCGTTGATGAAGTAATCACTGCTGCCGTCTCGGGTCACGCGGCGAGTAATCGCGACTTCGTTGAACTGTGTGCCGAGCTCGACCTCGCATTCAGTAAAGGTCAGCGTGACCTCACATGTGGGTAGTGCTTTGCGCTTATCCGTACCCTCGAAAATGACGTCTTGCATGGAGGCACCGCGCAGAGCCTTGGCGCTTTGCTCTCCGAGCACCCAGCGGATCGCATCGACGATGTTACTCTTACCGCAACCATTGGGTCCAACCACGGCGGTCACCCCTTTTTGGAGGTCTAAACGTGTGCGGTCGGCAAAACTCTTAAAGCCACTAATGACGATCTCTTTAAGATACATATTTTTAGAAAATGGTGCAGTTGCTAGGGTATAAAACGCTACACAACAAAGTGCCTAAGAACGCCCCGCAACTCTAAAAGCCGACTTAATAGGTGCGCTCGCCGTAGAGCGCAGTGCCGACACGGATCTGAGTCGATCCAGCAGCGATGGCTAGCTCGAGATCGCCCGTCATTCCCATAGATAACTCTGGCAGTGGCACGGCAAAGCGCTCCGAAAGGGCGTCACGAAGCTCTCGCAGACTTTTGAAGGCTGCACCCGCTACCTCTGGGTCGTCGTCGAGCGGCGCAATCGTCATGAGTCCATCGACCTGCAAATTTGGCATCTTGAGAGCGGCTTCTAATACCGATGGAAGCTCTTCTTCAGCAAATCCATATTTATTTGGGTCTTTACCCGTATTGCACTGGAGCAGGATGGCTAACTTTTTGCCCTGCTCACCTGCGAAACGATCCAAGCGGCGCAAAAGTTTGAGCGAATCAACCGACTGAATACGATCAAAGGTCGCTACGGCATCCTGTGCTTTATTGCTCTGCAAATGTCCAATAAGCTCCCATCGCACCTCGCCGGTAGATGAGCCGCGCTTATCCGAAGCCTCCTGCACGCGATTCTCGCCCACTGCCATTAATCCACTGCTTACAGCATAGTCGATCGCCTCTACGGGATGATTCTTCGTGACTGGAAGCAAGGAAACAGTACTTTCCGCTCGGCCACTTACCTCACACGCTCGCGCCACTCGTGCTCGAACCACCGATAAGTTTTCTTTAAATTTAGGATAGTTAATCATTAGAAGCTCAGAAATAACTCTAATATAGAATCTAGCATTAGTTTTACTTAAATTGACCTTGAGAATCCATTAAATATATTTATACCATTTAAACATGCACGTAGAAAATTTTAAAATATTCTCTGACCTAGTTGAAAGCGAGAGTTTCTCACGCGCAGCCAAACTTAATGGCATCACACAGTCTGCGGTAAGCCAACAATTGCGAGCGATGGAGAAGCATTTCAGCATCTTAATTGTGGATCGTAGCCAAAAGCAATTTCGACTCACACGAGAAGGGCAAAAACTCTACGAATCTGCAAAAGAAATTCTCTATCTTTATGAAAAGCTAAATAGTGAGCTTCAAGAGATGAAAAAGGTGATCAGTGGCACGATCCATATCTCAACTGTTTATAGTATTGGCCTCCATGAATTGCCGCCTTACGTGAAGGCCTTTTTGTTGAAATATCCAGAAGTCAACATTCGCGTTGAGTATCGTCGTGCGAACAACGTCTACGAAGACATTTTGACTAATTCGATTGATCTCGGTCTCATCGCATACCCACAACATCACAAACAGCTGGAAGTGCTCCCTTTCCACGACGATATACTAATACTAGTAGTCAGCCCCGAACATCCATTGGCGGGGAAGAACGAGACCACATTGCAAGAAATCGCCGATCAAAAGTTTATAGGTTTTGAGCCCGACATCCCGACACGGAAGGCAACCGATCAAATTTTTAAGGATGAAGGCATCGAGATGGATCCCGTTATGGAATTTGACAATGTCGAAACGGTGAAACGCGCTGTCGAGATCAACGCGGGTATCGCTATTCTACCGCAAACCACTGTGACTCGCGAAGAAGCACAAGGACTACTCAAGGTGATCAAGTTCAAGAACAAGACTTACAAACGACCACTGGCGCTCATCCACCGCAAAGGTCGTGCGCTCACACCTGCAATGAAAAAGCTGATCGACCTACTGACTTCGAAAGACCTCAACAGCCTTGAAAACGATGCGGGTGGCAATGAAGAGTCCACGACGTAAAAAAACATCAGGCCTCACGATGTTTCAGGCAAACACTAGCTGGAGCTACCTACTCTGCGACCGCACCGCGACGATACTGTGCATAGCCATTTTTTAACGAGCTATATGGATCGATCGAGCTGCCCTTGAGTTGCTTGTAACGCTCGATGATCTGAGGGCTACGTGCAATGTACCCAGTGCCAGATAAAGCGAGCTGCCGTTCCCACTTCCAATCGTCGATCACACCGAAAGGCTCTTTGAGGGGATTGACCGCACGGTCACCAAAAAAGCCAGCTAGGTCTCGTAGATTAGATGGCCCTAAGAAAGGCAACACTAGGTATGGTCCTTCGCCAATACCCCACGCACCAAAAACTTGACCGACATCTTCAGACTTGATGGGTGTAAAGCCCTCGTAATCGTCCGCAGGTGTAAGGATACCCACAATACCAACAGTGCTGTTGATTGCAAAGCGGCCGGTCTCCACCCAAGCGCCTTTGAAACGGCATTGCAGTAGGTTAGACGCAAGCCTTACAGGGTAACGAAGGTTGTGAAAGAAATTACTGGTGCCCTCTTCTACCGGGTCAGGTGCGATCGACGTGTAAGCATCCACCAATGGCTGAACGGTATTCGAAAAAACAAAATCGTTAAACACAAAGGTGAAGCGATTCACACTTTCAAAAGGGTCATACACGTCCGTACTCTCGTCGACTTCTTCGTAGAAGAATGCTTCGTCCTCTGTCAGGTTGCGAACTTGCGCAGTGAGAGTCGTTACGGTGAGCAGCCCGATGAGGCAAGCCCAAGCGCGGGGTCGTTTAAATTTTCGTGTCTTCATTGATTTCATCTTTGACGAGTAAATCTTTAAGTCGAGCAATCAAATCGGCACCACTCCCTTTACGAAAATGATCATCGATTTGTCCACGATAGTTGGAGCTCACGCTGATATTTTCCGCAACAATGTCGTAAATTTGCCAGCCAGAATCCATCTGCCTTAAGCGGTAAAGGATGTAATAGGTCTTCGTGTCTAAGACAATAATGGATTCAATCTCAATGCGAGCCTTGCCAATCTCAGTAAGCTCACCGAGCGTAACTGATGGCCGATCTTTACCGTCTAGGCCTATCACATACGCCTTAAGCACCAATTGTTTGACCAGTTCCAATACTTCAAGCTGCTCTCTCTTGTTCATGCGTCGCCAATTCTTGCCGATGGCATAACGGATCATCACATCCAAATCGTATCTGGATTCGAGCTTCTCACGAACTTGAGACTGTTTTTCATAAGCAGACAGTGTCGTGTATGTGTCGGTGTAGATCACATCCAAGGCCGCATCGATCATCCCCTGGAGCTTATCTTTTTCTGCCTCTTGAGCCGAAACAGATGCCCAAAAAAATAGTCCTAAGACCAAAAAAGCCCTATAAGAGAAAGATTTCATGGTCATTGGGTAGACTTATTTTGACTTCTCGTCAATACCACCGATCGCGAATCGGCTTATCAAACTCTCGATATCAAGAGCGGACTCGGTATCCACAATCTCATAGCCTGGTTCCATCGGAAACCCACCACCGGGGGATAAATCAATAAATCGATCGCCGATCAGCCCTGCGGTCTTGACGGAAGCAATTGTATCTTCGTCCAATTCAAGGCTATTCGGTAGCTCCAGCGTGACGATGGCATCGAAGAACTCGTCCAATACCACATCTTTCACTGTGCCAACACGAACACCAGCGATCTCCACTCGGCTCCCTGGGTTCACACCACTTGCACTACTGAAGCGTGCGGTCACCGTATAACTATCGCTTCCAAAAAACCGCGCACTACCCACCTGGATGGCGAGATAGAGCACAGCGACCAGACCAAGGAGGACAAAAGAGCCCACTAAAAATTCAATACTTCGATTCTTCATAATTTATTTATTACCTCCATTCAGCAGTGAGGACTTATGACCATAGTTGGCCTTGCTCAAGAAACCCGACAGCGCCGATTGCGCATCCGTGTTCAACTCCTCTGGTTTTCCAAAAAATTTAATTCGCCCCTCGTCCAACCAAGCCACCCGATCACTGATCTCAAAGACCTCTGGTATATCGTGGCTTACGAGTAGAGCGGTAAATCCAAAGCGCTCGCGATAGTCGGCGATCATTTCAAACACACTAAACTTACGCTCGGGATCGAGTCCCGTGGTCGGCTCGTCAAAGAGCACCACTTGCGGCTTCGTGATCAGCGCACGCCCCAGCGCCACTCGCTTCTTCATCCCTCCCGAAAGCTCGCCCGGGTAGCGATCCGCTGAATCGCTCAGCCCCAAATGTGCCAGCATTTCGTCGACCCGCTCCTGGATCTCCAACTTCGGCAATTTCGACGCTTCGCGCAGAGGCAGCGCCACATTTTCAAATGCCGTCAGCGAATCAAAGAGCGCATTATTTTGAAACATATAACTAAAAGATACGCCGGTATCGCTGTGCGAACTGCGGCGACTTTGCGAAATCGCTTGTCCGTCCAGTACGATTGTACCTGCGTCTGGCTCCAACAAATTGGCGATGCACTTCAATAGCACCGACTTGCCGATTCCACTTTTGCCAATGATCGTCGTGACTGAGGCCGCCGCGACATCGAGGTCGATGCCGTCAAGCACACGCTTGTCACCAAAATACTTTTTCAGTCCACGAATCTTTAAAAAGCTATCCATACTACAGAAGGAAAGAAGTGATTAAATAGTCCGCCGCGAGTACTGCGACGCTCGACCAGACAACTGCGCGCGTGGCCGATTCGCTCACCCCCCGCACACCAGGGAATGACGCCTTGCGATGGGTATTATAACCGCGATACGCGCAGATTGTAATCGTGAGCAAGCCAAAGACGATAGCCTTGATATAGCCGCCCTGCACGTCTGCCCAAGTCACACTCTCGAAGACACGGTTCCAGTAAACGCCCGAATCCACATTGAGGAGCAACGAGCCAGTCAAATAACCGCCAAAGATACCGATCAAATCAAAAATCGCCGTCAAAATAGGGAAACAAATCAAGGTCGCCACCAGTCGCGGTCCTACCAGAAATCCTAGCGGATCAATACTCATAGTCTGCAAAGCATCGATTTGCTCATCATTACGCTGGATACCCAGCTCCGACGCCATCGCCGAGCCAGCTTGTCCCACTACCATCAACGCCGTGAGCACAGGCCCTAATTCGCGGATTAGCGAGAGTGCGACCGCAGTACCCAAGGCCGACTCAGCGCCAAATTTGATCAGCGTATAATAGAGCTGCAGCCCCATGACTAAACCCGTAAATAGCCCCACCGTAGCAATGATTGGAAAACAACGTACCCCAATCTCATGGATCCCCAGGGTCAATTTAGCCAATCGACTAGGCTGCGTAAAGAAGCCACGCAAAGCCCCCCAGCCAAAGAGAGAGATCTCTCCTAACTCAAAAACAACACTCATTGCCGAGCGTCCAAGCGTGCGTATCATCATATAAAAATTCGGTTTGTAGAAAGTTAACTGAGTTTATGCCATACATACCCCAAACAAGGGAAGTCGAAATATCTAGAGCAACTATTCGTCGACTGAGCTCATTTGGCTAGTTACACAACTCTCAAACACCAGCGACAGGCAAGACCGCCCCGCAGAAGACAACAGGGTGAAAACGCAGCTAAGAAGTCCAAAGGTTACCGCTTCCAATTCTTCCGCACACTCCGCGAAGTAAGCGGTTCAAAGAAATTGATTATATACAACCCCCGTCTATTTAGGATATTTTGTAATTGTGGTCAGACATGGTTGTGAACTCAATCTGTCATTCAAGCGTATCAGATTCGCATAAATAAGGACACATTCTACAAGGCCTTCAAACTTCAGTCTTTTATCTGCACTTCCTTAGCTAAGTCTACTATCGAAACGTTTTTATTTTGAATGAGAGCGCAGTAAGTCTTGCTCCAAAACCAGATTTGATTGAAGACCTAATTCCTCCAAGTAGGTAAATACAGCTTCTAACGAGCCCGACTAGCCCTCAGACTTAACATTTACTAATGAGACAAAAAATTAAATCAGTAAAACGTAAAAAGCGCATATATAAGAGCGTGAAAAAAATAAGGCATATACTAGAATTTATTTTTTTAAAATTACTATTTGGAGTTATAAAACGGCTTCCTCACAGAGCACTATTTTGGATATCCGGGACGATTGGATCGTTGATGTTTAAAATCCCATCGGTCAAAAAATTGACAACCAGTAACGTCAAAGCCTCTTTCCGAAATAAAAGTAAAGAAGAGGTCAGAAGGATTGCATGTGGCAGCCTCAATAATCTGGTTCAGAATTTTTTTGAATTAATCTGGTTTTCTGGAGAGGCCGAGCGACAAAAAAAATATTTACCGACTCCAATAGAAGAAAAAGAACCTGTTAAAGAGAAAACAAAAAATGGCAAGGGCCTCATATTTGTAATTCCACACATTGGTAACTGGGAGTTGGCTGCACTAACGGGCACTGCAAATTTTGGCCTCCCATTTGCTGCTGTTGCAAAGAAGCTGGGTAACCCCTACCTCGATAAACTAATAGTCCAAAAAAGAAGTGCTGAAGGCACGAGGATTATACCTAGTAAAGGGGCAGTGAGAGGAATAATGAAAGCTTTAGCTAAAGGTTTCGCTATAGTTACCTTAATTGATCAAAACCTACGTGCGCGAGATGGAGGAATATGGGTAGATTTTTTCGGATTACCAGTATCATCAAGCCGTGCACCAGCTATGCTAGCTAGAAAGCTCGGTTACGAAATCGTCCTATTAGAATACATTCGCGTAGGAAGAAAATATACCATCTTCACTAAAACACTTCCTAAACCAATTTCGGCATATGAATCGGATCAAGAGCTAATTCAGGATCTGATGATCGCCACAGAGAATATAGTTAACAAATACCCAGAGCAATATCTCTGGCTCTACAAGCGGTATCAACACATTCCAGAAGCAGCTAACGAAATTACGATAGATAATTTCCCTTTTTACGCAAAAAAGGTAACACCCCATTTTTACAATAAACGTGTTCCACCCCAAGAAAACTTTTTAAAGTAATTTTTAAAATGGTATGGGAGCTGGGACTCGAACCCAGGACCCTCGGTTTAGAAAACCGATGCTCTATCCAGCTGAGCTACACCCACATCGATGAATTCAAGTTGGTGAAAGAAATCGAACTGGCAAGAATATCTACCTAAAGGAACCAAGTTTGCAGTTTAAGAAACATACAGGCCGGATAAATGCGGGACTCTACCCTTCCCTAGCGCTTCTTCCCGCTCTTATTGTGAGCAGCTTTAACTTGGGTAATGCGTTTGCGGCGTTCGGGGTGCTTGGTGTCTATTTTAGCAGCATCAGGACCCATTTTCTTTAGGCGAGATTTGTTTTGGATCGTGTCGCTCTGACGCGGCGTGTTTTCGCCTTCTCCCTCTTCGTAGCGGCGTTCTTTACCGACGAGGTCAAATCTGACAGGACAACCGCTCAGACGGAACTCGTGGATGATAGCCTTTTCCAAATAACGGCGATAACCGGGGTCAAGACGCTCGACTCGGTTACAAAAGAAGCGGATGCGTAGCGGACGGGAGCCTGTCTGCACGGCGTAGAAAACTTTAAACCGCTTTGTGCCGACAATCTTGGGCGCGCGGGCTTCGAAAAGCTTTTCAATGAGATTGTTTAGCTTACCAGTGGGCAGCTTCATGTCGAGCGTTGCTTGGATACTCGCAGCGGCGTTCAGCATCGACTCTATCTCGAATCCCGTCACTGCAGAGACGAAGAGTACTGGCGGATTTGGTAGAAAAAACATCTCTTTACGCAGCGACTCTTCATAGCTTTTGAGGAAATGTTTTAAGTTCTTAAAGCCATCGATGGGATCATGTGTCCAACGATCTATAATTAAGTCCCACTTATTGACCACGATCACGAGGGCGCGCCCGGCATCAAGGATGTCGCCAGCGAGGGCTTGATCTTGCTTGGTCACACCATCGACCGCATCGATCACAAGGAACGCGACATCCGAGCGCTCCAGGGCGGCTTGAGTGCGCACAGTGGAGAAATATTCGACGGGGCTGTCGACCTTGCGCTTCATGCGCAGGCCTGCAGTGTCGGCGAGGCGGAACTTAAGGAGTTCGCCATCCTTGTGTTGGTAGTCGAGGTCAAGCTCTACCGAGTCGCGAGTGGTGCCTGGGACATCACTAACGATGAGGCGAGTTGATTTGAGAAGGCGATTACCAATAGACGATTTGCCTACGTTGGGGCGCCCGAGAAGAGAAATCCGGATGCGATCCGTCTTATCGGCCTCGCTACCTTCAGGCTTAGGACCTAGCTTTTCATCGATGGCGGCCTCGAGATCAGTGATACCACGACCGTGCTCAGCGGAGACGCAGAAGGGTTCGCCAAGACCGAGACGAATAAATTCATCGGCCAAGTCTTCGTTTTCTTCGAGGTCGACCTTGTTAGTTACCAAGAGCACATGCTTGCCATACCGGCGGAGCTTTTGCGCGACGATCTCGTCCAGATTAGTAATGCCCTCGCGGACATCGACGACGAAAAGAATAACGCTGGCTGCTTGGATGGCGAATTCGACCTGCTCCTCAGCCGCGACAGAGATCTTTTTAGAGGTCATCTCGATCTCCATACCGATGCCGCCGGTATCAAGCAGCACGTAGTCATCGCGCACTTCGGTGGAAATGAGGTCGCGAGTGACTCCGGGCATATCATGCACGATGGACATGCGCTTTCCGCAAAGCCGATTAAAGAGACGGCTTTTCCCGACATTAGGGCGCCCGACTAGGGCGACGGTTCTGGATGGATCGATCATTTTTAAAAGAATTTAGGTGATAGAAATCAGAAGCTAAGAAACTGCACTAAGGTCATATTTTGCAGGAGGCTTTAATTGTAAAGACCGCCGAGGCTAAGCGCTTGTTCTCGACGGGCGAGACAAGTCGCACCACTATTTTGGCATAGAGTTCATGTACCGCTCAATACGATCGGTAGCTTCTAGAATGCGTTCGTAGCTAGTAGAGAAACTAGCGCGGACGAAACCTGCGCCGCTGGGTCCAAAAGCAGTGCCAGGAACGACAGCGACTTCCTCTTGATCGAGAAGTCCTTTACAAAAGCTAAGGGAATCGAGACCAGTGGATTGGATCGATGGGAAGGCGTAGAAAGAACCTTTTGGCGAGTGGCAATCGAGGCCGGCTTCGTTAAAACGGCGCACAATGAGACCGCGACGTTTGTGATAGGCGTCTTTCATTTTGGCGACAGCTGGTG
>Ga0302130_1000871_pt1 | contig 17104 bp, 14 predicted proteins | sample CB9_surface_MG_FD_203117 | JGI IMG/M metagenome (GOLD analysis project Ga0302130, IMG submission 203117) | Marine microbial communities from Western Arctic Ocean, Canada - CB9_surface | ecosystem: Environmental > Aquatic > Marine > Oceanic | place: Canada: Western Arctic Ocean | collected... | reverse complement strand
GCGTTGGTTGGCGCAATCCTTGAATGAGAGACCCAATGAAATGTCTCAACAGATCACTCAAGTTTCGGCGCCGCCTACGCTCTCGGCCAAAGCCCTTGATGCACTGTCGGTCAAGCTGACTGCCGCGCAAGGGCTCGCGGAATATGTTGTTCTGGTTGAGGCCACTGGCACTAGTGACAATAAAAACCCAATGCTATGTTTTGTGGGTTCGATGCCTGATGCCCAAGCGGACCTGGCGAAATTAGTGCAGGAGTATTTGCAGTTTTCTGAGCAAGATGGTGCTGCTTGGGATGTCAGTTATTTAGCGCAAAACCATATCATGGTTGAAAAGTTGCTCAAGATCGGTCTGCGGTTTGATTTACCGGCACCTGAAGTCGCTGTCGATCGTCCTGGGCCTGGAACCGTACCCGGACAGCCACCAATCTTGCGGTGATGCTAATAGCCTACGGTGCGATCCACTAAATGTAAAAATTGTAGACCCTGCTCTCCACGCGCGATATTGTTCACAACAACCTCTGCTGCGGTGGCCACCCGAGTTCCCGACGCAATATGGGGTGTTACTGTAACGTTTGGCAGGGTCCAATATGGGTGATTTTGTGGTAAAGGCTCAACTCGAAACACATCCAGGCATGCAGCAGAGATTTGCCCCCCCCGTAACGCTGTGACTAAAGCGTCATCGTCGATCAAAGGTCCCCGTCCTGGATTGAGGACCACACTGCCCTTGGGCATTTGGGCCAAAGTTTGCGCGTTCAACACATTTTTGGTTTGAGGCGTGTCTGGTAGTAATAAAATCAGTATTTGAGCTGTTTTAAGTGCTCGGTGAAGACCTTCTGGCCCATGATAGCAAGTGATGCCCTGCACTGTTTTGGGTGAGCGTGACCAGCCCGTAACTGGGAACCCAAGGCTGTTTAGTGTCTTGCCACAGGCGGCCCCTAAAGCACCTATGCCTAAAATGGTGATAGGCCGGTCTTGGGCCAAGCAAGGATGCGTTTCATCCCAGACTTTTTTTGGATTTACGATGTGTTTGTCCATTTCAAGGTGGTAGCGCAGGGTGTGGCCTGTGACCCATTCAGTCATGCCTTGCCGTAAACCGCAGTCGACCATCCTACATAGTGGCTGGGTTAAGGTTTTATTGCCGACGATTGTCTCCACACCAGCCCAAAGATTAAGCACTGCTTTGCAACGGGTGTATGGTGTTAGATCTTGGATCGTGCTGTTGGGGGCATAAATAATGTAATCTACATCTGCTGGGGCGCAGTGCGTGGTCAGGTTGGCCACGATACCTTCTTTTTTGAGACACCTCGTTAGATGTGTCTCATAGAGAGAAAATTGTTCAGGATGGGCCGCGAAAAAAACATTTATCATTTATACTTTGGCCTTGGACGGTGAACATGTGCGCTTTGCATTAGACCAAAACCTAACAATAAAGTTAGCATAGCTGATCCGCCGTAGCTTACCAATGGCAAGGGAACACCCACAACTGGCGCCAAGCCAATGACCATGGCAATATTGACCGCAAAATATAAAAAGAAGGTAATGCCAACCCCGAGTGTTAGAAGAGCGGAAAAACGGTCTTTCATATTGAGTGCTGAGGAAATGCAGAAGATGAGAACTAAAGTATAAAGTGCCACTAACGATATTGACCCTACAAAGCCAAATTCTTCAGACAGGGTTGTGAAAATAAAATCTGTATGTTTTTCGGGCAGGAAATTAAGACGCGACTGGGTGCCCTGCATGAATCCACGCCCTGTCCAGCCGCCTGAGCCCAAAGCAATTTTGGCCTGGGTGATGTGATACCCTGCTCCCAAAGGGTCGCGCTGAGGGTCCAGAAAGGTATCAATACGGATGTATTGGTAATCTTTTAGTAATTGCCAGGCGGTGCCCCGGGTTTGGAATACGGCCAAGATTAAACCAAAACCTGATCCTATAACCGTCGCGAAATAACCCCAGTGGACCCCAGCTAAAAACATGATTGCTCCTCCACCCATAATTAGCAGTAAAGACGTGCCAAGATCGGGTTGACGCATAACCAAAAAGACTGGAGTTAGGATCAGTAAGATTGGAAAAAGTACCCATAGTGGCTTTGATGTGCGTGCAAGCGGTAACCAATCATAATAGGCAGCTAAAACCAAAACTAGCGCAATTTTCATAATTTCTGAGGGTTGGAGGCGCATAAAGCCAAGATCAACCCAGCGTTGTGCGCCCATTCCAGTTACACCAATAAATTCCACCGCAACCAAAAGTAAAAAAGCAATACTATAGGCAAGAAATGACATGTTGCGCCAAAACCAAATGGGGACCATCGCAACTATAAAAAGGACAGTCATACCCATAAAAAATCGATTCATCTGGGGCTGTGTCCAACGTTCTAAACTACCACCTGAAACTGAATAAAGCATTACAAACCCAACACCCGAAATAGTGGTAAGAAGGAAAATTATTGGCCAGTTTAAAGCCAAAACTTTGCTCAGCCCGAATGGCGTCGTTGAGAGATTGTGTTCTAAATAACTCATGTTTTGGCTCGTTCACTTGTGCCGATTTTGTTCCAGTCAATCAGCCTTGGCGCCAACTCTTTTTGTTCACGCTTTATTTTGTTATGCAACTCTGTGGGGTAATGTTTAAGATCCGGCATTTTTCCAGTAAGAGCAAATAGGGTGATGTCTCTTGCAATGGGAGCTGCTACAGAGCTGCCGCTGCCGCCATGTTCAACCACCACAGCCACCGAAATCTTTGGATTGTCATGCGGTGCATAATTCACGAATAATGCATGATCGCGTTGGCCCCAAGTTAAGTCTTCGTTTGGGATCACACCAGTTGTGCGTTCCTTTGCTGTGATGCGCCTGACCTGTGCGGTGCCCGTTTTGCCTGCCATACGAAGTTCTTGTGTCGTGATGCGTTTACTAAACGCTGTGCCATCCTTTGTATTTGCAACTTCAAACATAGCTTTTTGGACAACGGCCAAGTGTACAGGATCCACATCCAACTGAGTGCCCCCCCCTAATGGCATAACTTCACCATTAATATTCTGGATCAACCTTGGCTGCACGGTCCGACCCGTACCTAGTCGGGCTGCCATAACCGCTAACTGAAGTGGCGACGCTAGGACGTAACCTTGCCCGATAGAAGCGTTTACAGTGTCGCCTAAAAGCCAGCCTTTATCGAAAGACCGCTGCTTCCAGTCAGGAGTGGGTACCACTCCGCGGCTTACGGCGCTTAGCGGCAAGTCGTATTGCTGGCCAAGGCCAAAGCGCCGCGCCATATCTGAAATTTTGTCAATCCCAACTTTTTGTCCAATGGCGTAGAAAAACACATCGCAACTCTGGCTAATGCTATCTGACACATTCATTGCTCCATGGCCTTGCCGTTTCCAGCAGTGAAAACGATTGCCTGCTACATCAAGGTGCCCAGGACAAAAAACTGTTTCGTCTAATCGGAGTACACCACTTTCTAGAGCTGCAAGTGCGGTTACCATTTTGAAAGTGGAGGCCGGTGCATAAGTGCCTTGTACCGCTTTGGCCCGCAGTGGGCCGAACACATTATTTCGAAGCCCATTGTAGGCATCTGACGAAATTCCATGGACAAATAGGTTCGGGTCAAAACTTGGGCTAGAGCCAACCGCCAAAAGATCACCACTTTCACAATCAATCACCACCGCACTAGCTGAGAGCCCGTCCATACGTTCTAGAGCAAAATTCTGAATTTCACTGTTGATAGTCAGCTTGACAGCTGCTCCTGGCTTGCCTTCTGCACGCGCCAGTTCTCGCATCACGCGGCCAACTGCATTTACCTCAATACTTTGGTGGCCCGCTGAGCCACGCAATTGTTGTTCAATTTGCGCTTCAACGCCAGTTTTACCCACTTGAAACCGTGGAATTTTCAACAACGGATCGGGATCTTGGGTACGTTCCAAATAGTGGTCACTCACAGGGCCAACGTAGCCAATAACATGTGCCAGATTTTCCTTTTGTGAATAGATGCGCGATAGGCCAACTTCGGTTGAAATGCCTGGTAAAGTTGGGGCATTGGCTGCAACTTTTGCAAAACTTTTCCAATTTAGGTTTTCAGTTATTGTGACAGGCACAAATGCACTGCGTCGCTTGAGCTGTTTCCGAGCCTTCTCTAGATCTGTGGGTTTAATGTAGATTAATTTTTGCAGCTGCTCCAAAACGGTCTCCACATCAGTCGCGCTTTCGCGCACCATAATGATACGGTAGTTAGGGACATTGTCAGCAATGATTTTTCCATCGCGGTCGAACATTATGCCACGGACGGGTGGGAGCAAATGCACATTAATGCGGTTTTCTTCAGCCAGTAGTCGGTATTTTTTAGCCTCTTTAACTTGCAAGAAGCGCATTCGTGCGCCCAAGGCTATAATAATTCCAATTTGAACGAAGCCGATCAGAAATGCGCGCCTGGATAGCTGATTTGCAGACTTTAAGATTTCGTGGGCGGTTTGGTTCATTGCACTGCTTTCAGGGTCTGTTTTGCAAAGTATTATACAACGAAAAACGTAACATCGAACGAAATACCCATATAAAAATTGGGTATAGCATTATAGTTAGAAAGGCCTGCATGGCAAATAACTCTAAATTATGGGTTGGTAAAAAGGTAAGAATTAGTACGAAATGATGTACTGTGAAACTAAAAATAATAACAATGGCAATGATTAACCATTCATAAAAAAAAATGATCTCTTTAAAATAGATGGTGCGGGAGCGCAGAAACATGGTAGCACATAGAGCGATCAAAGTCCAAATACCGGGAGGGCGCTGTAATATCATATCAGCAAAAAGAAAAGCTAAGGTTATAAGTATAGGGTCCATCACATCTGGTCGCCGCATGATCCAAACAAAGGTGATTACTAGTGGAATATCTGGCATGGAAAATTGATAAAGAGAGGTGTGGGTGGGCAAAGTTTGAAGCAGGACCTCCAACATAACAATTAGCAAATAAGTAAGTTTGAGGCGCAATATGCGAAGGGGGGGGTCCTCCACGATTAGTTAACCCCGGGTCTTGTCAGTGGCGCGCCAACCAGGCTGGCTGGAGTTGAGATCGTATCGCGCGGTTTGTGCCTTATGACTAGCAAGAATTTGAGCCTTTTCATGTCTGCGGCCAACCGAACACGCAGTCTGCCGGATTGAGTTCTGGTTACTTGCCCGACCAATATACCAGGTGGAAAAACTCCGCCGTCACCTGATGTCACAACTCGATCCCCTGGTCGGACTGTTTCGGGGTCTTCCAAAAACTCGATGGGTGGGTTGCTGGTGTTGTCGCCCACTAACAAGGCAGTTTGCCCGTTCGCCTCTATTGTCACAGCTACACGGCTTGCGGTATCACCGAGTAAAATGACGCGCGATGTGCGCTCGCCCACGCCAGCGATGCGGCCCACCAACCCAATGCCATCCATTGCGGCCCAGCCATCAATAATACCATCGCGCTTTCCGATGTTTAACAGTACAGTTTTTCTAAACGGACTTCCACTATCGGCGAGGACTACGCCCGTGATTTTAATGAATTTTGGATCAAGACGCACATTGTTGAGGTCTTGAAGTCTTGCATTTTCTTGTTCTTGTTGAAGGGCAGCTTCTTTCCAGGCCTTCATTTGTTGTAATTCGCGTCTTAATTCTTGGTTCTGTTGATAAATACGCGCATAGCTTTTGGCTGATCGTATTAAATTTACAGCCTCGGTTAGGGGGTAGGTCGCCCATGCAAAGTTTGGGATCACCCGGTCTATGATTTCCATACGGACCCGCTCAACTCTAGGGCTGTCTATGCGCCATAACAGAAATAACCCAACCAAAAGAATAACCAATCCACCAAATATCAACCGCGCTAGGGCAGTTGAGTACCGATCTGGATTGTTGCGATCCCGTTCCATATGTTCCCCTAGGGGCCTTGAAGTATTGAGAGTTCAGCTGTCGTAATCGATCACATGCGCAAGCTGTTTTTCATATTCGAGGGCCTTGCCCGTTCCTATAGCAACGCAGTTGAGGCTTTCATCTGCAACAGATACAGCTAACCCGGTTTTTTGACGTAGCTCCAAGTCCAATTCACCTAGTAATGCACCACCACCTGTTAGCATCACTCCTCTGTCAACAATGTCTGCTGCTAGGTCCGGCGGGGTTACTTCAAGTGCTGTCATTACACCATCACAAATTTTCTGCACGGTTTCAGCAAGGGCCTCAGCAACCTGTGATTGGCTGATCTCAGTTTCTTTTGGCACACCATTCAACAAATCACGACCACGTATAGACATCACGGCGCCCTTACCGTTATCGGGCATTCGGGCTGTGCCGATGGTTTTTTTGATACGTTCGGCAGTAGCTTCACCAACTAAAAGATTATGTTGGCGTCGCAAGTAACTGATAATGGCATCGTCCATACGGTCGCCACCCATACGAACAGATTGGGCATAAACAATATCTGCCAGTGAGAGAACTGCCACTTCGGTTGTTCCGCCCCCAATATCCACAACCATTGAACCAGTTGGATCAGTGATTGGCATGCCTGCGCCTATTGCTGCGGCAATAGGCTCAGCAATAAGTCCTGCGCGACGAGCGCCAGCGGATAGTACAGATTGTCTAATAGCACGTTTTTCAACAGGCGTAGCTCCATGCGGTACACACACTATTATTTTTGGTTTTGAAAATGTGGTGCGTTTGTGTACTTTGCGTATGAAATGTTTGATCATTTCCTCCGCAACATCAAAATCTGCAATGACACCATCACGCATTGGTCTAATAGCTTGAATAGATCCCGGTGTACGGCCAAGCATCATTTTTGCATCTACGCCAAATGCCAGAGCTTTTTTTTGACCATTTTTGACCTGGTATGCCACTACTGAGGGTTCGTTTAAAATCACACCCTTGCCTTTGACATAGACGAGTGTATTTGCAGTGCCCAAATCAATCGCCATATCTGACGAAAAAAAACTACGTAGTCCAAACATTAGCAACGCCTCAATATATCAAAATCTAGGACTAATTATGCCTAGGCTATAAATACCTATAAGGTTTAGGTAATCTATTTCCAAGACCCTGTCGTACGCTTTTTATGCTTCAAAAGCGATGAAAATGGTCAATGCGCGGGGATCAGCCTGCATCTTTGTAAGAAATAGACTTTATATCTTCGCCAGGCGCCGATTTTTTACGGCGGACGATCAGCCTGTTTAACGCGTTAATATATGCTTTTGCCGATGCAACCACAGTGTCTGTATCTGCTGATTGCCCAGTCGAAATTTTACCGTCCTCCTCCATACGCACACTTACAGTTGCCTGTGCATCTGTACCTGCAGTTACTGCGCTCACCTGGTATAATTGTAACCGGGCGGTATGGGGATAGGATTTCTTGACGGCGTTGAAAGTAGCATCGACTGGTCCGTCACCAGTAGCGGTAACAGCGTGTAATAAACCCTCAACCATAAGCTCCAAAGCCGCTTCTTGCGGGCCTTCAGTGCCGCAGACAACGCGGAGAGATTTGAGGCTCAGGTGGTCAGATTGCTCATCTGCTGTATCGGCGCGCACTAAGGCTATCAGATCATCGTCAAAAATTTCTTTTTTGCGATCTGCCAGATTTTTAAACCGCACAAACACATCGTTCAGCTGATTGTCTGCTAGTTCAATGCCGAGGTTTTTCAGTTTGGACCGCAAAGCCGCGCGGCCTGAATGTTTGCCCATAACCAAACTAGTTTCAGACAGGCCAACATCTTCCGGACGCATGATCTCAAATGTTTCAGCGTTCTTCAGCATGCCATCTTGGTGTATTCCGCTTTCATGTGCAAAGGCATTCTTGCCCACAATGGCTTTGTTAAATTGCACCGCAAAGCCAGACACCGTTGCCACGCGGCGACTGATAGCCATTATTTTGGTGCTGTCTATTTGTGTGCGGTAGGGCATGATGTCGTTGCGTACCTTCATGGCCATCACAACTTCTTCCAAAGCCGTATTCCCGGCGCGTTCGCCTAGGCCATTGATTGTACATTCAATCTGTCTTGCACCCGCATCTACGGCGGCTAAAGAGTTTGCGGTGGCCATGCCCAAGTCATTATGACAATGGGTGGCAAAAATCACATCACCAGCGCCGGCTACATCGGCAATCAAGCGGGCTATAAGCTCCGCACTTTCACGTGGGGCCGTATAGCCCACAGTGTCGGGTATGTTAATCGTCGTTGCGCCTGCGTTGATGGCGATCTCAATGGTACGGCACAGATAATCATATTCCGTCCGAGTAGCATCCATCGGCGACCATTGCACATTGTCACATAGGTTGCGCGCATGGTTTACGGTTTCATGGATCCGTTCGGCCATTTCATCTTGGCTTAAGTTTGGAATAGCGCGATGCAATGGAGAGGTTCCGATAAAGGTGTGAATGCGCGGCTGAGCTGCGTGGCGCACAGCTTCGGCGCACCTGTCAATATCTTTGAAGTTGGCGCGTGCCAAACCACAAATTACGGCATTTTTGCTACGCTTCGATATTTCACGGACGGCATTGAAATCACCTTCTGAGGCAACGGGAAAACCGGCCTCAATAATATCTACGCCCATATCATCAAGCATCTCGGCTAATTCCAGCTTTTCTGCATGGTTCATCGTAGCGCCTGGGCTTTGTTCGCCATCACGCAAAGTAGTATCAAAAATAAAAACGCGATCTTGGGTCATAGGACTGTTTCTTCTAACTAGGAAATTTTGATTGGGCCGGCGCTGGGCTTAGGTGAGCGTCCCGCGCCGAAAAGCACGCTCAGCCTAGGCTAAGTGTTAGAAGTAAGAGCTGATCATAATAAATCTTCATATAATTTATTATAACTGCGTATTTGAAAATGGGAAGTAAAAAAACGGTTTTAGGTCAGCAAGCCATGGAACAATATGGGCTTTTGCTTTAAAAGATTTTGATAAAGCTTGGCGGCGGTACATGTGCGCACTACTTCTGACCCATGAAAAAAATATTGATCATCGGAAGTTCTGGGGGCATTGGCGCTGCGCTTGAGCAGGCATACCTGCGCAAAGGTTGGGAATGCAAAGGTTTGTCACGTCAAACTCAAGGCATAGATTTTACGCAACCTGAGACGATTCCGTCAGCATTGAGTTTGCTGAATGGAACCTTTGATACGGTAATCATTGCTACTGGCGCCTTGACTATAGGGCGCGTGGGTCCAGAAAAAACTATTCGTGCGATCACGGGCCATGGCATGGCGGATCAGATGCAAGTCAATGCCATTGGCCCTGCGTTAATCCTGAGCCAGGTCGGACGATTACTACCGCGTGATCGTCAGGCGCGAGTGGCTGTATTGTCTGCTAGGGTGGGGTCTATTGGGGATAATCGCTTAGGTGGGTGGATTTCTTACCGGGCTGCGAAAGCTGCGCTCAACCAAATAGTACATACCTCGGCCATTGAATTGGCGCGCAGTCATCCACTGCTCGCATGCTTTTCATTGCACCCTGGGACTGTTGAAACGCCGCTTACAAAGCCATTTGTTGCAAACCAAAACTCGCGGCCAGCGTTGGAAGCAGCAGTAATGCTGCACAATGTGATTGAAGGACGTAATGCGAAAGATACGGGTAAATTTTTTGATCAAAATGGTGTCTTGGTACCTTGGTAATACAGCTTCAGCCTTTCAGACGAAGTGGCTGAAGGCTTACTCAGATGGAGACGGCGCACTCTCATTTTCTAAGGTGCCGCCTACCCACGTCCCACTTGCAACGTCGCCTGATGCATAACGCATAGTGCCGCCCCCTTGACGATGGCCCGCCAAAAAATTTCCCTTATAAACGTCGCCATTTGCATAGGTGGCCACGCCGCTGCCATGGATTTCACCAGCAAGCCACTCGCCGGAATACTCAAAGCCATCCTTCATTTTGATGTGACCCTGGCCTGCGCGTTGGCCGGCTGCAAATCTGCCCTTATAGGTCGTTCCATTTCTGTAGGTAGCTTGACCGACTCCATGGCGTTTGCCTTCTTTCCAATTACCTTCATAGCGGTAACTGTCTCCAAAAGACATAACGCCGTAGCCATGGTTCTGGGCGTTTTGAAACCCACCCTGATAGACCAAGCCGTTGGGGTAGGTTGCCTTGCCTGATCCGTTGATGACACCAGCTTCCCAATCGCCCTCATAGGTGGAGCCGTCGGGATATGTAGTGATGCCAATCCCATGTGCTAGATCTGCTAGAAACGCGCCTTGGTAAACGGAGCCATCTGAATAGGTTGCCACGCCTTGACCCGAGATTTGTCCTTCTGACCAATTACCCATGTAATGATAGCCATCTGCACCGATAAATGTGCCGTGACCATCGCGGCGATCATTTTTGAATTTCCCTTCATAGATATCACCGTTGGCATAGCTCACTCTGCCCAATCCATCTCGCAGTCCATCCACTAGTTTGCCACTAAATATATCGCCATTGGCTTGGGTCAGTGTGCCCTCGCCGTTTATTTGGCCCGCTTTCCAGGTGCCCTGGTAAATCACACCTCCAGGCATTGTCAGAGTGCCTTCTCCAGAACGTTCTCCGGCGTCAATGTCGCCTTGATAGACCGTGCCGTCAGAATAGATAATATTGCCCTTGCCCTGCTTGAGGCCATCCACCCAGGACCCCTCATACCTATAGCCATCGTTAGATGTTAGGGTGCCTTGCCCGTGATGCATTGTGGCGCGGAAGCCACCCTCATAGCGCATGCCGTTGGCGTAGGACGCAACACCCTGGCCGTCGATCTTTCCCTCAAACCATGAGCCGCTGTAAGTTCCCCCATCTGAATAAGTGATTTTGCCGTTTCCGTTGGGTTTGCCATTTGAGAAATTGCCTTCATAAACAGATCCATCTGGAAACTTAGCAATGCCTTGCCCTGTGATTTTGCCATTCTCCCAAGTGCCTGTATATTCATAGCCCGAAGGTAAACTATAAGTGCCTTGCCCATGTTGTCGGCCGTTTTTGAAAGTGCCTTCATAGAACCCACCATCTTCGTACTGTTTTGACTGAACGCTGGCCGATTGTGAAAATGCGGCTCCTGAAAAACCGAGTATTGTAGCCGCCAAAAAAAATGGTGTGATCTTCATAAGCATCTAAATTTTAACCCCCAGAAGATAGTCCAGTGTTTGACCGGACTGTTTGTTTCAACTCTAAGCCTAATAAATCTCATCAATTAGGGCAACGGCTTTCAACATTTACTAACCGATTGGGCTTTTGCTTCGGCTAATGTCTGATAGATAAGGGATAAATTTTGTTAAGATCGAGCGAGTAGATGAAGCAAAAATTTAAATTAACCATGGCGCAGCTAAACGCAACTGTTGGCAATATTTCTGGTAATTGTGCTCAGGCGTTGCAGGCCTGGAATACTGCGAAAGACGCGTGTTCTGATATGGTCATGCTGCCGGAGATGTTTGTGACGGGTTATCAGGTGCAGGATTTGGTTATGAAACCTGCCTTTATCCGTGATGCGATGGCGCAGGTTGAAGCCTTGGCTGCCGCTTGTGCAGACGGACCTGCCATGGGCATTGGCGCACCATTTTTGGATGAAACTGGGCTTTTTAACGCTTACTATATTTTGGCTGGTGGCGCTGTACAGGCTATTGTCAAAAAACACATTCTCCCAAACGCAGACGTGTTTGACGAGGTGCGACTTTACCAACACGCGGATATTTCTGGGCCTTACCGGGTAGGCGAGTTGCGCATCGGCACGCCAATTTGTGAGGATGCGTGGCACCCTGATGTGCCCGAGGCTTTGGCTGAATCAGGTGCAGAAGTTTTGTTTGTTCCTAATGGGTCGCCCTATGCCCGTGGTAAAATGGACGCTCGCATTGCCCATATGGTGGCACGGGTCATCGAGACTGGCCTGCCGCTGGTTTATGTTAATATGGTGGGCGGCCAAGATGATCAGGTATTTGACGGTGGGTCTTTTGTGTTGAACCCTGGTGGAGCGATGGTGCTGTCACTGCCTATGTTTGAGAGCTGCATTGCGCATGTTGAGTTCCAACATACTGAAAATGGTTGGCTGGCCTTACCAAGCCTACGGGCACATTGGGCGGACTCGCAAGAACAAGACTATCACGCTATGGTACTATCGCTACGCGATTATGTGCGTAAGACGGGATTTTCGTCGGTAATTCTTGGCCTTTCTGGTGGTATTGATTCTGCAATTGTTGCAACTATTGCTGCCGATGCATTAGGTGCGGAGCGGGTGCATTGTGTAATGCTGCCGTCAGAACATACCAGCCAGAGTTCATTAGATGATGCCGCGGCTGTTGCGCATGCTTTGGGTGCGCCGTTGCAAATTTTGCCTATAACTAAGCCATGGGCTGCAATTACCGAAGCTTTAGCCCCTCTCTTTGCGGGCAAGCCGGCGGATTTAACTGAGGAAAATATTCAATCGCGTCTGCGTGGGCTGTTGTTGATGGCTATGTCTAATAAGTTTGGGCATATGCTGCTGACCACCGGAAATAAATCAGAAGTGGCGGTTGGATATGCTACCATATATGGTGATATGGCTGGGGGATATAATCCCATTAAAGACCTCTACAAAACGCGTGTTTTTGATATATGCCGCTGGCGCAATGTGGAGCACCGCAATTGGATGTTGGGCCCTGATGGCGAGGTGATTGACCCGCGCGTTATTGATAAGCCGCCCAGTGCAGAACTGCGCGATGATCAAAAAGATGAAGATAGCCTGCCACCTTATGATATTTTAGACGGTATTTTAACGATGCTGGTAGATGAAGATTCCTCTGTTGCTGATTGTGTAAATGCGGGTTTTGATATCAAGATTGTCAAAAAAATCGAGCATTTGATTTATCTCAGTGAGTATAAGCGGTTTCAGTCTGCGCCCGGAACTCTCTTATCCGAACGCGCATTTTGGTTGGGCCGTCGTTATCCTATTGCCAACCAGTGGCGTGATAATAGCTGATTACCGTAGGTATGCGGCGATAATCTGGACATTTTAGATGCCCTGTGTGTAAAGACTACGCGACAGGAGAACCCCATGACCACCACTCGTTTTGCACCTTCGCCGACTGGCTACTTACATATTGGCAACCTGCGCACCGCGCTATTCAACTTTCTAATTGCGCGTCAGGCGGGTGGAGAATTTATCCTACGGATTGATGATACTGATCCAGAGCGCTCTAAGCCGGAATACGTGGATGGCATTAAGCGAGATTTGGAATGGTTGGGACTACATTGGGACCGTGTCGAGCATCAATCGGCCCGTTTTGAACGCTATGCCGAGGTGGCTGATCAGCTGCGTGGTAAAGGCTTGTTTTACGAATGTTTTGAAACACCTGTGGAATTGGACTTAAAGCGTAAAAAACAACTCAACATGGGCAAGCCACCGGTTTATGATCGCTCGGCGTTGGCATTGTCAGATGTAGAGCGTGAAGCTTTGAACTCAGAACGCTCGGGGCATTGGAGGTTTATGTTGGACCGATCGCGCATTGAATGGACCGATGGCATTCTAGGCGATTTGTCCATCGATGCAGCCTCCGTCAGTGACCCCGTGTTGATCCGTGGTGATGGCCAAGTTTTATATACTTTAGCCTCGATCTGTGACGACATAGACATGGGCGTCACCCATGTCGTGCGGGGTTCGGATCATGTGACCAATACAGCTACACAAATACAAATGATCCGCGCGATTGGCGGCACATTGCCAGGTTTTTCTCACCATTCATTGCTCACTGGGCCAAAAGGCGAGGGGCTGTCGAAACGGCTTGGTTCGCTAGCTCTGCGCGACATGCGTGACGCCGGAATTCAACCTATGGCACTTCTGAGCCATCTGGCCCGTCTCGGCTCATCCGACCCGGTTGAACTACGTGTCTCAATGGAAGATATCATCGCTGGATTTGATTTAAACAAGTTTGGCTCTGCGCCTACAAAATTTGATAAGTCAGACCTGATCCCAATCACTGCAAAATACCTGCAAGGGCTGGATTATGTGGATGTAGCGCAAGATGTGGCAGCGATTGGTGTGCCCGCGGACATTGCCGAAGACTTTTGGAATGTGACACGCACAAATATCTCAACGCTTAAGGATCTGGAAAGCTGGTGGGGACTGATCAAAAACGGGGCGGCCCCTGAAATTGATTTTGAAGATAAAGAGTTTATCGCCCAAGCCATTCTGATGCTGCCCGAGGCTCCATTTGATACCACTACTTGGGGTACATGGACCGCAGACGTCAAGTTGGCTACTGGCCGCAAGGGGAAGGGCTTGTTCATGCCATTGCGCAAGGCTTTAACTGGAATGTCGCATGGCCCAGATATGGGCGCACTTCTGCCATTGTTACAAAAGATTCCGCGATAATTCTAGATTTCTTTTGCAATTAGATAGGAAGAGTATTTGAGGCTTTATTCGTAATCTTCAGATGTGAACTTCCTAATAGCTATACTTGAGTAGGACCATTATATCTAGCGGCACTTTACACGTTTAGCTTTTGCGCGTTCTGGTGGAGCATCAGCGCGCAAACTTCTTGTGTTTGATCCGTTTGGGCTGCATCGCAGCCGAACCCAAACGGCGTTTTTTGTCTTCTTCGTAGTCTTCAAAATTACCTTCAAACCATTCTACATGGGCCTCACCTTCAAACGCTAAGATATGTGTGCAAATCCTATCAAGAAAAAACCGATCGTGTGAGATTACAACTGCACAGCCCGCAAAATCGACCAGTGCATCCTCGAGAGCCCGTAATGTTTCGACGTCTAAATCATTGGTTGGCTCATCAAGTAGCAAGACATTGCCACCAGCGCGCAGCAAACGTGCCATATGCACCCGGTTGCGTTCTCCACCAGACAATAGACTGACCTTTTTTTGCTGTGTTGCGCCTTTGAAGTTGAACGCCGAGCAATATGCCCGACCATTTACTTCAGCGTCACCCAGTTGGATCACATCCAACCCATCGGCAATAGCCTCCCAAACATTGGTATTAGGGTCGAGATCATCACGGGATTGATCTACATAAGACAACTGTACAGTATCACCAAATTCTACCGTGCCTTCATCGGGCTGCTCTTGGCCCGTGAACATTTTAAACAGGGTTGTTTTACCTGCGCCATTGGGGCCAATTACTCCGACAATGCCTCCAGGGGGTAGGGAAAAAGACAGATCTTCGACCAACAGCTTATCGCCCATCGCCTTCTTGAGACCTACAACCTCAATCACTTTTGAACCCAAGCGGGGTCCGTTTGGAATGATTATCTGCGCATGGCCCACTTTTTCACGCTCAGATTGGTTGGCCATGTCGTTATAGGATGCAATACGCGCTTTGGATTTTGCTTGCCGAGCTTTTTGGCCTTGCCGCATCCAATCTAATTCACGTTCAAGAGTTTTTTGTTTGGACTTATCTTCACGGGACTCTTGCGACAGGCGCTTAGCTTTTTGTTCAAGCCAACTTGAATAATTACCTTCATAGGGCACGCCCTGGCCACGATCAATTTCCAAAATCCAGCTGGTGATGTCATCCAGAAAATAACGATCGTGGGTGACCACCAAGATTGTGCCTGCATAGTCGATTAAGTGCTTTTGCAGCCAGCCAATAGTTTCTGCGTCTAAGTGGTTGGTAGGCTCATCGAGCAACAGCATATCGGGTTTTTCAAGTAGCAAGCGGCATAGAGCTACGCGCCGCGCCTCACCGCCCGATAGGTTTTCGGGCATTGCATCGTCGGGTGGGCAGCGTAGGGCTTCCAGGCTCACATCAATCTGTGCATCCAAATCCCAAAGATTTTGGGCATCTATCTCATCTTGTAACTGCGCCATTTCATCTGCAGTCTCATCGGAGTAATTCATCGCCAACTCATTATAGCGGTCGAGAATGTCTTTCTTGGGCTTCACGCCAAGCATGACGTTTTCGCGTACGGTCATATTATCTTCCAGTTTAGGTTCCTGTGGGAGATATCCAACTTTGGCGCCCTGGGCGGCCCACGCCTCACCTGAAAAATCAGTGTCAAGACCTGCCATAATTTTTAAAAGAGTCGATTTACCTGAGCCATTCACTCCAACAACACCAATTTTCACACCTGGTAAAAATGATAACCGAATATTCTCAAAACACTTTTTGCCACCAGGATAAGTCTTTGAAACGCCATCCATGTGATAAACGTATTGATATGCGGCCATGATTGCCCCCGATGTTAAAATGCAGAATTAATATCGCTGTTACAGTGGCAGCCACACAGGTGCAAATGTGTATTTTGCAAAGACATAAGAATTGGTTGGATGATGGGATGTCTTGTACATGACCAAATCTTCGGTAAACGGGGTTCATAATGCGATTTAATTTGCCACCATCCAATGCCGGCTTGCGTGTAGGCCTCTTAGGCGGATCATTTGATCCAGCCCACCACGGCCACCTGCGTATATCGTTGCAAGCGCTCAAGCGCTTTGATTTGGATCAGGTGTGGTGGTTGTTTAGCCCTGGGAATCCCCTAAAACAAAAGGGCCCAGCTTCGCTAAATCGCAGAATGATCTATGCTAAGACCATAGTGCAGCATCCTAGGATTAAGGTTACTGACATTGAAGCTAAACTACAAACTAGGTTTACCTGCGACACTCTTGCTGAGCTAAGAGAGTTTTATCCATCAACCAAATTTACTTGGTTGATGGGCGCAGATAATTTGGCGCAAATTCATCATTGGCAGGATTGGCGTTCAATTTTTGAAATTATGCCGGTTGGCGTATTGGCCCGCCCTAGCCAAGGTTTGGCTGCACAGTGTTCGCCAGCGGCGCGCCTGTTCGCAGGTTACCGGATCCCCAACCATACGTCGCGAATGCTTAGCCATGCCGCCGCCCCAGCTTGGTGTTTCGTGAACCTACCGCTTAGCCAATCTAGCTCCTCGGAAATTCGAAGTCGCGGTATATGGGGCTAGCGGCGCAAAAATGCAGAGCCAAACCCTGAAATTATCAGCTAACCTAAGCCCAGCATGCCCCAGTCATTTGGCCAAGTATCGAAAATCATCCAGCCCAAAAACAGTGCTCCTATGAGTTGAAAATAGACAAATGGGGCTAGCCGCGTGGCTGGCGCTCGCGCACAGGCTAAAATTAGAAATAAGTTGCGCAGCATTGAAGAAGCTCCAGATACCGTAATTAAGCCTAATGTTCCTATGTTTTGGATTGGCCTGTGTAGAAGGCCAACTGG
>Ga0302130_1000869_pt1 | contig 17123 bp, 11 predicted proteins | sample CB9_surface_MG_FD_203117 | JGI IMG/M metagenome (GOLD analysis project Ga0302130, IMG submission 203117) | Marine microbial communities from Western Arctic Ocean, Canada - CB9_surface | ecosystem: Environmental > Aquatic > Marine > Oceanic | place: Canada: Western Arctic Ocean | collected... | reverse complement strand
GCTGTGGCAGCCACGGAAGACCTCGTCGCCGTCCCCGTCCCCGTCGCCGTCGCCGTCCCCGTCGCCGCCCCCGCCCCCGCCGCCACGCAGCGGCACCGCGACGACAACCTCGCCCGGGTACGACGCCGCCGCCGACGACGACACGACAGTCGACGAGATCCAGTGCACGCCATTCGTTCCGTCTGTCGGAGAGGTGCGCGACGGCTTCCGGCCAACGCGTTTCCGGCGCATCCGCGGCGGCGGCAGGGGTGGCGCCACGGGACGGGCGTCTCTTCGCAGGCCGACCGCCCGCTCCATCGCTGCAAGCCGGCGGATGACCGACCGGAAGTCGTTGACGCTCGCCCAATTGAAGGCCGGCAGCGAGAGAGCGGAAAAGACGCGGCCGAAGACGGAGGCCGTCTTCACGAGCGTGCCGAGCGTGATCGGGTCGTGGTGACGGAAGAGCAGCGGCGCGACCACGACGTAGGGGATGATCACAGTCGCCTGGTCGAAGCTGCTGACCCACACGTCGAAGGCAAAGAAGTGGCGGAAGAGCGCGAGGTAGTTGGTGCGCAGCTCGACGAATGACGTGGCGAACTGCGTCGACGTCGCGGCCGGTGGCTCGAACGAGGGCGTCGGGGGGGTCGGGTCCTCCGCATGCACCACGCCCCCCACCTCGACGAGCACCAGGCCCTTGCGGAACTCGGCCTCGACGACCTGGTTCTGCACCTCGAGGCCTACGAGTCGCTGCGCGACGACAAGGCTGACGAGGAGACCCCCAAGCGCAAGAAGCAGGGCGCCGACGAAGATCCACGCCGCACCAAAGGGCGCCAGCCAGGCTCCGTGGCCGACCGCGGGGATGGTCCGGCCGAGCTCGATCAGCGTCGGCGCGAAGACGGCCAGAGTGAGCAGCGCGTCGAGGATGTCGGAGACGCACGTCTCGAGGCCGCGCCCGAAGCGCTGTGTGTCCTCCTGGATGCGTTGGCTGATGCCCTCGAGCTGAATGCACTGCATGTGCGTCCAGCGCTCGGTGTAGACGCGCACGAGGCACATGCGCCACGCGAAGGTGAAGCGGCGACGGATGTACCGGTTGACGGGGTGGACGAGCGCCATCGGCATAACGATCCAGACGAACTCGGAGAGGAGCGCGCCGACTTCGGCGGCGCCCGTTTCGATGGCGGCGTCGACCGCGCTCGTCGCGTTGGCCGTCGCGTTGGCCGTCGCGTTCGGAGCGCCGAGTGCGCCGAGTGCGCCGAGTGCGTCGAACGCGTCGAACGCGCCGAGCGCCCGCGCGGCGGCGAGCACGGCGGACGCGTCGCCAATCTGGTCGTAGAAGCGGCCCTGCCAGTCGACGAGCCGGCGGCTGAGCAAGACGCTGTAGACGCTGTGGCTCGCGAGCACGAGCGTGCCGACGTACGCGAAGGCGCGCGTCGCGAAGCTGGGGGCGCAGTAGAACTGGACGAGCATGGTTTCTTAGGGCTTGGACGCACGCGGCGCGGGTGCGGACCCATATAACAGTTACAGGCCGATTGGCAGCTAGGGCCACTCGGCCCCCCGCCCATTTCTTATAAAAAACACGCCCCACTCCTCCCGCACAAGTCCTCCTCCCGCCCACTCACAACGCCGGCGCCGCCAGGAGCGTGGGCGTAAACCCCTCCTCGTCGAGCGCCCACACGTCCCACTCGTTCGAGCCGGCAACCTTGTTGATGGCGCTGACGGTAGGGTTGGCGTTGCCGAGGCACTGCGTGAGGCAGTAGCAGCCGATGGCCTTGCCGTCTCTGCGCACGTTGAAGAACCGCGTCCCGGTGAAGCGGTCGCAGAAGCGCGCGCAGTAGGCGTGTCCGTCCAGCGCCATCTGATCCTGCCTACTGGGGGCGTGCCACTCGGTTCCGCACGGCGTCGGAACGGTCGACGACGTGGGGGTGATGCTCCCCGCGGGCAGGGTGCTCGCCACGTTCGCGGTGCCGGCGGCCGTCTCGTGGGGCTTACACGCGCGGCCCCACGTCATCGCCGGCGTGCACGTGACCGGCCCGCCGTAGCCGACGGGGTGCTGGGGCGGCGCGCGCGTGCACAAGGACAGCCGCCCCCCGCCGCCGCCGTAGTAGCGCACAATGTCCGTGTAGCTTATGAAGTGGTCCGTAAAGTTCTGCTCGTCGGCGAAGGAGTTGTCGCCGTTCGCGAGGAGGTTCGGAAGAAACGAGGGGTAGCTCTGGCCGCAGGACCACTGAGAGTAAAAGGGGCGCCACTTCCGCGGGGGCGGACTGAGCGCGACGCGTGCGGGCGGCGTCGAGAAGTCCTTCGTGGGCGCAAAGGGCGCGAGGGCGCACCCCGCCGCGTCGACGACGGTGCCGCCGCCCCCGCCGCCCCCGCCGCCCAGCTTCGCGAGGAGGCTGTGGTTGTCGGCCGCGTAGCCGACGGCGACCGCCGCGAGGACGATGGCGACGAGAAGGCCGAGGCCGGCGCAGGCGACCCACAGGAGGCGCCCCGCCGCTCGCAGAGCCGACCTCAGCCACCCCCCACGCTCGCCACTGTCGTCGTCGTCGTCGTCGTCCTCGTGGTCCGTCGCCGAACCAGGCACGTCGCCGAAGCGCGGGCGACGCGCGGAGATGGGCACCGGGCGCCAGCTGTGCGTGGAGTAGGGACCCTGAGCCATCGTGGTCGGAGGGGCGCATACAGACTCTTATATATCAAAAAGGCCGTAGCCGAGTCTCCTGACCGAGACACTCCCTCGATCGACGTCCCCGCCCGACGTCCCCGCCCGACTCAATACGTACTGCGCGCCAACGCCCGCCACCGCCACCGCCACCGCCGCCCCCCTCCCGCCCCCCTCCCGCCCCCTCCCGCCCCCCTTCCCGCCAGTCCGTCGCCATCGACGGTCCTAACCGAATGCGTCGCGACCGTAGTGGGGCTTGGTCAGCCCGGGGCGAGGCGTGCCCTCTGGCCAAAGGTCTGGCGCCTCGTCGCGCACCGCCTGCTCCGCGACCAGACGCTTTGCTTGTTTATTGAGTTCGTGTAGGGTGTAGCCGCCCCTGAACCACTTGTGCAAGAAGATATACCGTGCGTTCCAGCCCTCCTTCCATCTCAGGTCGAAGTTGCGTCTCTTCGCCCGAAGGCGCGTCGTCAGGCGGTCCCACACGCACGGGTGCAAGGCGAGGCGAGCCGCGCGAATGTCCAGGTCGAGCGCCGCCCGGTGCGCCGCCGGGTCCGCCCACCCGGACACCGAAACGGTTCTGTGCATGAACCGATTGGTCTGGCAAAGGCGTGCGATGGCGACGGGTGGGAGCTGCCCCACAACCTTGCGGAACGCGTCGTAGTCGTTGCCTGTAAGCTTCTCCAACTCGTCACGAGGGTGAACCAGGGCAACCCTGACGGGGTACTCTGGTCCGGCCGGGCCGGTAACGTCCATTGCGGCACTAGGGGTCGTGACGAGGGCGTGTTCATACATGACGTCGTCGTCGTCGTCGTCGTCGTCGGAGGAGGACGAGGACGAGTCGTCGCCGGAGGACGCTTCGTAGTAACGCGAGACGTGCATGGCGACAGCGAGCGTCGTCGAGGGAGTGGGCGCCCCGCGGGGTCGACGTTCGATCGTGAAAATTTGAGGGCCCGGACCGCGCGTTTGTAAATCGGGTATTTTTTCCGTTCCGACCGAACGTCTTACGACCTCTACCTATACGCACACACACACAAGCACGCGTGCTTGTGCAACCGGCCAGCGCTCCAGCGCCCTGAGTGCCCTCCACCACATGGATACTCGCCGCTCCCCGCCGCTCCCCGCCGCTCCCCGCCAGTCTCCCCCAAGCCCCTGGCCTCCCGCCCACCGACTACTCCGACCACTACTCCTCCTCCTCGGACCGGCTGAGCGCGCAGTGGACCACGAGGCGCATGAGGGCGTACGGGTTCGTGAGCACGATCTGTGCGCGCTTCCCCTTGTCGTGGCGGCGCGTGCACAGCGCGAAGCCGGCCCGCTTCGTCGGCCCGTCGGAGCGCTCGTCGACGATGGACAGCAGCCAGCGGCGCGTGTCCGCCGGCAGCCGGGCGATCGTCCACTCGTCGAGGACGAGCGGGCCGTCCGCCGGCGTCCACGCGCGCACGATGGGCGAGCCCATGAGGCCCGAGACGACGGGGTGGATCGGCGAGATGCTCGGGATGCACATGCGGTGGCGCATCGTCGCCACCGCGGTCGCGGCGAGCGCGTAGGCGTCGTACACGAAGGCGGGGTGCATGCACAGGAGGCGGTCGAGCGAGCGGCGCGCGCCGGCGAGGGCCTGACGCGTCCCCGGCGGCGGGGCGACGCCGTCGACGCGCACGAGCGCGACCTCCTTCTCGTGGATGGTCATCTTCAGCTCGAGGACCTCGTCCTCGTTGGGGGGCATGTCGAGGAGCGGCCGCAGTCGGCGGCCGATCTCGACGGTCACGATCTCCATCGCGCGGTCGTCCGTGATCTGCAGCGGCTCGAAGAGCTCGGCGATCGACAGGCGGCAGACCGCGTGCGAGGCCTTGGCCACCTCGGCCGCAAACTGGCCGTCCGACTCCATGATCTCGTCGGTGGTCGCGTGCAGCGTCGGGCCGACGAAGAGGCCCTCCTTCATGATCTGCTCGCGCAGCAGCCGGTACACGAGCATCGACTCGGTCAGGCAGTGCATCGAGACGTCGCAGACGATCCCCGCGTGCAGCTGGCCGTGCCGCATCTCGCCGTGGCCGACGAGGTCCCACACGACGGAGATGAAGCGCACCGCGCACTCGTTCTCCGCGGAGAGGCCGGTGCGCACACGGACGTCGCCGCGCGGCCGGGCGAGCTTGTAGTGGTTGCGCTGCGGCGTGTGCGGCAGGCGCGGGAACTCGCCGGGGGCGCTCCAGAGCGCGAGGGTCTCGAGGAAGGGCGTCACCATCGGCTTCCAGGCCTTCATCCGCACGAGCGCCTCGTGGCAAGCGCCGAGCGCGAAGACGCCGTTGCTCTCGATCCACCGCACCGCGAGGTTGGCGCGCATCTCCAAGTCCTGCGCGACGTCGACGACGACCGTGAGCGGCGTCACGCGGCACTTCTTCCACGACGCGGCGGCGCGCAGCTCGGGCGGCGGCGCCGCCACGATGCGCTCGAGCTCGACGCGCCCCAGGCGCAGCACTTCCGCGACCGCCGTCGCCGTGGAGGCCTGCACGAGCCGCACGAGCCAGTGGAGGTCGGACGCGTCCGACTGGACCTTCTGCATGGCGACCCCCCACCGCGGGTCTGCGTCCGCGGGGAGGAGGGCGCACGCCGCGTCGCCAGGGGCGACCGCGTCCCCGCTCGCGACCAGCTCGGCCTCGACGTACCGCGCGCTCATCTGCTCGAGCACCGACGACGCGAGGGGGTCGACGTGCGAGCCGCACGGCTTGCACACCGCGCGGCACGTGATGTGCACGGTGATGCGCTCGATGAGGGCAGTGGTCTCGGGCGACCCCACGGTCGCGACCGCACCCCCGACCTGCGCGACGACGCTCTTGTAGACGCCTACCGCCCACTCGCGCACCACGGGGAACACGGCGTCGTAGAGCCCGTCGACGAGGCCGCCCGCCCGCAGCTGCTTGCGGCCGTTCGGGTCTTCGGCGCGCGAGTGGACCACCTGCAAGTGGTACGCCTCCTTCTCCGCGAGCTGGAGGAGGTCGTACACCCCGTTGCGGTCGACGCCGCGGCTGTTGCGGTACACGCACTGGTAGCACACCCAGGCGAGCTCGGCCTGGGTCATCTCCTTCGAGAGGGTGGCCAGACGCCGAGTCCGGGCGTCGTTCCGGGCGTACACCTGCTCGGCGAACATGAGCTGCGCGACGGTCGGGCTCTTGCTCGGCTCGGTCATGCGCACGGGGTGCTCGTCCCTCGTGTCCCAGATCACATGGCGCGCGTTGAGCACCGCCGCGCACGCGTGCGCGTAGGCGTCGAGCTGGTGCTCGACCGGGGGGCGGGGCCCGGTGGCCGGCGGGAAGAGGGCAGCGAGCGTGGCCTCGTCGTGGAGGGCCATCGATGGCGACGGCGTGGCGGCGTGGCGGCGGGACTTCGGCGTGCAAGCGTCGGCGCGGCCGGGCTCTCGTGCTCTCTCCGGCGGACCGATAGCGCGATCGGGCGGCCTCGATGGCGGGCGGCGGCTGTCGATCGGTGGAGTGTGGGCAGGGCCCGGGCCGGTTCCGGCAACAAAGCGAGCACCTGCGGTGGGGCCGCGTCCGGGCCCGCACCCTCCCCTTCTGTAACGCGTTCCAGTCGTCTCCAAAACCCGAGCAGCATCCCCACGTCCACCCTCCTTATATGGTCTCCGCAAACGTACACGTGGGCGCTAGGATGAACTCGCCCCACAAGAGGGCCATCGCCCGAACGTCGCCTCGGTCGATGGCCCATCGTCGCAAGCCCTTCGCCACGCCCGACCTCGCCGTCGACCTCGCCCGACTCACGGGGCTCGGCCCCCTCCCCCGGGATGGGAGCGGCTGCCCCATAAAGGACGTACCCGCGCCGACGTCGATCGTGGCGTGCGCCTACGGCTTCCTCGACGACCTCCCGCCACCGGAGCCGCATCGCGAAGACGAGACCCCCGAGCAGCGGCAGGTGGCCCGGGAGGCGCGGACGCGGCTCGCGATGGCGGCCGGGGTCGACCCGGCCGCCATCGCCCGGAAGGCCACCCCCCTCCGGGGCCACACGTGTCAGAAGTACGACGCGCGCGACGACCCGCGTGACGCCGCGCGCGAAACGTGCTTCCCCCCGCTCAAGTACCGCCCCCATTACCCACAGAACCCCAACTGCGGCGTCGCGAAGGTCCCCTTCTTCGAGTACGTCGCCGAGTGGCTCGCGGCCACCGGTCACCTCGTCGTATTCAGCAACACCAACACGATGTGTGTGTACCCGACGACCGCGTCGCCGCCGCACGTGCACGCGGAGGACGACGGCCTCTACTACGAACAGGAGGACGAGTGGGGCGCCCTCCAGCGGTGGTCGGAGGAGGTGGGCTGGGCGGTCGGCGTGGTGGAGGCCGTTTACGTTAACTATGGGGACGTCTACAAGAAGGAGACCAAGATCGCCCACCAGGCGTCGTTCGATGTTCAGGTCTGGCGGAGACACGAGCCCCAGTCCGCCAACACACGTGAGGAGGCGCGCCTCCGCACGGCGTACTTCACGGCGGCCTACCGTCGCTTCATAGAGCTCACGGCCGCACGGAACTCGCGCAACTTCGTGCACCGCCACGGGCACGGCATCGCCGTGCTCTACATCCACCTCTGTCCCGACATATACCGCGAGTATGACTTCTGCTCGGAAGACCGGCTTAGTGCTGAGAGCACCGAGTTCGAGCTCGCAGACCCGCTCGCGCACATCGAGGCGATGGGCCGGAGCGGCGTCGCGTCGCAGCGAGACGTTCGCGACCTGCTACGGGCGTGGCGGGTGACCGAGGTGATCATGGAGCCGCCCGAGCACCCGCGCCGGGCCGACGGGAGCTTCATCGATTGGGACGACGAGCTGTACGAAGCAGCGTACGAGGAGTTCGGGAGGGCACACGCCGCGTGGGGGGCGACGGCGACCGAGATCGCCGCGCACCCCGACGCGGCGCGCTTCGCCGATGAGGACGCGGAATCCCTTCGGGAGGAACTCATGCTCGCCTACGAGGATGACGAGCGCGAGCGCGAGGAGATAGAGCGCGCCCACGAGGCGAAAATGCGCGCCGACGAGGCGATCGAGCGCGCCTACAAGGCGAACATACACGCACGCGAGGCGATCGAGCGCGCCCTGGCGGGCGGGGCGGCGTGGTGACCTTGGCCAGCCATGGGGTACCCTTTCAGGCTCGGCGCAGCCGGGCACGACAGGCGGGGAAGAGAAACCGCCGGGGCCGCCGGGGCCGCCGGGGCCGCCCGGGGAAGGGTAGAGGGGCAGAGGCGAGCCCGTCGCTCCTCCCCGCGTAGGGGGCGGGCGCGAGGTCACTCGTGGGGGCGGGATGCGCAGGGTCTTCACCTTTAGTATAAGACTACAAAGAGATTTTTGGGTGCCGAGAGGAGGACGGCCGCCCGGCCCGTCAGACGACCGCCGCGTCCATGGCGTCCATGGCGTCCATGGCGTCCACCGCCTCCATGCCCCGCGAGGGCGGCGACGACGCGCGGGACACCGCCAGCGCCGCCGTGGGGATCAAGTACGACCGCCGCACGCCAGATGGCGTGGAGCGGGCGCTCCGGACCGTAAGAGAGGCCACGTACCACAGCGACGCCGTCCGCAAACTAAAGCAAGATAACGCCGAATACGACCCCTACCGGAACGAGACGCGTGCGCGCTGGATGAACCGGAGCCGGAAGGACGAGGGCGATAAGGCCCAGTCGACGCGGTACCTCAGCGAGTACGGCCCCCACTTCCCGCAGCAGCTCACGGAGGAAGACTTTATAATCGCGAGGGCGAACCCCGCCAAACAGGGTCAGCACGACATGCACTCGAGCCGCCGCGACCGCAACCCGCGGTACGCCGACGAGTTCATCCTGGCTCTACAGGAGGGCGCGAGTTTCGTCGACGACGACGACAAGAACCAGAGCTTGGGGTACGACGCGCAGGGCAGGCATGTCCGTCCGAGTATCTCGTGGGCGACGACGCTCCCCCTGCAGTTCGCGTACAGCCCGACGCTGCCGTTCTTCCGCCAGCCGCGCCAGCCGCCCCTGGCGGACGGCGCGCCGGTGCGAGCGCCGTACGTGGCCGAGCGAGAGCCGCCGCTGCCCGTCGGCGACTGCGACAGCGCCGGGTGGCTCGATCGGTACGGGACGCAGCGGCTGACGCCGTGGGTCTACGCCAGCCCCTCCAACTACTCGCAGACCGACATCCAGTTCCGCACGCCGCGCATGGACGTGGTCGACACGGGACCGAGCAAGAAGCAGCTGAAGGACCCGTACACGCGCTACGCCGAGGGGGGCCTCCCCTGCGTGACCAACGCGCTCAGCCGCAACGCCCCCCACGGCCGCGTGCACGACCTGTCGTACGCGCACATGTCGATCGAAGACGCGATGGACCAGAGCGTCGACAGCAGAAGCGCCGCCGCCGCCGGCTTCCACACGCTCCACAGCCCGTGGGAGCAGGGCGTGTCGCTCGTGCACTTCAAGTTTGGAAGCGCGGAGACCGACGACGAGACGCTCCACGCAACGGAGGGGCTTCCACCGTGGGGGGAGCCGGAGCTGTACGATCGCCACGTAGCCGAGCGCCAGGTCGTCGAGCACGCGCGCGCCACCGCCGCGAATCAGCTGGCGAAGGCGAAGACGGATCTGGCAAAGGCGCAGGCCGCTGCGAGCAACCCGGGCCTGACGAGGAAGCAGCTGGAGAGCACGCACCTCCATCTGCACACGAAGGAAGTCGAGAGGCTCGAAGCGCAGCTCGCGCCGCTCGCGGAGCGCGCCTCGGCGCTCGCGAGGGACCTCCCGACTCGACAAGAGTTCGAGACCCGCGACGCCGAGCGAGTGGCGCAACAGAACGCGCTGCGCTGGCGGTTGATGAACGAGCCCGTCCGGCTGCGTCGCTCGCCACACCTCGGCGGCCACGCCGAGGAGGATCCCCGCCGCGCCACACGCCTCATCGCCGTCTCCGAGCAGACGGCAATCAAGTGGATGGAGGACTGCGGCCTCAGCTCGAGCGTCACCCTCCGCGACGACGTCGACCCCGTCCACGCGCGGCGGAAGTTCAACCTGGTGCTGCGGCCGCCCATCGAGGCGTTCGCGCACTGGCAGGACGACGGCAGCATGTGGTCCAAGAAGATGGGGTGGCAGCCGAAAGTCGACGACGACTTGACAACGTACCCCGTCTTAGAGACGCACGTGCATAACTACAGGACACACTTCATGGAGGGCAAGTACAAGTGGGTCGCGCGCCGCTTCGAGTACCGCACGCCTGGCGCGGAGGGCGGCGGGGAGGACCGCGAGAGCGGAGAGCCGCTCTTCCCGCACAGGCTCGTCATCCCGCCGCCCGCCGCGTCGTCCAGACCGAGATGGGATGTCCTCTACATGCGCACGCGCGCCTACGAGACCCGCCTCACCTCCTCGAAGCGCTACTACCTGAACCACCCGATCGAGCTGCTCTCCTCGTCGGCGACGATGAGCGCCGACGGGTACGCGAGCGTCGACGCGGGCTGCCTCGGGTGCATCTACACCGGCGTGCCCAAGTTCGATGCGCACGCGAACAGCTTGCACTACAAGTGGCCGAACCCCGTCCAGGGCATGGTCACTTACCTCATGGGGGCAGAGGTGTTCCACGCGACGGGCGACCGCGATGCGACCGACGGCTTTTACCACGTCGCAATCGTATGGACGACCGCCGACGACGACACGGTGGGCCACGAGGCGAGCGTGGAGCACGTCATCCCGCAGCACACCATCTCCGTGGCCGCACACGCCGGCGCCGGGGCTGGGAACGGTCTCGCCCGTCTGCGCCAGGGCGCGGACGCTCCGATGCCCGGGGACGGGGACGTCCGCGCCCGCTTCGCGGACTACGTCTGCGGCGACCCGTTCAACTGGCTCGTCAGCGTCGCGAACCCAAACCGCCGGCGCGGGGCGCTTGCTCTGGGGGTGTGCGGCGACGACCTCGCCGACCTCGTCGTGGCCCGTCGGACGAACGTCGCCGTCGCCCACGAGGCGGTCCACGACGAGGACAGCACCGTGCGCGGCGCGCACGACCACTTCTTCCCAGTCCCAGAGGAAGCCTGGCTACGCGTGGCACTCGTTCAGATCTACATGTACCTCACCTACCCGGGCCTGCCCCCACTCATGGCCGACGACAGCACGGGGAGCCCCCTCGACGCGCAGGGCCACCCGCTGGCGCCGGTGGACTACGACATCAACGGGCATCTTCTCGTGCCCGTGGACGGCAACCCCAAGCCCGCGCCGACCATGCGGATTAAGGAGCACGCCCGCTTTGGCGTGGTCAAGCTCGGGACTGAACGTGCGCACTTCATGCTGCCGGGCTTTAATGCCAAGCAGACGAGGACGGCCTACGAAGATCAGGCGGAGGCGGCCAAACAAGCTGCGCCGGACGACCCCCCGCAGTACACGTACGCCGTCCTCGAGAGTAGGAGCAACACGACGCTGGGGACCCACTGGCTCAAAGCCGTGCTCAATCCCTCCTCGAACGAGTGGCTGGTCGCGCCGGGGGCGCCCGCGGGCGCGACGTTCCCGACGCACTGGGACGACACCGGCGTCAGTGCGCGAACGGGACGCGTCGTCATGACGACGGAGAAGCGCATCAAGCTCTTCCGCATCCTGCTCCGGACCGTCGCCACCAAGGAGCTGTGCGAGGCGGACGTGCTCCTCGCGAGCCTCGTCCAGAAGGCCACCGGCTTCATGCTCTCCGAGTACGAGCAGATGTGCGCGCGCCTCGACGCGACGCGCGACAACGGCGATCCGCTCACGTCGTCCGACGGCCTCTACGCCGCGTGGACCGGCAACTCCGACGGCGCATACGGCGCGACCATCCGCACGCGCTACCCGCGAGGGTGGCGCAATCCACTCTTCCATTGGAGCGCTCGGCGGCGGCACGGGTTCGTGCAGCAGCCGACCGTCTACCGGTTCCTGGGAGCCGCCATGTACGGCCTCAGCGCGGACGACGCGCAGAGGGCCGCCGTATTGGCGAGCGTCGACGTGGCGGACGCAGCCCGCCCTGCGGCCGCTTGAGGGTGCCCAATGCGTATTACCGGTAGGCGGAGAGTGAGTGTGTGTGCGTGTGTGTGCGTGTGTGTGTGTGTGCAGGGGAAGGGGGTGGTGCACGACGGCTCCCACGAGTCGCTATCGGAGGGACTGGCGGGGAACATGGGTGCGAAGTGATGGGTATGTGCCGAGAAGGTTCGACCTTTACGAAGGGATGGTCGTAAAGTGTCTAAACGTTTTCTTCCACCCGGGCGCCTCCGACGACCATCGAAAGGCGCAGTTTGCGCTGGCGGTGAACGTGGGTGCGCTCTTCTTTGTCGTGACCCTGATACTCATCTACCACACGGAGACGGCCTACTTTCGCTTCGGCCCGTCCGACACGCTGTCCGTCGTCTCCGTGCAAGTGAACTCCAGCGCTCGCTACGCGGCGGTCGTGCTCGTGCTCGCGCTCCTTGGCGTCGCAGACGTCCTCGTCGACGAGATTGGGACGCCGGTGCTGGGCTTCCGCATCTACAACCCGTTCGCTGGGACGAACCGTGATCCGATCGTCCAATTCTCGCGCCTCGAGCTCCAGCTCATGGGCAACGCGATGTACCTCGTCTCGCACCTGCGCTACGTGTTCTCCGTCGTCGCGACGGTGACGCAGGTGGACCTCGCGCTCTGGACCGTCCTCTTTAAGGAGGGCACGTCTGTTTTTACGGTGTATTACCTCTTGCACGACAAGAAATTTATGACATTAGCAGATTACAAGGTCGCGCACCCGGAGGACTACGAGGAGATGGCGGACGTCTTCCTCGACGTGGAGAACCGCGGTTCGCTCTCCCCACCGGAAGAGGAAGCCAGTCCGTGTACACGCACCTCGCGCGCCTCGCGCACCTCGCGCACCTCGCGCACCTCGCGCACCTCACACCGCACAGTCGCCTTCAGGGGCGAGGACGAGGTGGACGGCGACTCGGCCCCACCAGCTGTTGCACTCCCCCCACCAGCTGCTAGGCACGCCCCCCCAGCCCCTAACTTCCGACGAGCAACGACGTCCTCGTCGCTTCTCACGCACGTCACCGCCGGGCATTCGCCTTCTGTGCGCGGCGTCGCGTCCCGTGTCGCCGGCACGGCGCACACACAAGGCTCGGACGACGACGACGACGCCGGCCAACACCACCCCCACTGGGAGAATCCGAGCGGCATGTACGCCGCCGCGATGTCGTGGCGCGGGCCACACACCACGAAACCGATGTTGTGATGGCCCCGAGACCCAGCCGCCCTCGGGCACATGAACGGGGCTGGGGAGAGATGTGTGTGTGCGTGTGTGCGTGTGTGAGGGGCAACCGCTGCGTCACGTCTTGGCGGGGGGCGCGGCCGAGGCCGCGTCGTGTGACTTAATAGCCTCCGCGATGAGGTTGCGTGCGAGGACGTTCTCGTGGAGGACCCGGTCGCGTAGCGTCTCGTTGGTGGTGGGGGAGGTGTTGGCCGTCTCGAGCCACCGCTCGATGGCGGACCGTTCGTACGTGTGTCCGTCGGAGGCGACGACCGGGTCGTGGAAGACGTCGTGTGTGATCGGGCATACCATTGAAGGAAACCTCTTCTTGATCTCGTCGGCGTGGGGGTGCTCCTCCTCCGTGCGAGCGCGCCGGTGCGCGAGCTCGGCCGCGCTGGGGTCGTCGTACCGGCGCTGGCGCACCCGCTCCGGCCGCGCGCCGGGGGCGGCCGCCGCGTAGCGGCGGAGAATGGCGGCCTGGAGGCCGCGGGGGCGACCGCCGGCGATCTCCTCGGCGACCTCCTCGGCGTGGCGGCGGACCATGCCGGCGGAGAGTGGGTGGCCGGCGGAGAGTGGATGGCCGCGGCGGTACTCGAAGCCGAGTCTCGCCGCGTCGTGCTCGACGTCCGCGTACTCATCGGCGTAGTCGACGGAGGCGTCGCCGACGGAGGCGTCGTCGTCGTCGTCGTCGAGCCACTCGTCGTCGTCGTCGAGCCACTCGCCGTCGTCGACGACGAGCCACTCGTTGCCGATGCGTGGCGGGGGGATAGGCGATCCGCGCCGCATGCGGCTTATGATCCCCGTGCGGGTGGCACGAGGGGCGCCTGGCGCCACCCGGCGCGACGAGCTCGCCACGACCGCGCTGCGTGGGGGGGAGTTGTACGAGAGCGTCACGCTCGTGCCGGCGCCGAGGATGTCGCCGGCGATGCGCGCCGCGGCACTCGCGGCGGCGCGCGAGTCGACGAGGTCGGCCATGCCGCCCTGCGCGATCGCGAGGAGGTCCTGACGCGAGGGTGCGAGGCGTCGGATCGTCGAGGTGAGGTGCGCGCGCTGGCCGTGCGAAAGCATGCCGCGTACGCGCGGCATGCTCTGGCGAATGTTCTCCGCGACCTGCGCGAGCGCCCGGTGGTCAACCGCCGGACGCTCGCGCGCGTATGGATGCGCGTCTCCCACCCGGTGCCGGTCCCGGTCCGCCCGGGACCGCCGGGCACCGGGCCCGTATGCGACGAGGAGGGGGTCGTTGGCGAGCTCGAGGTCGTCGGCGGGGTTGTACACGCGACGCTGCATGGCGCCGGTGTGGATGCGGGTGGCGGGCATCGTGCGTAGGGTCGGTGCTCGACGGGGTGAGGACTGGCCGATAGCGAGCCAGGCGTTGGGGGGCGCTGAACGAGTTGATATTGGTATCTGCTTGGATTTGGAGGTCCGGGCGTGGCTGGAGCTCGCTTTCTGCCCGACCAGTCCGGACCCTAGGTCGGTGCCCCCCCAACCCCCAAACCCTCGTGCCGCCCACCGACGATGTCCACCTCGTACGCGCACTCATCCGACGCGCCCAACCACGCGTGCTTGATGTGCGCCGCCGAGCCCGCCGAGACCTCGTGCTCTGTGGCGGCCTCTCGAGGCCACCTCGTATGCCTTCAAGTCTTCCACGAGGCCGGCTTCCCTTGGGACGGGGTCACGTGCCGCCGGGCGGCGGTGGGCGGGCACCGGGACTGCCTGGCGTACGCGCACGAGAACGGTTGTGAATGGGACAGTCTGGTGTCCAGCGTGTGTGCCATGGCGGCGCGAAGCGGCAATCTAGACTGCCTCACGTACGCGAACGAGCATGGAGCGCCGAAGGATGCGACGACCACGCGTCTTGCAGCGAGCCGAGGACGCCTCGACTGCCTCGTTTATGCGCACACGCATGGCTTCGAGTGGCACGGCTTCACGTGCGACTGTGCGGCCTCCGGCGGGTTCCTCGCCTGCCTGGCGTACGCCCACGAGAACGGTGCGCCGTGGAGTGAAGAGACGTGCCGCAAAGCCCTCGACTATGGCACCAAGGACTGCCTCGTGTACGCGCTCTCTCGTGGCTGCCCGTGGGATCTGTCCTCGCCCTTGCTTCGACGCACGATGACGATCTTCGTGCACTGGCAAACGGTGCGTCGGGCGTGGCGGCTGCTGCTCCTCACACGCCGCTGGTTGTACACGTGGGTGGCAGAGGGGAAGCAGTACGCCTCGGAGAACGGAGACGGACGCAAGCGCGATCGAGACGCGTACGAGGCGGATGCATAGCGCGCGTCCGGGCCCTGGGCCGGCGCACCTCCTCCACCCTCACGCTCCAGGCTCGCGCCCCCAGTCTCGTGCCGCTCACCGACGATGGCCAAGAAGCGTGCGCCGACGACCAAGAAGCGCCCCGCGCACAAGTCGAAGAGTGACGGCGTGCTCGTCGTCGTGCGCCGCAAGGAGGCCGCGCCCGGCGTCTTCCATGGAGGGCTCTCCCTCACCATGCTCCCGCCCGGGAAGCAGAACCCGGCTGCACAGATGCGCGGAGCCTGCATCCACCGCGTGGGTGGGGCCGATCGCGCCGCGTCGATCACGCCGGCGCGCCGTGCGAGCGTGCGCAAGCTGCACGAGGCGACGCTCTCGGCGGACGGCGTGCACTGCGCGCAACATCGCAAGGACTGGAAGGCCTTAGCCCAGGCTGGGGCGGTGTAGTGGGAGGGGTTGTGTCCGGGCCCTCGTATGTAAAAACTACAAGAGTTCGCTAGCAGTTTTGATCCACGCCCCTGCCCTCTCCTCCTCAACCCTCCACTCCACAGACGGCCCGCCAGATGGCGACGCTTCAGAAAGAGCTCGAGGACATGGCGCGCGCCTTTCAGGACGCAAAGGAGAAGAAGAAGGGCGCGCTTCGCGACGCGACCGTCGCTGCATGTCTTGCAGTGCGGGCCGCGGCCCGGGCCGCAGCCATAAATGGAGCGCGCAACGTCTCGGTCCACTGGACCCCGACCGACAAGGCACTGCTCGCTGGACCGTCTTACACTGGCGTGGCGAAGGACGCCGACTTCCGGAAGGGCGTCCGCAACATGCTCATAAGCGACTTCGGTGCTCGCGATTCCACCCAGGTCAATCCCCGCATCAAGACCAAGTCGGTCGCGCCGCGCAACGCGGACTTCATTACCGTGTATATGAACTGGGGCATCGCCGCCGGTACGACCAAGTCGGTCGCGCCGCCAGTCTCCAACGTCTCATTCGAGTGCCCTGTGTGTCTGGAGGACAAGCCCGCCAACATCCTCGTGCCGTGCGGACACCACACTTGTGCGCTGTGCGTCAGTAGGATTCAGTCGGGGCCGGGGCCGACCTACACGAAGTGCTGCCCTGTCTGCAAGAGCTCCATCGCGCTGGAGCGCGCGGTGTACGCCACGGCGTCGGCGCCGGCGCCGCCGGCGGCGCCGAAGCGCAAGCGCCTCTCGGACACCGTGGTTAGCTGCGAGTCGTCCGACGACGACGACGACGACGGCGACGACGACGACGACGACGACGGCGGCGACGACGACGACGACGACGACGACGACGAGTCGGACGACGACGACGCCTCCGTCGGCGACGAGTCGGGCGACGACGACGACGACGAGTAGGGCGACGTTGAGTGACTCGACGACCCCGCGGATGAAGGGGAGGGCTCGTATTCCGACTTCAATTTCTAGGCCGGGAACGAAGATGCGGGCAGCGAGCACCCACCACTCGGACCGGCGGCCGCACGTCTGTGGGTGGGTGAGGGATCGGTGGTGGGCCGGGCTAGGGCGACGCCGCCACGCGAGGGCGATGCCGTTCGAACAGGGCATAGGATCCCGAAATAAGAGCGACCCCCTAACGTTGTAACTGTGTGCGTTATCATGAGCAAAGGGAACGAACGTGGACCTTTTACACTCGGCCAGCCTCGGCGGTCCCACAACCACCATCGCACGAACTCGCACAGCGGGTCCGCTGCCCGACCCCTCTCGTCCGATGATGAATTCGTGGCGAGCAAGACCGCCCTCGCCAAGATGCGCGACGGCCACCTCTACGACGCGGCCCTTCGCGTTGCGAGGGGCATGGGCCACGGCCAACAGGTTGCCGCCAAGATGAAGGCATGGGCCGTGGACAAGCACTCCCGCTCGGACCCACCCTCCGAGCTCGTCGTGTGGGACGCGTCCCTCGGCGTGACGCGCACCGCGACGGCCCCTGGGCCCGGCGCGCCGCACGGCCCCTTCCGAGGCACGCTCACCTTCCACAGCGGCGACATGATCAGCGGGGCCGATGT
>Ga0302130_1000866_pt1 | contig 17183 bp, 21 predicted proteins | sample CB9_surface_MG_FD_203117 | JGI IMG/M metagenome (GOLD analysis project Ga0302130, IMG submission 203117) | Marine microbial communities from Western Arctic Ocean, Canada - CB9_surface | ecosystem: Environmental > Aquatic > Marine > Oceanic | place: Canada: Western Arctic Ocean | collected... | reverse complement strand
GTTCTGCTGCAGTACTTGTAACTCCATCTAAAATGTTTAGTTCAGCGGCTGTGCTGGTTACCCCGTCAAGAATATTAAGTTCTGCTGTTGTACTTGTAACCCCATCCAGAATGTTTAGTTCAGCGGCTGTGCTGGTTACCCCGTCAAGAATATTAAGTTCTGCTGTTGTACTTGTAACCCCATCCAGAATGTTTAGTTCTGTAGCTGTTGAGGTTACTGCTACATCCTCATTAATTTTAGGGGACGTTAAAGTTTTGTTTGTTAGTGTGTCCACTGATACACGTGACAATAAGGTTGAGTCAGCGCCAGCGGGTAACATAAGAGTGTTAGTTACGCTAGCTGAGTGAGGTTGACCAAATACTTTCTGGCCGTGGGTGTTACTTTCACAGTTAAATACGATTGCACCTGAGTTAGTATTGCCTCGTACAACTACTGTACCTGTACCATTAGGCGCTAGGTCTATTGTAGCATTAGAAACTGTAACAATATCTTGACCGTTCATGTCTAGGTTACCACCTAGCTGTGGACTAGTGTCTTCTACAACGTTAGCTATGTCTGTACTTGAACCAGTGCCAGCAAGAACAGTACTTCTAGTAATCTTTTTAAGTCCACCACCAGAAGTATCAATAGCTAAAAACACATCATCGTTAGCTGCGGTGCTTATCTCCGACAAAGAACTTACAGCAGTAGAGTTAAAGTTTGTACCGTCAGCTACAAGAATATTACCTGCAGTATTAGTAGCAGCAAACAAACCGTCATTGGGGATAGTTAAGTTACCAGTAAGGGTAAGGTTGCGAATACCTGTGGAGTCTTTGTTTGAATCTAGTATAACAGCCTTGGAAGCTACGGCAGTACCAAAAGCAGTGCTGCCAACATCTAAAGCATTGATTTCAGCTACTACTACAGTCGCGCCGTCGAGAATATTAAGTTCTGCTGTAGTACTTGTTACCCCATCGAGAATATTAAGTTCAGCAGCAGTGCTTGTTACACCATCTAAAATGTTAAGTTCAGCAGTGGTACTTGTCACCCCATCGAGAATATTAAGTTCAGCAGTGGTACTGGTTACGCCATCTAAAATGTTAAGTTCAGCAGCGGTACTAGTTACGCCGTCGAGAATATTAAGTTCGGCAGCGGTGCTAGTAACTGCGGTCCCGTTAAGTGATAACGCATCAGTTTCTAAGGTTCCATCAACGTCTACGTCGCCTGATATGTCTAAACTTACAGCGCTAATTTCACCACTAGCGTTTATAGCGCCATTGATGTCGATTGTAGTAGCAGCGATTTGAATTTCTGTATCCGCAATAATGTCAAGTTGACCATCAGCGCTTGAGCCAATCGAAAGCGCAGCGTCTCTGAACTGTATCTTCATGGCGGCGTTTAACAACAGCCCTGCGTCGTGTACGTGTGTAAGAGTTACGTCTTTGTCCGCGCCAAACCCTAAGACTGCTGCGTCGGACTGCAAGGTGAGATCATCATCTACAAACAGATCAGGCACAGCTAAGTCTTGCATAAGGTCGAAGACTGCTCCTGCATTCCCCACCCCGTTAGTACCGATAATCTTAACTTGTCCCGCAAGCACCGCTACGTTGGCTCCAGAACCTTGAGAGAACGTCAGCGTAGCAGAAGTTGTGTTCTCAATCATCCAGACTTTAGATAAGGTGTTAGGCGCAAGTGTAACCGTACAAGCCTGCCCACCCCCAGTACATTTTAAGTAAAAAGACCTAAACTCGTCTTCCGCACCGTCTGCCATTGTAATCGTATGCGTGGAAGCGTTGGCTATGGCTTCTCCGGTGCTGCTGTAACTAAGTGCGTTGGCAATAAGCTCTAGGTTTGTGTTAGTGGCGGTGCCCCAAGTACCGGCTCGTTCTCCAGTACCAATCTCTTCAAGCCTTAGATCATTTTCAAATGTACTCATTGTGGTTAACCTTTATCCGATGCGAATTATAGCGGTTGTAGCCCCCGATAGGGGGAAGACGACCTTAAATGGTTGATTTACAGTTGCCTTGTCCGCGCCAAAATCAAGCACCGCCACCGCAGGGTTCGTGCCGCCAGCGCTATATATTAACGCTCCACGAGCAGTTATGGAAGAATTTGTCCATGTTGTATCACTGAAGTCTATATACGCAACGGTCCCACCGGTAGCCGTGTCGCTTGTTGGTCTTGTAGCTACAGTTAACGTGTTGCCCCCAGCCGTGTACCCAGTACCGGACGCTTCGTTATCTGTAGAGTACACAGTTGTGGTTGCATCTAACGTAGCATCAGAAGTGTACAGCGCTATCTTAAACGTTTGGCTAGTATTAACACTGAAATCCATTTCTCCATCCAGTAGAGCAACTTTGAAAGATGTGCATGTGTAGTTTCCAGTAAAAGCCATCTGTTACCCTCCAGCCTGAAGTACAGTTCCCGGTACTGGTTGGCGTTGCTGCCCTGAACGATACGCGTCCCTACGCAACTTGCCATTGCCTAGCTCTATCAACAACGTAATAGCCTGCAGGAATAACTTTTCGTAGTTTGCAATAATATCAGGTTCACCTTTTTGGAAACGTATAGCTTCTAAAAGTGCGCCATTTAGTAGCGCAGCACTGGCGTTATCACCAAACCAAGAAGTACCCGCCGTCACGATAGAAGCAGGGTAAGCGGCGTATACATGTTCAATTTCGTAATTAGCGTCGGGGGTGGGCGCTAGTTCGATCTGTGTTGCACTATACTGTGCGTAAAACTTAGGTAGTCCATAATTCGCGCTAGTGTTGACAGGGTACGCCTCGCGTATGAAATTAACGTCTTTGTTCAACAAGAATGTGTTAGTGCTGCTTGTTATAACAGCTATGCTATAGGTATACAGATGGTCGGTTGGTAATGTGTACAGCTTGTTAGTAGACGCCAAAGGCCCGTCGTCTGATTTTCGCAAAGCGGGGATATCTACCGTCTGTAATATCTTCTCCTCTGCCTGCTGCGTAAACATAGCAAGTTGGTCATCGGTAAAAGATGTTTCACAGATGTCCTCTATATTAGTTTTGAGCGAAGCATAATTCATAGTTTATCCCATCGGTCCTCTTGCAAACAAACCTTTAGTCGCCGCGCCCGTGCCCCGTACTGTAATCTTGCCGCCTTTAGCATAACCTTTTTTAGTCATACCACCTTTTTTAAACACGCCACGGCCTTTTAATACGTCAGCCTGCGTTACCTTACCATCTCCAGTTAAGTCAGTCAGTTTCTTAGCCATGGTGTATCTCCTACGTGGTCGTTACAGTTACGTCGCCTACTGAGGCAGTCATTTCCAATTTATTAACGGTTAACCCGTAAATGTTGTTTCCGCCACCCACGGGGTTCCACCCCCACTGAAAGTTTCTGCTGCTGTCGTACCCAGCAAAATCGGGACGTGGGTTGCGCACCGCCTGCGGGTCGTTAACTGGAAATTTCCCTAGTTTGTTCTGAGGATGATCTCCGCTCCAGCACTCACGACATGCCTTTATGTTAGTATCTCTACCGTTTGTTACGATATTACGCAACTCTTTTAGCTTAAAACGAAACCCACAGACGTCGCATTCAGCTATTGTTCTTTTAGCGGCTGCAAACGCGTTTGCCATAGTTATATCCTAGCTATACGTGGAGCGAAGGTAATAGACGCTTTTTCACGGTCTTCCCCCGCCGCCATTTCAAACTGTTCGTCGTAAACTGCTTTTAACATCGGTATGCGGGTTACTAACTCAGGAATCTTCATGGCAATGTGATACGCCAACCCTGCAACAAGGCAAGGATAGAACCTAAAGTTCATGTCTGCGGTCTGCGCACCGCTACCTGCGTCCTGAATACGTCGCATACGGTAATACTTGAACACGTAGTCACTGCGGTCTGGCACAGGCCACAAATTAATAGTCGGCGCTGCAGCTAAACGTTCTACCCAAACTTGTATCGGACGCCCTTGTATTAACTTGTTAGGTATAGAGGCGTACGTGGATACACTAATTCTGCTTATGGTAAGGTCTGATTGTGTTGAAACGTTACCGTTGTTAGTGCGAATTACGTGTTCGAGCAAATCTATTGTGTCTGCTGGTAAAGGATATTCAGTAGTACCTTTTATAAGGTTTACAGTGCCCTCGTCGATAGTCCACATGTTTATACCACGGTTTTGCCATTCGATTGTCATCAAATTCATAGACCGTCTGGCAGTCCGTAGATCATACCCAGACCGCATCTCACGACCAGCGCGTTCCCATGCTTCCTCGGCAATCTCCGTGAACTCCATGTCAAACGCTGTTGTGCTTGATGTAGCCATAATTTGGTCCTTTTACGTGTACAACGTCTCTTTACGCCGGTCTTCCATTACTGCCCCACAGCCTCGTGCTATGTCGCGTTTTCGTCTAGCTAAACCACCGCCGCCAAGTTTTACCACCGCTGGCTTAGTATTCTTTACCACAGTTTTACCCGCAGCGCCCGCACGTTTTTTCTTCTTAGCAGTGGCGGCACGTTGGCCTTGGCTTAGACTGTTAGCTTTACTACGTGGCAAGCAGCGGTCTGGGTTCTTCTTGTCTTTAGAAGTCCCACACGCGCCTTTTATCTTGCCGTCAGTACCAACTCTAACCCAATCTTGGTCCCGCCATTTCTTCAGGTCACCCATTACTTCTTCTTCCTAGCAGGACGAACCATCTTCTGTAGCTTACTGGCTTGTTTAGCGTGCGATTTAGAGGCTTTCTTTAAACCCTTTACAACCCGCTTAACTGTCCTTTTATTGCCGTTAGTTAACGTCATTTTTTCTTCCCCTTACTGCCTTTGGCGTAGTTTGGGTCTTTGCAATACTTAGACGCAGCCATATTGGCGTAGGCGCTAGGGTAGGTATCAAAAGTACGTTTAGCCCAAGATTTACCTTTTGCGCATATCTTACCACCAGACTTATAATACGTACGCATAGTTACCTCATCTGTGCTGGACGTACACCACGTTGTGCAATACCTGCACCGCGTACGCTAGTTTTGCCACCTTTGGCTTTGCCTTTTTTCTTCATTCCACCTGCAGCATAGCCCTTTTTCTTCATTCCGCCAGCTTTCATCTTCTTAGTCATGCCGCCGCCCATCATCTTTTTGATGCTGCCGCCTTTTTTAACCATAACAGGGTCTTGCACGGGTGGGCGCGGTTGTTGCGGGGGCATTTTAGGAGCGCCGCGAGAAGGTGACTGTGGTGACTGTGGTGACTGTGGTGACTGTGGTGACTGTGGTGACTGTGGTAGCCTAGAAGGCATAGTAGGTTTAGCAGACGTTGTAGCAGGGCGCGGCTTTGGTCGCATTGAAGTCATAGGCGCTGCTGTAGGACGTCTTTTTGGGCGCATAGGCTTCTTTTTGCTCGTAGCAGCTTCTTTTGCACGCATTTCAGACATGCGATCACCTGCAGCTACAGCGCGTGTTGGGTCGTTTATCTGTTCTTGGGTCAGCTTCCCGCCTTCGGCATAGCCTTTTTTCTTCATGCCACCCATGGCATAGCCTTTTTTCTTCATCTTCATTGGTCTGTCTCCTTATAGAGATTGTTAAATACGCGTTCTGTGTCCCAGACATACCCTACGTCTTCTTTAGAGTTGTAGGTATGTTGGTTTGGTTTAAAATCTGGAGCGCCTTGCCCTGTCTCAAACCACGCAGGGTGCGTTACACGAACCCGATTATTTGGTAATGCTACTATGTTACCTGTATACGCTCCAGCGTCTAATAATTCAAGTACGTGACTTTGCTTGTGCTGCGCTGGGTCGTCTGCCACCTCATTATCCGTGTAATCTACGGTAAACAGGTACTTGGCAGGGTAAAACTCACCGTCTACTTTAGCTATCCATGGAGCAGGGGAAGCTCGTTCTAGCTTATACACGGAGTGATGGTGGGACATACAGTCCCAAGGTTGTGCTAGGTAAGGCGGTAGCTCTGCAGGCCACTCCTCAAAGGGGGTATCCGCTACTAAAGCTGTAAGAGGCATTCTAGCCCACATAGCTCCACCGTGAACGTTCTCGTCATCGGTATCGTCGGCCTCACAACCTGTAAATATAACTTGAAAACTAAGCGTCCTGTTAGGCATCGTAGTGACGCCAATAACCATAGCGTGTAAAAACTCGCCATGATAGTCCTCAAGGTTTTTGGTGTACTCTCTACGTACCCACGCTTTGAAATACGGTATACTACTTGTTAGATACGGCATTAAGTTTCTTTCCCAATTTTTTCGCAGCAGCTATCTTGCGTTGTTGAGACACCGCAGATGCTGGGTTCTTTTTAGACGGAGGGCTTAGTATCTGTTTAGTAAAGTTTGAACGGCCCATTGTCATCTAGCAATTCCACTTCCTTAAACTCTTGTTTATGCGGCTATCTGGATCGTTAGCCGTTTTGGAACTCGTGTTCTTTTTCTTCATACCCGACATACGGGCACAGAAAGATTTGCGGCGGTTAGCGGCCTTAGAACCTTTTTTAAGTTGACTAGGCTTCTTAGTGACTGCTGTCTTCAGTTTACTACCGGGATTTGCGCGTTTGTAGCTGTCAACTCCTTTTTGATTAAGCCCGCCGGACTCACTTTTTCCCGCTTTACGCGTCCAAGCGGGGGATTTTACGCCCCCACCAGATTTGTAATACTTACGCATAGAAGAACGTCATCATATCTATAGTACCAACTGTGTACTCCGCAGACATACCGTCTTTAAACAGGACGCCTTCTGCGGGTATTGTGCGGTCTACAGTGGTATTGTCCGTGCCGATAGTGCGTGACTTAAACAAAACCGTACCGTCTTCAGGTGATCCATTGTAATAGTTTACGATACCCGCAGTGCCCCCAGACACAACGGAAAGACCTTTTAGACGTAGGCGTCCGCCACCACCAACTGCTTGGGCTGCAGATGCTGTAGAACCCACAGTTATATTACCTGCATACTGCGCGGAGCAAACAACAGAGGTTACTGTCTTAAAATACTTAGCTCCCGCTACTGACTCCGCAGAACCTGTAGACGTAATAACTTCTGATATGGTGTTATCAAACACGTCAGTGCCTGTAATCGTAGTTGTCTTACCGTTATCGCTTGTACCCGCTGTTGCAACGGCAAGTATTCTAGCGCCGCCTGAAGCAAACGAAGCATTCGCTAGGGTTGCTGTGGTATTTGGGCGTGCGGCTGTAACAATAAAATCCCCGTCAGCGGCAACTTCGTCGCTTACCAACTCTGGGATTATGTCTGATGCGTAGGATGTCATGTCAATCTCCTAGATTGTAGCGGTGGGGCTTTCACCCCACCAGATTGATTAAGCATCGTAACCGAAGAACTCGATAAGAATCTTACCAGCGGTGTAGTCTGCATTAGTCGCTGCACCTGTGACCAAGTACATAAACTTACTAGCCGCTGGCGGTACAGGAATACCCAGTACAGAACCCGCTGCTAAGTCGCCGCTGTTCAACATCTGAACTTGGTTAGACAAAGAAGTAATAGCCGCATCTTCAGCGCCAGTTGACTCGTCTGCGTACCACAGATCAATATCTGGATCACCACCTGCTGGAGTTTCCATGCAGGTTAACTTGCCACCAAGAATGGTTCCGTTAAGCGCTACAGTGGTTGTACCGATGTTAGAGCTTGCAGTTGCTGCTTTACCAATGATGTCACCAGAACCTGAACTTGCCAAGCCTGTAAGGTCAATCAGGATGCTTGTGTGCCATAGACCACCTGCGTGTGTAACTGTAGAGGCAAAGATCGTACCCGTACCTGTTGTAATGCCTGTGCCTGCGGCTGGACCTGCGTTACCAGCTAGATCGGCTACACCCGATAAAGTAGTTACGCCAGTTACACCCAGAGTTCCACCAATGCTGGTGTTATTAGAAAAAGTTGAATTTGTAGTTTCAGCACCTATCGCAGAAACAGTAATGTCTACAAAACCGTCTTTTGAGCGGACGGCACCGCTAAAAGTTGTATTAGCCATGATAATCTCCTGTCGTGGCAAATGTCAGCCACATTAGGCGGCTGTCAGGGAATGTGCATATTATACACAAAACAAAACAAAAAGAAAGGGGCCACCGCAGTAGCCCCTATCTCAACAAACTTTGCCTTTGCAGTGCGAATCCTAGCCCAGCAAAGTAACTGTTTACGCTCCGGGTGAACCAAAGATTCCAAGAGGATCGGATACACCAAACGAATAGCGCTCACGAGCTTTGTAGCGGCTGTTGCCAGTATCAAAGTCAGCGTCCATCGAAGTAGCCATTGGGCTACGTGTGAAGTGCTTCAGACCATTTGGAACGTCAGTCATCAAGAACCAAGCGTCAGTGTCTGTCAGGTAGTGATTGACAGTATAACCGCCCGGAACAGAGCCGTTGTTACGGATGGCGTTAAGATCGTTGTCTGCAGTGCCTACGCGACCTTCTGTTTCCAACAAACGAGTTGCAACGAATTGCAGGTTCGGTGGAATCACAAGTTTCTTAGGTTTTGCAGCGATCAACAGGCCGCGCTCGTCAGTCCAACCTGCAATCTGAATGATAGCCGCCTCAAGGGAAGTTTCATTCAAGTCTGCAGCTACTGTTGGTTCGTTAGAGTTTGACCCACCAGAAATCAGCGGGTGAGCAGTAGAGCAAAGCTCAACGCCGTCGCCGTAAGTGGTGCCGCTAGAGAAGGCGTTGTTTAGAATTGTAGCCGCCTTAACTTGCTTAGTGTACGCCATGGCACGTGCCAGTGCTTTAGTATAACGAGATGACAAGGAGTCATACAGGTTATCCTCAATAGCTTCCTCAGTAATAGAGAAACCCATTGCCACTGTTTCGTGTGTGTAGCGTGCGGTGAACGCCTCTTGAGCATTGTCATATTCGATGGCAGAGCCTTCGTTCTTGACAGGTGCCGCTGAGAAACCGGATAATTTAACTTCTTCCTCAAAACTTCTATCTGAGGATTCTGTTTCAAAAATTTCGGTATGTTCTTCACCGTATTTTGCATATTCCAAACCGAACAATGCGTTCAGGCCCGGGAGCAGCTCTTTAAGTAGCTGTGCGCGTGAAATAGCCATTAGTTAATCTCCTTAAACGCCAACGGTGTGGTCATAACGATGATAACCAGCGGTAAACTTCACAAGAAACTCTGTGAAATTGCCCGAGCTATCAACCGTGTCTGGCACTACGTCGATTACAGTGAACGGTAAAACGGATGTGACGTTGTTAATAAACACGCCCATACGGCTATTACCTGTGGTAGTCAGTCCTGTGTTAAGCACCAACTCTGCGTTACAAGAAATTGTAGTGGCACGGGTCTTCGCCAAAGGCAAAAGGCCAGTTGTTGCGCCGTTAGCGGTTGAACCTGTGCAATTAACAACTTTGAAAATTACATTAGGGTCGTCTACAACAATAGCTTCAATATCAGATGCTACAGTGCTTGCAGGATAGTTCTGCCTGAATGTTAGTTGACCTGTGCTTGGGTCAGTAAAACTACATCCAAGAAAAACACCAATAACGCCAGCAACTGCTGTAGTGTTGTTCTGCAAGGTGGAAATAATAACAGTACCGTCACTTGTGTACTGTACAACATCTCCGTTGAAGATTCCTGTTCCATAGTTGGAAGCAATCGGTACTTTACGGGTAGAACCCGCGTAAGACCTGCCGCCAACTAAGCCAACAGGCTTTAGCCCGTAGGGGGCCGAGATAGTAGGATAAGCCATTTTAAGCTCCTAAAATGTTAAGTTCCTTTGCCGAAGGTTACTTTGGTCTTGCGATCATTAAACAACGGCATGCGAGGGTCGTTTTCACGCATTAGGTTGTTATCGACGGAGTTCATTTGACTGTCCGTCTGTTGTTGAAAATGGTCAGTGCGTTGTTCAACCATCTCCAGTGGAGCTTTACAAAGCATCAAGCCACCTATCACTACGTTGTCAGCAAAACGTTCTTGTTCTACTGTAACCATAGCAATCTCTGGGTGATCTGCTGCCCTTACAGGCTCCCAACCTTCGCGTAATTTAGATGAGACATTGGTAGCATCTATTTGGCCTTGATTACTAACGCGAATCCACCGGAATCCGTAACCGTCTTGGGGAATTGGAGAGGGTAAAGTCTCCGGGCGCGTCCAAGCCTTCTTACGTACAGTTTTTTCACGTTTCTCTAATTCGCGGTCTATGCGATTTTCAGCCATTTGCTTTCCTCATATCTATTGCAACCTGTTTGGCGTATTGTTCGGGTGTCAAACCCAACCTTTTAGCGATTTGTACTTGAGTGCGTGTCAACGTCACTTTCCGTGGGGCTGTACTCCGCGTTGCGGGCGCTACCACTTGTGTCTTCTTTCGCTTCGGTTCAGCATCCTCGAAATTATCGGGGAATACTTGACGCATACGAGTATCAATCGACTCGTAGTATTCATCACTCTGTGGGCTTACGCCCTGTTTGACAAGTTTATTATGCAACCCCAGCGCTAAACTTGTCATTTCATCGTCGTCGCCGAACCACGAGTTGGTTTTTTGCCAATCTGCGGCCCGCTCGTCAACCTGTACTGCTGGAGCGATTTGTCCTACTTCCTCTGGTACAGGTGTTTCTGTTTCCTGTAAAGGTGGTAGTTTGAAGTTTGCTAGTCTTTCGGACTTTAACTTAGCATTGGTTAGCTTATCTTGTGCATCCAACACTGCATCTGAGTCACCAGACTCGTACGCCTCTTTATACGCACGTTTTGCATTGTCCGACTCAATCGAGGCATTCTTCTTAGCCTGATCTAGCAAAGCAGCTTGGTTTTTATTGACGTTACCTTTTAGCTTTTTGTTCTCTTCCATAAGCTGTTGAGTAACGCGCTCAAGCTCTTGGCTCTGGCGGTGAGCTTCTTCTTTAGCCCTACGCTCATCATGGTATCCCTTACTAAAATGTTGGATACGCTTACGAACCTTATCAGAGTAATCCTCAAGTTCGTCATCTGTGACGTCCTCTGGAGGTTCAGACGCTTTGCGATTACGGTCAGCTTTAGGCGTATCATCAACAACCTCCACCTCAACCTCACGACTGTCATCGTTAGACTCAGCCGCAGCCTCTGCAAAATCTTCTTTAGTTTTTTTACCGGAGATATCAACTTCAACTGCACCGGAGTCCTCTATTTCTAATTTGTTATCCTCTAATTCAGGAAACTCAAATTCTACTTTTTGAAATGCCATATCTATGCCCTCTGAATGCCTGATGGATCAGCTACAACGGCCTCAATAGAGTCGTCGTTCATAAGCCGATACTCGACCCCGCCAATGGTGAACCGTGTTCCTGAGTTCATACGGAACATTACAAAGTCGCCTTCCTTACACCATGCTCCGGTGGGGAAACGTTCTGTATCAGAATACGCTTGGTCACCCATGTCCACAACAAGTCCTATAATAGACATAATGTGATCTTGAGTTTTGGCAGTCTCTGTTTTCAGGATTGATGTCCCTGCAACAGTCTCTTCGGGTTGTGGTAGAGCTACCAACACGCGGTAACCCACGGGTCTAGGTAGTTGTAGTTCTAAGTCGTCATCGCTAATTTCAACTGGTTTGTCAGTCATCATCGTTATCCATATAGTTCTTCGCAAGGTCTTCCACGTAGTTAATGCCAGCTTCGAGACCCCGAATTAAGCCGACAACTTCCTTGTATTGAGAGAAGTCTTTCGCTCCACCTGTTCCAAGAAATTCTTTTGCAGAGGATTTATCATCCTCGAGTTTAGTTTTTAGCACGTCAAAGACGGTTCTAGCCATGTTTACTGGTTACCTTCCGAATTGCGGTCAGGTTTTTCACGATCAGCTTCTAGGCTATCCATGTCAAGTTTAGCGTTGGATACACGTCTGTCCCCCGCCATCTTTAACCCGTCCTTCTGCGCCGTTAGCATGAGTTCTTTCTCATCCAACTTCAGGCGTTCAGAGGCAACATTGCCATCCAACAGAATCTTCTGTTCTTTTAGCTGCATATCAAACTGTTTAATCTTCTGATCTGCCTGATCGTTTGCTGCTTTGCGTTGCTCTTCAGCTTGTTTGATCTGCAATTCAGCTTGCTTCATTTGCATGATCGGGTCTTTCTGCTGTTCTTGAGCTTTCTTCTGTGCTGCCTGTTGCTGATTAGACTGCTGCAACTGCTTGCCTGCGTCTGCAACCAGACGTGACAGTTGTACTTCCATGTCTTCTGACATCTCTTCGTTCGGAGCGGGTAGCGGTACACCTAGTTTCTCTTCTATCTTCTGGCGATAAGAGAACCCGAGGTGTTCTGCGATGTGCGCTTGTAGCGAAGTCATAATCTGTTTGGCCTGTGGGTTTTGACCAATCAACTGAGCCACCATCGGGTCTTGCATAAACGACATATGCGTAGCGATGTGAGCATCTTGATCCTGATAGATGAACGCTTTCATAGGTTTGCCGACTAGGGCATCCATGTTCTCGCTTATCGGATCGGCTGGTTTTGCGTCATCCTTAGTCGGGACGAGTTTGTCGGCGTTCTTTACGCCTAATACTTCTATCATTTGGCGGTGCAACTGGGGCAGGTCGTATATCTGTGGAGCCTGCGCTGACATCTGTAGCACTGTTTGATACTGTACGACCCGTTGGGCCATAGTCGAGTTGTTAGGGTCACTGACGGGTATCACGTCCACCATCAGGTAGTCTGCCCGCTTGGCTCCTACTTCGCCTCTGGACGGGATATACGCGTACTCTTCAGGGGCATACTCAGCCATGATGGCCTTGAGCAGCTTAAACTCTTGCTTCATCGCGTAGTGTACGCGTGCTTGCACCGCAGCCATAGGCTTTAGTGTGCGCTCTAGTAGTGCCAGTGTAGTGCCCACAGGAGCGTTGGCAGACATGTCAGAGATGTCCATATCACTAATAGCGCCCAGACGCCGCCCCTCAGTCGTAATCTGATTTAAAAGCGCTAGAAGCGTCTGTGAAGGCTCTTTGTAGGGCAGTGGCATGATGTTGTCACGGATAGACCCTGACGGCACATCTACATCCTTAAACTCACCCGGATTGATAGGGGAATCGTCCCCCTTGATACGTAGTCCACGAGACTTTAGCCCTCCCGGGAGATTGGAGAGCGTACCAGCGTCAACAAGCTGACGTATCAAGGAAGTTCCAGCACGGGCATATCCACCAATGATGTGAATCAATCCAAGGCCATAGAAGCCAAATCCCGGTACATAATTATAGTGGACGAAGTGCTGGCGTTTGAGTGTGAGTGGGTCACCCTCCTCGTAGTTTCTACGGATCGCCAGCACTTCGCCACTTCCACGCTCAATGGTAACAACGTAAGGTCGAGCAATCCCGTCATCATCATCAACACCCTCAATAAGAAGGTCTGCGTGTATTTCGTACACAGCATAACGGTCATCGTCGGTAAGCGAATACCCGCCGTCTTCTGCTTTTTTCTCTTCAATATCTGTGTGGTAAGGTTCTGGGTCACCAAGGTCTACGTCTTTATAAAACCCTGCGGCCTGCAACTTCTTCAGTTCGTTCTTTGTCTTACGCATTACGTGCGTTACACGCTCTGCGGCTTCAATATTCGATGCGCCGTAGGGTACAATTACATCTTCTGCGGAAATATAGATGGCAACCTGACGTCCTAGATTAGGATCGTAGTAAACCTTTTTAAACGCAGAGCCTGCTAAACCAAGACTGTACAGCATCCGTTCGTGTTCTGGGCGGTACTCAACCATATTTTCGGTGAGTTCGTAGTTCATATCCGCTTTAACACGAGCAGCGGCTTCGTCTTTTTCTTTAGTCTCTCGACCAAGTACTCTAGTCTTCACAGGACCAGCGGCTGGCATAGTCTCACTCATAGTCTCAGCTTGGAACCTGATGGCTGCTTCAGCTAGAACTGTAGAGTTAACGCCACACGCGCCCTCCCACGGGTCTGAGCGCTCTTCATATTTAAAACCAAGTACGTCTAAGCCCTTAACAAACGTGTCTGCCCAATCTTTACGACCATCTATGTCCGTTGTTATCTGACCGACAAGCTCACCTGACAGGGTTTCAAGATCACTGTCCTCCATAAGTTCCGCTAGGTTTGCGCCAAACTCAGAGAAATCTTGTTCATTACCGGGAATTATGGTAATCTCCATGCTGCCGTCAGATAAGGTGACAGACTCAGGATCAACAATCTCAATCTCTAAGTCAGAGACGTCCATCTCTGCTACACCCTCTAGGTCGCCCTCTAGGTCTTCTAGTCCCATTGGAGCAGCGTACTGCCCTTTTTCAATAGCCATGTGTCACCTCTAGTAGTACCCGCCTCGGCGCTGTTTAAAATATTGTTGTTCTTCTGGTTCGTCACTAGGCAACCTAATAAAGCCACCCTGTCTGAAACGCATCAAAGCCATAACCGTAGAATCCACAAGGTCATCGTTACTCATAAATGGAAATCCTGCAATCTCTTCGACCACTTCTTCTGCCCATCGTGTCTGCGGCACCCAACAAAGTCCAGATGCTACAATGTCTGCAACGGAGTTAAGTCTAGCCAACTTATCCCCTGACCCTCTATGTGGTGTGTACTCAGACACTGGCAGACCCATACGTCGCATCTCTTGATACAAGGCCACTCCAGAGCTTTTCTTCTCCACAATGAACGAGTCTGGTTCCCAGTCGTTATACTCTTCCATCGCAAGCTGTTTAAGTTCTGGGAACTCTATACGTTGTTTTATGCTATTTAACAATATAATATTGTACGCGCTGGTCTCTTCGTTCAAGAATACGCCCCATGTGGTAAGCGCTGTAAAGTCTGCACGGTTGTGTTTCTCGGCTGCGGCGTCAAGCGACATGATAATATATTCACAGGACGGCGGTGTATCTGGGGTCCACTCGTTCCACCACTCACGTTTAACAATAGCCGCTTCTTCTGTGGTAGGCTGCTGCTGATACTGCGAGTTCCACTGGAACACAGGCATAGAGGCTTTGGTACGTAGTAGGGCTTCTAGGTCAAAGAACTCAGGCCATAACGGCTTTTGAGTTACTTTTTTTGTTTTCTTACTGACAACCTCTAGAATAGCGGGGAATTCAACAACTTCATACTGATCCGCACGTTCATTCTTACCCATGTCACGTACCACACGCCCTGTAAGGTCATCTAGGTGCCAACGTGTTTGTATGATAGCCACACGTCCTCCGGGCATTAATCGCGTCCGTGCGCCGAAGGTGAACCACTCATACGCTTTCTCAAACACGCTAAAGTTCCCGTTGATTACATCCTGCTCTGAGTGTGGATCGTCAACAAGAAGCAAGTCAGCGCCACGACCAGCAAGTGCAGAGCCAATACCGCACGCATAATACTCTCCACCTACGTTGGTATTCCACCGACCCGCTGACTTACTATCCTGTGCGAGTTTCACAGTGGGAAATATAGACCTGTAATCGTCTAGGGCTATCAAGTTACGCACTTTACGACCAAAATCTACCGCTAGGTCTGTGGTGTGAGACACCATCATAACCTTCTTGTCTGGGTTCCTACCTAAAAACCATGCTGGGAAGAAGATAGACACAAGTTGTGATTTGCCGTGGCGTGGTGGGATGTTAACACAGATACGGTCTTTATCCCCTCGCTCAATACCCATGAGTAAGTCAGCAAGAATGCGGTGGTGCTTGCCCACGATAAACTCAGGCATCATAAGTTTGCAGAACTCAATCAAATCGTCGTACGCACGCTTGTTTTTAGACCTTGTAGACAGTTCGTCTACCATACGGTCAATCTCAGCCACCTCTTCCTCGCTAAACGAGTCAAGATTAGCCAGCATGAGGTCAATATCGTCGTTATTGAAGTCAAAACCCTCAGTCATCGTCGTCAAACCCAAACTCTTCGGCAACATCTAGTGTTCTAGCGGATAGAATGGTGGCGTCTTCTACTTCTGGCTCTGGGTTTACTAGCTTCGCCAGCTTACTACGGAGTTTTTCTTTGATATCGTCGGTGGTCTGATGGGTAATGGTCACTTCGGACTTCTCAGTGAACAACCCTACGTCTGATATCTTACCCATAAGCTCTAAAGCACGCATACGTACCCGTGGATCAGGGTTTTCTGACTCTATGATGAGTTTGTTTGTCACTAAGTTGCGCAGTTGTTTGGAAGATTCCACTACAGAGTGGTTAAATTCCTCTATTATAGCTCCTGCCATCTTAATAGACGGGGGCGTTAACTTCGCTGCGCGTTTGTTGGTAACTTTTCGGGACGTTTTATCTGGTGCGCTGGCATACGCAGTGGCTAAAGTAGTGGCAACCTCTTTGTCAGCTTCATCTGGAGTGGTGTTTAGCCCGTGGCTCTCTAATTCTGTCACTGTTTTAGCCAGCGCAGCGGTGCGTTTGGGTAGCGGAAGCTGCTTTGCTTCATCCTCTAAGGGTACACCTAGTTCGGGCATTAGATTCAATGTCATATCATTTCGCAGGTAGTTAACCGGTAACGTAATACTAGGGTACAAAAAAATTTTTAGCAAGGGTTTCTAAAAAGGGGTGGGGGGTTTTCAAAAAATACCGATTTATTCGTGTAGATTAGTAATAATAGTACTACGGCGGAATCCTACATGACAGCGCGGGGGGTGGGGATGGGGTGCCCTCTATCATACCTTGTTTTGGGCAACCACTCAAACGGTAATCAGTTAGTTTTAATGGTGTTTAATATCATTTAGTATGTAAACCCATTGTATAACACGTTATGACATGGCATATTGATTACATCGAGACGGCAAACAATACGCCGTTTGATCGATATAACTTTCGGGCACCTGCCCGAATACAGGAGACTTTACTATGACAACTATTTCAAAAGTGACAGAGCAGTTAGCAACCATTGGCGCGAAATTTAACGTTGAAGGTATCGACCTTGTAGAGGTAGGCGCGATGCATACCGTGAATGCGAACGAAAAGAAACTGGTCAACACCTACGCGTTTATGGTCGCGTCTGACATACTGCCGAGCGATTACCTTTCTCATAGCAATAGGGAAAGCACAGCGACAAAAGCGCAGTATCAAGCACGCGCAGAAGCGGCTAAGTTAATTTGCTACAACAAGCCCGAGCGTGCCGAATTGGCGACCAAATTGCCAATGGATGCGCCACAGGCGGAAAAAGACAAAAGGAAGAAACTGCAGTCGCGCCATACCGAATTGCTTAAGACTATTCGTCGTGGGTTGACTACAGCCCATAAGAAAGCGCACCCCGAGGAGTACAAAAAAGGTGGCGCGAATGAGCTAAAGACAGCGATAGAAGACCTCGCCGCGTTAATGGAAAAGGCAACCAAATTGTTGCAAGG